>Ga0326728_10010996_pt1 | contig 20887 bp, 12 predicted proteins | sample MB3enrmetagenome_FD_207602 | JGI IMG/M metagenome (GOLD analysis project Ga0326728, IMG submission 207602) | Lab enriched peat soil microbial communities from McLean, Ithaca, NY, United States - MB31MN | ecosystem: Environmental > Terrestrial > Soil > Wetlands > Peat | place: USA: New York... | reverse complement strand
CGCCGCCTTTGCCATCGTCCTCGGGGTGATTTCAAGGCGGCGTCGAGCCGCCGCAGTCCAAGGTGCTTCGCACATTTTCATGTACAGTGACGAGCCGAAGGCTCATGGGAATCTGTGGTGAATTCCTTTTTAGATTTCGGAGTTAGCTTCCTATGCGAAAAATCCTGACTATCCTCAGTGTGATTGCCCTCGCACTTATTTCAACCAAGATCGTGTCGGCCCAGACGGCGCCGGACTCCGGCGTTCCCGAAAATGTTTACCGTGGCGAACTGCTGACCTACCCGGGGCCCTGGGGATTTCAAATTCCGCGCTCGGGCATCATCCTGGTTCGCGACGACGAACTGGAAACACTGGCCTCAGACCCGGACAAAGTCATCAACCTTTCCACAGGACGCACCCCTGAGAACCAGAGCCTGCGGCAGATTTGTGAGCGCGCCCAGGCGCGGGGCGAACGCACCCTCATTCTGGCGTTCGATCATTTCTTCAAACAATACCGGCCCGGCCAGGACACGCCGCGGCTCTTGATGCCGGACACGGATGAGTACATTTCCAAAGTTGCCGCCATCAGCCGCTTCGCCGCCGGTTACGGACTTGGCCTGGAGTTGAGCTTGCTCACGCCTCTGGAGCTGGGCAAGGGTTATGCCGCCCGCACGGGCGAATCGGGCGTGTGGATGCACTACCGCGAGGGCCTGCGCGACCCCGTCACCGGGGCCTTCAGCGTGCAACTCTGGCAGCAACAGCAGTGGGTGAACAATAAGGGGCCGTTTGCGATCGAGGACGCGGGAGTGCGGGCGTTTGCCTTTCGCGAGACCCCCATACGCGGCACTTTCTACCGCGCCGTCGATCCTGCCGACATTGTGGAAATCAAGAACGGCATTGAGGTGGAGCGCCTGGCCAATGTCACCGCGCACAACGACGATTTCCGGGCCGTGCGCATTCGAGTGCACGGCATGGGCGCCATCGGGCGCGCCGGATTGGATCACGTGCTGGTGGTGCAGCAATACCGCACGCCGGAGATGGACTACTTCAGCCCCCAGGCTCTTCCCTTTCTAACCCACCTCGTCGATCGGTACGCCGCGGCCGGCATTCGCCTGAATGCTCTCTACTCCGACGAAATGCACATCCAGCAGGATTGGGTCTACTTCCGCCATCACGATCACGGCGAGTTCGCCCTGCGCTACGTGAGCCCCGGCCTGGCCCGCGAGTTCGCGGCGCGCTACGGCGCGGAGTACGCGGACTTCGCCAAATACCTCGTTTACTTCGTGCACGGTCAGGAGGACTTTGCCGTCGACTTGAGCGCCAAGCAAGGCGTCATGCACACCTTCGGCACAACGCCGGAAGCGATCGCGCGCACGGCCCTGTTCCGCGCCCGTTACTACCACCTGCTGCAAGACGGCGTGGTGGATCTCTTTGTGCAAGCCAAACACTACGCGGAACAGAAGATGGGGCAGCAACTTCCCTCACGCGCCCACGCCACCTGGGCCGAAAGCCCCACCATCGATTACTGGCGGAACAATGAAGCGGGCCACGGGTACGCGCAGTACGAGTACACCTCCAATTTTGTCTGGTCGAACACCGTCCAGCAGGCCGCCGCCGCTTGTTACGACTATTTCAAATGGGGAGATTTTCTTACCGGCAACGGCAATGACCACGCGGAAGGCGGGTGGATGGACCGTGATTACTTCGCCCTGGCGCTCGCCGCATCCACGGGCATTCTCAATCAAGTGCCCTACTCGTACGCCGCGCATTGGGGCCTGCCGCCGGAAATCAGCAAGCGGCGCACGGCGTTGGAGGAAACTTACGGCGTGGAAGGCTCGCCCCAGTATGCGGCGGTGGAGGATATGCAGCATCGTGACACGGAAGTGCTGATGCTCTACCCACTCGATCTGGTCGCGGCCGAGGAACGCTTTGGCAGTTGGATGGTGCAGTACGGCTACGGAAACTACGTCACCGCCGACAAGTTGCTCGAACGCGGGAAGGTGAATGGCAATGCAATCGAAATGGCCGGGCGGCGCTTCACCACCCTGGTAACACTTTTCGAGCCCTTTCCCTCGCAGAACCTGCTGGCGTTCATGCGGGAATTCGTGGCGGGCGGCGGTCGCCTGCTCTGGTCCGGCCCACCACCGCTCTTGACGTTTGAAGGTCAGCCCGCGCGCGAGGCCTGGCAGGATCTCTTTGGTGTGGACTACCAACCGCGCGCAGGAGACGGCGTCGCTGTTCCCGGCCGGCAGGTACGCTTTGATGGTCCGCTCGCCGCCGTCGAGCCCCAGGTGGTCCTGACGGACTTTCTGGTGGACCGCGTCTACTCGGTGAGCCCGCGCCCCGGGACGAACGTGGTGGCACGCGTTCAGGAGCGGACGGTGGGCACCGAGCGCGGCAGCGCCACGTTTCTGGGCTTCCGCCCGCGCGATGACCAGTCACGCAGCCTTGGCTACGACGTTCGCACCTGGTTTGAGATTCTTGATGCGCTGGGCGCGTACGCCCCCACGGGAAAGTTCGCCGGCTTCAACGATAATACCGACCACCTCTCGCGCACCGGCCCTTACCTGGCGTGCCGGTTTCCCAATGGCGCCGTGGCCTTGGCGCCGCACCTGAGAGAAACCGAAGAGGGTGGGGCCGGCGGCTTCGCGCGCAATTCAGAAGAAGATCGCAAGTATGAGGAACTCCACCCGCCGCCCTCCGAATCCATTCTGCTGCAAGCATTCCGCGCCAACGGCCACACCGTAACTTTTGCCGGCGAGCACGCGGTGGCTTTCCGAGTCGACAGCGAGGGAAACCTGATCGCCTTCGCCGGCCGGAAATGCCACGAGATCACCGTCGATGGTCGCAAGACCGTTTTTGCCGACGCCGACGTGGACGAAATCGCTTGGGCTCCCGTCGCCGCCACGCGGCGCGTGGCCGGCGGCGCCGTCATCCAGATTCTCGTTTCGGGGGCAGGAAAGGTGCGCATTCCCGCCGCCGGCCTGCCCGCGAGCCTCACGCTGTTTGCCGAAGGGCCGAAGCCCGGGAGCCGCGGAGAACGCATTCCGTGCAGCCGCGAGGGGGACGCGCTCGTCTTCTCAGCGACGAACGCACTGCGCGGCCGCTGGTTGTATGGGGTGCAATAGCCAAGCGAAATCTGCGTAATCTGTGGATCAGGTTTCCAGCTTGAATTTCGTGGACGCGAGGGCGTACATGCGCCGCCAAACGAGGCGATTCAGGGTGACCACCATCGCCGCCATGCAGATGGTGGCCGCGAGCAGAACGCGAAAATTTCCCGTGTCAGTGGCGTGGCTGATTACCGCGCCCAGCCCTACGGTGGACAGTGTTTGTCCTTGAAAACGGAAATATTCGGCAACGATGCTGGCGTTCCAAGCGCCGCCCGACGCGGTGATGAACCCGGTGATCAGGAAAGGGAAGATTCCCGGCAGGATTAATTTCCGCCAGCGCTCGAAACTCCCCAGCCGATACACGCCGCACACTTCTTTTAAATCGGTGGGAATGGCGCTGGCCCCCGCGATGACATTGAACAGGATGTACCATTGCGTCCCGAGCAGCAACAGGACCATGGAACCGATCCCCATCCCGCCCCCGACCCGAACCAGCACCAGGAGGATGACGGGGAACAAAGCCGTGGCGGGCACGGAGGCGGCAATTTGCGCGAGGGGCTGCACGAGGGCGGCGAGCTTGGGCCGCAATCCGACGAAGACGCCCACCGGGATGGTCCAAAGCCCGGCTAACACGAGGGTCGTTTCCACGCGCAAGAAGGTTGCTCCGGCGCCTCGAAGAATTCCCGAAACTTCCGCGCCCGTTAGCGCCACAAGCATCTGACCCATGCGGACCGCCGCATAAGCTGTGGCTGCCAGTGCGGCCACCATGAGCACCCGCCAAGTCCATTGGCCGAATTGACCGTTTCGTGCACGCTCGCGCGGCATCGCGGCGGCTCTGGCGAAGTGAAGGTTCAGCGCCTCACGCACCGGCCGGATGGTCACGCGGGCGGCAAGCGGGATGATCTTCGAGCGCCGCAAAAAATCCAGGACGGGTGAGCGTGCAGGTTCGGCAGACTCGACCTGCTCGAATTTGAATTTCTCCGCCCAGGCGATAATCGGCCGCCAGACCATTTGGTCGATCAATACGATAATCGCCACCATGACTCCCAAGCCCCAACCGATGGAGCGCGTATTGCCCGCGTTGGCGGCGGTTTGCAGGTAAGAACCCAGGCCGGGAAGCCGCAGGTCGCGATTCCCCAGCGTGAACATTTCGCACGCCATCAGGAAAAACCAGGCGCCCGCCACCGACATGATGGAATTCCAAACGAGGCCGATGGCCGCGAAGGGAATTTCCATTTGCCAAAGCCGCTGCCACCAGCTCAAGCGGTAGATCTCCGCGGCCTCGTGCATTTCACGAGGAATACTCTTCAAAGAAGAGTAGAAACTGAAGGTCATGTTCCAGACCTGACCCGTGAGGATCAGCACGATGCACCCCAACTCCGCTCCCAGTTGGCTGTGAGGAAACAATGCGATCATCGCTATCATGACGGGAGGAAGGAAGCTGAGGACGGGGATGGATTGCAGGATATCGAGGAGCGGAATCATGAATCGCTCCGCTTTGGCGTTGTATGCGGCCACGTATCCGTACACCAAAGTGAATGCCAGGCTGAGAAAGTACGCAACCGCGATCCGCGTCACGGAGAAAAAGGCATACTTCGGCAAGGCGCCGGGGTAGAGCTGAATTTCTGCCTGGGTATTGACGGGGCCGACTCCATAGCGCGCAAAGGTGAGCAAGCCATAGAAGAGCGCAAGTCCCGCGAGCAGGATGGGCAGGTCTCGCAGCAGGGAGGGAACTCCCGCGGGAAACACTCCCCACGGTGGAACTCCGGAAGAGGTTTTAGGCGGCGGTGGCATTATCCCTGGTGCTGAAGATCCCGCTGGGAATCTCCACTGTGTTCAACCCGGTGCAAAAACAGCTTGTCGCTCTCCGAATCGTAAGAGAAGATCTCGCCGTATCGGCCCCAGTTCAAAGCGGTTTCGATTTGCCGTTGGGTCTCATCCTCGGAGAAATGTTCGTCCAGGATATCCCGGAAGAACTCCAAAGGCATCGCGCCGTCGGACTTGCTGGCGAGGCTGTTCCTGATCTGCTGAAAAAGCGGGGCATGGGTGAGGGCGGCTTCGCGGAAAAGCACCTTGCGCGTCGGGATATCCGCGTTGACGAACTCGCGCCCCTGGTCGGTGATTTCCACATCACCTTTTTCCGTCCGCGCAAAATCCAAAAGCGTTGCGGCTTCGATGATGGGCAGCAGGTCATTCACTTCCCACAACAATTCCTCCGCAACGTGATACAAGTCGTCCTTCCCGCCCCGGTCATTCAGCAGTTCGAGCATTCCCGCGATGCCGCCCGGCCGGGCGTGGGGCAACATCGGGTAGGGAGCTTTGGCCGCTCGCGCCGGGGCGCAGGGCGGCGCCGGCTCAAGTTGCGGCTGGGTCATCAGCTTGTAAATGTAATCGACGTAGAGCAGGAATTCCGCGGAGTTGCGATCCCGCGGTTGCTTCAGGGGAATGCGAAAGTCGGCGCGGATGCTGGCGGGATTTCGCCCCAGCACCAGGATGCGGTCCGCCAGCAGCGCCGCCTCTTCAATGTTGTGGGTGACCAGGAAAATGCTGCGCGTCGGAATTTTTTTCCCCAGCCACAGTTCCATCAGTTCGCCGCGCAGATTTTCCGCAGTCAGAACGTCGAGAGCCGAGAAGGGTTCGTCCATAAACAGAATTTCCGGCTCCAGCGCCAGGGCCCGCGCGATGCCCACGCGCTGCTTCATGCCGCCGGAAAGTTCCTTGGGATACGCCGACTCAAACCCCTGAAGTCCCACCGCGTGCAGAGCGCGCAGGGCGCGATGATGGCGCTCGAAATGTTCCATGCCCAGCGCCAGCAGCGGGGTTTCCACATTGTCCAGAACCGTGAGCCACGGAAACAGGGCAAAACTTTGAAACACAATTGCCAGCTTGGGAGCGGACTCGTGCAGCGGCCTGCCGTGCCACAGAACGATGCCCTTGGTGGGCTGGATCAGCCCCGTGAGGATTCGTAAGAGCGTGGATTTCCCCGAACCGGAGGGGCCCAGGAGCGCGGTGATGGTGTCGGGCTCCAGGGCTAAATCCGTGGGCGCGATCACCTGGATCTGCCGGCCGTCGGGTTGGAGGAATGATTTTTCCACTTGTACGGCCTCGGCGATGGGCTCCACCGCCGGGGCCGGTTTGGAAGCAGCGCCCGCGACTTCCGTGGCCGCACCTTCCACTCCCGGGCCCGCAGGGGAATATTCACCCGAGAGTTCGTCCATCAGGCGCTGCCAGGCTTCCTCCGGCAGTTCATCGAAGAACATCAGCCGCTCGCCGGGCTGCATCTTGTCAATGATGGCGCGCAGACTATTCAGCGACCGCGTGTGGAGCAGAACGTACGAGTGGTAGTAGGGAAAGCGGCTGACCAGAGCCGCCGCGAAATCATCCGGCATGACGCGAAAGAGAACCCGCTGCTCTTCAAACGGAATCTCCATCATTACATCCGCGGCATCCACGGGACCGAGTTGTTGCAGCAACGCGACCGCGTGGTCCCAGCGTCCTTGCGACAGCGCCTCGCGCAATTTATCCGCTTCCGGCGGGTTCATCGAACGCACCTCAGGGGAATCCGGCATTCTCCAGGGGAAGACTCGCCAGTTTACACCGGACGGCGTATTCGCTGATACCTCGTTAATGTGAAAAGGGGGAGCGCGGCACGGCGGGCAGTCGTCAGCCGTCAGCTATCAGCTTTCAGTTAGAGCCCAAGGACGTGCCGCCTTTACTGACGGCTGAAAGTTGGTGGCTGATAGCTTTCGCACCAAATTGGTTCATCCTCTCACCGCAAACTGTCGATAAGCGATGTGGGGAAGTGTGTCACGCGGGGGTTGGGGTCGCAAGCGCGGCCCTTCTCGCCGCCATCGCAGGGGCGTCGGTAGCGGCGCCGTGTAGGGCCGAACAGCGTTCGGCCATTGGGCGAGCGATCGCTCGCCCCACGCCTTGTGCCACGGCCATCTTGGCCGTGCCTTTTCTCGTCGCTCACCACTCGTCACTCATCACTGCTTTTGTTCATCCTCTCACCCGAAACTGTCGATAAGCGATGCGGGGGAGTGTGTCACGCGGGGGTTGGGGTCGCAAGCGCGGCCCTTCTCGCCGTCGTCGGGCGAACCTCGCTGGCCGCTTGGTGTCGGGGTCGCCAGGGCGACCGTGCGGCCTCAGGGCGAGCGCCGCTCGCCCTACGGCGGTTCGCTGAATTTCGCTCATCCTCTCACCGGAAGCTGTCGATAAGCGATGGGGGGGAGTGTGTCACGCGGGGGTTGGGTCGCCAGTGCCGCCATTTTCCCCGTCGTTGCAGGAATGGCGGGGGCAGCGTGGTGTAGGGCCGAACGGCGTTCGGCCCCCTGTGCTCTCCGGCGCGGGCCGCGGCCACCGGTATTGTAGGGCCGAAGTGCCTTCGGCCCCGCCCGACCGCTGTTCGGCCCTACATTTAGCCCAACCCCATGCAGCTCGTCACAGGGTCACGGCGGCTGAAAGTCCGTCCCTCCAAATGGGAGACGACCGTTCGGCCTCGCAATTTCTTTCATCTTCCTGACCCCAACCGCCGATAACGATGCGGGGGAGTGCGGGCCGCGCGATAGGGAGAAGATGTGGCGGGGTGCGGCGCGGCGGCGCAGCATCCACCCACGCCGCCTACGCTCAGTATTTCCAAGTCGCATGGCCCAGCGGAGCGCGGTTCAGTTCCGCCCTTTGCAGCCGCCATTGGGGCAGGAAGCTGTCCATCAGCTTGGTGAAGCGGTCATTGTGGTGCCGTTCCAAGAGGTGCGCCATCTCATGGGCGATGATGTACTCCAGGCACTGAACCGGCTTCTTGGCCAGTTCCAGATTCAGCCAGATGCGGCGGGCTTTGACGTTGCAGGCGCCCCACTTCTTTTACACAGGAAATTATGGCTCTTGCCGCTCACCATCTCGCGCTTCGACTGCCGAGGTAGAAGAAAACCTTCTTGTGCTTTACCACATCAGCAAGCAGGGCGCGATCGGACAGGGGTTTTTTGCCGATGTCGTGGTCGGCGAGCACCGCCACGTCAGACCAATGACGGGACAGTCGATTGGCATCCATTCCCATGTCAAACAGCACCCACACGCTAGAAACGGTATTGCCACGACCGTAATCGTTTTTCGACAATCTTAGCCTTGCGCAATCGTTTTTCATGTTGTATCATCGTTTTTCACGGAAACAGTGTCATGAAATCATAATTCATGAGGGTCAACAGGTTTTCGACGAAGATGGCAGACCAACATCATTTTTCAGGGCCGGTAACGGTTTTTCATGAACGGGCGCTTCCGGAAAGGGCAACGCCAGCCGGTTACTCAGCGCTCATCGATGCCTACGGTCTGCGAGTGCCATTGCCACGGATGCTCTCCGCAACGGGGGAGCACCATCGTATAAGGAACGAGCTGGGATGGCGCATCCTGACCCCGCGTCACGCTCCGTCGCCTGACCTGGAAGGGCATCTTACTTTCGCCCTGAAATACGAGGGGCTGGACCTCGCGGTTCTAAGGCGCCTGTTCACCACAGCGGCCCCGGTTGAGATCGAGACCATCGTGCGCGCGAAGCCGACCGGGAGATATTCTCGGCGGATCTGGTTTCTCTATGAGTGGCTCATCGGCAAGCGGCTCGATCTCCCTGACGCCGACCAAGGTACCTATGAACCCGTTATCGATCCAAAGCAGCAATGGGCTGTACCGGGCGAAAACTCGCCACGTCACCGCGTCCGCAACAACCTGCCGGGCACACCGGAATTCTGCCCGTTGGTCTTCCGGACACGGGCGCTCGAAGAATTCGCGGCAATGGATCTCGTCCATCGCGCGCAAGAAGTTGTGGCCAGCGTGCCGAAGGATATTCTTGCGCGGGCCGCAGCTTTTCTGCTGCTCAAGGATTCCAGATCGAGCTATGCCATCGAAGGAGAGCGCCCTCCGCATGACCGCATCCAGCGTTGGGGGCGCGCCATAGGCGAGGCGGGAAGGCGGTCCATCGAGCTCGACGAGTTCCTGCGACTACAGACGATTGTCATCGGCGACGCGCGGTTTGTGCGTCTGGGCCTGCGGGAAGAGGGCGGATTCGTCGGTGAACATGATCGGGACACCCGCCTTCCGATTCCAGACCATATCAGCGCCCGCCCAGACGATCTGCGGTCGCTGATCAACGGCATGGCCGGGTTTGATCGCGGAGCGGCGCAAAGTCTGGACGCGGTGATCGCTGCCGCGGTTCTCGCCTTCGGCTTCGTTTATGTCCATCCGTTTGTGGATGGCAATGGCCGTATCCACCGCTATCTCATCCATCACGTGCTCGCTCAACGCGGGTTCAATCCCGCCGGCGTTGTATTTCCGGTCTCGGCCGCAATACTGGCGCGAATCGATGAGTACCGCGCCACTCTGGAGGACTATTCCCGGCGTCTTCTAACCGTGATCGACTGGGAGCCCATGGCAGACGGCAACGTCAAAGTGCTGAACGACACGGCCGACTTCTACCGTTTTTTCGATGCTACGCCCCATGCCGAGTTCCTCTATGCCTGCGTCAAGCAGACGATCGAAGAGGACCTGCCGCGCGAGACCGAGTTCCTGAAGCACTACGACCAGTTTCGCGCCCGCATCGAGGCGATTGTCGATATGCCGGATCGCATGATCGATCTGCTATTCCACTTTCTTCATCAGAATGCCGGACGCCTCTCCAGGCGCGCGCGGGAGCACGAATTTGCACAAATGACCGAAGCGGAAGTCTCTGCCGCCGAAGCTGCCTACCGGGCGTCCTTTCCAGCCGGATCGTAACGCCAACTCGCTGTCGGATTAGCTGAAGAAACACCATTGATAACGGCGGCATGACAATAAGAGAATGCCGCGGCCACCGGTATCGTAGGGCCGAAGTGCCTTCGGCCCCGCCCGAACGCTGTTCAGGCCTACATTTAGCCCAACCCCATTCAGCCCGTCACAGGGTCACGGCGGCTGAAAGTCGGCCCCTCCAAATGGGAGACGACCGTTCAGCCTCGCAATTCCTTTCATCTTCCTGACCCTAACCGCCGATAACGATGCGGGGGAGTTCGGGCCGCGCGATAGAGAGAAAATGTGGCGCGACGCAGCATCCAACCGCGCAATTTGCCATCAGTATTTCCAAGTCGCATGGCCCAGCGGAGCGCGGTTCAGCTCCGCCCTTTGCAGCCGCCATTGGGGCAGGAAGCTGTCCATCAGCTTGGTGAAGCGGTCATTGTGGTGCCGTTCCAAGAGGTGCGCGATCTCATGGACGATGATGTATTCCAGGCACTGAACCGGCTTCTTGGCCAGTTCCAGATTCAGCCAGATGCGGCGAGCTTCAACGTTGCAGGCGCCCCACTTGGTTTTCATCTGTTTCACGCCCCACTCCGCCACCCTCACACCCATAGCGGTTTCCCATTGTGCAATCAGCGGCGGAATCAGCGCTTTAAGGTGCCGGCGATACCATGCCAGCAAGACCCTCTCCCGTTGAGCGGTGTCGCTACCTGCGCGGATAAACAGGTCAATTTTGCGTTTGTTGCGGATGGCCACGCGCGCGGGGCCGTTCTGTACCTCCACATTCAGGCGGTAGCGCTGGCCGAGGAAATAGTGGCTCTCGCCGCTCACCATCTCGCGCTTGGACTGCCGAGGCTGGTCTTCGAATCTCGCCCGCTGGCGCTTAATCCACCCGAGTTTGCCGATCACCGCCAGGCGGACGGCCTCGTCGGTCACGGCCAGAGGAGCGGCCACGCGCACGCGACCATGCGGCGGATAGACCCCCAGGTGCAGGTTCTTGATGCTCTTCCGCACCACGTCCACCGGAAGCCCGCGAATGCTGATTTGCCGCCTCTCAATAATCATTCTGATTCTTCACCAACTCCAATACCGCTTTCACATCGGCCTGCGATTCCATTGCGTAGCCACGGTCAGTGCATTTCTGACCGTGGGTCCTTCACATGGGAAACCCCAAAAGCCCACGGTCAGAAATGCACTGACCGTGGCTACGGGCTACCTCCTCAATAATCATTCTGATTCTTCACCAACTCCAGGACGGCTTTCACATCGGCTTGTGACTTCTGGTCTTCGAGTGCGTGTTTAATGGCGAGCATCACCTTCCTCACCTTCACCGCATTGCTGCGCCAATCATCCTGCTTGTTCTCGCGGACGGCAGCGTCCACGGCCAGGGCCAGCGCCTCATCTTTGCCGAGGTTGTCATATAGCGCCCGCTTGGCCGAGGTAATGAGTGCCTTCGGATACGCCGCGCCGCCCGGCCCGTTCTTCGCCTGCTTCGTCAGCTCGACAATCTTCTCCAAATACTGCTTGTAATCCAGAGCTTCCTGCTTGCGCTGCTTAATCAAAGCATCGAGCAACTCCGACATCTTCTCGTAGTACTTCGGGTTGATCGGCTGCTCGTCGATAATGAGCTTGCGCACGTTGTTCTCAATGGTTTCCGCCACGGCTTCCTTGTTTTCGCGGATACCCTTGGGCAGAGCGTCCACGGCCTCAGCGCCCAACTCGACGATAAGCTGAATCAGCGACATATCCTCGAAGGCGGAAACCGTGGTGCTGTCTTCGGCCTGGATGTAGGTGTCGATCAGCAGGCGCATTGCCGGCTCGTACATCTTCAGGTCAATGGCGTCGCCGCTGTTCTTCTTCACTTCATCGCGGGCGTTCTCAAAATGCTTTACTTCCGCCTTGATGGTCTTAATCTCAGCCAGGGAGTAGCCTGCCGCTTCCATCTCGTTGGCCAGATTGGCATAGGCGCGAACCAGCGATGCGACATGCGTATAGAGTGATAGGCGTTTCGGCTCGTTTTCCTTCAATTGCTTCACGCTGCCGGATTCTTTTGCCGAGAAGTAGCGGAAATACGCCAGTGAATCGTGAGGCTTTTCCACCGGCTCGCAGAGCGCCTTCACCGCTTCCCGCGCCTCCTCCAATCGCTCGCGCGCCTTGCCGAGGCGGTCGTCCAGCAACCCCGCCACGTCTTCTTTATCGAAGCCGTCGAAAGCGCCCGAGGTGTAATCGCGGAAGGAGGTTTCAAGGCTTTTGAACAGGTCCTTGTAATCGACAATGTAACCGTAGTCTTTGTCCTCGCCGTCCAGCCGGTTCACGCGGCAGATGGCTTGGAACAGGCCGTGGTCGCGCATCTGCTTATCGATATAGAGGTAGGTGGCCGGGGGCGCGTCAAAGCCGGTCAGCAGCTTAAAGGCCCACGGTCAATTAGAGGACGATTGACGGTGGCTGCCCGCTACCCTCTATTGAAACGCGGCCGCAGCGCAGCGATTGCAAGATGCTCCAACAAAAGCAACCGCCGTGGATCATCCACCTCTAACCAGTGAACCGAGCAGTGGTGCCGAATGAAGTCTCGTGTATTGGCGCATGAGGCGAGTGCAAACTCTTCCATGACGTATCGCACAAAATTGTCGTTCCCTTGGTATCCAAGATGATTCTTCATGATGCGGAAGCGCAATCCATCGGGTTGACCCCAAGCGGACTCCTTCTTACGCCGACCCGCTTTGCCTGCGTAGAAGACTTCAAAAGGCTCCTCACGGTAGATGACGTAGAGTCCTGCTGACTCTGGCACGTCGCGGTCGGTTAGCGATGAGAAACGTCGCCTCGGTGACTCAAGGAGGGAGCTAGGCTCTTTGAGATGGACCTCAAGGGACCGAACAAGTTCATCGCGCTCAAACATCAACACGCTCCGGGTTAGACAGGGTTTGCCCCAAGCACCACAAGTTCGCTCTTCATGTGACGTTGGAATAGTGGCGCTTCACGCCGTTCCGTTGGGTCGAAGTACTTCACGCCAGGCCACATGGTCGGTTATTGCATTTTTACTTAGGCCCCGACGCGCAACCGACTATCTTTGCAATTGTCCGCAATCGAAACTGAATTATTTCAAGATTTCTTTCACTAAGGAGTCGATTTCGGCGAGTTCTTCGGAAAGAGCGTTGCGCACCGCAGTTCGGGCGCGACCTATGGCATGAGGTCCCCGGACGTCTTCGAAAAACTTCCTGAGGCCAGGAACCATTTCCTTAACTTTTTCCGCGCACGCTTCCGCAATCTCCGCGAGCCTTACGTGCTTGGGGTTATTCTCATCAAATTCGGGAATAGGCAGTTCCCAGACTTTCTTGTGAATATCACGAGGACCCCACAGCCCCCGAGCTTGCATGGGCTTGATTAAGCTATCAATTGTGGGCGAGTTCAGAAGGGCAACAAGATAATCGGCTTCTTTCCGTTCAATGGTCTCGAAGGCATAGGTTACGTGATCGGCAACAAAACGCTGGAGTACAACTTCTTGCTTTCCCACTTTGTGCGAAAGCGCTTTCGAGCGTAAGGCAGCCGCACATAGAGTCGTGGCTGACTTCGCATAGAGCACGACGTATTTCGCGTCGGGGTCTTGGTCGGTGATCTTATTTCGGTAGTTTAGCCAACTAAGCACATCGCCTCTTTTGGCTTTTTCTTTTCTGCGCGTGCTCCAAGTCTCCTGAGCGCGCTCAATCCAGTCTGCCAAATGCAAGAACCCTTTGGCGCGGGCCTGCGTAGCACTGAGAATTTGATAACCTTTCTTGTCTTCCACCAATGGCAACACGACAGGCCGGAAATCGAAATACCCGAAAGGCAGCAAGTCAGTCGAGAGGAGCGTCGCGTAAAGGAAATCAGCCTCGATTGAACCCTCAAATCGCGTGCCTTTGTAGGGGGCCTTTGCCTCTGCGTCGGCCCGAGGATCCGTCATGACTAAAGGTTGAGTTGGATCGATTCCGAGGTTGGCATAGAATTTGAAATCTACAAACCAGAAGTTTCGAGGGACGATTGTGGCGCCTTCCTTGAAATAGGGCTGGTAATAGCTCCTCTGAGCCGAAATCTTTCTGCGGCTGGTGCTGAGAAAGGTCCGTTTGCCCTGCTGGACAACGTGAAATTCTGTCGCTTCGGCTTTCAAATCGGCGTTTGCCTCTTTCAGTGAGGCATTCTTCCTCTTCAGTTGCCCGGATAGGATTTCTCCCGGCAGAACCTTTGAGTCGTCACTCTTCAGATCGCCAAAAGCGACCGCAGCGGGGACGTTAAAAAGCGGTGAGACCTCCTCCAGGTCCCAGACTTCGGTTAGGGTCGTATTGCCAGAGACGTAAGACCTCCGGAAGCGATCGTGCTGGTCGGCGGTGAAGATACTGCGTGGAAGTACGAAGCCGATCTTGCCCGTTGATTTCAAATACAAGCTTGCGCACCTCACGAAAAAGAGGGTCCCCAGTTCGAGGTGCGTAATCAGGTGTCCTGCTCCCTCAAGCAGCCCGCACTCTTTTACAATCAAACGCTTCAAATAATCCTGGTACTCGCCCTTTTCTACAAATCGAAAAGAAAGCCAGGGCGGGTTCCCAATAACGACATCAAATTGTTTTGTTAAGAAAGTCGGTTTGTATTGGTTCTTAAGGATATAGGCCCAAATAGTGTCCTCGGGCTTACGGATGAATTCGTGCAAGAGTTTAGCGAGATCGAACAGCATGAGGAGAACATCAGAAGACTTGGCCAGTTGAGGCGACCTCTGACGCGCGTGGCTCAGAAAGTCTTCGGTGTTGAGATACTCGTTGCGGCGGTGGGACTTAGCGAACTCGTCAGCCACTCGAACCGCCGCATCCAGGTTGGCGGCGCTAGCGAGCACAGCGTCCGGTATAAGTACCTCTCGCTTGTTTACTTCCACCCTTTCGGCGGGCACGCCGCCGTTGCCCAAGTAAGGTTGCTTGACAGGGTGGCGAATCGAATTCGCCAAATAGACTTGAATCGAGATTGACCCGGCGCGCTTATCGAACAGGTCGCCGAGCGCTAGGAGAACATTCATTTTCGACACGATGACGGCCAAAGGGTGAATGTCAATCCCCACCACCGTCCCCAGGATCTTTTCCAGCGAGGCTCGCGTTGCAGGCAGATGCTTTTTCTTGTGTTGGATGACTTGATAAAGGAATGTTCCCGAGCCGCAAGAGGGATCGAGAACCGCATCCTCACCTTTCTGGCTCAAGAGGGAATTGCACATGCGGGCAGCAAGCCAATCCGGGGTGTAATACTCGCCCAAATCATGCCGGTCTTTCGGATCGACCAACTGCTGGTAGAGTTCCTTCATGACGTCTTCTGACAGCTCACGCAGTTGGTAAGTAAAAAGCAAATTGATGAGACGATGGACAATTCGCTGCGTTATCGCCAACACGGGTGCCCGCCCTACCCAAGAGAAGAAATCCTCTTCCAGAAAATTCATGATTCGTTGTTTCTCGAAGAAGGTTCCTTGGATAATCTCGTTCGTCTCATTTTCCTCCGGCGCAGACTGGGCGTTCGTTATCCGTGTGTAAGCAATCAGCTTCGCCAATGTAGCCAGAAAAGTGTGGCGAACGAAAAGGTCTTCGTCTCCCACCGCGGTGCCATACGCAATTCGCAGGTATTTCCGCCAGTTGTCATAAATGACTTTGAAATCACTTTGCGCGCGGATGGTTTCGATGACGTCCAACCACATCGAAGCCGCGTATCGGAACGCGTGGCTATTCGTTCCGAAATCCTGTAGGAAATTTTCTGTGTGGGGTTCGCGCTTGTGCTCGCGCAGAAAGTACCGGTCCAACCAGAAATAAAAATCCAGAGGCTGGCGCTTGTCGAGATTGAATTCCTCGATCTTTTCAATGGCCACCTCTTCGGCATCCGATGTGGAAGAGACGCTCGCGCTCTTATTGGGCGCAAAGACGACGAATGTTACGCCATCGCTGGCGATCGGGATAAAATAGGAATCCTTGGTTTCCGCATTTGCCCGTAAGATTGCCAGATAGCGCTGGAGCTGCTTTTTTGCATCGCGAAGCCACCCGCTAGCGCCACGTTCGAACTCTATGACCAGGTTCCCGTAAAGCGCGTCGGTTCTGCCTCGCAATACGCGACACTTTTCCCCTTCGTGGCTCGAAATCCTCGTCTCAAAACCTGCCAGAAAATCACGAATGAGGGGGAAGTCCAAATCCCCGAAAAGCTCGTTCAATAAAATGGCAAATCTCGTTAGCCGGGCCGGTTCACTTTTGATCGGCTTTACTTCCTCAAGATACTTGGAGATGGATTTTTCGATGCGGACAAATTGAGTGCGAGGCGCGCGGGCGGCTTTCTCGCCCAGCCTACTTCGTCGTGGTTTTTTTCCTGCCGTCATCTAAGAAGCCATATGCGGCACGGCGGGCTATTTCCAGGGCCGCAGCGAGGCGGATGATTTTAACGTCGCCCATGCCCTTTATCTGGTAAAGCTCTTCGAGCGGACGGCCGCCGAACCTTTCGATTGATCCAAATTTCTCGATTATGTTTTCGGCAATTTTCTCCGCTGGATTGCCCGGCGTCCCCGGCGCAACCAAGATGGAGAGCAGTTCGACTTCGGTCAAGGCTTCAGGGCCAAGCTCGGCAAGTTTCCCGCCTGCGTGGTCCCAGTCTTTTTCTTCTTCCATTGAATACGTAATGTACCCTAAGCCGCGATTCCTCGCAATTAGGAAGACGCTTGGCAGAGCCGCGACGAATCTTAAATCAATGGCTACATGTATATGGCGCGAAACAATTCAGGCTGCTTCGAATCTCCCGGGTAGCGCTACCCGCACCAATCACCTTGGCCATCATGCGGGAGACTTCCGCCGGGGTGTAGAACTGCCCCTTGCTCTTGCCGGACTCGGTGGCGAAGTGGCGCATCAGGTATTCGTAAGCGTCGCCCAAAAGGTCATCGCCCTCGGCGCGGTTGCCCCGGAAGTCGAGCGCCGGAGTGTCGAAGATGGAAACCAGGTTGGAGAGGCGGTCCACCATCTCCTGGCCTTTGCCCAGTTTGTCAGGGTCGTTGAAGTCGGCGACATCGATGACGCCCTTCAGGTCGTTGGCCTCCGCCAGGCGACTGATGATCTTATTCATCTTGTCGCCGATTTCCTTGTCGCCCTTCAGCGCCACCATGTCGGCAAAGCTGCCGCCTTTGGGCACGTCCAGGAGGGCATCCTTCTGGCCGGCATATTTGTCGGAGACGTATTTGACGAAGAGGAGAACGAGGACGTAATCCTTGTATTGCGAGGCGTCCATGCCCCCGCGCAGCTCGTCGCAACTTTTCCAGAGTGAGCTGTAAAGTTCGGATTTCTTGATGGCCATTCAGTACCTGCCGGGAGAGTTGGTGGGCATGCTCTCGTAGCGGCGGGGGCATTTATCCCGATCCTATCGGGACCCCGCCATTCATCACGGCGGCGGAACGAGTCCCGATTCGATCGGGACGCCGCCGCGTGGCTGTGGCGGCGGTCTCCGACCGCCGCTCGTCGACCGGAGATCGACGCTACAATTTGGCGGGATAGACCCGCCGCTACGAGAGGCATAAGACCCACGATGCGGAGCCATTGTACATCTAAGCACGGACGGTGGTAAGGAGTTTGACCGGACGGACGGGGACAACCGGGAAGTTCCACTGGTTTTTTGTCCATGTAGCGCCCCTGGGGGGAACCCGGCGGAACCCGCGCCCGCAAAACGCCATTTCCCCAGCAAGCGGGTGTAGCGCGCCCGCGAATTGGGGGTCCGCGGGTATGGCGTAGCGAGAACCCCAAGTTTCCATTGCACGCGGACCCTTTACGCTGGCTTCTTCGCCACGGAAGATTGCCCTAAACTCCGCCGAAAGAATGGCGGAGCTCAAAACCGCAGGCTCGCGCTAAGCTCGCTCGGGGCACGGCCGACCTGCCCCGATGAATCGGGGTCCTGGCGGTGACCAAAAGGGCGAGCGATCGCTCGCCCCAACGCGACGGGGCACGGGCGGGATGCCCGTGTCCGGTCATGGCCGGGACGGCCATGGCACGCCTCGCAGCACGGCCATCCCGATCAAAGGCATCGGGACAGGTCTTGGCCGTGACGGGGCACGGGCGGGAGAAGCTCTGAAAAAATTGTTTTGGGCCACGGATTAACACGGATCGGCACCGATAAGTCCTCTGTTTTGATCCGCGCGAACCTGTGCTAATCCGCGGCTCTGAATTTTTTCACACCTTCGGACGCCCCTGCCACGGCGGGCAGGATTCTGCTACATCTCGTGGCACGGCCGACCTGCCCCGATGAATCGGGGTCCTGGCCGTGACCAAAAGGGCGAGCGATCGCTCGCCCTAAGGCCGAAGGGTCGCCGCGGCGACCGCGGCGACTGGCTGAACGAGGTTCAGCCCGGGCCGAACGCTGTTCGCCCTACGTGTTGTGTTGCGGCCCCGCCGCGCTGGGCCTTGCTGCATTTTCTCCCCATCGCGCGGCCCACACTACCCCGTATCGTTATCGGCGGCTTTGGTCAAGAAGGTGAATGAAATTGTGAAGCCAAAGGGCCGCCTCCGATTTGAAGCGGGGCGAACTTTCAGCCGCGGCGACCGCGGCGACCGGCTGAACGAGGTTCCGGGCTGAACAGGGTCCAGCCGGAGCCGAACGCTGTTCGGCCTTACACCACGCTGCCCCCGAGGCTCCTCCAACGACGGCGAGGATGCACGCGCTATGACTTGCGCAGGAATCCGCGCTACGACTTATGGGCCGCCCACGGCCCGCGCGCACACACTCCCCCGCTTCGGTTATCGGTTGTTTCACGTGAGAAGATGAGACTTTTTTAACGGCCGAGCCCAAGGGCTGGCAATCTACAGAACAAGAGCTGAGGTCGAGGGACAATTTGTCATTCACAGGCGGACAATATGTCGCGCTTCAGCCCGCGGCTCTCAAAGGCGTGGGAGGCACCTAACCCGCCAAGTTGCGGGAATGTTAGGGGAATGTCGGAGTATCCACAATCGAATCCAAGGATCTGGGTGAGTGCGCTAAAAAAACACTGTGCCCATGTTTCTTTGTCACCATGTCTCTTGATGTCGGAAAACCAAGGGGACGTGGTGCCCCGTCGCCGGACGACTGATGACTCAAAGCGCGCGCAGCCACGCGAGCATGGCGTCGGCCTGGGCGGCGGGAACTCCCTCCGCCCACACGCACTCGTCTCCCTTGCGCAAGAGCAGGGTGACGCCGTTGGCGGCGGTTCCCCTAAATAAATCCGCCCCGGAGCGCTGGTCGGTGGAGAGTTCGGGATATTTGCGGGCCAGAATCGTGTGGTAGTCACGGAAAAACGCCAGGGACGCTTCCGGGTTCGTCCAGCGCGTTCGCGCCACCAGCGCGTAGTCATTCCCACCGGATCGCTCGTAGAGCAGATACCGGTCGGCGAGCCACGATGGGCCGATGGCCTTGGCTTCGTCCTCGGAAATGAGTTGCCCGAGGAGGCAGTAATAACCGAGTTCGCCCATCGCGTTCTCGGTCAGAAACCGCAGGCCGACCGCGCCTTCGAGTGCCGGCGGATGCGGCAACGCGACCTTGGGAAACGCCTGGTGATTGAAATAGGTCTGCGGCTCGAAGATTTGCCGGGTGGCGTCGGGAGGATGTTCGAATAATACTTTGAGGTCTTTCCAACCGCCGGCTTGCAGGCCGGCTTGGATGAAGCCCATGCCTTGCACGTAGGGGAATAGAGCCTGCATGCGGAAAAAGTAGGGGGCATTGGTGAACGCGGGAAACTCCTCGAATTGCTGGTGAATCACCATTTCCAGGAGCGGCGTGATGGACGGCAGTTGCCCCAGATCCACCCCCGCGGCTACTTGTTGCATCATGGCGGCGGTGGCATATCCCTCCACAACAGCCTGCCGCGCGTTCGTGGCATCGTCATCGTCGCGGGCACCGCGGAGGTAATTCTCCAAATCCCAGCTTTGATCCTGGAGCGCGTGGGTGAGTTCGTGGGAAAGCACCATGGACTGCGTATCCTCCGGAATCCAATCCGCGATGAACATGGTCTTGCGCTTGGGATCGTAGAAACCGGCGGCCTGCTCCGTGTAAAAAGTGATGAGAAACTTCTCCAAATTGAAGTCCCGGGAAACCAGCCCAAAGGCGCGCACCGGGGCTTCCTGCGCGTGGATTTCCGCCGGCGTCATTTCATCGTGCAGGTTCTGAATCAGGTATTTCTCGACCTCCGGGCGGCTGACAACCTGCTTCTTTACAGGCCCTTTGATGGGCAGGCCGGTAATCTGGCTCATTTGCTGAAGAATTTCATCGGCTTGCGAAAGGAGGTCCTGGGCTCCGAGTGATTGCGCAAGGGCTGTTTCGGGGTACCAGAGGGTCAGCGTAAGGGGAATCATCCAGAGGAGCAACTGACATTTTGACCGAAAAGCCGACTTGTCAAACTTCATGGCGTTGGCCCCCAAAGATACAAGCAGTATTCATGCTTTTTAATAGGTTGTCAGGCAAATTTTTCTGAATTCGTTCTTGGATGACCCCCTCACCCAGACCGCCCCAGAGGCTGGTGAACCGTTTGACCCTGCGGGTGGTAAACCGTCTGCCCCTGAGGCTGGTGAACCCCCCGCCCCGGAGCTTGGTGAACCGTCCGCACTGGAGACTGCCGAACCCTCCGCCCCTAAGTTTTGCGAACCGTTTGACCCGCCTCTCTCAGGAGACTATCATAAAACCTGCGCGAGCAAGCCGGGTGATCGCTGCTTCGCCTTAGCGCTCCGCTCATCGGGGCTGGCAGGGGCGGGGGAGAGGAAAGTCCGAACTCCGCAGGGCAGTGTGCTCGCTAACGGCGAGGGCCGGAGGGGGATTCCCGATTCGTGGGGCGTACGCCTCCGGCACGGAAAGTGCCACAGAAAATATACCGCCGTGCCGGCGCCTTCGGGCGGACCGGCGCGGTAAGGGTGAAAAGGTGCGGTCCCGGGTCGCCGGGAATCAAAGTAAGAGCGCACCGCCCCGGTGGTGACACGGGGGGCAGGGTAAACCCCACACGGAGCAAGACCAAATAGGAGGGGAGGGGCGGCCCGTCCCGCTACAACCCTCGGGTAGGTCGCTGGACC
>Ga0326728_10010994_pt1 | contig 20890 bp, 17 predicted proteins | sample MB3enrmetagenome_FD_207602 | JGI IMG/M metagenome (GOLD analysis project Ga0326728, IMG submission 207602) | Lab enriched peat soil microbial communities from McLean, Ithaca, NY, United States - MB31MN | ecosystem: Environmental > Terrestrial > Soil > Wetlands > Peat | place: USA: New York... | reverse complement strand
GACGCTGAGGACGCTGCGCTTCTACGAGGATCGCAACCTGCTGCGGCCGCGCCGGATCGGCAACGCGCGCTATTACGGCGGCGTCGACCGCGCGCGGCTGGCGATGATCCTCAAGGGCAAGCAGCTCGGCTTCACTCTCGCCGAGATCGCCGACCTGATCGGCGCCGACGACGGCGCCGCCAGGCGCGACTTCGAGGACCGGCTGCGGCCGGCGCAGATCGTCGACCAGCTCGACCACCTCGAGCGCCAGCGGCGCGAGATCGACGAGGCGATCGCGCTGTTGAAAGCGACGCGCGAGCGGATGACGCACGTCGCCGCGCACGACTGAGTCGCACGCGTCCCCTCTCCCGTTCGGGAGAGGGGCCGAACGGCGGTTTGTAGACGCGGCCGCCGGCCGCGTCCAGTTCGTCGAGGGCGGCGAGGTTGAAAGCGGGCGCGGTCGGCGACCGCGCCTACAGAGCGCGGCGCGCCCTACCGCCGGAGCGATTCGACGATGCGCAGGCTCTCGGCGAACGCGGCTTCGACGCTCATCTTGGTCGTGTCGAGGCGGACGGCGTCGGGGGCGGGTTTGAGCGGCGCGTCGGCGCGCTGCGAATCGCGCGCGTCGCGCTTGACGATCTCGGCGAGGATCGCCGCGTAGTCGGCCTTCTCGCCGCGCCCGGCTAGCTCGAGCGCGCGCCGCTGCGCGCGCGCTTCCGGGCTGGCGGTGACGAAGATCTTCACCTCGGCCGCGGGCGCGATCACCGTGCCGATGTCGCGGCCGTCGAGCACCGCGCCGCCCGGCCGGCGGGCGAAATTGCGTTGCGCCTCGATCAGCGCGGCGCGCACCTCGGGCATCGCCGCGACGATCGACGCCGCTTCGCCCATCTGACGGCCGCGCAATCCCTCGTCGTCGAACTCGGTGAGGCCGAGGCCGCGCGCCGCGGCGACCGCGGCGTCGACGTCGTTGAGGTCGCGGTCGGCGGCGATCAGGCTCGCCGCGACGGCGCGATAAAGCAGGCCGGTGTCGAGATGCGGCAGGCCGTAATGCTCGGCGAGGCGCTGCGCCAGCGTGCCCTTGCCCGACGCCGCCGGTCCGTCGATTGCGATGATCATGGCAGGCCCACGCCCCTCCAACGCCCCGCGCTCATAAGGCCTCGCGCCGCCCCTGTCGACCCAAAGAAGGGATTGACGAACGAGCGTCCGGCCGTTGGTATGAACGATAATTGACAGCGCGTCCGAAGCCGCGCGAACGCACAACGAGGGGGGAACGCCATGGATCTGACGACCGCGCAGAAGCGCACCGTGCTCGCCGCCTATCTCGGCTGGACCCTCGACGCTTTCGACTTCTTCCTGCTGACCTTCGTCATCAAGGACATCGCCAAGGAATTCGGCGTCGGCGTGCCCGAGGTCGCCTACGCTCTATTCCTGACGCTGGCGATGCGATTCATCGGCGCGTTCATCTTCGGCCGCATCGGCGACAAGTGGGGGCGCAAGCCGGCGCTGATGCTCGACATCGTCTGCTATTCGGTGATCGGCGCCGCCGCCGCCTTCTCGCCCAACTTGACGATCTTCCTCATCCTCAGGGCGCTGTTCGGCGTCGCGATGGGCGGCGAATGGGGCCTCGGCTCGTCGCTGGCGATGGAATCGATCCCGCCGCAGGCGCGCGGCGTCGTCTCGGGAATCTTGCAGTGCGGCTACCCGAGCGGCTTCCTGCTCGCCTCGATCGCCTACGGCCTGCTCTACGGCCGCATCTTCGGCGATTACACATTCGGCTGGCGCGCGCTGTTCCTGCTCAGCATCCTGCCCGCCTTCGTCACCCTGTTCATCCGCGCCGCGGTGCCGGAATCGCCGGCGTTCGAGGCGGCGCAGAAGGTCGAGCAGCGCGCCGGCCTGTGGGAGACGATCCAGGCGAACTGGGGCCTGGTCATCTATTCGGTCGTGCTGATGATGGCGTTCAACCTGTTCAGCCACGGCACCCAGGACCTCTACCCGACCTTCCTGCAGAAGCAGTTGAACCTCGCTCCGACGACGGTGAGCTGGATCACCATCGTCGCCAATATCGGCGCGATCGCCGGCGGCCTGTCGTTCGGCTGGGTTTCCGAGAAGATCGGCCGCGTCAACGCGATCACCATCGCGGCGCTGATCGCGCTGCCGGCGCTGCCGCTGTGGGCCTTTTCGACGACGCCGCTCATGCTCGCGGCGGGCGCCTTCGTCATGCAGATCGCCGTGCAGGGCGCCTGGGGCGTGGTGCCGGCCCATCTCAACGAACTGTCGCCCGGCGCGGTGCGCGCGACGCTGCCGGCCTTCGTCTACCAGGCCGGCAACTTCCTCGCCTCCTACAACGGCCCGTTCCAGGCCAAGCTCGCCGAAGCGCACGGCGGCGACTACGCCTACGCGCTGGCGCTGGTGGCCGGCGTCGTCGCGATCGCGCTGATCGCCATCATCCGCTTCAGCCCGGAGAGGCGCGGCGAGACGCTGCACGCGCATTGACCCCCGCGCGCGGCGCCCCTCTCCCGGAGGGAGAGGGGTTACAGCTTCGCCACCACCGCCAGGCGGGTGATCTTGCCCTCCTGGAACGCCTTGAGGAAGGCGTCGTAGTCCTTGAACGACACGCAGCCGTTCGAGTCGCCGTTCGGCCCCAGCATGTAGGTATGCGCGAGCAGGCCGGAGCGCCCGTAGACCGCGCCGTCGCCGCCGACGGGGACCAGCCGTAACGCCGCCACGCCGTGAAACAGCTCGTCGCGGGGCTGCAGCTCGTACAGGTGCGGCGGCGTCGCGCCGCGCATTCGCAGGTCGACGTGCCGGGGATCGTCGAGGTCGGCGCCCAGGCCGGAATGCGCCTCCAGCCGCGTCCCGTCGGGCAGGTAAACCGTGCGCGCCGAGATGTCGTAGATGGCGGTCGTTTGGTCGTAGCCGGCCGGCAGCGAAGGCCGGGGAGAGAAGACAGACGAGCCCAATGCGGAATCGGCGGCCGGGGCGGACTTGGCGCGGACCGCGCCGGCCTCCGGCGAGGCGTAGGCGAGCGATGATTCGGAAGACTCAGCGGGAGGGCGGAGGCCAAACAGCTTCTGAAACACGTTGCGGTCGTCGACCGGCGCGGCGGACGCGGCGCGCTCGAGCGACCGCGGCGCGCCGCGCGCGGCCGGAGCAAGAGCGGCGAATTTGGGCGGCCGCGCCGGCGGCGGCGGCGCGGCGTCGTCGACGCGCGCGACGTCGCGCTCAGGCGGCAGAGGGACGCCGGGCGGAGCGAGGACAGGCGCGGCGGAAGCGGGTCCCGCCTCGTCGAGCCGCGCCTGCAACAGCGCGGCCGGCCCCGGCGAGGACGCCGGAGAGTCGGGCCGGAGATCGACCAGCGCGCCGTAAGGGTTGGCCTCCGGCCGTGGCGGCGCCGGCGAGGGCGCGACGGCGAAAGCGATCAGATCGCCATACGGATTGGCGATTCGGCGCAACGGAGGCGAATCGGCCGCCGAGCGGACGACGACGATTTGCGGCGCCTGGACCGGCGGCGCCGACAGGACCCACGCCCCAAAACCGGCGGTGAAGGTCAGCGCGGCGCAGCCACAGAGCAAAGGCAGGAGAACCGGGTTTGGATCACGCCCACGCTCGAACAAAACCCCGTCGAAACTCAGCACATTCTCCCGCATCTGCGACCCACGGTTACGCTTCGCATAGGGGGCGAATTTGACGGAATCTGGTTCACGCTCGATTAACCTCGCCCGGTAGGATCGCCGCTCCCGGAGGGAGCTTGCCGATTCAAACTTCTTTCAGAAGAAGTCGCGGGCCACGTCGCCGCGACGGATGTGCAAAGCCGAACGGGAAAAGGGTTACAGCTTCGCCACCACCGCCAGGCGGGTGATCTTGCCGTCCTGGAACGCCTTGAGGAACGCGTCGTAGTCCTTGATCGACACGCAGCCGTTCGAATCGCCGTTGTCGCCCATCATGAACGGATGGGCGAGCAGGCCCTCGCGGCCGTAGACCGCGGCGTCGCCGCCGACCGGGATCAGCCGGATCGCCGCCACGCCATGGAACAGCGCCTCGCGCGGCTGCAAGTCGTAGAGATCGGGCGGCGTCGCCCCCTTGGCGTGCTCGTCGACGTGATTGGGGTCGTCCATGTATGGACCGAGGCCGGAATGCGCCTCGATCTTGGTGCCGTCCGGCAAGTAGAGCACGCGCGCGCTGATGTCGTAGACGGCGGTGTGGTCGTCGTAGCCGGCCGGGCGCGTCGGCTGCGGGTTGAAGATCGAGAAGATCGAGGTTTTCGCCGGCGCGGCGGGGGTGACGGCGGCGGTGGCGTCGGGCGCGGCGTAGGCGAGCGTCGGACCGAGCGAGCGGCTAGGGCCGAGCGCCCCTTCGCTCGTGTCGGGCGCGGACGAGTCGGGCGCGGCGAATTCGATCGGACGCGCCGGCGGCAGCGGCGCCCAATCGTCCACGCTGGCGACCTCGCGCTTGGGCGGCAGCGGCGCGGCGAGCGGGGCGGGCGCCGGCGCGGCGGCGGCCGCGGGCGGCGGCGCTTCGAGCGTGGCGACGACCGGCGACTGCGCGGCCGACGCGGCAGGCGGCGAATCCGGGAAGGAGGCGACCAGCCAGCCGTAGGCGTTGGGGTCGCCGCCGCGGAGCGCCGGGGCGGACTGAGGCGCGGGGCTGGCGAATTCGACCAGGCCGCCGAACGGATCGGCGACGGCGCGGGCGGGAGCTGGCGGGCGCTCGACGGCGGCGCGGGCGACGACGATCGACGGCTCGGCCGGCGGCGGCGGCGACAGGAACCAAATTCCGAAGCCGAAGATCGCCGCGAATGCGACGCCGCCGGTGAAAATCGGCAGCAAATCCTCGCGCAGATCACGTCCGCGGGACAACGGCGCATCCAGCAGCATCGGCGTCATCGTCTGCATGCCCAGCCCTTGCTCACGCCCTCCATGCGACGAGTCTGTCGGGGAGACGTTTACGCCGGATTAACCGCATGCGCCACTCCCGAGCCCCGGCCGAACCACCGGCGGCGCGAGGTCCGCGGCGCGCCGGCGGGGATAGCTTAGCATAAGAAAGGACTGAGGAAACCCGTCAGTCCGCGGACACGGCGCCGCGGCGCGCGCGACCCTTCCGCCGAACCGGAGAGGGATCGCGCGCTACTTCGCGAGCGCAGCGTCTTCGGCCCCAGGCTCGAACGCTTTCGCCGCGCTCTTGCCGCCGCGATTTTCGCAAGCCCGGATAATCATGTCGACCGTCTCTTTGATATGATCGTCCTCGGGCGGCCAGCGAAGATCGGGAAAGCCCACGCGAAGCATGACGGGGCCAGACACCGCCGCCCAGATCCCCAGCGCGACCGACTCTGCGTCCCAGGCGTCCCTCGTCAACCCCGCCTGCGCCGCCTCCCTGAAGCGCTCGGCGAGCCGCTCCAGAAAACAATCGTGCGCTACAGTTCGGTCCTTGTCGTCGGGGTGCCAATTGCGCAGCGATCTGCGCATGAAGATGACGCGAAAGTCGTCGGGACGGCGCAGCCAGAAGCGCATGTAAGCGGCGAGGATCGCCCGCAGGCGCGCAAACGGATCCGCATCGGCGACGTCAGCGGCGGCGAGCACGTCGGCGAGGGCCCGCCACGCGTCCTCGGCGAGCGAGTCCAGCATCTCTTCCTTGCAGGAGAAATAGACGTAGAGCGCCGTCTGCGAGATGCCGACGCGGGCGGCGATCTGCCGGGTCGTCACGTTCTCGACGCCCTGGGTCAGGAACAATTCGCGCGCCGCTTTGAGGATTTCGCCCGGCCGTTCGCATCCCGCCCCCCGCGGCTTGCGGTGGTCGAGCGAAATCAAATACGAGCGCCGCGGCGACGCGGGTATGGCGTTCTTCTTCATAGCGGCCCTCGGCCCGCCTCCTTTGCGCCTGTTTTCCGTTGGTCTTTCCGCCCGGATTAGCACGGCGCGCGCGATGTTTGTCAAACCTCCAATTCGACAATTCCGGGAAGAAGTCGATCGTCGGCGCCGGCCGCGAACGGCCGGCGCATGGGGCAGCCAACAATCAGCGGCCACCTTGACGTCTCGGGCTGTGGTTGCGATCAGTCGCCTGCGAGACGTTCTGTTTCGTCCGCCCGAGGGCGGAACTCGGCGGCCGATTAACGCGCCGAACCGCGCGACGTGCGAGCGACGTAGTCCGCCCACGACTGCCCGGTGGACGGGACCAGAGAATTCTGGTCAGCCACCTGAGCCCGGAAGTTGCGGAAGTCGACGGCCGAGGGCTGCGCCGGCTGCGCCGACGTGCGGGCGACGTAGTCCGCCCACGACTGCCCGTTGGACTGGGCCGACGCCGAAGCCTGGGCGACGCCGAGAGCGAGAATGAGCGCCGAAGCGCCAAGGACAGCAAACTTACGCATTGGGTTTCTCCATTTTCATTATGTGAGCACTGATAACTGACTTTGGCTCACTGTTCGTTGAACATGTTGTCTGCAGCGCGCCTTTCAAGGGGGGCGCCTTCAACTGAATGTGAGTGGGGGGCGGCCGACGATTAGCGGCCGCTGTGGTGATACACGGCGCTGAGAGGCTCGTCCGTCGCCTGGGCGCGGAAGGCGCCGAAACCGCCGGTGAAGGCCGGCGCCGGCTTCGCCGACGTGCGAGCGACATAGTCTGCCCACGCCTGCCCGGTGCACGGGACCGCCGAAGCCTGAGCGTGCGCCTGAGCGCCGAAGTCGACGGTGGTGGACTGCGCCGGCTGCGCCGACGTGCGAGCGACATAGTCCGCCCATGCCTGCCCGGTGGACGGGACCGCCGAAGCCTGAGCGACGCCGAGAGCAAGAATGAGCGCCGAACCGCCAAGGACTGCAAACTTACGCATTGGGTTTCTCCTTATTCGTTATGTGATCGTTGATAACTGTTCGTTGATCACTGTGCGCTGAACATACAGCGTTTGGCGCGCCTATCAAGGGCGTCGCGTTCAACTAAATGTGAGCGGGGCGAGGGACGGGACGGGAGCCCTCTCACCGTCTCTCGCCGAGGGAGAGGGGCGGCGCCTCCCCTCTCCTGGAGGGAGAGGGGCAGGGGTGAGGGGATTGCCGCCTCAGAGGAAGGGAAATCGCAAGGCGGCGCGGATCCGTTCCAGGACGGAGTCGAGATCGCTGCGGGCGTCTTGGTTGCTGAAGCGGATCACTCGCAGGCCAATGCGCTCGAGGACCTCGCCGCGCCCCTGATCGGCGTCCGCAAACCAATCGTGCGGCTTGCCATCAATCTCGACAGCGAGCTTGGCGACCTGACAAGTGAAGTCGACGACGGTGCGATCGAACGGGACCTGGCGCTTGAACTCGGCGCCGTGGAAGCGCGAACCGCGCAGACGCCGCCACATAAAGTCTTCCGCCCGCGCCGGCTGGCGTCGCAGGCTTCCGGCGGATGCGGATGCGCTCCGTGGCCATCGGCAATCCCCAGCCTCGAATCCCTTCGCCCCTGCCCCTCCGTTTGGGCGAGGGGTTCTAGCGCCCTCTGCCGCCTCTCGGCCGCGCCTCTCCGCCGCCCCAGTTGTGGGGGCCCATGTCGGCGTCGGTCGGCTTGCGCGGGCGGTTCGACGGGCGGCCGGGGGCGGGGTCGGCGAAGCCGCCGCCCGCCGCGGCGACCGCCTCCTGGCGCGCCAGCGGATCGTCGCCGACGGCGAGCGCGACCGCCTGAAGGCGCCTGATCTCGTCGCGCAGCCGCGCCGCCTCCTCGAATTCGAGGTCGCCCGCCGCCGCCTTCATCCGCTTGTCGAGGTCGGCGATCGTCGCCTGGAGGTTGTGGCCGATCGGCGCGGCGCCGGCGAGGCCGGCGTCGACGGTGACGTGGTCGGCCTCGTAGACCGAGCCGAGGATGTTCTGGATGCCGCGCTTGATCGTCTCCGGCGTGATGCCGTTGGCCTCGTTATAGGCCTGCTGCTTGGCGCGGCGGCGATTGGTCTCCTCCATCGCGCGCTGCATCGAGCCGGTCACCGCGTCGGCGTAGAGGATCACCTTGCCGTCGACGTTGCGCGCGGCGCGGCCGATCGTCTGCACCAGCGAGGTCTCGGAGCGCAGGAAGCCCTCCTTGTCGGCGTCGAGGATCGCCACCAGCGCGCATTCGGGAATGTCGAGGCCCTCGCGCAGCAGGTTGATGCCGACCAGCACGTCGAAGGCGCCGAGGCGCAGGTCGCGGATGATCTCGATCCGCTCCAGCGTCTCGACGTCGGAATGCATGTAGCGCACCCGTACGCCGTTCTCGTGCAGGTATTCGGTCAGGTCCTCGGCCATGCGCTTGGTCAGCGTCGTCACCAGCGTGCGATAGCCGCGCTGGGCGACGCGCTTGACCTCGCCGAGCAGGTCGTCGACCTGGCTGCGCGCCGAGCGCACCTCGACCGGCGGGTCGATCAGCCCGGTCGGGCGGATCACCTGCTCGACGAAGGTCCCCGCCGTCCGCTCCATCTCCCATTTGCCGGGCGTCGCCGAGACATAGACGCTCTGCGGCCGCATCGCGTCCCATTCCTCGAAGCGCAGCGGCCGATTGTCCATGCACGAAGGCAGGCGGAAGCCGTATTCGGCGAGCGTCGCCTTGCGACGGTAGTCGCCGCGGTACATGCCGCCGATCTGCGGCACGGTGACATGGCTCTCGTCGCAGAACACCAGCGCGTTGTCGGGCAGGTATTCGAACAGGGTCGGCGGCGGCTCGCCCGGCAGACGGCCGGTGAGATAGCGCGAATAATTCTCGATGCCGGCGCAGGAGCCGGTCGCCTGCAGCATCTCGAGGTCGAACAGGGTGCGCTGTTCGAGCCGCTGCGCCTCGAGCAACCGCCCTTGGCCGATGAGCTGGTCGAGGCGGAGCTTGAGCTCCTGCTTGATGCCGTCGATCGACTGCAGCAGCGTCGGGCGCGGCGTGACGTAGTGGCTGTTGGCGTAGATTTTGACGAACTCGAGGTCCTGCGTCTTCTGGCCGGTCAGCGGATCGAACTCGGCGATCTGCTCGACCTCGTCGCCGAAGAAGCCGACGCGCCAGGCGCGGTCCTCGTAGTGGGCGGGGAAGATCTCGATCGTGTCGCCGCGCACGCGGAAGAAGCCGCGGGTGAAATCGGTCTGCGCGCGCTTGTACTGCAGCGCGACCAGATCGGCGATGAGCTGGCGCTGGTCGACCTTGTCGCCGAGCTGCAGCGAGAAGGTCATCGCGGTGTAGGTCTCGACCGAGCCGATGCCGTAGATGCACGAGACCGAGGCGACGATGATGACGTCGTCGCGCTCCAGCACCGCGCGGGTGGCGGCGTGGCGCATGCGGTCGATCTGCTCGTTGATGTCGGATTCCTTCTCGATATAGGTGTCGGTGCGTGGGACGTAGGCCTCCGGCTGGTAATAGTCGTAGTAGGAGACGAAGTACTCGACCGCGTTGTCGGGGAAGAAGCTCTTGAACTCGCCGTAGAGCTGCGCCGCCAGCGTCTTGTTGGGGGCGAGGATCAGCGCCGGGCGCTGAGTCGCCTCGATCACCTGGGCCATGGTGAAGGTCTTGCCCGAACCGGTGACGCCGAGCAGCACCTGGTCGCGCTCGTGCGCCTCGACGCCCTTGACCAGCTCGGCGATCGCCTGCGGCTGGTCGCCCTTCGGCTCGAAATCGGAGGCGATGCGGAACCGCCGGCCGCCTTCCGACTTGTCCGGCCGCGGCGGCCGGTGGGGCGCCCACGCCGGCCGGTTGCGGATGTTGGGATCGCCGAGCTCGAGCAGGCTCTTGAGCGATTCCGCCGACGCCGAGGCGCCGGTCAGGCCGCGCGGGTGCGGCTCGGCGACCGGCGCGAAGCGCGCCTGCGGCGCTTCGCCGAAGGCTTGCGGCTTGTCGACCAGCGCCGGGTTGAGCAGCGCGGCGAGGTGGTCGTCGAGCGGATGGACCTCCGGCCGCGCCGCCTTGGCGCGGGTCGGGCGGGGCCCGGGCTTGGCGGGTTTGGGCATGGCGGCAATATGGGCGGAAAGGGACGCGGAGGGAAGGCGGAGAGAAGGGCGGCGGCGCCGGTCGGCTAGTGGGCCACTGGCCTTCCGCCGCCCGCCCGCTTGGGCGGCTTGGGCGCGACCCAGACGATCGCCGCGGTCGCGAGTTGGAGGACGCCGAGGATGAGGAACGTCCGGTTGGTCGCCAGCATCACGCTTTGGCCTTGGACCATGAGATCGAGCAGGTTGAGCGCCTTGTCGTGGCTCATGCCCGCCGCCGTCGCGGCGTCGAGAAGGGCGCGCGGCTGCAACTCGCCGGCGAGGGTCGCGCCGCTGGCCCGGATCTGGTTATTCCACAGCGCGACGACTGCGGCGGTGGAAAGGGCGCTCGCCAGCGTGCGGACGAAGTTGAACAGGCCGGCGCCGGAGGCGACGTCCTTGTCCTCCAGCGAGGCGGTCGACATGTCCATCAGCGGGATGACGCTCATGACCGAGCCGGCGCCGAACGCGAGCTGCGGCCACATCAACTGCCAGAAGGTCATCTGGTCGTTGTAGCCGACCCGCATCAACGACGCGGCGGCGCTGATCGAGAGCCCGACGCAGGCGACGGCGCGATGGTCGACGCGCGCCATCAGGGCGGTCGTCACCGGCGCGGCGAGGATCATCGTGACGCCGCTGAAGGCGGAGTTGTAGCCCGCCCAGGTCGCGGTGTAGCCCATGCTGGTTTGCAACCACAGTGGCACCAGCACGATAGAACCGAACAAGGCGCCGAACGCCATGGCGATCACCGCCATCGACACCGAGAACCCGCGATTGGCGAAGACGCTCAGATCGACGATCGGTTTTCGATCGGTCGTTTCCCAGATGACGAAAGCGGCGAGCCCGATCAGCGTGACGATCAGCAGCGCGTCGACGAATTGGGAATTGAACCAGTCCTTGTCCTGGCCGACGCCGAGCATGGTCTGCAGCGCGGCCACCCAGACGACGAGCAGGGCCAGCCCGGCGAAATCGACTGTTTGTCTCGCCGTCGGCGTCTCGTATGGCGTCAGAATGCTCCACGCGCCCAAGGCGATGAGCGCCGCCAGCGGCGCCTTGATGTAGAAGGCCCACGGCCAGCTCCAGTTGTCGCCGATCAGGCCGCCGATCACCGGGCCGGCCACCGGCGCGAGAACCGTCGCCATCGACCAGCCCCCCAGCGCCACGTTGGCATGGCGTTCGGGGACGATATTGATCAGCAGGGTCTGCGAGATCGGGATCACCGGTCCGCCGCAGACGCCCAGCGCGACGCGGAAGGCGATCAGCATGTCGAGCGAGGTCGCCATGCCGCACAGCACCGAGAACACGCCGAAGCCCGAGACGCAGAGCACGAACACCCGGACCGGCCCGAACCGCTCGGTCAGCCAGCCGGTCAGCGGGACCATGATCGCCTCGGCGACGCCGTAGCCGGTGATCACCCAGGTCCCATCGCTCGGCGACGAGGCCAGGCCGCCGGCGATGTGCGGCACCAGCACATTGGCGATGGTCAAGTCGAGCACCGCGAGAAAGTTGCCCGCCGCCAGGATCAGCACGATCGCCAGCAGCGCGACGCCATGCGGCTCGTGGCGCGCCGGCGCCACGACGCGCGGCTCGCGCGGAGCGGGTGTAACGGTTTGGGCGGATACCGCGCTCACGACGCTCTCCGCCCGCTCACTTCGACAGTTCGATCGCGGCCGACATCGACAGGCCGACGCGCAGCGGGTGGTCCTTCAGCTCGACGGGATCGAGCGTGATGCGCACCGGCACGCGCTGAACGACTTTGATCCAGTTGCCGGTCGCGTTTTGCGCCGGAATCACGGCGAAGGCCGCTCCCGTCCCGCCGCCGACGCCGGCGACGACGCCGTGAAACGTCACCGACGAGCCGTAATAGTCCGAGGTCAGCGTCGCCGACTGGCCGGGTCGCACCGCGCCGAGCTGGTCCTCGGTGAAATTGGCGTCGACGTAGACGTCGGCGATCGGCACGATCGTCATCACCGGCGCCCCGGCCTGCACGCGCTGGCCGATCTGGACCTGCAGTTGCGCCACCACCCCATCGATCGGCGCGAGGATCACGGTGCGGTCGAGATTGAGCTTGGCGACGTCGAGCGCCGTCTTCGCCGCCAGCACTTCCGGATGGTTCATGACGTCCACGCCCGCGGTCAGCGCCTTCGCCGCGTCGAGCGCCGCCGCGGCGGATTCGAAATTGTTCTTCGCCGCGGTCAGCTCGTCACCCGAAACCGCGCCGGAATTGCCGAGCTTGGCGCGCCGCTCGTAATCGAGCTTGGCGCGCTCGTAGTCGGCCTGGCGCGCCGCCAGACTGGCGAAGTAGCCTTGCACTTTGCGCACTGCGAGGCCGTAGGCGGCGTCGGCCTGGGCGACCGCCAGTCTGGCGTCTTGCGAATCGATCGTCACCAGCACGTCGCCCCGCTTGACCAACTGCGTGTCGTGAACCGGAACGCTCGCGACCGCGCCGCTGGTCAGCGGCGTCACCAGCGCCGACGAGACGCCGACATAGGCGTTGTCGGTGGTGACGTATTTCGAGGCGACCAGATACCACCGCGCCGTCGCCGCGCCGGCCGCCGCGGCGACGACGATGAACAGCGCGGTGAACAGGCGCCCGCGCAGTCGGCTCTTGCGCGCTTCGTTCGGCTCGGCCGGCTTCTGGCGATCCGCCGCCTCTTCGCGCTTGGACTCGATGATGGTTTCGGCGGAGGTCATGGAGAGTTCCGATGCGAAGGGACGTTCACGACTTGGCGGCGTAACCGCCGCCGAGCGCGCGCGCCAAGGCGACGTCGGCGGCGAAGGCCTGCGCCTGGAGATCGGCGACGGCGCGGCGCTGGGCGAGCAGCGCGTTCTCCGCCGTCAGCACGTCGGTGTAGCGCGACAGCCCGGCGTCGTAGCGCTGCTTGATCACGCGATAGCCGTTTTCGCTTTCCGCCAGCGCTGCGCGCGCGTCCTTGATCTCGACGGCGACGCCGCGCTGGCTGGCGTAGGCGTCAGCGACATCGCGCAGGGCGTTGGCCAGCGTCCTGTCGTAGAGGGCGACGGCGGCGTCGTATTCGGCGCGCGCGCCGCGATAGACGCCCTCGTTGCGGCCGTAGTCGAAGATCGGCAGATGGACCGCCGGTCCGAACTGTCCCATCTGCGACTGGTGTTGCAGGAGGTATTGGATGTCCAGCGACTGCACGCCGAACGCGCCGGTCAGATCGACGTTGGGATAGAAGTTGGTCTTGGCGACGTCGATGCGCGAGGCCGCCGCCTCGGCGCCCAGGCGCGCCGCGACGACATCCGGGCGCCGCCCGATCAGATCGACCGAAAGCGAAGCCGGCAGTCCGACGCTGCGGGTCTTTTCGACCGCGGGCGGGACGACGGCGAGCCCACGATCCGGCCCCTTGCCGAGCAGCGCGGCGAGCTGATCGCGGGTCAGCGCGATCAGGCGGTCGAGCGCGTCGGCTTCGAGCTCGGCGGCGTGAAGCTGCCCGCGCGCCAGGCTCAGTGCGCCCTCGTTTTCGAGGTTGGACTTCGACCGGCTCTCGACGAGTTCAGCGCTTTCCCGGCGGACGCGCACGGCGTCGCGCGCGGCCCTTTGGTCGGCGAAGAGCTGAACCAGGTTGGCGTAGGTCTCGGCCACCGCGGCGGAAATCTGCAAACGCGCTTCGGCCTCATCCGCCTCGGCGGCTTCCGCCTCCGAGGTCGCCGCCGCCAGCGCAGCGCGATTCTTGCCGAAGAAGTCGAGCTCGTAGTCGAGGCCGACGGCGATCTGGCCCGCCGTATGCCAGCCGTGCGGAAGATAAGACTGGAAACTGGCCGGCATGCCCTGGTTGAGGGTCTCCTCGGTCTTGGTCACGCTCGCGGTCCCGGTCAGCGTCGGCCAGAGATTGGCGCCAGCGGCCTGGGCCATCGCCGCCGCGCCGCGGGCTCTCGCCGCCGCGGCCGTGAGATCGGGCGAGTCGGCCAGAGCTTCGTCGATCACTTGATCGAGCTGAGGATCGCCGTAGGCCTTCCACCAGGCGTCGGACGGCCAGTCGACCTTGGGCGCGGCGAAGCTCTTGGCGTCGGCGTAGGTCGACGGCGACCGAACGCGCGGCGCCTCGCCGAGGTCCGGCGCGCAGCCGGCGAGGACGAATAGTGTGGGGATGGCGACGACTGCAGGGTGCGGGCGACCCGCCGCGCGAGCGGGGACTCGCGCGCTGACGCGGGCGTTTCCCTTTGACATGTCGCCGCCATCCCCTACTGCGAGTGCAGTACCGAACCGTACAGTACTGTTGCGCAATCGGCAATTTGGCGATAGGTTCGGGCGAAGTCAAGAGGCACCGTACGGTACGGTACAAAAAATGCCGGAGAGGCGAATGAGACGGGCTCGGACGGCCGCTAGACCGAGCAGCGACGACCGCCGCGCCGCGATGCTGGAAATCGCGCGCGCGGACTTTTTGCGCGAGGGCTACGCCGCCGCGTCGATGTCGGAGATCGCGGCCAAGATCGGCGGATCGAAGGCGACGCTCTACAGCTACTTTCCCTCGAAGAAGGACCTGTTCGCCGCGGTGATCGAAGAAGAGATCCGACAGATGCTCGCCCCCCTGTTCGAAATGCAGGAAACTCAGGGCGACATCCGCACGGTTCTCGAGCGATTTGCCAGGCGTTTTCAGGAGTCGGTGCTGACCGACGACGCGGTCGCCTTCTACCGACTGGTCATCGCGGAGTCTGCGCGGTTTCCGGAAGTCGGGCAGGCCGCCTACCACTTTGGCGTTCAGCGCGGACTCGATCGCCTGGCCGGATATTTCGCCGCCGCGATGGAGCGCGGCGAACTTCGGCGCGCGGACGCGTCGGTCGCGGTGGCGCAATTTCTCGATTTGTGCACCGGAGAGCTGCACCGCAAGCGGTTGTTCGGCGTCGCCGGCCCGGACGATCGCGAGGAAGCCGAGCGGCAGGCGAGGAACGCCGTGGCGACCTTCCTGGCGGCGTACGGCGCCGACGAACTGAGCCGCGCCGCGCGCGCCTGAGCCGCGGCGCCCGGCCCGTCAAAGCGCCGGCCGGCGTTGAGCCCGACAATAGTTCGTTAATTCATTTTCCATAAACGAATTGTCGTCAATTCTATTGATCTCAGCGGTAGTCGATCCGGATTCTTCGCGTTCAGGCGTACGCTTTGTCATGACGACAATCCTTATTTCCGCTTCGGAACTTCGTCCCGCCCGCGGCCGCGGGCGCGGCTGCGGCCGGCCGGCCGCCGGCGCGCACCGGAGCTTGTCGCGTTGAGCGCCGCGACGACGCCCCAGCGCAAACCGATCGAGACCATGCCGTCCGCCGAAGCGCCGCGGAGCGAGATCGGCGGCGACGGCGCGCCGGCCGACTCTTCGGCCTTCGCCGAGATGAACGCCGCCCAGCGGCTCGCGCATCTGCGCAGCCTGCTCGCCGCCTCGGCGACCGCGAACCCGGCGGCTGCGGAGGACTGGCGACGCCGCAACGCGCCGCAATCCGCGCCGGCGCCGAATGTCGAGCCGTCCGCGCCCGCCGCGCCGGCCAAGCCGAAGACGGCTTCGCCGACGCCGCGCCGCGTTTTCAAGTCGCTGCTCGGGCTCGCGGTCGTCGCCGCGGTCGGCTACGAGCCGCTGCAGCGCATGGCGCAAACTTCGAGCGTCGAGGCGATCGTCAACGCGCGCGTCATCACCCTGCGCGCGCCGATCGAAGGCGAAGTGCAATCCGCCCCGGCCGTCCGCGAGTCGGGCGCCGCGCTGGCGCCCGGCGACCTGCTGTTCCGCGTCGTCGACCCGCGCGCCGATCGAGGCCGCGTCGACGACTTGGCGCGCCAGCTCGAGCAGGCGCGCGACGACCGTCCGCGGCTGGCGGCGCGGCTGGAAAGCGCGCGCGCGCTGCTTGCCGAGCTGACCGAACAGACCCGCCAGTTCCGCGAAGCGCGCATCCGCCAACTCGAAGCGCGACGCGACGAACTGACCGCCGACGCCGCCGCGGCGCACGCGCGCACTCTCGACGCGGCGGCGACGCTCGCGCGCGCCAACTGGCTCAGCGCCCAGGGCGCCGGGACGACGGTCCAGGCCAACCAGGCCAAGCGCGACGCCGACGTCGCGGCGCAGAACGAGATCGCCGCCCAGCGGCAGATCGCGGCCAACGACGTCGAACTCGACGCCGCCCGCCGCGGCGTGTTCGTCGGCGACAGCTACAACGATCGCCCGACCTCGGCGCAGCGCGCCGACGACCTCGGCCAGCAGATCGTCGATTTCGAGCAGGCGCTCGATGAAAGCGACCGCCGCATCGCCCGCCTGTCGCACGACCTCGCCGACGAGCAGGCGCGCTACGCCGAATTGTCGTCGGCCGCCGTCGTCGCGCCCGCCAAGGGCAGCGTTTGGGAGGTGTTGACCGCGCCCGGCGAGCAGGTCAGGCGCGATCAGGAGCTCGTGCGCGTGCTCGACTGCGGCGGCGCGCTGGTCACCGCGACGGTCGGCGAGAGCGTCTACGACCGCCTGCGCGTCGGCTCGCCGGCGCGCTTCCAGCCGCGCGACGGCGGCGGCGACCTCGCCGGAACCGTCGTCAGCCTCACCGGCGCTTCGACGACGCCGGCCAATTTCGCCATCCAGCCGGCGGCGCTGGCGCGCGGCGCCTACCACGTCACCGTGTCGGTTCCCGGGCTCGCCGGCGGACGCGACTGCGACGTCGGCCGCACCGGGCGGGTGATCTTCGACGGCGCCCACGCCGACCTCATGGACGCCTTGCGGCCGGAGCTGTGGTGAACGCGTTCATCGCCAGCGCCGCCGAGTGCTGCTGGCCCGGCGCGCTCGCCGCCGGCGCCGGCATGGCGGTCCTGCCGTGGCTGAAACGCGACAACGCGGTCGCGCGCGCCATCGTCGTCATGGTCGTGCTGGCGCTGATGTGGCGCTACATCCTGTGGCGCTGGATCAGCACCCTGCCGCCGTTCGGCTACACGCTCGACACGCTGACGGCGCTGCTGTTCATCGCCGTCGAGACGTCCGCCCTGGTCGGCGCGACGATCTCGTTCTTCTTTCTCACCCGGGCGCGCGACCGCACGTCCGAGGTCGAAGCCACCATGGGCTGGCTGACCGCGCAACCGATGCCGCCGCTGATCGACGTGTTCATCTGCACCTACAACGAGGAGGAAGCGATCCTCGAGCAGACGATCGTCGGCGCGCTGGCGATGGACTACCCCAACTATCGCCTGTGGACGCTCGACGACGGCAGGCGGCCGTGGCTCGAGGCGCTGTGCGCGCGCCTCGGCTGCGGCTACCTCACCCGCGCCGACAACGCCCACGCCAAGGCCGGCAACATCAACAACGCGCTGAAGCGCGTCGCCAAGCTCGATCCGCCGCCCGACTACGTCTCGATTCTCGACGCCGACTTCGTGCCGACGCCGAACTTCCTCACTCGCGCGATGACCTTGTTCCACGCCGACGACGTCGGCGTGGTGCAGACGCCGCAGCATTTCGCCAACCCCGACCCGATGCAGCGCAACCTGTCGCTGGCGCGGGTGTGGCCCGACGAACAGCGCTATTTCTTCGACGTCGTCATGGCGTCGAAGGACGCGTGGAACGCCGCTTTCTGCTGCGGCACGTCGTCGATCGTCCGCTTCGCGCCGTTGATGCGGATCGGCGGCTTCCCGACCGATTCGGTGACCGAGGACTATCTGCTGACGCTGCGCCTGCGGCAGATCGGCTATCGCACCGTCTATCTCAACGAGCGGCTGTCGCTCGGCCTCGCGCCAGAGGGCCTGCGCGAGTACATCGTCCAGCGCAGCCGCTGGTGCCTCGGCTTCATGCAGATCTGCGTCGGCCGCAGCGGGCCGCTGCGGCCAGGCAACGGCCTCAGCCTGGTCGAACGACTGATGCTCGGCGAGACCTTTCTCCACTGGTCGGCGACCCACCTCTACCGCCTGCTCGGCCTGGCGCTGCCGCTCAGCTACTTCCTGTTCGGCGTCGTCGCCGTGCGCGCCGACGTGTCCGACACGCTTTATCACTTCCTGCCCTATTTCATCGCCCAGACCGAGGCGGTGGCGTGGCTGTCGGGGTCGCGCGCGCTGCCGATCATGGGCGACCTCAGCCACCTCCTCGCCGCCACCAGCATCGTCAAGGCGGCCTGGCAGGGCCTGACCAAGCCGCAAGGCCAGAAGTTCGTCGTCACCGCCAAGGGCGGCGACCGCAGCAAGCGTTTCGTCCAGACGCGGCTGCTGGGGTTCTTCATGACGTTGCTGGCGCTGACCATCGCCGGCGTCTGCCGCGCCTTCATCGTCGACCCTCCATCCGACTTGAACAGCGCCGCGTCGCTGCCGCTGTTCTGGAGCTGGTACAACATCGTCGTGCTGACGCTGGCCTGCCTCGTCTGCGTCGAGCAGCCGCGCTTCCGCCGCTCGGAGCGCTTCGACGGGCGCGGTTCAGTGGCGCGTCTTATCGTCGACGGCCGCGCGATGTTCTTCCTGATCGCGGACATCTCGACCGGCGGCATGCGGCTCAGCGGCGTCGCGCCGGGCCCGATCGGCGCGACGCTGACGCTCTTGCTCGACGGCGAGCGGCTCGGCGCCTCGATCGTGCGCGCCGGCGCGACCGACTTCGCCATCGCGGTCGAGGACAGCTTCGAGGCGCGCGCCGCGATGATCCGCGCCGTCTATTCCGGCCGCTACGATCCCGGCGTCGCCGACGTGAACCCGGCGCGCGTCGCGGTCGGTCTGGCGCGGCGGCTGTTCGACTGAGGCGCGACCGAGCCGGCGAAGCCCGCCGCCAACACGACGGAAAAGGCGGCGCGTCGCGCCGGCTGCGCAGTCGGGATCAGGCGACCATCTTCATCGGGAAGCCGTCGGGATCCTTGCCGCGCATGCGCCGCCACCAGACCTGGAACGTCGGAATGTTGACGGTGACGATGAAAAGCTTGCGGTAGACGTCGGGACGCGGCGATTGCAGCGGCAGCACGCCATGCCAGGAATGTTCGGTTCGCTGGAACAGCAGGCTGCCGTTCTTGCGCAAGTCGAGCGAGGCGGCGACCTTCAACTCGTCGAATTTCGGGCCCGAGTGCGCCTTGAAGCGGCCCTCGTCGTCGAGAATGAGGATATCGCCGCCCCACTCGCGCGGCCAGTCTTCGTCGGTGGCGAAGAAGAAGATATGCGTCGCGATCTTTCGGTGTGCGTCGCAGTGCGGCGAGACCGAACAGCCCTGCCAGGCGTAATACCATTCCATCGTGAGGATGATCTTCTGGCTGGGCTTCAGGCCGAGCGTCCGGCGCAGGAAAGACTCATAGGCCGGCCCGTGAAGCTCGGCGATGAACTCCTTCCATGGCTGCGCGCAGGCCATTCCCTCGCGATAGTGCAAGATGCCGCGATTGTGCGGGGCTTGGCCGTACGAGCGCTTCACCCCGACCATCATCTTGAACTGTTCGATATCGGGAAGGGTCTCGCGCAGCGTGTTCCAGCCTTCCGGGGTCAGCGTGTCGCGCATCTCCGCCCAGGGGTAAGGCCTTTGCGCCTGGAAAGCCGCGGGGGAAACCGCTTCAAGATTGCCGTAGTTGATGTAGGCCATGGTCCTCTCCCAGCCGGTGATGGACTCACGGCGAGTTCCGCGCCTCTGTCCGAGAACGAATGCCACGCCTGCGGACAGACACACAGGGCGCTCGCGAAGCTCATCGGCACGCCGCCATGGTAGCGACCCCTCGCGGGTTTGCCTAGCGCTCTCCCGAGTTCTTCGGGCGCGAACGCTTGCCCGCCGGATCGGCCGCGCCCGCGGACTGTTCGGCTGAACCGCCGCCTAGCCGGCGAAGCTCGCCGCCGGCACGACGACGGAAAAGGCGGCGAGAACCGCCGCGCCGACGCGATCGATCGCCGCCGCGCCCGAGCGTCGGCGGCCGCGATCAGCGCGTTGATCGGGCCGGGAACCGCGAACAGCCGCGCGACCGCGAGGTCGAAGCCGGACCGGGCGTCGACATGGCTTCTTCACTCGCGCGGCGTCAGCGCGCCGGGATCGAGCGCCACGGCGACGCGCGTGCGCACGTCGCGCACGGCCACGTAGAGGCCGCTGCCGATGATGATCGCATTGCCGAGCACGATCGGCCAGGTCGGCGCGTCGCGCCACACCAGCCAACCGATGATCGTCGCCCAGAAGATCGCGACATATTGCAGCGGCGCGAGCACCGCCGCTCGCGCCATCGACAGCGCGCGGGTGATGAAGATGAAGCACACCATCGACACCACGCCGACGAGGAACATCAGGCCGAGGTCGAAGCGGGTCGGCGTCGTCCAGGCGAACGGCGTCGTCGCCGCGCCGAGCAAGCCGGCGCCGGCGAACTGCCAGACGATCAGCGGCAGCCAGTGCGAGCGTCGGAGCTTGCGCGTCGCCGCCTGGCCGAGCGCGAACATCGTCGAGCCGAACAGCGCGAGCAGCGACGCCCAGGAGAACATTTGCGGCGACGGCCGCAGCGCGATCAGCACGCCGACGAAGCCGACGGCGACGGCGATCCAGCGGAAGCGTTCGACCCGCTCGCCCAGCAACGGCGCCGACAGCGCAATCAGGATCAGCGGCGACGCCATATAGAAGGTCATCACGTCGGCGAGCGGCATGAACCGCGTCGAGAAGTAGAACGAGAACGCATCGGCCGCCATCGCGGCGATGCGCAGCGCCTGCAGCCGCCATTGGCCGAAGTCGAACAGGTCGACGCGCAGCGAGACGATCATCGGCGCCAGCACGACGCCGGCGCCGATCGAGCGCAGCATCATCAACTGGCCGACGCCGTAGTCGGCGACCAGCCATTTGCCGAGCGCGTCGTTGAGGGCGAAGAAGAGGACGCCGAGCAGGTAGAGCGCGACGCCGAGGCCGGGCGCGGCCGGCGGCGAGGATAGCATGCGGGCTCATAGCAAAGCGCCGTGCGCGCAGCCACCCGGGGCGCCCGCGGCGAAGCGCGCCGTCTTTGCGACGCGCCGGAAACTCGCGCTGCGTCATGTCGCCGCGTCTCCCCGAACGCGGACGCAGAGGAACGCGGGGTCGCGACCCCTCTCCCGCTCGGGAGAGG
>Ga0326728_10010993_pt1 | contig 20891 bp, 20 predicted proteins | sample MB3enrmetagenome_FD_207602 | JGI IMG/M metagenome (GOLD analysis project Ga0326728, IMG submission 207602) | Lab enriched peat soil microbial communities from McLean, Ithaca, NY, United States - MB31MN | ecosystem: Environmental > Terrestrial > Soil > Wetlands > Peat | place: USA: New York... | reverse complement strand
GAAGGGGAAATCGTTGAAGAGGAGGGGAAGATCTGGCTTGTACGGACGTGCCCCGAACACGGGAAGTTCCGACACGTCTACTGGTCTGATGCGGAGATGTACCATCGGTTCGCGAAGTATGACGTCGTCGGTCGCGGTGTATCCAATCCCCAGAATCCGGTAGTCTCTGATTCCTGTCCCAATGCCTGTGGCCTGTGTAGTAACCACCACTCGGGGACACTGCTTGCCAATATAGATCTGACCAACCGGTGCAACTTAGATTGTGATTTCTGTTTTGCCAATGCCCGTGCCTGTGGTTTTGTCTACGAGCCCACGTTTGACGAGATTGTCGGTATGATGCAGGTGCTCCGGCGCGAGGAACCAGTACCGGCGCCCGCTGTGCAGTTTTCCGGTGGAGAACCGACCATGCGGGACGATCTTGTTGACATTGTCAAAAAGGCAAAGGAACTGGGATTTCCCCAGGTGCAGATCGCAACAAACGGCGTTAAACTGGCGAATAACCCGGTGCTTGCCCAGCAGCTCAAGGACGCCGGTCTTTCAACCGTTTACCTCCACTTCGATGGTGTCACCCCTGCAACCAATCCGTTCCTGAAAATCCATATCAAGGCACTGGAAAACCTCAGTAAGGCCGGTCTTGGCGTAGTCCTCGTTCCAACCGTTATCAAGGGAAGAAATTCCAGTGAAGTTGGCGAAATCCTGAAATTTGCCGCTGAACACATCTCCATTGTACGGGGTGTAAATTTCCAGCCGGTCGCATTTACCGGGGCCGCTAACGACGAAGATATCGATAAGGAACGAATAACGATACCAGAGTTGCTTGGGGAACTCGAGAGCCAGACTCACGGTATCCTTAAAAAAGAAGATTTTTATCCGGTGCCTTGCGTTCTGCCCTTCTCTGACCTGGTTGAGGCATATACCGGCCGTCCTCAGGTGCGCTTCACCGCTCATGAGCATTGCGGTGCTGCCACCTATGTTTTTATCACAAAAGACGGGATGGTACCGGTAACGAGGATGGTTGATGTAGAGAGCCTCTTTGCCGCAATTGAACTGATGGCAAACAAACTCAAAAAAGGCGGAACTATCAACAAATATGCCACCCTGCTTGAAGGGGTAAAAGAGCTCCATGCCTCGTTCAAGAAAGGCGAAAAGGGAAGTACAGCGGACTTCTGGAAATTGATCGGAAAAACGCTGATAGCCCAGAACTTTGATGCGTTGCGTGAGTTCCACTGGAACGCCCTTTTCATCGGGACAATGCATTTCATGGACAAATATAATTACGATATTGAGCGTGTCCAGCGATGCTGCATTCATTACGCGACACCGGATGGCAGACTTATTCCTTTCTGTACGTATAACAGCGGTCCGGTCTATCGTGAACAGGTCTGGAAAAAATACGCAAAAGAAAAGCAATAATTTTTTTCATTATATTTGTGTGCCGGATGATCCGGTTCATTGGCTCTTAAGGACGAGAAAAATTCCTGAACTAAAACAGGATGAACTTGATTTCACATAAACGGTAGTTCTATGCTGGATGCCTGGCGCATCGCAATCGACGCAATCGCCAGATCCTGGATGGCAAGCCCCGTGGAATCAAAGATGGTGATCTCGTCTTTGCTTTCGCGTTTTCGTTTGCCGGTCACGACCTCCCCTAGAGTGCCGGCGATCATCCAGGTTTGGTATAGTCCCTTATTGATGGGAACGTTAATTTCGCCGGAATGGAATGCCTGGGCCGGATCATCGACAAAAACCCTGGCCCGGTGCAGGATCTCCGGATCGAGTTCCTCTTTTCCGGGAGCATCGGCGCCAATGGCATTAATGTGTGTGCCGGCATGGATCCATTCGCTTTTTATTATCGGGGTGCGGGACGGTGTCGTTGTTACCAGAATATCACAGTCACAGACTTTTTCCATAGACTGGCTTTCTGCAGAAAGGGGCGTGAGCCGTGCTGCAAAAGCTTCGGCATGTACAGGGTCCCGGCTCCAGACTTTTACCTGAGTGAGCGACAATTCCAGTGCTGTAGCCCGGACCTGGGCTTCAGCCTGCCGGCCGGTACCTATGACGCCAAGGACGCACTCTTTTTTTGGTGCAAGATATTTTGCCGCAATGGCTCCTGCTGCCCCGGTCCGCATATCCGTGAGTTTTGTAGCGTTGAGGATCGCCATAGGCCTCCCGGTCGCCAGGTCAAGAATAACCGTCAACGCCATTACCGTCGGAAGGCCTACTTTTGGGTTATCCGGGTGGACGTTGACAATCTTTACACCTGCAATCCCGAGAGAAGGAAGGTACCCGGGCATTGTCCGGAAATCCCCGGCAGGAAGTGTGATGTAGACTTTGGGCGGCATCTGTACCAGTCCCTTTCCATGATCAGCAAATGCAGCTTCGACAACCCGGTTTACATCACTGAGGTTGAGATCCCGGTCCGGTTCAGGGAAATATCGCATACAGGATTGATTCATCTGCTCGGATTTAGCGGTTACGCCCCCTAGCAGATATATCGCCAGAACTCAGTGATATCAGGAATGGGCAGTTCCTATAGAATCTAAAATTGCAGGGGAAAAAAATGGACCTTTAAGGATTCAGGCATATTCCATTTCTTTGAGGGTTTTTTCGGCAAGGTCTTTCATCCGTGCCGAAATACGTGAAGACGAGGTATAATCGACCTCTTTCATTGCATTGGCAATCTCGTTACCCAGCACAAAAATGGCGTATTTATGCTCGAGTTTGCTCTTATGCATCTGGGACGGCGTAATCTTTAATGCACTGTACTGGGAAAACTTCAGGTCCGGATTGATCTCTTCGAAATAGTCCTTGACCTCGTAAAGTATTTTGTGAAGATTAACGAGTTCTTCCTTGTGCACAGTTCCACTCCAAGGTGTAACATAGTGCATACCCTCCATAAATAAATTTGCGCTGTCTCTCCTTTACGAGCTCATTTTCATTAACCTGATATTTAATGGTCTTTTTATAATCCCTTTGAAATCTTTTGCCGCGACATATTCAAGGCCTTTCCAGACCAGGCGGTCAAGCAGTTTCTGGTCTACCGTGCGGTCGACGATAAGACCTGCGGCAGGTTCGTCCAGGGATTCAACCGCTTTTTCAATCTCTTCAGATCGGATCTCCCGGATTACACCCATATCGCCGTTAAGGAATCGGGCGACGCTCTTACCTTTCACGTCCTCCATATGATCGCGGATGGTGACCGGGACTTTAGGCGAAGTTTCTTTTTGTTTCTTCTGTCCCATTCTTCCCGTAACATCATTGCGATTGCCCTCATCAGAACCTGGTACTGTACGGGATTGTCGGACGAGATCTGTGGGGAGTTCGGCGGCATCCTCAAAATACTGGTCCCGGACATATTCGACCGGAACCTTGTTGCGCAGCGTTTTTATGACCTCTTTTTTGGTCATATCCTCTACACTTTTTCCCCGTGGGGAAAATGCGACATAATCAATGTCTGCAACCTGCAGGAGTTCCCGGAGGATCAGTTCGCCACCCCGGTCGCCATCGAAAAAAGCCGTAGTGGTTTTTCTCTCAGTGAGATCGACGATTGATTTGGGGATGTTTGTTCCTTCCACGGCCACGGCATTCTTGATGCCATACCGGAGAAGATTGATTACATCAGCCCTTCCTTCAACAATGATGATTGCATCTGATTCAAGGACATTTGGGCCCGCCGGGAGTTTCTCGTCGCCAATCGTCCCGATCTTTTCAATTCTTATCGTCTGGCGGACATCGTCAAGCAGTTCATCGCTGTCAATGGTACCCTCATCAAATCGCTCGATGAGGATCTCCTTGGCCCGTTCGACAATTTTCTTCCGTTTGCTGACCCGGATATCTTCGATCGTGTTTACTGACACGTGTGCGACGCAGGGGCCTATCCGGTCAATGGTCTCAAGTGATGCAGCAAGAACCGCTGTCTCTGCCCGGTCAAGGGAGGTAGCTATCAGGATCTCTCCGGTAGTCTCCCCCTTCTTGCTCGCTATCTGGACGTCGATTCTTCCGACACGTCCGGTCCTCTGGAGATCCCTCAGGTCCAGGTCTTCGCCGAGTAACCCTTCAGTCTGCCCGAAAATGGCACCGACTACGTCAGGTTTCTCGACCACCCCCTCTGCGCTGAGGCTGATGTGAATAAGGTACTTGGTAGTATCCGGTGAATACACGTAAATGCACCCCCATGTATCATGCGATAGGTTGAAAGCCTGATCATAGGTATAACATATATATATTACGGGAAATTACTTAAAGTGTAGGTTCGCGGATTCGTTTTTTTATCCCTGTGAAGTACCCGCATCTCCTTCTGGCATTTATTTTATAAGTGTCTTTGATCCTTTTCTTTCCCGTTTTCAACGAGTATCCGGTTAATTTCGACTTTTGAGACACCAACAATTCTTATTTTCTTCTGGGATGAAGTAAGCCCGGAGACAATAGAAACCGCAGAAACCGGCACTCCGGTTGTAGAGCTGATAAGACCGATGACTGCTTTATTTGCTTTTCCGTTAACGGCAGGAGCTGTGACGCGACAACCAATGGTATTTCGCCACGCGTTAAATCCTGCAGGAAAGAGATCGCTCTTTGCACCAGCCGAGACTTCAATATGCAGAAGTGTATTGCCACTGTCTTCGGAAATTGCATCAGCAATCGTGGACATAAAGATCCTTTTTTAAAGGAAGTGTCGCCCGGCTTAAACACACATGGATCATCAGTGGCTGCTACCGTTCTTCACCTGTGTATAAAACCCTCAGCCGGGCGATGCCTGTCGCGCACCCGGGTTGTCCCATGGATCATTTCCAGGCGCTTGCCATTCGATCACCCGGGGACCTATGGGTGCGCTGTATCGGCACCCTTTCTCATCTGTTGCTTGAGGTCTTTAGGGTTTGTGTCGCGGCTCTCAGATAGTCGATCTATTGACCCGGAGATGTTTATAATGGGGGTATGTAGCCTTTACCAGCAAACCATGTGGGATTTGAAGGGGAAAAATCCCCATCGCGGTATACTACAGCACCGCTAAGGATCACCGTTGTGGGAAATACCGCGCGAAACCCTTCAAATGGTGTCCACCCGCACCTGCTATGAAGCAGTTCCGGTTCTATTGTCGCTGCAGCGTTGGGATAAAGGGCAAAATCAGCCCGATCACCCGGAGCAAATCCTGATGGCGGGATACCCAGGAGGGTTGCTGGTGCCGTTGCCGTTTTATGGATCAGGTCGGGAAGGGTGATCTTCCGGTCGAGCACTTTAGCCATCAGGAGTGGTACCATGGTTTCAACGCCCGGAACCCCGGAAGGTGCGTCAGGAAACGGCAGTCCTTTTTCAGCCGTTGTATGAGGTGCGTGATCTGAAGCGATGACATCGATCCGGTCCCACACCGTCCAGATTTTCTCCCGCTCTTTTTCACTTCTGACAGGAGGATTTACCTTAAAACGGGTATTTTCATCGCTTGTTTTTTCACGGGAAAGAAAGAGGTGGTGGGGCGTTACTTCAACAGTTCCCTGTACAGCTTCGATCGCTGCCGCGGTACTCATGTGACAGAAGTGAAGCCGGCATCCGTCAGTGTTTCCTTCTTGCACCGCTCTGACTGCTTCTGTTTCGTGGCGGGCTGATCGCAGGGTATCGTGAGCAGCAAGACCGGTATCTTTACCTTGGACGATTCCCTCTGCGTGGATGGTTGCAAGGCCACCAAGGGCCCGGATGCGCCTGAGTGCGCAGGAAATGTCCGCGATGTCAACAGACTCAGCATAACTGGAAGGCGCATAGAAAATCTCACCAAATGCTGCCGCTCCTTTTACCCACATCTCCTCGAGTGGCGTATCCGGGGTTACGCCGCTGTTTATCGCATAACTACACAGTGAATGCTCTTTTGCCTCACGAACCCGGGCTGCATATGCATCAGGTGTAGTAAGGGGTGGTAGGGTATTTGGCTGGTCTACCACAACGGTCACACCGCCGGCAAGAGCACTTGCACTCCCGGTTTTCCAGTCTTCTTTTGCCGACTGGCTCCCTCCTCTCATGTGGACATGGACATCGACAGCCGCAGGAAGGACAAAAAGACCTGTGCAATCGATGACCTTGTCACCGGAGGTTCCTGCTCCGGTATGAATGACCCGGCCATCCCGGATCGCGATATCCGCTTTTCGCCCTCCGGGGGTCTGGACATTTTTAAGGACAAGCTCGGGGCGACGTTCCATGCAGATATGATCGGCACCGGATCATATAGACGTGCTGTTTTTTTAGGAAAGATCCGGAACCCTATCTGCAAATACAATGTTTTTTTAGCTGGGTTCCAGAATAGTATGCTAGTGTGCCGGAGAACCAGGGCCTGTCGTACAGCAGCATTCCTGATAGGGATCCGGTGCGATGGGGGATATTATGGATAAGATCATCAAAATCGTGCTAGGACTTTTCATTATCATTGTTGTGGCGTTCATAGCGTGTGCGAGCTACTTTGGCTATACTGATGTGGCGTACAGGAACTCGCTCTCCGCAAACTACCTATATACCTGCACTATTTCTACCAATGACGTTTTGACAAATGTTACCCTTTTCTTACCGGTTCCTGCAGAACCAAACGGGAATTCGCCTGTAGTGACACAGATCAGTAACCATGATGTTTCCGGAGTTCCCGACACCATGAACCTGACGCTGTATGATACCGGAAAGGCGACGCTTCTGAAAGTTTCTGCAAATAGTATTGGTAGTCCGGTAATCAACGGGACTACACAACCTGTCACTGTGATGTTTACGGTGAATGAATCGTCTCATGAGCATATAGATACAACTTCTCCGGTCCAAAATGCAGCGGTGTTCCGCCCGCTTAACGGGATTCACACGACTGCCTGTCCTGCCGTGGATAGTACATCCAACACTACACCGGTATGTTACCAGTATCTAACCTATACATATGCCGATTATTCTGCTGCCCCATCTACAACCGTTAATATCAACGAAAGCGTTACCGGGACTAATACCTGGACGGTTTTTTCACCTGCATCTAACCAGTTCAACAACCAGATCACCGTTCTTACGCTGCATGGTGGAAACCATGGATGGGTGACTGCCCTAGGCTGGCTTGAATCCGGTCTGGGCTCTCCTGATGTACCTTATTTATAATATTTTTTGACGGTTCCGGTAATTCCTGAAATGTGCTGAAATCTTGTTTAATAAGGAGTGTTTCGGATTCTCATGGATAAAAACGTTCGAACCAGTGGCAGATGTCGTAACGATATTTCCCCTGGCTGCATTGTGGATATAATTCTCAAAGAAGACCAGTGTTCCGGAAAAGTGACGCGTGGCATTGTCAAGGATATCCTGACCAATTCATTGACACATCCTCATGGTATCAAAGTCCGGCTCCGTGACGGGCGTGTTGGCCGTGTAGCGACCATTTTAGGGACTGAGTCGTCAAACGAAAAATAAGCGTGTAACCATGCAACCGGAAATCAGGAAAATAGCCGAATATCACGAATTCGAAACAAATGAACGATGCTTTGTTACCGAGGTTGCTAATGACACCGGGGATGAACAGGTATCAATCGCACGCGCCCGGGTAAAAAGGAATACGACAACGGCATGGCACAGGTTGGACGGAATAACGGAGAGATACATTATTACTTCCGGGAAAGGTCGAGTGGAAATTGGGGATCTGGAACCCGTTGATGTTTGTGAAGGCGATGTAGTCCGCATCCTGGTGTACGTCAACGTATAACGAATTGTGGTGATGCGGATCTTATTTTCTATTGCGTGTGTTCACCGCGGTTTGATCGTTGTCGTTATGAAATTCTTGAATAATCTTTTATAAGCGGTATGCTTGGATCAAAACGCAGGCTGTATTCGATTTTTCAAAAGGAAATGCGAGGGATGGGAGTCGAACCCATGAATCCCTGCGGAACTGGATCTTAAGTCCAGCCGAGTTGGCCACTTTCGTACCCTCGCGTCCTATAGTATTTTCGTCAGTACCATAAAAAGAATCGTCACCTTAGGGTTAGTGATTCCGAGTGCGGCACGTTTGCCACGCATTATATGCATTGCCGTTTCCATACTGTATCCGGCGAGTAGATGGCTTCCTTTGAATGCACCGGCTGGGTAGAACAGGATGGTACCCGGCTTTCCAAGGCAGAGGTTGAAAAGATAGTCAGAGGGGACCCGGAACAGGTTCGTTCATTTGGCGGTGAATTTGCATTCTCATTTGATGACTGCTCTGCACGTGACCATTTTGGTATAATCCCAGGCCCTGGTCCCAAGGGTGCGCTGGTCTGTAACGGGAAGGTCCGGTTTGCTATCGCACCAGACCCGGCACCTTCATCTCTTGAAGAAGCAATTGTGACCGCAATAAAACTCAGGAGCGACGAAGGCATAACCGCATTATCCGGGGGTGTGGATTCAAGCCTTGTTGCGGCTCTTGCGGGAAGGGATTGCGTGTCGGTCGGTCTTCCCGGTTCGCATGATCTTGCGCGGGCACGGCAGGCAGCAGAGTTGCTTGGTCTGAGCTGTACCGAAGTTGAAATTACTCCTGAAGATATTGAGTCCGCGCTTCCCTCAGTGATCGCAGCGATCCCCAGAAAAGACCCGGTGAACACCAGTATTGCCGTGACCCTGTACTTCGTCGCGCAATGGGCTGGGGAGCACGGGTACCAGCGTATCCTTGCCGGCCAGGGAGCAGATGAGCTCTTTGGCGGCTATTCCCGGTACCTGGCCTCCCCTACGCTCGAAGAAGATCTTGCGCGGGATGTTGCCGGTCTGGAACTTCAGGCTGCCCGGGATCAAGCGGTTGCTGCACTCCATGGCACCTATCTCTCCATGCCGTACCTGGACATCCGGGTTATGCGCGCTGCAGCCGCGATCCCGGCTCAGGAAAAGGTATGCAACGGCCAGCGGAAAATCCCGTTGCGTGCGGTTGCAGAGCGCTATATCCCGCAAGAACTTGCCGGATACCGCAAAAAAGCCATGCAATATGGGAGCGGGGTGTGGGGAGTACTAAAAAAACTTGCCCGTAAAAATGGTTATAAAACGTCCGTGCAAGATTACATAGACCACATCGGACAGGTGAAACATGGTCACTGAAAAAGACGTGGAGCATATCGGGGAACTTGCTGATATTGGTATCGATACTACGGAGCTGGCTGCTTTTACGGGCCAGTTTAATGCCATTGTGGAATATTTTGATGTTCTTGACCAGGTAAAGGGTGATAAAACGGTCACGCGCGATCTCTTGAATGTTTTCAGGGATGACGTTGTAGAACCGTCACTCTCCCTGGAAGAGGCGACAAGAAATGCCGGTGCAAAAGAAGATGGCTATATCAAGGCACCCCGGGTGATGTAGTGGCCGGAAATACGATCTGTTTCGCGTTCGAAGACCGGTACAATGCCTTTTTGAAAGTGTGTACAAAGGCAGACCATGGCGAAGGAAAACTCAAAGGGATCGCGATAGCGGTCAAAGACAATATCTCGACCAAGGGTATCGAGACCACCTGTGCCTCGAAAATTCTCAAAGGGTATGTCCCGCCGTATGATGCGCATGCGGCCAGCCTGATCAAGCATGCCGGTGCAGCAATCGCCGGTAAGACCAATATGGATGAATTCGGTATGGGGACCAGTACTGAAAACTCCGCGTTTGGCCCGACACTAAACCCTGTCGATATAAAAAGGGTGCCTGGCGGATCTTCAGGAGGCAGTGCAGCCGCTGTCGCAGCAGGTATGGTCCGCATGGCCCTTGGTACCGACACCGGGGGATCAATACGGTGTCCTGCTGCATTCTGCGGTATTGTCGGGCTTAAGCCCACCTATGGAAGGGTCTCCCGGTACGGCCTGATTGCCTACGCAAACTCTCTCGAAACCATAGGGCCCATGGCAAACAACGTCACCGATGTCTCGCTCCTGATGTCGGTAATTGCAGGCCATGACAAAAAAGACGCCACTTCTTATAACCGACCGTATAACCACACCCCGTCTGCCGAAATAAAAGGCCTGCGGGTTGGGATCCCCAAAGAATATTTCGGGCAAGGTGTCGACCCGGAAGTCGCAGCTGTCGTTCAACGTGCGATCGGCAGGCTCGAAGAACTCGGCGCTGTTACGGTGCCCTGCAGTATCCCTTCGATGGAGTATGCGCTTGCCGCTTACTATGTGATTTGTACCAGTGAAGCCAGCTCCAACCTTGCACGGTTTGACGGCGTGCGGTATGGCCCTGCGGTAGATACTAAGAAATCGTGGCATGCAGCGTACCAGGATATAAGAAAACAGGGGTTCGGCACTGAAGTCAGGCGCCGGATCATGCTCGGGACCTTTGCACTCTCGTCGGGGTATTACGGGAAGTATTACGCAAAGGCACAGATTGCACGGGAGAATGTCAGGAAGGATTTTGCCCGGCTTTTTGCTGACGTCGACGTGCTTTGCGGTCCTACGATGCCCACGATCGCGTTCAAACTTGGCGAGAAAAGCGATCCGCTGTCCATGTACCTCTCCGATATCCTTACCGTACCAGTGAACCTTGCCGGTATTCCAGCGATTTCGGTTCCTTGTGGGAAAGTTCAGGGAATGCCGGTCGGTCTTCAGGTTATGGGCAGGCCGTTTGAGGATGAGCGGGTTGTTGACGTGGCATATGCATACGAACAGGCGGTGAAATCATGATTGACGCAGAGGTCATTGTCGGCCTTGAAGTCCACTGCCAGCTGGACACGAAAAGCAAGCTCTTCTGTGGCTGCTCCACCGATTACCGGGACGATGGTCCCAATACCCATGTCTGCCCGATCTGTCTCGGGCTTCCCGGTACGATGCCGGGCATCAACAAACGCGCAATTGAATATGCAATAAAAGTGGCAAAGTCGCTGAACTGCACTGTTATACCAGAATCTGAATTTGCCCGGAAAAACTACTTCTATCCCGACCTGGACAAGGCATACCAGATAACGCAGTACGATAAGCCCCTTGCTGAGGGTGGCTATATCGAGATTGAAGGAGATGACGGCAAGGAACGAAAGATCCAGCTTACCCGGATCCATGTCGAGGAAGACCCGGGAAGACTCGTCCATATGGGAAATGCCGAACGTGGCCGGTACTCTCTTGTCGATTATAACCGTGCGGGTATTCCGCTCATTGAAATCGTCTCTGAGCCCGACATGCAATCGCCTAAAGAGGCTCGGAAATTCTTAAACAAACTGCGGGCAACACTCGAATATCTTGGTGTTTTCGATTCAGAAAAGGAAGGGTCGCTCCGTGTTGATGCAAACATCTCTCTCCGGGGGAACAATCGCGTTGAGATAAAGAACATCTCTTCATATAAAGGCGTCGAGAAAGCGCTTACGTTTGAGGTTACCCGGCAGAAAAACCTGATACGGCGTGGCCTAACCGTCGAGCGTGAAACGCGACACTATATCGAGACACGGGGCATCACCCAGTCGGCCCGGTCAAAGGAAATGGAGAACGATTACCGGTATTTTCCTGAGCCGGATCTCCGGCCGCTCCACGTCCAGTCTTGGGTAAAAGACATCGCGCTCCCTGAACTCCCCGATGCACGGCGCGAACGTTTTGTTACTCAGTACTCGTGTTCACTGAACCATGCCCGAACACTTACCGGCGAACTAAAAATGGCCAACTTCTTTGAAACAGTAGTCGCTGGCGACCAGAAAAACCTTTGCTCGCTTGCAGCAACCTGGATAGCCGATACCCTTGCCGGCGAACTTAACTACCGTAACATGGGCATCGATACCGTGGATCCGAAACTGTTCGCTGGTGTTTTAGTTCTTCTTAAAAACGGGACCATAACGGACAAAAGCGGGATTGAGGTTCTCCGGGTCGTGCTTGATGAGCATCTCAAGGGTGAAATGGTAGAGACCCCGGATGCAATTGTCAAACGACTGAATCTGGCAAAAACGGCCGGTGATGATGGTGCATTGCTTGCTGCTATAAGGCAGGTTATTGCGGAAAACCCAAAGGCCGTTGAGGATTATAAAGCCGGGAAGAGCGGGGCCCTGAACTTCCTTGTCGGTCAGACCATGAAAAAGACACGAGGCTGTGCCGATCCAGGCGAACTCAACCAGCTTATGGTTACGACTCTGAAGACTATGGAGCACTGATCTAACGTGCACCTGATTGTTGCAGAAAAGAATATCTCAGCTCACCGGATTGCCCAGATCCTTGCCGGGAGTCACAAGGTTGTCGAGAAAAAAGACGCCGGGGTTTCGACTTACAGTTTTGGCGAGACTACAACCGTGGGACTTCGCGGCCATGTGGTCGAGGTTGATTTTGAACCGGGATACGAGAACTGGAGGAGCGAAAAATATACTCCCCGGAGCCTTATCGATGCAAAAACAATCAAGGTACCGACAGAGAAGAGGATTGTGTCGCTCCTCCAGAAACTGGCGCGTCATGCCGACCGGGTCACTATTGCAACTGATTTTGATACTGAAGGAGAACTGATCGGGAAAGAAGCATACGAGCTGGTCCGGGCCGTCAACAAGAATGTTAAGATAGATCGGGCCCGGTTTTCCGCTATTACCCCACAGGAAATTCGATCTGCATTTACCAATACGACTGATCTTGATTTCGCCCTTGCTGAAGCGGGAGAGGCACGGCAGTCTATTGATCTCATGTGGGGGGCGTCGCTGACCCGGTTTATTTCTCTTGCAGCCCGGCGTGGTGGTAACAATATCCTCTCCGTCGGTCGGGTGCAAAGTCCCACGCTTTCGATGATCGTTGACCGGGAAAAAGAGATCGAGAAGTTTGTCCCGGAAAAATACTGGCAGCTGGGTCTCCTTACGGAAAAAGCTGGAGAGCAGATCGAAGCCAGGCATACCAATGGCAGGTTCAAGGAGCAGAAAGCCGCAGAGCTTGCCCGGGACCGGACTAAAGAACCCCTTGTGGTAACCGAGGTTAAGGAAGGAACAAAGCAGGACCGGTCGCCGTCACCGTTTGATACGACAACGTACATTGTTGCAGCAGCACGGCTTGGTTTTTCCGCGGCAAACGCGATGCGGATTGCCGAAGACCTGTATATGAACGGGTACATCTCGTACCCGAGGACAGATAACACCGTCTATCCTCCTTCACTCAACCTTAACGATGTACTTGCCACTATCCGGAATTCACCGTTCAAAAAAGAAGTGGAATGGATCCTTGCCCACCGGCGTCCGGAGCCGACCCGGGGCAAAAAATCCACCACTGACCATCCGCCAATCTATCCGACCGGGGTTGCCACCCGCGAAGGTATAGGGGACGATGCGTTCCGGATCTACGAACTTGTCCTTCGTCGTTTCCTTGCAACCCTTGCCCCGGATGCACTCTGGCAGACCATGAAGGTGAATTTTGATGCCGGTGGTGAAATCTACACGACGACCGGCGGGCGGTTGATCGAACCGGGCTGGCATGCCGTCTACCCGTTTTCTGAGGCAAAAGAGACCATTCTCCCGGTTTTTGTCACCGGGGAGAAATTACCTATACGGAAAGTCAGCCTCGATGAAAAAGAGACCATGCCCCCGGCCCGGTATACACAGAGTAAGCTTATCCAGAGGATGGAAGAACTCGGGCTAGGTACAAAAAGCACCAGGCACGAAGTAATCGCAAAACTGGTCTCCCGCAAATACGTTGAAGGAAACCCCTTGCGCCCGACTCTTGTAGGGCGGGTCGTGACAGAAGCACTCGAGCATAATGCCGACGCGATCACAAAACCCGATATGACCCAGACGATAGAATCGCATATGCAGCAGATTAAAGAGAGTACTCGCACCCGCGATGATGTCATCGCCGAATCGCGGACCATGCTGCATGCCGCATTTGATCAGCTTGAGGCTAACGAGAAGGTAATCGGTGATGATATCCGGGATCGGACTGCAGAGGAGCTCAATCTCGGCCATTGTCCGGCCTGCGGCGGTACCTTGGCGATCAAGCATATGCGGGGATCCACCCAGTTCATCGGCTGTTCCCGGTATCCGGAATGTACCTTCAATATCGGTCTTCCGGTAACCCAGTGGGGCTGGGCAGTTCGTACTGATGATATCTGCGAGAAGCATCACCTCCATTTTGTGCGTCTTGTAAGGAAAGGTGCCCGTCCCTGGGATATCGGTTGTCCTCTGTGCCATCACATCACTTCAAACGTGGAATCACTTATCGAGATACCCTCGATGAATGAAACGCTCCTTGAAAAAGCCCGGGCACATCATATCTACACAGTTGCCGAGATCGCCCGCAGCGAACCTGAATCACTCGTGAAGGTTTTTGACATTTCCCTGGTAGCAGCGCAGAAACTCAAGAGCGAGGCAGGGGACGTTCTTGAAAAACTGCGGCGGCGATCAGAGTGCCGTAAGTTTATGAGAAACCACCTCATCCCCAGAAAAGGCCGCAGCTATGCAAAAATCATGAGTACATTAAAAGAGCACGGTGTAACTGATCTGGCAAGCCTTGCAAAGGCCAGTCCGGCCACGATCCAACAGGCAGGCATAGGGGAGAACGAATCTGTTGCTCTCGTCAATGAGGCACGCGTTACTCATAACAGTCAGGTCTTAAAAGAAATTGGTATTCCCGCAATAAGTTTAAAAAAATACATCGCGGCAGGGATTACCGGTCCTGAAGATTTTGCATCACACAGCCCGGAAAACCTGGGTAAAAAAGCCGGCATGAGTGTTGGTACGGTCAACCGGCATATGGCTCTCGTCTGCGAATACCTGCACCGGCCTGTTCCTGTAACCCTGCCAAAAAAACGGGTGGAAAAAGGACGAAAAGAACTCCTCTCGATCAAAGGTTTGACCAGTACAGTCGCAGATAAACTCATCACGGCCGGGGTAATCAATGGCGACAGCCTGCTTGCCGCTGATGCACATAAACTCTCTACAATGACCGACGTTGATGAAGATAAGATCCGGACATTCCAGACGATCATGCGAAAAAAACAGGAAAACGCGATTATTCAACTCTGATGGAACTTTAAAAGACACATGGTGAGGGAAACCAATTTATCGTCATCTCTTGTATCCCTCACACCGGAAACGTTTTTGTCAGATCTTCGAAAAACGCCCGGAGCACCGGTTTATTTTGATAAACGACGTACGTATTACTGATATTGATATGAAATGGAAAGACTGGGTACACGTGACCAAACTCGATCCTGACAAACAGCTTAAACCGGGGGACATCGACGCAATTGCTACGAGTGGAACTGATGCACTGATGCTCTCGGGCACACTCAATGTGACCAAAGAGAACCTGCTTGCCCTCCAGAAGCAGATAGCCCGGTACGATCTTCCTCTCGTTATGGAACCTGCAGGTCCTGAAGCTGTCCTTATTGATGGGATTGAATATGTCTTTGTCCCAAGCGTGATGAACACAACGGATGTGCAATGGATTGTCGGCAAACACCGGTACTGGGTCCAGCAGCAGGACGGCAACATTCCTTGGGACAAGGTAGTCCCTGAAGCATATATCGTCCTTAACCCAAACTCTTCGGTAGGCCGGGTAACAAAAGCCATCTGCGATCTCAAACCGGCTGAGGTTGCCGCGTATACCGCTGTCGCCGACCGGTACTTCCATTTCCCGATAGTTTATATCGAATATTCAGGCACCTATGGCGATCCCGCTGTCGTAAAAGCTGCGTCCGAAGCTGTCGACCATGCGATACTCTACTATGGTGGAGGGATCAATTCAGCACAAAAAGCAGCTGAAATGGGGAAGTATGCAGATACGGTCGTCGTAGGAAACGCGGTGTATGATCAGGGTGCCTCCGTTCTTAAAGACACGGTGGACGCGGTCCAGTAACTTTTTTTTATGCCCGAGATCGACATTGTGCTCGTGGCCCCTCTCTATGAAGGGAATGTAGGGTTTGCCGCACGGGTGATGAAGAATTTCGGGTTTACCAGAATGGTTTTGGTAGATCCCTGCAAGATGGGGGAGGAAGCAAAAGGCAGGGCCTCCCATGCGCAGGATGTTTTAAAAAATGCCGAAATGTGCACCATCGAGGACGTTTTTTCCCGGAGCAGTATTGTTGTTGCGACCACCGGCCAAGTGAGCAAATCCGTCTGTACTCCTATGAGGATGCCTTTTTTTTCGCCCCGTGAATTACGCGAACGTATCGGAACTGCAGATGGCCGGGTGTCTATCCTGTTTGGCCGCGAGAACTGGGGACTCAACAACGAGGAAGTGAAACGCAGTGATATGATCTGCACAATCCCGACTGCCCCGGATTACCCCATTATGAATCTCTCCCATGCGGTCGGTGTCGTCTGCTATGAGCTGGCTGATCTTCCCTCTGCCAAATACAAACTTGCCTCTCCCTATGAATTGGGTCATCTCTACCAGCACATCGACCGGTTCCTGGATTCTGTCCATCACCCGGCATTTAAACGCGAAAATACGATGATCATGATCCGTCGCATCCTCGGGAGGGCAGGACTTACGACTAGGGAGGCCAGTACCATCCACGGTCTCCTTCGCAGGACCGAATGGCATGTCGATCCTGACGCCCTTGACCGGGAAAAAGAGATGCAGAGAAAGCACAAGAACCAGCATCACGAACTGGATCAATCCCCGGATTTTGATAAAGAGAATGAGTAAGATCTTCATGCTGCGGGTGCATGAGGAAAAACAGACATTTTTGTTTTATTTAACATTTTGACCATGTTAACCAGTCAACCACATTTGAATTATTTGAAAAGTCATTTACTAAAACTTTTTTACTTAATTTAACAAACAGTCTTTGGGTGTTAACTAATGGGGCTGAATAACATTGACACAAAGCAGGTTGTAGATTTCAAAAAAGAGATCCAGAAAAAGCCTGGGGATGCAAAGTTTACCGCAAAGATCGAAGGGGACTGGCTCTTCGAAGAAGGTGGGGCCCAGTTCCGGTCTGTTGTAAAAGTAAAGGATGGCACCTATACCATGGAAGCAAGCCACCCGAACTTCGCCGGTCCCGGTGTACGCCCCGGGCCGATGGCGTTTGGACTCTTCTGGTTCGCTGCCTGTTACTCGAGCACCTTTGTTACTGAAGCTTCTTTGCGAAACATCCGGCTCACCTCAGTCAAGACCCGGGTCGAAGCAGATCTCGATTATACTGCCCAGTTTGATCTGGGTAAGACACCCCTTGTCAACGAGTTCCGGGTAATCCTGGACGTTAAAGGAGACCTGACCAATGCACAGGCAGAGGATCTCAAAGAGTATTCCTTGGGGCATTGCATGGGCATGTTCACCATAAAGAACCCGATTGGGCTGAAAGCAGAGATCAGAAAAATTTAATGGTTATACACAAAAGAGGAAGGTCGTAAAACATGACAGATTACACAAAAATGTGGCAGTCACTCGGACTCGATCTCAAGAGCCACGATGCACTTCTTGCCGGTCTTGGGAAAGCCTACACGGATATATTCCTTTCACAAAAGAACCGCCCTGAGGGGATGAAGTACTTTGACTTTGTCATGAGTGAAGTTCATGGGCTCCGTATCAAGGAGATTGTGGATGCCAAAGAACAAGGTCGGGTAATAATCGGTTCATATTGTGTTTTTGTTCCAGAAGAGCTTGTTCTTGCTGTTGACGGTGTTGCGGTCGGCCTGTGTGCGGGTGCCGAATTTAATTTTGAAGGTGCTGAAACGCTCCTTCCACGGAATACGTGTTCACTGATTAAATCCGCATTTGGTTTCAAGCTCGGGAAAGTATGCCCCTATCTGGAGTCCTGCGATGTTGTTGTAGGAGAGAATACCTGCGACGGTAAGAAAAAGGCTTATGAGATAATGGGCCCGCTGGTAAAAGACCTGTATATCATGGACCTCCCCCAGACAAAGTCTGAAATGGGAAAAGCGTTACTCAAGGAAGAATACCGCAAGTTTATCGCAAAGCTCGAAAAAGTGAGCGGCAAAAAGGTAACCTTTGCGTCCTTGAAAAAGGCGGTTGATCTGGTCAATGCGAAACGCATGGCAGTTAAAAGACTTGCTGCAATTCGCGCTGCCGATCCGGCACCCATATCAGGACTTGACTCCCTCTTGGTAAACCAGGTCTTTTTCCACGATGATCCGGTACGGTTTACCGATGCGGTCAACAAACTCTGCGATGAGCTGGAAGCCCGTGTGAAAAATCACAATGGCGTGTTTCCGAAGGGGACCACACGTGTCATTGTTTCAGGATGTCCCATGGCCGTTCCGAACTGGAAACTGCCTATGCTTATCGAAACAAGCAATGCTGTGATCGTTGGTGAGGAGTCGTGTGTCGGAGAACGAGGCTCACGGTGGCTGACGGAAGTAAAGGGCAACACGGTGGAAGAACTACTGGATGCTATCACGGATCGGTATTTCAATATTGATTGTGCTGTGTTTACGCCGAACCCATCACGGGTTGAATATGTAAAAGAGATGACAAAAAAGCTCCATGCACAGGGTGTCATTCATTTCAGCCTCCAATTCTGCCAGCCTTATATCATGGAAAGCGGTCCGGTAGAAAAAGATCTGGAAAAGTCTGGCATACCTACATTACGCCTGGAAACGGATTATGGTATGGAAGACGCCGGACAGCTTAAGACAAGGATTGAGGCATTTGGCGAGCGCCTGAAGAAAAAATGAGATGCGCGGGAATTGACATCGGATCACGCACCATCAAGCTTGCCGTGATAGAAAACGGCGAGCTCATTTTTTCCCGCAAGATTATTACATCCCATGACCCGCTGGGGACGGCGCGGGATCTTATGGCCGAGACTGTATTTGATCGTATCACTGCTACCGGATACGGGAGACATCTGATCAAAAGTCATCTTTCCTGTCCGGTGATAAGTGAGATAACAGCCTTCGTTCTTGGTTCCCGTTTTTTCTCTGACAGTTGCGAATCAATTCTGGACATCGGCGGACAGGATACAAAAGCAATTTCCCTTGATAAGAATGGCAGTTTATGTAAATTCGAAATGAACGACCGGTGTGCTGCGGGGACCGGCCGTTTCCTTGAGGTCATGGCAACCGTGCTCGGCTTCACGTTGGAAGAATTCTCAGCTGCGGCTCTCTCCGCCAAAAAGGCAGAAAAGATCAACAGCATGTGTACGGTCTTTGCAGAATCTGAAGTGGTATCTCTTGTTTCCCAGGGAGCACTGCGTAATGAAGTCGCGCTCGGTATCCACAAATCTATTGTAAGCCGTTCCGCCGGCCTCCTGAAACGGGTTGCACCAACAGGAAAAATATTTTTTGCAGGTGGTGTGGCATTGAACGACTGTGTGCGGATTCTCCTTGAAAACGAGATGGGCAGACCTGTTTTTGTTCCCCCCGATCCACAAATAGTCGGTGCTATAGGAGCCGCGCTGAGTGCGTCAGAAAATGTATAGAAAAGATTTGGATCCGGCACATATACGGAAGATCGCAGAGGAATACTACCGCTCCGGCCAGTATTACTGTTCAGAGGCGATCGTAAAGACCATTAACGAAGAGTTCAGACTCGGTTACCCGGACGATATCGTAAAAGTGGCATCCGGTTTTCCCATTGGTATCGGTGGTGCCGGGTGCTCCTGTGGTGCTGTAACCGGAGGTGTGATGGCGATAGGCATGGTCTTTGGCCGGTCGGCCCCCGGTGATCCGGCAATCGAGCGCTGTCTTTCCCTCTGCCGGGAGCTCCACGACAGGTTCTCGGGCAGGCACGGATGCCTGTGCTGCCGCTCCCTTACCCGTGGCATGATCTTAAAATCTCCCGAACATATCCGGAAGTGTGTCGCCCTGACCGGTGAAGTTGCAGAAGAAACTGCGACGATCATCCTTCGGGAACTGGGGTGTAATGGAGACGTTCCTCATCCATTATAAAAAAGGCGGTAGGTTTACCATGAGACCAGAACAAATGACCTATTTTTAAAAGAATACATGATCCTTTAAAAGAACAATACTCTCTGGTGGGAGGCAACGACGCCGGTTGGCATGAAGAAGAGCAGGTTTCCGAGATCTGCAATAGTGATAGGTATCACTCCGGTCAACTTACGGTTTTTGTTGATATTCCTTGCTGTGAGGGAGGGGGTATATACAAAAAACTGGAGGTTTTCGCTGCCGGACGCAGCATCTATGGCTTCCTGAAGGTTGAAACCGTTTGTTTTCTTGTTAGGCGATTGCACCCCGGTAAGTGCATAAACGCCATCTTCGATGAAGATAACGCGTGTCTGGATATCCCGCAAAGCACATGCGATGGCAAATTCAAGGGCGCCCGAAGCGTACTCAGACCCTAACGGATGCCGGGCAATAAGGATAGTTATTGGGGGGACCCGTCCTTTCTCATCAAAGCCAAGCGACTGCTTTGTATTCTCTTTTTTTGCAAAAAACGTGGCGCAATTCTCGGAGATGATGATATGGTTGCTTCTGAACTGCAGGGCTATATCTTTTAATTCACGGAGTTTTACCTGCTTGATAATACAGGTCGGTACAAGTCCCTCCTTCTCATCCCGGACACAATATCCCCGGGTTTCGGCACAACGGGCACTTGCATATACCTGGAGATGGAGGCCCCGTTTTCCCGCCCGTGTATCGAGGTTTTCCAGTGCAACACCAATATTTTCAGCATCCATCGGGTTCTGACCATGATGACCGATATGAACGCCGTCAAGGTAGCAATAGAGATCACATGAGGCATGTGATTCAAGCGCCGCGGAAAGACAATCAAGCAAGATGCCGGAGGAACGGTTCATATATGGAGATGCCATGAGAAGATACCCGATAGTACTGGGAATAGGCTGGTCATGCTGGCGGGCGTATCTCGTGACATCTTTCCAAAATGACGATCTCCCGTTAAGGGCGAGGCTGTTATGGGTAATTACTAGTTCAGGATTTTTCATCTTGAGCCGTTCTGAGGTAATACCCCGGAACGCAAGTTCTTCCTGGTCACAGACCAATTTTATCGATGGCAGGGAAAGAAACTTTTCCCAAATTTCGATCATTGAAGGGTCCTGGAGACTATACAGGGCGTCACCGGTTAAA
>Ga0326728_10010990_pt1 | contig 20894 bp, 20 predicted proteins | sample MB3enrmetagenome_FD_207602 | JGI IMG/M metagenome (GOLD analysis project Ga0326728, IMG submission 207602) | Lab enriched peat soil microbial communities from McLean, Ithaca, NY, United States - MB31MN | ecosystem: Environmental > Terrestrial > Soil > Wetlands > Peat | place: USA: New York... | reverse complement strand
GCCGACGTCGCGATCGGGGCGAAGCTCGCGTCCGCCGACGGCAAGATCGTCGCCGAGCGCGTGTTTCATCGCTCGGTCCCGATCGCGACCCTCGCCGCCCCCGACGTCGTCTCGGCGTTGAACGGCGGCTTCGTCGGCGTCGAAACCGACCTCGTCGCGTGGACGTCCGAATCGCTTTGACGGGCGCGCGATCGCTCGCGGCGTGAAATCGCGCCCGACCTCTTGCGGCCCGAGGCGATCCGCTCTTGTCTTCGATCAGCGCCGCGTCGTCCCTTCCCCCCGCGCGGGGGAGAAAGTTAAGATGAGCGACTATCAAGTTCGGGCTGCCGGCGCGCCGTGAAAGCGCCGCGCCTTCGCCTTCAGGGCGATTTAGTAACCATCCCATGGTTCAAAGGGGTTGGGGGCGCGAAGGCCGGCGCGGCTTCGGGCGGGTGACAATGGCGTTTTGCAGGACGATAGCGGCCGGCCTAGCGTGGCTGGCGTTGACTTGCGCGGGCGCGCCGGCCGAGGAGCGGCCGGCGGCCGATTCGCTCGCCCAGCCGCCGCCGCTGGCGCGGCCGGTCGCGAGCGCCGCTTCCGCTCCCGCCGCGACGCTCTATCCGGGCGAGGCGGTCGCGCCGGCGAAGCCGAAGCCCAAGGCCCCGCCGCCGCCCCCCTCGGAAACCGTCCTGCCGACCGATCCGACGCCGACGCTCGGTCCCGACACCGCGCTCGCCACCGCCGAGGCGGCCGAACGCTACGCGCGCCTCGCCGCCGCCGGCGGCTGGCCGACCGACTTCGCGCCGCTGAAGCCGGGCGCGAAGGGACCGGCGGTGGCGGAGTTGCGCAAGCGCCTGGCGATCGAAGGCGACCTTCCCGCCAGCGCCGCCTCCGGCGGCCTTTCCGACCTTGCCTGGGACGCCGAGCTGACCCAGGCGGTGGAGCGCTTCCAGGCGCGGATGGGATTGCGTCCGACCGGGCGCGTCGTCGGCGCGACACTGGCGGCGATCAACGTTCCCGCCGAACGGCGCGCCGCCCAGCTCGCGGCGAGCGTCCTCCGCCTTGCGGCGCTCAATTTTCCCTTTGGCGAGCGTTACGTGGTGGTCAACCTTCCCGCGGCCTCGGTCGAGGCGGTGGAGGGGGGATTGGTCGCGCGCCGCTACGCCGCGATCGTCGGCGGCGTCGACCATCCTTCGCCGGAGATCGCCGCCCACGTCCGCGCGGTCGACCTCAACCCGACCTGGACCGTGCCGGTCTCGATCATCAAGAACGAGATCATCCCGCGGATGCAGAAGGACCCCGGCTATCTCGCGCGCCAGAAGATCCGCATCCTCGACGGCAAGGGCGTGGAGGTCGACCCCAGGTCGATCAACTGGACGACCGAGCGCGCCGCGAGCTACACGCTGCGCCAAGACGCCGGCGCCGGCAATTCGCTGGGCGCGATCCGCATCGACATGCCCAACAAGCTCGCCGTCTACATGCACGACACGCCGTCGAAGCGCCTGTTCGGCGCCGACTATCGTTTCTTGAGCCACGGCTGCGTGCGCGTCCAGGGCGTCTATGATTTCGCCGCCTGGCTGCTCGAAGGGACGGGCGGCGCGCCGCTCGGCGTCTGGGACGCCGATTCGTTGCGCGCCGAGGCGAAGACGGGCTTCCCCGAGGAGATCAAGCTCGTCAAGCCGACGCCGGTCGTCTGGATCTATCTCACCGGCTGGGCGAACGCGGACGGGCGCGCGAATTTCCGCGACGACGTCTATGGCGTCGACGGCGCCGCCGAGGCGACCGCGAGCGCGGCGGTCGACGTCGCGCCGATCGGCGAGATCGCGCCGGCGCGCTTCGCGCCGACGCCATGAACGCCGGGCGGCCTTTGCCGAATCGCGTCGACCCCTACGGCGCGCTCGTCGCTGTGCGCGCTCGCGGCGCGCTGATGGGCAATCGCGGCGGACGCTTCCACCGCGACGACGGCGCGCTCGGGTCGCGCCGCTGGGTCTCCGAGCGATGGATCGCCTGCCTGTGCGCGTTCCGCGGGCGGCGGCGCGAGGTGTGGGGCCGCGGCTACACCGAAGTGTTCTTCCTCGACGAGCCGACCGCGCTCGCCGCCGGCCACCGGCCGTGCTTCGAATGCCGGCGCGCCGAGGCCGAGGCGTTTCGCCGCGCCTTCGACGAAAGCGGCCGGACGAGCGCCGCCGCGATCGACCGGCGCCTCCATCGCGAGCGGCTCGCCCATTTCGCCGGCCGATTTGAAGCGCGCGCGCTCGACGAACTGTCCGACGGAGTCATGGTCGAGCGCGCCGGCGCTCCCTTCGCCGTGCGCGGCGACGCCTTGCTGCCCTGGAGCTTCTTCGGCTACGGAGCGTCCGAGCCTCGGCCGCGCGCCGCGCGAGTCCGCGTGCTGACGCCGCCGTCGATCGTGCGCGCGCTCGCCGCGGGCTATCGCCCGCGTTGGGCCGAGGCGGCCCGAATCGAGGAAGGCGGCCAGTGAACCGACTCTCGTTTTCGCGTCGTGGGCTTCTTGGCGCGCCGGCGCTCGCCGCCGCGCTGACGCTCGCCGCTTGCGCCGAGGCGCCGGCGCCCGGCGGGCCGGTCGATTCCCGCGCGGTCGCCGCCGCGCGCCTCGACCCTCAGGCCGCGCTCGCGGCGCTCAACGCCTATCGCGCCAAGAACGGCCTCGCCCCGCTGCGGCTCGACCCGGCGCTCGCCGCCTTGGCGCAGCGCCAGGCCGACGCGATGGCCGGCGCCGACGCGCTGTCGCACACAGTCGCCGGCTCGTTGTCCGCGCGCCTCGCCGCGGCGGGGATCGCGGTCGGCGAAGCGGGCGAGAATCTCGGCGGCGGCTATTGTTCGCTCGACGAGGCGATGGCCGGCTGGCGCGGCTCGCCCGAGCACGACGCCAACCTGAAGATCCGCGGCGCGAGGCGCATGGGGATCGCCATCGCCAAGGACGCGCGCACGCGCTTCGGCGTCTACTGGGCGCTCGAGCTCGCCGACGATCCGCCGCAGCCGGCGCCGGCGACGTAGGCGAAGCGAGGGCCGACCGCGGGGAGCCTCAGGCGCGGCGCGCAGCCGCTTCGCGCTTGCGCGGCTCGCCGCGCGCCGCGGCGGCGCGCGGCGGCTCGGAGGCCGAGGCGAACCGGATGCGGTTGCGGCCGGAGAATTTCGCTTCGTAGAGCGCGCGGTCGGCTTCGGAATAGAGCTGGTCGAACGTTTGCTCGTTGTCGCGCAGCGCGACGCCGCCGGAGACGGTGACGCGGATCGTAAAGTCGCCGACGAGAATCGGGGTCGCGCGCAAGCGGTCGCGGAAGGCGACGAGCCGCCGCGCCAGCTCGTCGGTCGTCGCGCCCAAGGCGAGCACCGCGAATTCCTCGCCGCCGACGCGGGCGACGCAGCCGAGGTCGCCGAGGTCTTGCGCCATCATCTGGGCGACGGAGCGGATCGCCGCGTCGCCGGCGAGATGTCCATAGGTGTCGTTGACCGCCTTGAATCGATCGATGTCGAAGATCGTCAGCGCCAGCACGCGCGGCAGGGACGCTTCCGTCATTTCGATCAGCGCGCGCCGGTTGGGCAGGTCGGTCAGCGAGTCGGTGCGGCTCAACACTTCGGCGGCGAGCTTGGCCCGGTAGAGTTCGAGGTGGGCGCTGCCGATCGCGTAGGAGATCGGCGCCGCGACGACGACGCAGATGGTCACGGTGATCGACCACGAGCGCAGACAGGTCTCCCAGTCGACGAAGAAGACGAGCTGGTTGACGACGTCGGCGGCGAGCGCCAAGGCGAGGGTGAACAAGGTGATGCGGACGGCGAAGCGCGCGAGCTCGCGCGCGTCTCGGATGACGGGACGCAGCAACTGACCAAGCAGGTCGCGAGACATGACCCAATCGCCGTTTCCAACGTTCCGACAAGGTCGAGAGATATCTTGGGACGTGCTAACGCGGCTTTAATCCAGTCGCCTAATCCGAGAGGATCGCCAAGATTGCGTTAAGCACCGCCCGGCCCGCCGACCAGCGGCCTACTGGGCCGCTTTCACGCTCGGGAACGCAACCTCTACGAGTGTTCCTTGCTCTTTACGACTTTTGATTGAGAAATCGGCGTGGTTTGCTTCGGCGAGCGCCTTGGTCAACGGCAGGCCGAGGCCGGCGCCGTCGGGGCGCCGCGCTCCAGCGACCTTCCGGAACGGCTCGAGCGCGGCGGTGATCTCGTTCTCGTTCATGCCGACGCCGGTGTCGCGCACCCTGACCACCGCATGGCCGGCGTCGTCGAGCGCGGTGGAGACGATCACCTGCCCGCCCGGCTCGTTGTACTTGACCGCGTTCGACATCAGGTTAAGCAGGATCTGCCTCAGCGAGCGCTCGTCGGCCATCACATTGGGCAGCTTGTCGTAGAGCGACAGGCGCATGATGACGCGCTCCTGCGCCGCCTGCGGCTGCATCAGCGACACGCATTCGCGGATGACGCGATTGGCGTCGACCGGCGCGAACGCGAGGTCGAGCTTGCCCGCTTCGATCTTGGACAGGTCGAGAAGGTCGTCGGCGAGGCTCACCACGTGCTCGGCCGAGGTGTGGATGTCCTTGATGTAGTCCTTGTAGCGGTCGTTGCCGATCGGCCCGAACCGCTCCTCCAGCATCACTTCGGCGAAGCCGAGGATGGCGTGCAGCGGCGTGCGCACCTCGTGGCTGACGCGGGCGAGAAAGTCGGTCTTGCGCGCGTTGGCCTCCTCGGCCTGCTTACGCGCCGCCTCCAACGCGCGCTCGTTCGCCTTCGTCTGCGTCAGGTCGCGCGTCAGCACGCAGAAGCGGGGCGGCGCCGGCGGCTCGGCGAGCCGGCCCATGGCGACGGCCAGCGTCTTCGCTTGGCCGCGGCGGTCGCGGCCGACGAGCTCGCCGCCTTCGGCACCGATCGTCTCTCCCTGCTTCAGCCGCTCGAACCGCGAAGCCGCCTCGCCCTGGCTCTGCGGCGCGAACAGCATGAGGAAGCTCTCGCCCGCGACCTCCTTCTGGTCGTAGCCGAACAGCGCTGCGGCGCCGCGGTTGAGCGCGAGGATGCGGCCGCCAGCGTCGATCGAGACGACGCCGTCCGCCGCGGCGTCGAGCGCGGCGGCGAGATCGCGCGCCCTCGCCTCGTGCGCGCCCGCCTCGCGCTCGAGGGTCCGCAGCTCGGCCTCTCGCTCGGCGCTGCGCGAGCGGCGCAAGGCGATGAGCGTCGCCGGCGCGCCGTCCCAAACGATCGGCTGCGCGTGGCCGTCGACGACGATCACGTCGCCGCCGGCGGCGACGACCGGGATCGCGCCGCCGTCGCTCGCCTCGGCGAGCGTTTGCGCGTCGCGGCCCCTGAACATGCGCGTCAGCGCGTCGGCGGCGCGGAACGCCGCGAGGTCGCGATAGCCGGCGAGGTCGAGCAGGGTGCGGTTGACATAGGCCGGCTCGCCGCCGCGCAGGACCATCGCCGCGATCGGCAAACGGTCGAGGAGCGCGAAGGCGTCGCGCTCAGCGGCCTCGCCCCCCGGCGCGCTCTCCGGCGCGCCGCCCGCGGTCGCGGCGGGCGGCGCGCCGCCGGGCTTGTCCTCGCGCGCCAACGGCAGCTTCGCCCCGAGCGCGCGCGCGATCTCGCGAAAGGCGTCGCGCTCGAAGCTGGTCAGCTCGACGCTGTCGCGGTCGTCGCCTTCGTCGCGCGGCGGCGCCGGCGCGCCGGCGTTCGCCGCGCCGGGGCGCAGCGGCACCACGTTCGGGCCCGCCGGCTGGGCGGCGAGCTGACGGAGAACCACCACCTCGCCGCCGCGATCCTCCGGCGGCGAGGACGGGGCGGGCCTGGCGGGCTCGGCGGCCGCAGCAGCGCTCGCGGCGGGCGGCGGCGGGGTCAATTCCTCGGCGGGCGGCGGGGCGGCGGGGGCGCGCTTCGGGGCGGCGGCCGCGGCGCACGGCGCTGCGAAGGGGACCGTCTCGTCGGTCAGCAGGCCGAAGCCGCCGAAGCCGACGAAGCGGCGCTCGCCGTCGAAGCGCGGCGCGCCCGACATCAGGGCGATTCGCGCGCCGGCGCGGTCGGGCGCCGGCCAGGCCAGGCGCAGCGCCGAGAAGGTGCGGCGCGCGGCGACCGCCGCGGCGAACTCGCCGCCGGCGTCGAGGCCGACGCGCGCGCTGAGCGCCGCGAGCGTCTCGCCGGGCTTCGGCGCGAAGTCTCCCGCCGCCTCTACGAGCGCGCGATCGGGCTCGCCGAAGCGGTCCTCGGCGTCGAGGGCGAAGAGGAAGCGACGCGGCGCGGCGATCTCGACCGGCGGGAGGGCGGCCGCCTCGCTCGCCGGAGCGGGCGGCGGCTCGCTCGCCTCGGCGGCGGCGGGCGCGGCGGCGATGAGGAAGCTCCGTCCCTCGGGCGAGACGAGCCGCGCGCAGATAAGGTCGACCTGAAGCGGCAGCCGCCCGGGGTAGAAGCGCAGCGACTCGGCGCGCGCCGGGGCGCCGGGCGCGAGCGTCTCCAGCAGTCGACGCAGCCGGCGCGCGCCGGGGCTGGTCGCCGAGAGCGCGACCGCGGCGAGCGCGTCGAGGCTGCCGACGCCGAACAGCGCGAGCGCGCCCGGCGCGGCGTACTCGACCCGCGCCGGCGCGTCCGCGGCGATGATCAGCAACGCGCCGAGGTCGAGCCGCTCGGCGAAAGGCGCGCCGGCGAGGAGGGCGGCGACCCCTTGCGAGTTCATGGCGGCTCGGTCGGCGGCGTCCATCGGCGGCGGAGCGGTCTCGTTGACTGAACGGATCGGCGGCGAGATCGAATCGACCCGATCGTCGACCTCGACGCCATGCTTACCAAAACCTTAACGCCATCGCGGGCTCTTCGTCCATGTCGAGAAGGGCCCGCCTGCGGGCAGGGTTAAGATTCTTGTCGCGGCGCACCCCTGTGTGGCGCCCCAACATCGGTTCGATTATGGTGGCGCCCCACCGAGGAACGCCGATCCGAGGCGAAGGCGGGGAGGAACGCCATGGTCAACGTCGCGTTGGAGATTCCCACCGAGCTGCGTGATTTCGCCGAACGCAGCGTCGATCAGGCGCGCAAGGCGTTCGACAGCTTCATTTCGGCCGCGCGAGAGGCGCTCGCCGCCGCCGGCGCGGCGAGCGAACCCGGCATGGCGTCGGTCGGCGCCGAGCTGCTCGGCTTCACCGCGCACAACGTCAACGCCGGCTTCGATCTGGCCCAAGAGGTCGCCCAGGCCAAGGACCTCCACGAGGCGCTGGCGCTGCATAACGCATACCTCAAGGCGGAGCGGCGCGCGCTCGACGCGCAGGCCGAGGCGATCGACGCGCTGATCCGCGCGGGCGCGGCGTCGGCAAGCAGGTGACCGCGCGCGCCGCGCGGCCCTTGCAACCGCGAGGCTTTGTCTCTAGGTTCCGCCCGTCGCTTTCAGGGCCGCCATAGCTCAGCTGGTTTAGAGCGCTAGATTGTGGATCTAGAGGTCCCCCGTTCGATCCGGGGTGGCGGTACCATCGCGGCGTTCGCTCCCGATAACGACGGTTCAATGCGAAGCGCGCGCTAGCGCTCCCGCATCGCCTCGGACATGGTCTTGGCGAGCGGCGAGAAGAGGTAGTCGATGATCGGCCGGCTCTCGGTCTTGATGTCGACGGCGGCGGTCATGCCCGGGGTCAGCGGAATGGTCGCGCCGTCGACGCGCATCGCCGTTTCGTCGATCGCCACGGTGACGGGAAAGACGAAGCTCTCCGGCTGGCCGGGCGCGCTCGCTTCGCCGCCGGGGTTGCCGGGCGCGGTGGCGTTGGCGAGCGTGCGTTTGGCGATCTGCTCATCCACCGCTTCAGAGGCGACGTCGACCACCTTGCCGCGCAGCGCGCCGAAGCGGGTGAAGGGGAAGGCGTCGAGCTTCACCGCGACTTCCTGCCCGACCTTGACGAAGCCGATGTCGATGTTGGCGACCAGCGCCTCGACCTGCAGCTTGCCGTCGGTCGGCGTGACCACCGCCAGTTGCTGACCGGCGCCGACCACCTGGCCGAGGGTGGTCACCGAAAGCTGCTGCACGACGCCGTCGATCGGCGCGTAGAGCTTGACGTGCGACAGCCGCGCGTTCGCCTTGGCGAGCGCCTCGCGCGCTTCGTCGGCCTTGCGCGAAGCCTCGGCGGTCTTGTTCTGGTTGTCGGCGACGAATTGCGACAGCGCCTTGATCTTCTCGCTCTGCAGCTCGCCCACCGAGGCGTCGGCTTCGATCAGCTGGCCCTGATCGGAGGCGAGCGTCGCCTGCGAGCGCTGCAGCTCCTCCTTGGCGTCGTAAAGGTTGATCTTGGTGCCGACCCTGAGGTCGATCGCCTCCTGGCGGGTGGCGACGCGCTCGGCGAGCGTGTCGATCAGCGCGTTCTCGTAGGCGATGCTCATGCGCAGGCGCTGGCCGGTCGCCTGCTTGACCGCGATCTGCTTGTCGAGCGCGCGCAAGGCGTCGGCGATCTGGGCGAGGTCGGCGACCAGCACCGCCTCCTCGCGCAGGCGGGCGCTCTCGGGCGACGCCGCCTCCCAGACGATCTTGTCCTGCGGGTTGGCGGCGAGGGCCTCCAGCGCGGCGACGGGCGAGCCGCCGAGCGCCGCGGCGCGCTGGGCGGCGCGCGCCGCCTCGACCGCCACGCGGCGGCGCGCCGCCTCGGCGAGGGCGCCCTGCAACGCGTCGAAGGCGGCGCGCTGGTCGGCGAGGGCTTCGGAGGGGTCGAACTCGAGCAGGAGATCGCCCGCCTTCACATGCGCGCCGTTCTCGGCGCGGATGGCGACCACCTTACCGGGGTCGACCGACTGGATGACCTTGACGCGGCCCGTCGCCTCCACCTTGCCGGGGGCGACGGCGTTGATGTCGAGACGGCCGACGAACGCCCAGGCGACGGCGAGAGCGAAGAAGGCGCAGATGGTCAGCATCGTCGCCACCGGCAAGGGCGGCGCCGGCGTCTCGAGGATCTCCAGCGCCGCCGGCAGGAACGCGCGGTGTCGGCCGGCCACTTCCAGCGAACGGCGCGCGGGCTTCCCGGCGGGCGCGGTTTCGGCTTCGTCGCTCATGCGAAGGTCCCGCCCGGTTCGGATTGCAGCGACCACAGCCGCGCGTAAAGACCGCCCGGGCGCTGAAGCAATTGCTCGTGGTTGCCGATCTCGACGATCTCGCCGTCGCGCATGCCGACGATGCGGTCGCAGTCGCGCACCGCGGCGAGACGGTGGGCGATGATGATCACCGTGCGGCCGCGCACGATCGCGCGCATGTTGCGCTGGATGATGCGCTCGCTCTCGTAGTCGAGCGCCGAGGTCGCTTCGTCGAAGATGAGGACGCGCGGATTGGTCGCCAGCGCGCGGGCGATGGCGATGCGCTGGCGCTGGCCGCCGGAGAGGTTGGCGCCGCGCTCCTCGATCATCGTGTCGTAGCCCTGCGGCAATTTGGCGATGAACTCGTCGGCGCCGGCGAGCCGCGCCGCGCGCATCGCCAGCGCGCGCGGCATGGCGGGGTCGCTAAGCGCGATGTTCTCGTGGATGGTGCGGTTGAACAGCATGTTCTCCTGCAGCACGACGCCGATCTGGCGGCGCAGCCAGCCGGGATCGAGCTGGGCGACGTCGACGCCGTCGAGCAGCACCTGGCCGGACTGCGGGCTGTAGAGCCGCTGGATCGCCTTGGTCAGCGTCGACTTGCCCGAGCCGGAGGGGCCGACGATTCCGATCACCTCGCCCGGCGCGATCGCCAGCGAGACGTCGCTCAGCGCCGGCGGCGCGTCGGCGCGATAGCGCAGGGTGACGCCGCGCAGCTCGATCGCGCCGGCGGGCGGCGGCATGGTGAGGAGATTGTGCGGCGTCGACTCGGGCGCGGCGTTGAGGATGTCGCCGAGCCGGGCGACGGAGACCTGCGCCTGCTGGAAGTCCTGCCATAGCTGCGACAGGCGCAGGATCGGCTGCACCACCTGGCCGGCGATCATGTTGAAGGCGATCAGCTCGCCGACCGTCATCGTCCCGTCGATCACCGCGTAAGCGCCGAAGAACAGCACCAGCGCCGTCGTCGCCTTGCTGACGTACTGGATGATTCCCTGGCCGACCGAGCCGAGCACGCTCGCGTCGAAGGAGGCGGAGACGTAAGCGGCGAGCCGCTCCTCCCATTCCGCCTGCATGACCGGCTCGACGCTCGCCGCCTTGAGGGTCTGGGCGCCGACGATCGATTCGACCAGGAACTGCTGCGAGCGCGCGCCGGCGTTGAAGCGCTCGTTGATGCGCTCGCGCAAGGGCGGCCGAATCAGCCCGGCGACGAGGAGGTAGATCGGGATCGAGGCGACGACGATTAGCGTCAGCTTCACCGAATAGACGAACATCGCCACGAAGAAGATCGCGGCGAAGACGAGATCGAGCAGCGAGGAGAGGCCCTGGCCGGTGAGGAAAGTGCGGATGGTCTCGAGCTCGCGCACGCGCGCCACGGTTTGGCCGGCGGCGCGCGTCTCGAAATAGGCGAGCGGCAGGCGGAACAGGTGACGGAACAGCCGCCGGCCGAGCTCGACGTCGATGCGGTTGGTGGTGTGGTTGAGCGTGTAGGCGCGCAAGAACTGCAACAGCGATTCGAACGCGCCGAGCCCGAGCATGGCGACGACGATCACCGTCAGGGTCGAGAACGCCTTGTGCACCAGCACCTTGTCAACGATGAGCTGGAAGAAGATCGGCGTCAGCAGCGCGAACGCCTGGACGAACAGCGAGGCGACGACGACCTCGGCGAGCGGCCGGCGGTAGCGCGCGATCGAGGGCAGGAACCAGCGAAAGCCGAAGGTCGCAGGGTCGGCGCCGGCGCCGCCGAGCCGGCGCGTGATCAGCACGACCTCGCCCGAGCACAAGGCTTCCGCTTCCGCGATCGTCATTTCGCGCGCGCTGCGCGCGACGGGGTCGATGAGCCGGGCGCGGTCCTTGATCCCCGTCGCCCCGAGGATGGCGAAACCGCCCGCCTTGAGGCCGACGATCGCCGGGCAGGGGAGGTCGCCGAGGCGGCGCGCGCGCTTGCCGACGAGAAGGCGAGACTTCAGCCGCAGCAGGTTGGCGGCGCGCGCGAGGTCGTCGGCGCCAGCCGCGCGGCGGCCGAGCGCGAGCTGGTGGCTGAGCTGCGCAGGGTCGGCGGCGATGCGGTAATAGCCGGCGATCATCGCCAGCGCGACGAGGCCGGAATCGGCGGGCGCCGCCGCGAAGGCGGCGTCGACGCGCTCCGCCGCCTCGGCGAAGACGTTCGGTCGCGGCGGACGCCGATCCGGCTCGGCGGGCGGATCGGGCCGGTCTTGGTCCGCCGTCGACGCTGAAGCCATGCTGCAGCCCTTTCTGCGGGTCGCGATGCGGCGCGGTCGCCGACGCCGCCAGCGCGGCGAGGGGGGCGGTCGCGGCCAAGCGTAGCCGCAGGTGGTGAATTCTTGTTGAATCGCTATAGGCAAAACGCTTTGACGCCACTCAAGCTCGGCAAGCTTGCTCGAGGCGTTCGCGTCGCCGCGGTGGTCGCGTCGCGGCGCGCAGTCGGACAATTTTAACCGATCTTGCATAGGGTATTTCAACACCCTGGCCGTAGGGTCGCGGCATATCGATTCGACGCGCGCCGCGGCGGGTCGCTTGAGCCGCGGCGAGCGGCGGCGCGGTCGTGAAGGAAATCTCTGTGGGTCTTTCGGATGGCGGGAGCGAGACGTCGATGAGCATCCTTCTTACCCTCAAATCGCAGACGTTGTACGACGGCCAATCTATCGCCGCCGCCGAGTTCATCGACTCGGCGACCGATTCCAGCGGCCGCAAGATCGCCGAATACGCCTTCTGCGACGACGGCGCGGGGGGCGGCTATTTCACCTACGACGGCGTCAAGCAGCCCGAGGGCAAGTGGTTCACCGTCAGCGCGTCGCGGCTCAGCGAGATCGCCTACGTCGCCGGCGCCGGCGCGGGCGGCGACACGATTTCGGTCGAGGCCTTTGACGGCGCGCAATGGTCGGCTCCCTATTCGACGACCGCGACCATCCTCTTGCCGCCGCCGATGGTGACCGCTAGCGTCTCGCCCGTAGACCAGGGTCAGACAGATTTCAGCGCATCGCCAATCGCGAGTCATGACAGCGCCGAGGCTGGCGGGGGCGTCGCCTTCCTCGGCGGCGGCGCGCCGGTCTGGCGCCAATTCGCCTCCGCCGACCTCTCCGAGCAGACCTTCTCCGCCGCAGCGCCGGCCGGCGGGACGACGAGCGTCGTCCCCAGCTTCAGTCTGTCGTCTCCGGCGTCGACCGTTTCGGCCGCGACGACGACCACGACGACGACCTCGAGCAGCATCGTCTCGCAGCTCAAAGACCCGGGCATCGCCGCCGACGTCGCCAAGCTGATGGTCAACAACTCGCTGAGCTACAATTCGATGCTGACCATCCTGGAGGACGCGGCGGCCCGCGGAATGACCGCGACCAAGTTCAGCACGCTGCAGACGCTCGCCTCGCTGCTTAACGCGGCGAACGGGATTTCGGTGTCGAGCTACGTCCAGCAGCTCGCCGACGACGTCATCGACGGCGATTCGGCCAACGCCTATTGGAACGGCGGCTCGTCGACGGCGACGAAGCTCGGCAACCTCTCCGCCACGTCGACCCAGACGCAAGTCACCGAGCTGATCGGCAAGTGGTTCCTCGGCGCCGACCTGCCGAGCATGAGCGTCTCGGCGATCGGCGAATCGAATCTCAATCCGACCTACCAAGCGTGCACGCTGCCGCTCTACGGCGCCAGCGGCGCGCCGAAATACACCGACGTCAACCAGGGCTACCTCGGCGACTGCTATTTCGTCTCGTCGCTCGGCGAGACCGCGCTGCAGGATCCCTCGTTGATCGAGTCGATGATCACCAGCGACGGCGGCGGCGTCTACACGGTGCGTTTCTACATCAACGGCCAGGCCGACTACGTCACCGTCAACGACGAGCTGCCGGTGATGAGCGGCTACGAGTGGGCGAACGGCTCGACGCTCGAATTCGCCAACGGCTCGGTGTCGTGGGTGGCGCTGGTCGAGAAGGCGTTCGTCGAGCTCAACGAGCAGACCGCCGCCGCGCAGGCGGGCGGGCATACGACCGGCGACGCCTACGAGGACATCAACGGCGGCACCGCCTACGCGCTGACCGAGATCACCGACGATTCCTACACGACTTACGCGCTGAGCTCGAAGACCTCGACCGCGTCGCTCAATTCGCTGATGTCGACGCTCGGCGCCGATTGGAAGGCCGGCGACGACATCATCCTGTCGACGCCGAACGCGACCAGCGGCAACCTGGTCGGCGACCACATGTACGAGGTGATCGGCGTCAACGCCAGCGCCGGCACGATCACGCTGCAGAACCCCTGGAACACCGCCTATTCCGGCTCGCTGGCGATGACCTTCACCGAGACGATCCAGCAGCTCGCCAAGGACGACTGCGACCTCTACGCGACCACCGGGACGAAGGTCGCTTAAAGACTTTCGGCGCGGCGCCCCCCCTTCCAACCGCGCCTTCCTCGCCCGCGCTTCGGCCGAATCGGCCGGGGCGCGGGCGCTTTCCTTTCAAGCCGTCTTGCCCTCGAACGCGCAGAGGTCGGCGATCACGCAAGTCGCGCAAGCCGGATTGCGCGCCTTGCAGACGTAGCGCCCGTGCAGGACCAGCCAGTGATGGGCGTGGCGAAGGCGGCGCTCGGGGACGATCTTCATCAGGCCGTCCTCGACCTCGCGCGGCGTCTCGCCGCGGGCGAGGGGAATGCGGTTGGAGACGCGGAAGACGTGCGTGTCGACGGCGATGCACGGCATGCCGAAGGCGGTGTTGAGCACGACGTTGGCGGTCTTGCGCCCGACGCCGGGCAGCGCCTCGAGCGCTTCTCGGTCGCGCGGGACCTCGCCGCCATGGTCGCGGAGCAGCGCCTCCGAGAGCGCGATGACGTTTTTCGCCTTCGTCTTGTAGAGGCCGATGGTCTTGATCCGCTCGGCGAGCTTGTCTTCGCCGAGCGCCGCCATCCTGGCGGGCGTGTCGGCCACCGCGAACAGGCTCCGCGTCGCCTTGTTGACGCCGGCGTCGGTCGCCTGGGCGGAGAGCACGACGGCGACCAGCAGGGTGAAGGGATTGACGTATTCGAGCTCGCTCTTCGGCTCGGGCATGGCGGCGGCGAGACGCGCGAACACCACCTCCGCCCGGCGCCGCGCGGCTTCGAGCGACTCGCCCGCGCCGCCGCGCTTCGGCGGACGCGTCGCCGCCCGCTTCGCCGTTTCGCTCAATCCTGTGTCCTTTCCCCGCGCCATCGGAGTTTTATAGTTGGGCGCGCCGGCGCAGCCAAGCGCGACGGGACTCCGAACGCCGATTGGCGCCAGGTCGCCGTCGAGACAAGCGCCGTCGGCGTCAACCCGGCTTCGCGCGCGCCTTTTTCGCGACCTCCTCGGCCGTGGGAGGGTTCGGCGGGTGCCAGCTCAGGCAGAGCGGGGCGCGCAGCTTCACCGGGCGCTCGAAGCCCTCGGTGGTGAAATAAAACTCGCCTCGGCTCAGCCGCGCGATGTCCTCGGCCGCGCCGCCTTTGGCGGCCATTAGCTCGTGCGTCGCCTGGATCGTCGCGGGAGAGCTCATCCGACCATAGACGTGCGTCGTGCAGTTCGACACGATCGCGTGGTCGATTTCCTTCGGGAGCTGGGTGGCGAAGATCATGCCGAGCCCGTACTTGCGCGCCTGCGCCGCGAGAGCCAGCGCGCTCGCCTTGCACGCCGTCGGCGCGCGCAAAAGCGCGCAACGCGTCGGCGAGGATCCCTTGCTTGAGCCGGGCTTTCCGCCCCGCCCCGCGAAGGTAGGGCGCGAGCGCGGCCCGCGCCATCTCGACCGCCTGGCCGCGCTTCGCGCGCCCTTGAGCTTGAATTCCCCTCGCGCGAAATCGCCGCCAAGCAAGCGATGAACGGCCCCGCCGGAGCGGCGGGCGGTTCGGAGGGGGGGGGGGGGGGTATTTCGGAGATGCGGCGGCGAGCAGGCTCGACGCCCGGAGCTCTTCCTTGAAAATTGGCCCGGCGATATAAACGTCGCGTGTGTGCTGTGTTTTTCCGCCGATTTGCGGGAGGATTGCCGATGACCAATGTTTACGTCGAAGCGCGTCCGAAAGGACGTCCCGAAGGAAGCCCGATCGACGACTACGTCGTCGAGGACCACGAACACGTGCTCGGCACATTCCGCACCCAAAAGGATGCGATCGAGTGGGCGAAGAAGCACGGCTACAAGCCGCATGTGGTGCGCGTTCGCAACCTGAACGACAAGAAGACGCCCGGCCACTGGCGCGAGGCTTAGATCGCCGCCCCCTCCGCCGCGTGAAGACTGACGTCGCCGGGGCGAGGCCGCCTGCGTGGTCCGCGGCGTGGCGCGCTCGAAGGCGCCGCGGCGCCTTCGAGCGCGCCGCCGCCCGCGTCGAATCAAGAAATGCGCCCGTCCGTAATGCGGGATGCGCTTCTACGACCAAACGTGCAACCCCAGCGCGCGGTGGCGTGCGGAGGAGCCCTGCGGCCGGCGAAGCCGCGACGAAACAAGGCGCTCCGGCGGCGCATGAAGCGCAGCGCGGCGTTACGGCGACGCGCCCTTCATTGTCCAAAGGCGGACGGAACGCGAATGCGACTCTTTCGCCTGCGGTCGACAATCGGAGTTGACGGGCGCGCCGCCGGACCCCTCGCAATCCTCACTCTGAGTTGCAGGACTCCTCGAAAGGTGCGAGCGGATTTAGCTATGCTCCTTCTCGTCGAATTCGATCCAGATCGCGTACTCGGGCGCGTCTTCAGACTCGCCGCGCGGTTCGGGCGCGTATTGGGCGTTGATCGGGCAGTTCTCGTCGTTGCAGTCGGACTGGAAAGACTCAGGGCCGAGCGCGGTGGCGATGAAGACCGTCCGCTTGCATTTCTCGCAAATCGCCATCTCCGCCGGCGACGGCGTCGCGACGCCTGACATGTCCTCCTCCCTGCCACTACTCGGTAATAGATATTATCACAAATAGTCGCCGCGGCCGCGCGGCTGCGCTACGCTCATTCGCCGTTCGATCGATCGATGCCGCTTCCCGCCGACTACCTTGATTCCGTCGCCGACGCGCGCGACCCGAGGTTGGGGCCGCTCAGTGCGCCGTGGCCGACGCCGGGCGGGGTCAGCAAGGTCGAGTTCTCGACCTTCGCGGCGTGGCGGGATTTCGTGCTCGGCTTCGGACTGCGCCGAGCCGCCCCCGAAATCGTGGCGACGAAATTCGAGCGCGCCCAAAAGCTCTACATCCTCGCCTGGCTCGATTTCGATCTCGTCAAGGCAGGGGAGCTGATCGCTTTGACGGCGCTCGAGCTGGCGCTGACCGACCGCTACGCCGGCGAAGAGGCGGCGCGCCGGACGAAGCTGGTCGCCAAGAAGGCGGAGCGCGAAAAACGAGCGCTGTCGAAAAAGGAAAGGTGGTGGGTCGGCTACGCCACCTTCGCCGACCTCCTAAAATTCATGGTCGAGCGCGACGGCCTGAGCGACGACCAAGTTCCCATGAACCAACGCTGCGGCCCGGCGTCGAAGGTGATCGGTCGTCTCACAGGCGAGATGAGGCCGAGCTTGAGCGACATGCGCAACGATCTGGCGCACGGCGCGCCGATCGAGGGCTTTCCGTGGGCGGGGCTTCTGGAGCTCGCGCGCGACCTCATCGACTACGCCTACCGGGACCGCCCTTTGCGCGAGAATGCTGCGCGTGAGCTGTCGTAGCGCGGCGGCGCGGATCGCTTCGTCGCTTCGCTTTCGCGCCAGGACGAGGCTTGCCCGGCCCTCAAAACGCCGCCTGCCTTCGCACCAGCGCGTCGACGCGCGCGCGCTCGTCCGGCGTGAGGCCGGCGGTGGCGGCGTCGAGCTCGGGGTCGTCGAGGCCGGCGGCTTGGGCGAAGCGGTTCCATACCGCCGCCTCGAGCAGGTCCTTGGGCACGCCGCGGCCCGTCGCGTAGAGATGGGCGAGGCGGTTTTGCGCGATCGGGTTGTTGCGCGCCGCCGCGCGCAGGAAGATCTTCGCCGCGCCGGCCTCGTCCTTGGCGACGCCGACGCCGTTGAACAGCATGATCGCGTATTCGACCTGGCCGGCGATGACGCCCGCGTCGGCGGCGCGCTTCAGCCATTGCGCGCTCGCGGCGATGTCGAGCGGCGCGCCTTTGCCCTCGCGCAGCAGCACGCCGTAGGAATAAGCGCCGTCCTCGTCGCCGGCCTCCGCGGCGCGGCGGAAATAGTCGGCCGCCTTGGCGAAGTCCTGCCCGGCGCCGTCGTGTCCGAGCGCCATCACGCCGAGGTTGTAGAGCGCGCCCGCCTGGCCCTTGGCCGCCGCGCGCTCGAACTGCGCCTTGGCGGCGGCGACGTTCTTGTCGACGCCGGGGGCGCCGGTGAGCAGCAGCGCGCCGAGCTCGAAGGCCGCCTCGCGGTCGCCGAGATTGCTCGCCAGGCGATACCAGCGCGCCGCCTCCCCCGTGTCGAGCTTCACCGCGTAGCCGTCGCGATAGATCTCGCCGATGAGGGTCATCGCCGCGGCGTCCTTGGCGTTGGCGGCGACGCGTTTCATCGCCTCCTGGAAGGCGGTGAGATAGAAGCCGCGCTGGTAGGCGCCGAAGGCGAGGTCGGGCGGCGGGCCGGCGACGGGCGCCGGGGGCGGCGTGAACGGCGGCGCCAAGGTCTGCGCCGCCGCGACAGGCGCGGCCAGCGCAACGGTCGCCGTCAGCAGCGCGCGCGTCAGGTTCATCGGCCGCTCCTTATCTAACCGCGCGCGATCAGCGCGCGCGCCTTCGCCGCCGCCTCGGCGGGCGCGGGCGCGCGCCACACCGCGTCGCCGAGGGCGATGAAGTCCGCCCCCGCGTCGCAGAGCGGCGCGACCGCGTCGAGCGCGCCGGCGTAAGCGACGCAGGGCGTCTCGAAAATCTCCGCCCACCAGGCGACGCGCTCGAGCGTCTCGGCGAGCGGCGGCGCGAAACCGTCGGGCCGCGGCTCGCCGAACATCACGTAGTCGGCGCCCTGCTCGCCGGCGACCATCGCGTCGTCGCGCAGCGTGAGCGCGCCGGCGCCGACGATGCGTTCGGGGTGGAGGCTCGCCAGCGCGTCGGCGAGCGCCTCGCCGGCGCCGTCGACATGGGCGCCGTCCGCTCCGGCGCGCGCCGCCAGCCGGGCGTCGTTCTCGACCAGCGTCGCCACGTCGAGCGGCTGGGCGAGCGTGACGAGGCGCGCGACGATGCGCTTGGCGTCACCCTCGGCGCCGCGCGCCACGCGCGCTAGCGCGCTCGCCGCTTCGCCGGCGGCGAGCGCCTCGGCGAACCGCGGCGCGAAGGCGTCGAGGTCGGCGCCGCTGAGCGGCGGCGTGATCAAGTAAAGGCGGCAGTCAGGGGCGGCGGCCATGGCGCGCGGCGAGAATCCGAAGCAGTCGAAGGCTGCCGAGCAATGCGGCCAAAAGTGCGGCGGCGCAAGGGCCGCGGCGGCTCAAGCCAGAACGGGCGGTCGTCGGGCAGGCTTGTTCGTTGCTTGCTTGGCGGAGCGAGGTCGCCGGCGGCGGTTTCCGCGAGGCTGAATCGGGGCGGCGTCAGCGCTTCAGTGCGTGAAGGCTTGGCGCAGCCGCTCGACCTGGGCGGCGACCGCGCTCGCGCGCGGCGGCGGCGCGAAGTCGTCGGCGGCGGCGATCGAGCGGTCGAGATGGGCGACGCGCGCCTGCAGGCGCAGCGACTTCACGGTGAACTCCTTCAGCGTCGGCGGCAGCGCATCGAACAGGTCGGCGGCGCAGCCGATCCCCTGGTCGGCCAGACGGACGCGATGCTTCTCCGACATCGCCTGCGCGGGCGTCAGCTCGCCCTCGTTGACGGCGCGCTGCAACAAGAGCCACGAGGCCACCTGCATCAGCCGCGTCGTCAGCCGCATGCTTTCGCTGGCGTAGGCGATCGCGGCCGGGCGCGCGAGCCGGCGCGATTCTTCGCGCCCGGGGCCGTCGAGATAGGCCGCCGTGTCTTCGACCAGGTCCATGCCTTCCTTGAACAACGCCGTGAAGGCCACGGAGGCGGCGAGCCGGCGGGCGAACGGGATCGGCGCCGCGAGCGGCGCGTCGGCCGTCGACGGGTCGCGCCTCGTCTCGTCGGTGTAGCCCATCGTCGCAGTCCTCTCCGCTCGGCGCGGCCGCCGACGGCCCGCCGTTCCGGCGCGCGCGCCGCTCGCTCTTCTGGCGCAAGACTAACGCGTCAAAACCGCGGGGGATCGTTTACTTTCCGATAAGGTTAACGAAGCGCCGACGGCGGCGGAAGAGGCGAAAAAAACAGCCGCCCGAAGGCGGCTGAAGGAAAAATCGGATGCGAGAAGTGGAACGGAAGGAGCTATTGAGGACCCGAAGATTGGATCAAATTTCTTCATAATCGATAATCGTTAACAAATCGTTGCCAAGGCGGCGAGCCGGGCGCGCCAAAATGGGGCGCCGGTCGGCGCGGCCGTCAGCGCTTGAAGAAGGCGCCGGCGGCGAGGCGGGTGGCTTCGCGCTGAGCGATCGCGCTCTCGAGCCGGGCGATCTCGCGCTTCAGCGCCTCGATGCGCTCGGCGAGCTCGGGCGCCGAGAGGTCGTCGAGCGGCTGGCCGATCTCGTGGACTGGCGCCTTCGCGCGCTTCTTGCCGACCTCCGCCTCTTCGTCGAAAGCGGCCATTGTCGCGTCTCCTGAAGCAAATCCCCTGCGCCGATCCGGCGAGAAAAAGCATAGCGCGATTCTCGCGCGCTTGCCCAGTTGAGGCTCTCAAGGCCGGGGCCAAGCGCGGAACGCGGCCGAGCGCCCCGAAGCATCAGCGGACCGCTTCCGCCTACCTCTTTGGCGCGATCTGTCCCAAGGACGGCAAGGGCGCGGCGCTTCTCATGCCTCGTTGCGGCGCCGAGGCGATGAACCTGCGTCTGGCCGAGATCGCGACGCAAATCGCCCCCGGCGCCCACGCCGCGCTCCTCGTCGATCAGGCCGGCTGGCGTCTCTCCGGCAAGCTCGATGTCCCGCCCAACATCGCCATCGTCCCGCCGCCGGCCAAGCGCCCGGAACTCAACCCGCAGGAAAACGTCTGGCGGTTCATGCGCGACAACTGGCCCTCGAACCGCCTCTTCAAGTCCTACGACGACATCCTCGCTCATTGCTGCGCCGCCCGGAACAAACTCGTCGACCAACCCTGGAGGATCATGTCCATCGGACGCGCCAATGGGCGCATGGGTTCTCATCAGAGAGTCTTGGTATGAGAAGGTCAGCGATGTCATCAAAGCCGGTGTCGCAGGCGTCTTCAACCGAGCAAGCTTCCGGCCGCGCCACGATCTGGCTCGTGGTCTCATTGTTACGATCTCCCGGCGGCTGCAATTACCTTGCTAGCGATAGCTCACTGCAGCATCTTCCCGCGGACGAGGCGTTCGAGCATCAGGCCGACGAACAGAGTGACTACGGCAAAGCAAACCAGATACGTCTTGTCGAGTATGGCGGCCCCATAGCCTTCATAGTAGGCCGAGCGCATCCATTCCACGCCTTGCAACGTGGGCAGGTAGGAGAGAGGTGTGCGAATGGCCTCCGGTAGCGCATCCGGCACGAACACGATGCCCGACGCTACCCATAAAATCATCTGGAAAAGGAAAAAGCCCATCATCCAGAAGGGAAAGGCGGCGGCGATAATCCCGTTGACGACGCCCCAGGCGAGACCGAGAAACATCATGGCGAGCAGCGCCAGGCTCGCCTGCACGACATCGAGCGGCATGAAATCGACCCCAAACGCCCAGAAAATGGCGAACACGATGAGGACGACAAGCCCAGTGTTGAAGTGTCTCGATGACGGCGCGTGCGAGCAGAATGTCTGTGACCTTGACGAACGGAAAAGAGAAAAGCGGTCGGTCAAAGATGACGCCCAGCATGAGCCAACGCGACATGTATTGAAGCGCCATGAACGGCACAACTCCTGTAGCATACCAGAGCGCGGTGCTGTCGCCATAGG
>Ga0326728_10010989_pt1 | contig 20895 bp, 18 predicted proteins | sample MB3enrmetagenome_FD_207602 | JGI IMG/M metagenome (GOLD analysis project Ga0326728, IMG submission 207602) | Lab enriched peat soil microbial communities from McLean, Ithaca, NY, United States - MB31MN | ecosystem: Environmental > Terrestrial > Soil > Wetlands > Peat | place: USA: New York... | reverse complement strand
TGCCATGACCGCGCGCAACTTCCTAAGGGAATCTGCATAGCGGGGGGAAAATGCCAATCACGAACCATCGGAAACACAAGTAATACCTCGAAAACTGGATTGCTCGCGTTATGCGGGTCCCGTGCGCGTGACTGCCCTCCGCAAAGGGCAAAAAGCGCACGGGGGGGACCGCGACGTGCCGGGAGACCGGCTTGCGTCGTGGCCACGTTCCGCGCGGAATTGCCGACCGCTAAGGGACAATGTGATCAATCGGAATTTGTTGCGACTCTGAAATAGTGCCATCCCGGCGAATCAGGGGCGGTGCTCGTCGATGTGGGAGTGGTGAGGGGTAGTCCCCAACTCCACCGAAGGGCTATGTCTGGAAGGACAGAATACAAATCGCGGGACGGGGGAGCCCCGCCGGAAGGCAGAAAAACCGGCAAGCTGGACAGTAATGCCCAGGAGTGAAAAGCTCAACCCGAAAGGCCTTCGCTGATGCGCGAAGCCAAAGGGCCGACAAGGCCCAATCCCGGAAGACGATGCGAAGCGTGTAGGCCGCACGGCTATGACGACCTGGCGGGGGGAAACTCACTTGCAGGAGTACCCGAAACTTGTGGATTCCGTCGCTGTCCTTCAGGACAGCCCGCCCTGATCCGAGCCCAGCGCAGCGCATTGTTAGCCCACGTCGAATAAGGAGGGAAAGCCCGAACGGCTCGTAAGGAGTGCGAGGGCCCATGAGCAGGGATGACTAGGGTTTGAGTTCCCCCGCTTCAAGGCGGTGGGAGAACGAGCCTGTGCAGGGGTTGCGCCCTGACACGTAGGAGGCACCTAAAAGTCCCTACCTTTTCCAGTGTTCGAGGGGCTTACATGCCCCATGAGGCTGTAAGCTGGCCCACCCGGGCCAGTTCAATCTGAAACCGAGAGGTGGGAGATGAGCGATTATTTGTGTGCGAATTGGCAGGGGCTTTTGCAGGTACTTGTGTACCTGGCGAGTAGGGGCTATTACTACCATAAGGTCGTGACGTACCCAGAAAAAAAGAGGGGTAAATGGCTTGAGATCGATAAGAAGATGATAGCGACATACAAATGCGCGAAAAGCAAGTACCAGAGGGCGCGTATGAAAAAACGGGGCGAAGCCAGGATCATGTTCCTCCGCTATGAGAGTACCGCCGTCATAATCCGTTCCGACGGGGCACTCCCCGTGGGGCTCACTTGTGCCGATTTCTCGGACATAAGGGAGAGGTATGCCCAAATTCCGGTGTCGGACAGGATAGCATTCTTCATCTACATCGATCGCGAGACCCGCAAAGCGTCCGCGAGGCTCACGCGAGAGTCATACCTGCGCCTGAAAACGGAGATAGAAGAGACCTGCCGCGAAGGGAAGATATACAGGATCAGAAACATAATCGAGAGGCTCAATGGACTTCCCGCCTGGCACGGCATCCACGAGCAGAAGGTCAACCTTGCGGAACTGGCAGTGAAATGGGCAAAGAGAGCTGGAAAGCCGGTGAGATACTCACAGATGACCATCAGGACTAGAAGAGAGGTACACAAGGTATTCGCTGAATAGACAATAGTGGCCCGGGGCTGAGGCTTCCGGGCCATTTTTGCGTACCGAGGATGCACTGGTGGAAGTCTGTGAACCTGTCGCATGGATATTGACCATGACAACTCCCGTCATCTTCTGTTTCTATTCTGCCATCTTCTGACTCTATCTGACCATCATCTGCTCTCTTCGTGCCCCTCGCCTCACACGATCTGTCTCTATCCGTTCTTTCCCGACCTCTATCTGACCCAATCTGTCACTCTCTCTCACGGTGCGAGAGGTTACGCGCCATGAAGGAATGCTGCCGTGCCGGCGAAGGCGTCCTCAGCGTGAGGACTTGAGGAAGGAGGTGTTGCGGATTGATGGAGAGCTGCACAAGAAAACGACCGTTTCTGGTGAGCCGTATTTGACGGGAAAAGTCTGCATAGACCTGGACTAATATCGTCCAAGAAAACTCCAAATCAGCCTTTTCATAGATAGATGGGGTCACCAACCCTTTTTGACAAGGGTGTCAAAGTGTTATATATTTATATAATTAATGTATGTAATAATATTACCCGACGCAGGGGGACGAGGAGGTGTCATGGTATTGGGCTACATAAGAGTCTCGACCGAGACTCAAGACGTAAGAAATCAGAGACACGAGATACTGGAGTACGCCAACAGCCGGGGATATCGCGTCGACGAATTTCTCGAGATCGAGATTTCAAGCCGCCGGGACAGCAGGGCACGCGGGATCGATGGGTTGCTGGAGAGGCTTCAGACGGGCGACGTGCTCATTGTTTCCGAGCTTTCGCGTATAGGCCGGAGCGTCATCGAGATAATATCCATCGTCAACAGTCTGATAACGAGAGAAGTGCGTTTCGTTGCAATCAAACAAGGATTCGACATAAAGGGCGACCACGATGTCCAGACGAAGGTGATGATCACCATCTTCTCCTTGCTCGCTGAACTCGAACGGGATTTGATATCGCAAAGGACAATAAAGGCGCTGGCCGCCAAAAGAGCTCAAGGGGTGAGGTTGGGCAGACCGAAAGGGAGCCTCGGGAGAAGCAAACTTGACACCAAGGTTGCCGAGATCCTAGAGCTTCTCAAAGACAAAGCACCGCATGCATTTATCGCCCGGCGGCTGCGCGTTTGTCGGACCACGCTGGTAAACTTCCTCTATAGCAGAAAGCTCGTATCAAGATAGTGGCGGCAGCGAAGGCAGGGAGAGCTTTCGGTCCGGGATCCACGAGAGGGGGTTCGATCTCTTGAAGAAACCCGGGGAAGAATGTACACTTGAGGGAAATGACGCCGATTACCGATGCACTCCTTGAAGAGATGACGAGAACCATTGTCGAGACCGCCAAACCCCGGAGGGTGATACTCTTCGGGTCCCGGGCCCGGGGCGATGCCCGCCCTCAATCGGACGTCGACATCCTCGTCATAGAAGACGAACCTTTTGGCCTTCAAAGGAGCCGCAGAAAAGAGATGGCCAGGTTGTGGCACGCCCTGTCGCGGTTCGACATGGCCAAAGACATTCTCGTCTATGCTCGCGAAGAAGTGGAAAAATGGGAGAAAAGCCGCAATCACGTCGTGGCACACGCCCTTAGGACCGGCCGCACGCTCTATGAAAGAAACTGACCTCGCACGCAGTCTTCTCTCTTCCGCAGAGAAGGACCTCAAAGCCATCAGAAACATGATGGACCCCGATCTCTTCGCGGACGAGGTATTCGGTTTCCATGCCCAGCAGGCGGTGGAGAAGACCCTCAAAGCGTGGATAGCGCTCCTCGGCGGAGAATACCCCTTTGTGCACGATCTCGATGCCCTCCTGAACACGCTCAAGAGACTGGGCGCCGACGTCGACGCCCTTCGGGGCCTCGTGGAGCTCAACGCCTTCGCCGTCCAGTTCCGCTACGAGGCATTTGAATCGCCGGACGAACCCCTTGATCGGCGGTCCGTGACAGCCGAGGCGCTGACCCTGTTTCAAAAGGTATCTGCCTTATTAAGGCCGTGATAGTAACGCTCGTTTTGCGCTCAAAAGTATCGGGAGTACGCCCTCACGCCTCCCCAGCAATTTCTATCTCTTCGTCTCGTCATAAGTGCATGAACATATCGGGTGAAAGTCTCCTGTACCGGTACCAAGGGCGTCCGCTCATATGAGGAATGCTACCAGAGGTACAAGCCGAAGGCAACAGCGCATGCATGGTGGTGGTATGGGGAGGGACGGTGAGAGGCATTCCATTAGCCGACTATTTGCTGTTGTCTGCTGTTCTTCCCTCTAACCATGCGAAAAGGGTGTCAAGCCTCTCGGAAATCTTATGGTGGTCCCTTAATCTCAAGTTGAAGAGTTCAAAAGGCGGAGTGTTTACGCTGCCCGTCATGAGAATCCGGTTCTTGGTCCAGTGTTGGGGATTGATAGTATTCTTCATGTCAAAAGCGTCGTTCATGGCGTGCAGGAGAAACCCAAGAGACAATTTACGATAAGCGTTTGATTTGAAATCTATCCCATAGCTTGTGTCCAACTCTCTGTCAATCAAGCCATCGTGAACATAATCATCAAAACCATAACCGCTATATATGGATTCATGCCGTACGTAGGCCAATCTCTGCAAACCAACCCTGAGGGCCTTCTCGACTTCGGCTGGTGATGATGGATAGTTTTCACCCAATATGTAACTTAGAAAAGTGCGTAGGAAATCTGGAACATCAAAACTGAGTTCTGCAAAGACCGGCATCAGCTCTTCCCATCGCTTAGAATGGGAGCGAGACCGCTTTTCAAATTTCCATGTGTTGCTCTTGGTGAGTATAGCGACTATGACTTCAATGCCAGGGTCGAGAGGAGAATATTGGTGATTCAACCTTTCAACGGGGCCACCGTGAACCTGGTCAACAATAACTCTTCCATGTGAGGCCAAAAATGAATGCAGAAGATGAAGCGATGCCGTGTAATAGGAAAATACCGATGAGGCCATAAAGTGGTTTCTATACAGCAAATCCCCGGCTTGGATGAAACGCACGCTAAGAAATATACCCCGTATGATGTTTCGAAGAGCGTAGAAGCCAAAAAAAAACTTGCTGCGGGGATTCTATAGCGTCATGATTCCGATAAAACCATGGAACAGGCTGAGTGGCTACTTTCATCATTTCTTCAATTATGCTGACCGATTTTGAAGGAACGGTCGAATTGTCAGTCCCAGCGATCAGTTCGGGCGGAATCCTGGGGTCTTCCTCTGCAATGACCTTAAAAGACCTCCTAATATTGGTTCTTAGCAGTTCCTTCATATGCTTCTATTCTTCAGCTAACGCCATGGTCACCGGCGTGATGCGCCGTTTCGTCACATCCGTTGGCCTACTTGTTGGGCAACACCTTAGTTCAACTACGTTCCCGACTGCCTTCTCCGGTCGTCAGACCCACCAGATACTAAGGACCTGTATTCGTCAGAAAGATCGTGCCTTTCGTCCCAGGTCAGCCTCTCAGTGTGCATTATGCGCCATATTTCGCTCGCCCTGTCTTCCCGCGAAGCAACCCGGTTTTCTTTTCCGTCCGTATCTCCAGGCGGTTCTGATCGGATTTGTTCGGCACCGTTACCTTTGCGGTTCCTTTTGTAATGATGGTAGATGATAAAGGCAATAATACAGCAGACCAGCAGGATAAGACCAACAATGGGGTAGTGAACGAGAAAAACTATGCCTGCCAGAATACAGAACCCTTTGAATGTTTCTACAACCTTGTCGGTATCCTCTTTCCTCGCAAGCTCAGGATTTGCTCTGCGCCACTGTTTTCGGTATTCTTTTTCTCTTTTCTTAATTGCAGCCTCACGTTGACCACGGGCAAGCTCCCTTCTTATTGTTGTGTAGTGAACTTTTCCGTTTTTATCAACGGTTTGTATGAGGGGCACAAAGAGGGTCAAAATCTGGCGATCATCAAATTTATCCAAGAGCAGGATGACGACAGCGAGAATGCACCAGTAGAGAACGATTCCTAAATTAGACTTCCGAAATAGTTCACATTCGGAAAGACGCCTTCGTGTTCGTTGACGTAGTGCTATTCTCATGCACCTCTTCTTTCGCGCCCAGCACTCGTACCGCGCTGCCAACTCAACCGATCTCGATCATCCATCCAAAGGACTCTCGCCACGGTGATCCTCAGTCTATTGGAAACATGGATATGAATCGTTGTCGCCGCAACATGCTTGTGGCCCCACGAGTTCCAGAACAGTCCTAATGTCACAATTCTGCCAAAGTATGCGCAATAACCACGACGATACCAATAAGGGCAAGAACGATTATCACCAAACCCACCATATGCCTCCCCTCCTTGTCTGTCGTCATTTCGATTCTACATCCCTTCGCCCGGGAAGTGAACCAGAACTTTCCGCTTTCGCCTCCTGCGTTGCTTGCCGTACTTGAACGGATTTGGAGGCCTCCTCCCCGGTGATGCCTCCCTTAGAATGGCCACTATGTCCAGGTCTTGAACTTGGGCGATAAACCACAACGGGGGCGAGAAGGTCTGATACCAGTAAGGGGACCCCGGCCGGGGCTCGCGGTCATAGTCCGAGGCTTCGTATAACGTGTCTACCGGTTGACTATCTGTCTTGGGGTCTATCCGCCCCGTACGTTTTGAAACCGTCGCCGCAGAATGCCCTACAATCGTTTTTTGAGGGCTGGTAAGACTATGAGTCTACGTCAATCGGTCACTGCGGTACAGTGTGGGAGCATTAGCGCGTCGTGGTTGCTTTGGGATGCTCTCGGAGGGAGGTTTTCCTTGTTACCCATAGGCAAGCACCCTCCTGCAAGTAAGAGGGGTAGCGTAACAAGAAATTGCTGTTGCATTTTATTCGGTCAATGTTATAGTCTTAAGAGTACCGCTTTCCCCCCATCACCGCCGCTTCCCGGGCCAAGCGCAAACCCTCGTGCCTGAGGAGATCTATCCGTTCCCACAGGAATTTCGTGAGGATTGGTGCTCTACCGGAATCCGCGAGAAATTCGGCAAGGGTGTGTCGTAAGGCAATGGCCGTCACCTGTTCGGAGGGGCAGATGCCGGGGCGGATGGTTCTGATCCACGAACCGAAGGAGGACCAGACGAGGTGAGGGAACGTAGAAGAAAGGTACTGGAGCACTCCTTGGGCAATGAGACCGGTCTGCACGTGGCGGTGATAAGCATCGATCTTCCTGCGGACCCCGTCCCGGTAGGCGCGGCTCTTTCGGTGGAGAAACTGGTTCCCCGTGCCTTTTCGGATGGGGGTCATGGCGTGCATCCAGAAATGGTACGCGTAAACGCCGAGGGTGTGGAGAGCCTGTTTGAAGGAAACCTCGATCTTGAACCGTAATCCATAGAGCCGGATGATCTCCAAAGGAGAGAGGCTCAGATCGGTACAGAGGAGAATGACGAGACCCCTCGCGGGGTGGTGGACGATCACAAACCGGACGAGAATGCCTACCGGCCTCCAGAGAAGGTCGAGGACCCGGAACCGCAGGATTACCTCCTTCTCGCCATAGATCGGGCTCGGGGCCGTCTCCATTCCCTCCGTTTCCATGGACAGGGAGCGGAGCTTGATCTTTTCTCCGTACTTTTGAGGCCGGCCCCTCCTCCTGGGTCCGGAAGACGGCGGCGCCGGCCAGTAGGCAACGGCATTGCTCCGGACACGGCTGATAAGGTGATTCTTTCGGACAACGAGACTCCTGATGATGGTGCAGGTGGCGTAATACGCGTCGGCGATGAAGTAGAAGGGATCGGCTATCCTTAAGGACCCCAGAAGCAACACCATCCTGTCGAGGAGGGTCCGCTTGTCCCTGTTTGAGAAGACGACGCCTTCATGGATCCGGCTCGCAAGGGGGACGGCAAAGACGCTCTCGAAAGCCCCCGCGAGGATGGCAACGGCTTGCAGGGAATGGCCCATGATGTAGGCGGGCTTGGTGTTGGACTCCGATTCCTGGTGGAGGAGCTTTACCGCGGGCATCTTCCTTCCCGATTTGGGAGCCTTGATCCCGTCACCCACGAGAAGAAGTCTCCCGTTTACCCTGAGGACGGCGGGATGGATCTTGAGGAAAAGCTTCACCCACGTCCTGGTAAGGACCTCAAGGTCGAGGGCCTTGCTGTGGAAGAAGTCGAGGATCCGGTCATAGCTGCTTTCCGCAAGGCCCATAGCGCGCACAATACTCGTTGCGCCCCGCAGGTCCGATCTCACGGTCATTCCCGCCATGCACACGGAGAACCAAAGGAACGTCCGCACACGGGAGCAGGCGGGCCTCAACTGGGATACCACGTTCCACCACTCCATCCATAGCTCCATCCGCGCCTCCCCTAAAATTCTTCTTGACTTCCTGCTCATGAGATAGCATATATATGCTATACCAATGAACGCAAGAAGAATGAGCCAAATCACTGAACGGATCAAGAAAATCAAAGAGGAGTTGAGAGAGATAGGACCGATGCGTCCGGGGACGCTCAGCCGGCAATACAAGTCTCCTCAGAAGAAAGCCGGGGGGTACTGGCAGTTGAGCTATACCCGCAACATGAAGAGCCGGACAGAATATGTCCGGCCAGGCTCCGTGCCAGAGATCCGGCGACAGGTCGCCGCCTACAAACGGTTCAAGACCCTCATCGACCGGTGGGTGGACCTGGCCATCGAATACTCAAAACTCAAAATGGGGCTACCGAAGGAAAAAGACGCAAAATAGAACTCGGTACTCTCAAGTGAGAGTCAATCAACGCGTTAAAGTTTGGAGGCGCTATGCCCCTCAGGTACAATGAGACAGGATTCTTGCGATTCCGCAATTCTTGAACAAATTCATTTCTAAAAGCTCCGTTCGTGAATTTCTCACCGTAAAAGCAATATGAAAAAATCAGCCCAAACAGGAAGATTATCAGCGCTATAAGTGACTTTTCAAGTAATCGGACCCACCCCCTTTCACATCAATTGACCCAGGGTGCGCATCCTCTCCTCAGTTTTTAGCACGTTTCATTTGCCATGATCAATTCCTTTCCGGTCTGTTCTTTTTCAAGCCCATTCTCTTCCGGTAGCTCTCGCCCTCGATGACGATGAGGTGCGCGTTGTGCGTGAGGCGGTCGAGGAGCGAGTTGGCTAGAAGCGGATCATCGAACAGGCTCATCCACTCATCCACGTGCCTTGCGCTCGTCACGACCGTGGAGGCCCTCCCGTAACGCTCGATCATCACCTCGTAGAGGTCCTGCGACTCCTGGGCGCTCAAGCGCTGCAGGCCGAAGTCATCGATGACCAGAACGGGCGGATGGATGAGGCGGACGAGCTCTTTCCCGAAGGAGTTATCCGCCCTGCTCTGATGGAGCCGTTTCAAAAGGGTCTGCGCCCGGAGCATGAGCACGTTGAAGCCTCTCCTCACGGCCGTGTGGCCGAGCGCATTCGCGAGGAACGTTTTGCCCACCCCCACGGGGCCGCAGATGAGGACGTTCTCGTGGTTGCCGACGAAGGAGAGGTTGAAGAGGTCCCTCACCCTGTCCCGGTCCATGGTAATGGGGACATCCCATTCGAACCGCTCAATCGTCTCGTCGGGGTCGAGCGATCCCTGCCGTATCCTCCGCTCGATGGTCCCCTGGTCCCTCCTCTCGATCTCGTCGCTCAAGACGAGCTCCAGGAACTCCTCGTAGGAGAGCTTCTGCCCCCTCGCGTAGGCGACCCTCTCGGGGAGGGTGAAGAGGATGCCCGAGAGGCGCAGCTTCTTAAGCACCTGTTTCAGTTCGGTCCTGACTTCCATAAGTCCTCCTTTAGTGTGGTGAGGCTCCTTTAAGGAGCCTTGTTCCCTACGTGCGCTCCTCGTCCTCCTTCTTCACGAAGTACGACGCCGGCCGCGCGAACCGGGCAGGAGCGATGACCTTCCCCCGTGAGGGCCCTTCGGTCCCCTCGAGCCCTTTGACGATCATCCCCTCGACCCGGCGCACGTCGACGAGGTCGAAAGCGAGCGCCCGTGAGCAGGCGTTCTCGACCCTGTCCTTTCCGTACTTCTCGGGGAGCCGGAGGAGCTTCTGCGCCTGCCGCAGGCGCGCCCAGGGGAAGTCCCCCGAGAGGAGGAGCTCCATGAACTGCTTGCACGAGTGACCTATCTCTTCCGCCTTCTCGATATGGTATGAGCAGCTCCTCATGGCGTAGGGCGTCTTCTCCTTCGGGTAGTCGCTAAAGTCGGTCGAGCGCTTTCCGGGCAGCACGACGGGGTGGGTCTTGATGAGCTGTCCTTTGTAATAGAGGCGGACCAAGCGGCTGTCCGTGCGGGCGTCGAGCTTCTTGCTGATGTAGGCAGTCGGCGCCGAATAGAGGCTGTACCCGATACGGACGTGATGGTCGGGGTGGAGCGTGGGGCTCGACCACGCGGGAGTGTCGAAGCGCTCCTTCGTCAGAGGGATGAGCTTCTCCTTTTCCTCTTCGATAAAGACGACAAGGGGCCTTGTTCTCGTCGTCCCGTGGACGCGCATGCCCGCCGTCTCCGTGCACCACTTCACTGCCTCCTCCTGGAGATGGGCCAGATCACGGAAGGTCTCCCCCTGGAAGAAGTTCTTCCTCACGTAGGGCACCTGCCGCTCCACGGTCGGCTTGCCCGTCGCCATCCCCGCGGGCGCCGGGTCGATGATGAACCCGCGGTGCTCCGAGTACTCGAGGAAGGTCCTGGTAAAGATCGGGGCGTACCGGTCGGACTTCGCGACGGCCGCCCTCAGGTTGTCGATCACGACCCTTCTCGTGCACCCGCCGAAGAACTCCCAGGCGGCCTCGATGCCGGCGATAAGGACGGAGAGCTTCTGGGTGAAGGAGACGGCCACGTACTGGTGGCGGCTGAAGACGAGGGTGACGACGAGGGCGTAGGCGAACCTCTTTCTCCCTGTCCCGGGATCTTCCACGAGGCCGAGCCTCCCGAAGTCGACCTCGGCCACCTCGCCGGGTGCGGTCTCCGCCATGCGGACGGTCGTCTTCGACGGGAGGCCGATCTCGGATGAGACGAACCGGTAGAGGGACGAGTAGGTCGTCTCGATGCCGAGCCTTGTGAGCTTGCTATGGATCTTCGTGAGGGTGAGGCGCTCGTCCTCCATCCACTTCTTGATCTCTTCCTTGTGAGGGAGGAGCGCCAGCCCTTTCGAAGGAGGAGGGCCGGGGAGACGGCCGTTGAGCTCCGTGATGACCTCTGCCGCGATCGTCTCGAGATCGCATTGGCCCTCCGGGGTAAAGCCTTTCTCGGAGGCGAGGTAGAGGTACTTCTTCACCGTGTTCCGGCCCATGCCCGTTGCCCGGACGATCGATCTGATCCCGTCGCCCTTCTGGCATCTCCTCAAGATATCCACAATGTCGACCACCATATACTCCTTTCGCTTTGACGCTCACAGAAAATGACCCACCTTGCTCAGGAAGAACGACCCACCGGTAAGAGCGATCACGATTTTGAACCCACCTGACAGCATTAGAGTCGCTCGCTTAAAACAACCCACCCCCTGCTCACGAGGCTGACCCGCCGGTAAACCTGGTCACCATTTTTTTGACCCTCCCCTGGCCCTTCCACAAATAGAAGGGCTTTTTTTGTTGATTCGCCGAACAGTAGAAAGGATAAAGAGAGGAAAAGCCCGAAGTAGCAGCTTCGGGCTTTAAAGAAGAGCTCCGAAAACGATCGGAAGCCCCACAAGCATCATATTTCTATCACGGCTTCTGACTGTTTGCAAGGTTGGAGGCCGTTTTGCTTCTCGTCGAGGTTCATTGCCGCTTTTGCGGCACGAGGTTCTTCGTGTGCCGCCGGTGCTGGCGGGACCAGGCCTACTGTTCGAAGGAGTGCCGCCGCCAGGGGAGACTCCGGACTCACCGGGAAGCTCAGATGCGGTACCGGCAGACCCGGAAGGGGAAGAAGGCCCACCGCTTGGCGGAGAACCGTCACCGTCACGGACTTACCCACCACCATGCAAGAAACATGGATGACCAATCTTCAAGGGCGTCATCGTGCCGTGTTATAGAGATTGGTGTCGTCGGTCCGAGGTGCCATTTTTGCGGATGCGAGGGTACGGTGGTGGACCGCTTCCCCCGCAGGGAGTGAGATCATGGTCCGGGAGATCAGGGAGATCGAGATCGCACAGCTCAACCTCCGCTATGCCCCTACCCGCATAGAGCGGCCCAAGGAGAGCCTCGCCCTGGCCGCCGCCATCGACCGCCTCGGCCAGATCGTCCCCGTGATCGCGACAAAGACCTTCGTCCTCCTCGACGGCTATATGAGGGTGAAGGCCATGACGCACCTCGGGCGCGACACCATCATGGCGGAGATATGGGATTGCAAAGAAGAAGAGGCCCTCGTGGAGGTCCTCGCCAGGGGCCATGGGAGAAAATGGGACGTGATCGAGGAGGCCGCCCTCCTTGCGGAGCTCCATGGCCGCTGCCGCCTCTCACAAGAAAGGATCGCCTCCATGGTGGGGCGCAGACAGAGCTGGGTCTCTTCCAGGCTGGCTCTCTACCATGCCCTCTCGGAGGACATCATAGGGCTGATCCGCAAAGGCTCTGTCTCCACCTGGACCGCGACAAGGGTGATCGCCCCCATTGCGCGCGCGATACCGGAGCACGGGCTGGCCCTCTCGGAGAGCCTCTCCACAACACCCCTTTCGACCAGGGAGATGGCCCTTTTCTTTCGCCATTACCAAAAGGCTGCCCGCAGGCAGAGGGAGAACATGGTCCGTGACCCGGCACTCTTTGTGAAGTCCCTCCATGCACGAGAGGAGGCTTTGGAGACAAAAGCGCTGAAGGAGGGCCCCGAGGGCGCGTGGCTCAAGGACCTTAAGATTATCGTCCACATGCTCACGGGACTCATGAAAAAGGTCCCCACGGTCTTCCACAGGGGCCAGTCGAACCTCGAGCGGCGGGTTTTGCTCACCGCCTTCGAGGACGCCCGGGAGCAATTTTTGGAACTCGAAAAGGAGATAAAGCACTATGATCACGGAAGAGAACCGGCAGGCCATATTGAGCCTTCACGGGCGGGGAGTGCACATCCGGCAGATCGGCCGGATCCTGAAGATATCACGGAACGCGGTGAAGCAGGTCATCAGGGGAACACCGCGGACGGAGAGGCAGTCCCGGTACGGGGATATCTCATCGGACGTCCGTGAGGCCTTCGGCCTCGCCAAGGGCAATGCCGTCAGGGTCCGGGAGATCCTCGAAGAAAAGGGCCATAAGGTGCCCTACAGCACCCTCACGAGGATCGTGCGGGACCTCGAGCTCCGGGAGGATCGCAAGAAGCGCTCCGGCGCCTATGCCTTCGGCCCCGGGCAAGAGATGCAGCACGACACCTCCCCCCACGAGGTGGTGATAGAGGGAAGAAAGGTCAAGGCCCAGTGCGCGGGTCTTGTCCTCGCCTATTCGAGGAAACTTTTTATCCAATACTTCCCGGCCTTCACGCGCTTCGAGGCGAGGGTCTTTCTGACGTCCGCCTTCCGGTATATGGACGGGACGTGTTCCCGCTGTACCATCGACAACACGAGCGTCATCGTCGCGTGCGGCTCCGGTCCCGACGCGGAGATCGCCGCTGAGATGGTGCGGTTCGGGGAGATCTACGGGGTGAGGTTCGTCCCCCATAGGGTAGGTGATGCCAACAGGTCCGCCCGGATCGAACGGAACTTCGACTACGTGGAATCCAACTTCCTCGCCGGCCGCACCTTCACGGATTGGCACGATCTCAACGAGCAGGCGAGAAGATGGTGCGACGAGGTGGCGAACAAGAAAGAGAAGCGCTCCCTCGGGATGAGCCCCGAGGCCGCCTATGTCATGGAGAAGCCGTACCTCACGCCGCTGCCTCCCTACATGCCCCCTGTCTATCAGACCTTCTATAGAACGGTGGATGTGGAGGCTTTCGTCCACGTCGACACGAACCGCTACTCGGTGCCGGAGCGGTTGACCGGGAAGGAAGTCGAGGTCCACAAACTCATGGACCGCATCGAGGTCTTCTTCAAGAACGAGAGGGTCGCCGATCATCCGAGACTCCTCGACAGACGGGAGACCACCGTCACCGCGTCCGGCCATCACGAGCCTCTCCACCGGATGAGGACCTACGAGGGGCCCTGTGCAGAGGAGAAGGCCCTCACCGGGCAGCACGAGTGGCTCGACCGCTTCGTGGGGGAGATCAAGAAGCGATCGGCCGGCAGGGGCGTGAGGTCGTTGCGGAGACTTCTCGAGCTCAAGCGGACCTATCCCCCGGAGGCCTTCGAGAAGGCCATTGTCGAGGCCCTCCACTACGGCCTTTTCGATCTCGCCCGCCTCGAGCAGATGATTCTCTCGCAGGTCGCCGGCGACTTCTTCACCGAGGAGCCATGAACGAGAAGATCCGGGAGCTCCTCGCGAACTTGCGTCTCAAGGGGATGGCGGCCGCCATCGACAGGGAGATCCAGCGGGCGGAGAAGGAGGGCGCGCCTGTCTCCGAGGTCATCTCCCGCCTTCTCCTCGAGGAGCAAGGCTACCGCCGGAACCGGAGCCTCCTCTACCGGGTGAAGGGGGCGAAGATCCCCTCGGACTGGACGCTGAAATCGTTCCCCTTCGAGAGACAGCCGGGGGTGAGCAAGGCACAGATCAACGAGCTCGCGGGGCTCGGCTTCATCGAGCGGGGGGAGAATATCGTCTTTGTGGGCGATCCCGGGACAGGCAAGTCGGGATTGGCCATCGGCCTTTTGCGCGAGGCGCTCCTGTCCGGCTACCGGGGGCGGTTCTACAACGCCCAGGATCTTCTGGATGAGCTCTACGCGTCTCTCGCCGACCGGTCGAGCGCGAGGCTCATGAAGCGCCTCTGCCGCTTCGACGCCTTATGTATTGACGAGCTTGGCTATCTCACCTTGAAGCCGGAGCAGGTGAACGCCTTCTTCAAACTGATGGAGGAGCGCTACTGGCGGAAACGATCGGTCATCATCACTACCAATCTCGCATACTCCGCGTGGTATGACCTCTTCCAGAGGAAGAACCTCGTCGATGCACTTTTAGACCGCCTCACCCACCGGTGCATCACGATACGGATCGACGGGCCCTCCCTGCGGACCCCTTCTCATGGAAAAGGAAAAGCCGCTAAACAATCCTGACCCATCCTGCCGTTTGCCTTCCGCTCCTCAAAGCTCCCTCTGCGTCCCGGAGCCATCCGAGTGCTCTCGCGGTCCTTCTTCATCGGAACGGCTGCGCACTCGAACCGCTGGTTCCTATGAGCGCAAAAGGATCAAATCCGACGAGCGGCGTAGCCTTTCGCGCCATACGTCCTCCCGGTCAGTTATTTACCTGCCAGGAGAGTATGGCCCAACCTTATTCGGATGGCGCACTTTTATGGGTGGGTCAATTGATATGAAAAACCCGACCCGGGACGGGTCTAAGATCTTGAAAAGGGGGTGGGTCCGGGATCTCGAAAAATCAGGCCCCTAGCGGGTCCCGTATCTTGAAAAATCACATAAGTGACAGAGGTCGCATGCCATATCCTGCAAGGCAGTAGTAGAAAAACCAATCAAGAGATCGGCCGAGGCCGTTTTTTGCCTTTCTCCGGCATTTCATTTCCCTGAATTGATATTCGCCTGCCTTATGATAATAACCGTCGGCCTTCCATTTCTGCTTCACGTTGAGATTTGCGTAGGCGGCGTCCCTCCAATAACCTCGATTATTGCCACCCTTGGCCTTGGCTTCTTCACCGACAGCCCCAAAATCCGTCTCACCTGAAATTGCCATCTGTCCGAATTCCGTGGACTTAACGTAGGCATTGTTAAAGGACGCTCCAAATGCCTTAGCAAGTCCAAACGTGGCCCATGAACATGTCGCTCCCTCAAAAGATGCGCCGACGCAACTCGCCCCGTCAAAGTGGGCATGGGTGCAATTAGCCCTATCGAAGTGTGAACCGTAACAAATAGCCTCCCGGAAGTTAGCATCATCACACTCGACATTTTTAAAAGATGCGTTGGGGCAGAATACCTTATTGAAAGACGTTTGAGAACAGATAGCTCCATCGAAAATTGCTTTTGAGCAGTAAGCATTGTCAAAATGGGCGAGAGTAAAATTTGCTCCTTCAAAACGAGCTTGAGAAAAGTTTGCATTATTGAAATATGCATCAGTGCAATCCGCTCCGTCGAAACACGAAAAACTGCAATAAGCCCATTCAAAGCGGGCATTTGACAGCATCGCTCCGTCGAAACGCGCTTTCACGCAATGTGCCCCTCGAAGGTCGATCCCTGAAATCAAGCCTACAGTTGGGTCAACTGGGGGATGACCCTCTAGGCCTAAATTCTTGACCTCCTGCAGTGTCACGAGCAATTCCTGTTGCCCATAGGTATTCCAGATCTCCCGCAGTTTCTCGGTCCTTTCTTCGGTTGTGAGATCTTTGTCAACTTTCTCGATTTCCGGCACAACTGCTACTCGAATCTCGTTTAGACGCTTTTGCAGCAGTTCCTCAAAAGTCTGACAACCTTCATAGGTGATAGCCTGTTTTGTCCCAGGATCGAGAAGCTTCTCTTTCCAACGGGTGCGAAGCTTTTGGACCTCTTGGCTGGTGTAAGAGAATTGATTATCGTCCATCGATCCGGATATCGTGCTTCCTAAATAAGTGATCCATCTGTTCCGGTTGGCATCATTATTGGGGCTTTCCGAACCACTTTTGACCTCTCGTTTCGATCTCTTTATTCCTCTCTCTACACGCCCAATTACAATCGGAAATCTTTCCTATTTTACTACTTTTCGAAATGGCGGACTACAGGAAGTGAAAGGCGGCTTTATGTAGTCTGATTGCTAATATTATAGCTTTTGCTATTCGGGCACGCTAATTTTCTTGACTTCCCCCTTCCGTCTGATATCTATGCATATCACGTCTTTCAGCTTTGCTTTACAAAGAGAAGCTAACCTTCGTCAGATTGCTCTCAAATGGCCGTTTCTGGCTCCACCCGTAAACATTAGGACGACTCTCCGTCGCGGCGAAGCTCACTTCCGATCCGGCCCGACCACCCATAACGATGAGCCCCAAGTCACCCAGTCCACCCGGAACCGCCCTCATAGACGCCCTCGCCCTCATGGTAGGATCGCTTAGGCCGAGAGCTTGGCGGACGGGCTAGGTTACTATCCTTCCAATTTTCGCCCTCATGAGCATATGCGGAGCCACGCTACATGGAGCCTAATGTCTGATCAAGACGAACATTGACGAGTGAGCGAGCCCGCCGAGCGAACGAGTCACACTCCACGTCTTCTGTTTGCCCCCCGTTTGTTTCACGGTATCTCTCTACCATACCCCTCCTGCCGGTTAGTTCCTCAAAATAGTTCTTTTCAAAGTATCCGATATTGATTAGACTACAACCAGAAAAGGGGTAAAACGTGGATAATACGCTGTACTATGGCGATAATCTGGACATTCTCCGCCGCTACGTGAAGGACGAGACGGTTGATCTCATCTATCTGGACCCGCCGTTCAACAGCAACCAGAACTACAACGTTCTTTTCTCTGAACAGAACGGAAGCAGGGCCGCCTCACAGATTCATGCCTTTGAAGACACCTGGACGTGGACACAGGAAAGCGAATCCGTCTTTGCGGAGATCGTGACGACGGGCGGGCGCGTGGCTGATTGCCTTCAGGCGTTTCGGATCTTCCTGGGGGAATGCGACATGCTGGCCTATCTCGTGATGATGGCGCCGCGTCTCATTGAACTCCGGCGCGCGATGAAAGCAACCGCGAGCATTTATCTTCATTGTGATCCGACTGCGAGCCACTACCTAAAGATGCTCATGGACGCAATCTTCAGCCCCCAGAACTTTCGGGCTGAGAACGTCTGGAAGCGAAGCAGCGCTCACAGCGATACGAAGCAAGGGATGAATCAGCCTGGGCGCATCCACGACATCCTTCTTTTCTACACCAAGAGCGACGAGTGGACGTGGAACAGCCTCTTTGTCCCCTATGACGCGGAGTACATTGAGACTCACTACCGATTCATCGAGGAGGGAACGGAGCGCAGGTATCGAAAGGGAGACCTGACGGCGAACAAACCCGGCGGAGACACCTCGTATGAATGGAAGGGCGTGCGACCATACAAAGGCCGTTATTGGGCCTACTCCAAAGACAAAATGAAGAAGTTTGAAGCCCAGGGACGTCTCGTGTATACGAGGTCCGGCATGCCCGAGTACAAACGTTACTTGGACGAGATGCCGGGAGTCCCGCTACAAGACCTTTGGGACGACATTGCACCGATCAACTCTCAGGCCCAGGAGCGCCTCGGCTATCCTACTCAGAAGCCCGAAGCCCTATTGGAGCGGATCATCTCTGCGAGCAGCAACCCCGGCGACATTGTCCTTGACCCCTTCTGTGGCTGCGGTACCACTATTGCCGCCGCGCAAAAGCTAGGCCGTTCGTGGATCGGGATAGACATTACACATCTTGCCATAAACTTGATCAAGACCCGGCTCAATGATTCCTTCGGAGAGTCAGTTGCGTTCAAGGTGATCGGGGAACCCGTGAGCGTGTCTGATGCTGAACGTCTGGCCGAGACCGAACCCTTTCAATTTCAAGCATGGGCACTGGGGCTGGTCGGTGCACGTGTTGCGACATCGTCCAAGAAGGGAGCGGACAAGGGAATTGACGGCAAGATCATATTCCAGGGGGATAAACCGGGAAGTTTTGAAAACGTCATCTTTTCGGTGAAGGCCGGCCATACTAATGTCTCACACGTCAGGGACCTGAGAGGGGTTTTGGACCGGGAAAACGCGGCAATTGGTGTCCTCATCTCGATGCAGGAACATACTGCCCCCATGAGAACAGAAGCGGTTACAGCGGGATTCTACGAGTCGGCGACCTGGGGGCGGAAATATCCGAGGGTGCAGCTCTTGACCGTCGCGGAACTGCTGGCCGGGAGGAAGGTCGAAATGCCGCCGATTCGGCAAGTGGGGGCAACGTTCAAGAAGGCTGCAAAGGTGACGAACCAACAGGGGGAACAGGAGAAGTTAATATGACTGCTGGCCTAAAGAGGGGTGGGGGCTCTGACAGGTGAAACAGCTCGCGGGCTATATTGTCACCGGCATAATCAGTCTGGTTGTGGGTTTACTGCTCCAAAGGTTCAGCAATCGGCCTCGCCTGCTTTATTGGGTGCCTGGTTCTTTTCTCTTTGACCTGCGACAATTTCCCCAACCTGCGCAGCTAAGGACGGATTCGCTGACAATCCAGAACGTGGGAAGACAGCCAGCCACGAACGTCGAGATTATTCACAGGTCAAAACCCGATCATTTCCAGTTTTCAACGCCCGTTGCCTATATCGAGGATGTAACCCCGGCTGGCGAGCATGTCATCAGGATTCCCGCGATAGGTCCGAAGGAGCACATTAACATCCAATTGCTGAGCTACACCGCATCGCCCGTGCTTCTTAGCGTCCGTTCGGCCGAAGGAAAGGCGTTGCTAATTCAAGTACACCTGCAACGGCGGTTTCCACGGTCGTATATGCTACTTCTTCAGGCTTTGTTGCTGATAGGAGCCGGGTTTGTGGTCTACTGGTTGGCATCGGCAGTGTTGTTCATCTCAAAGGCGATTGGCTTGCTGCCCTGACGCTAAGGTGCTTCTCACGATCCCGCGATAAGCCTAACAGGAATAGACAGCGTTTGGGGACTCGTGTAGGATGGAATAGCCATAACCTGCATGCTCAACGGGCAGCGAAGAGGAGTTGAGCCGCTTTATCGAAAGCCTAAAGAAACCCCCAAAGGCATAGGAGTTAAGACCGCCATCATAGACGCCCTCGCCCCCGTGGTAGGATCACTCAGGCCGAGACTTTGGCGGAGAGGGTGGCCAGTTACCCTTTCGGTTTCTGTCTCATCAACATCTCAGTACCCGCTTTACACACCTGCGACATGGTGCGCAAGCATCCACGACGAGTGAGCGAGCATAGCGAGCGAACGAGTCACTCCCAGACACTTCCCAACATGTGTGAGCCTTCAATGAAACCGCAAAATCCTCTTGCCTTTTTCTATGGCTGATGTACGATAGGAGAAACAGTACCAAGAAGCCCACCGTCCATGGAGGAACTTCCTTTGGAAGTCTATATCGTGGTGAACAAGGCAATGTCCGGCAGGGAAGTCATGGGAATATTCTCTACACCGGAGAAGGCACAGAAGTACATGGATCGATTTGCGAGCAAGACAGGATATTTCTGCCAGATCGAGAAATCGTTTGTCAGGGGGTACTATGAGGCCCCAAATCATGTATTTGCCGCACATACCTGTGACCGCCACAATGATGTTCATGTCCTGGAAGGCTTATATTCGGAATTGTCACAGGCGCAGAGAGCGGCCGGCCGAGAAGGGATGATAATTGAATTCTCAATTGATTCCACCGAGGGAAACCGAATATCGATGAATGAGTGAGAAGGTGCGACCGCATCGTGGCCGGGAATGACGCCAAGATACTCAGAACGCGAAAAAGCGAAGATGCCAAGGACCGGTCGCATAGTGGCTTTTTCGCTTTCAGCGGTTTCTTACGATTCTCTTGATACGGGGTATAATACAGGGAGAAGGAGCCGATGGGGCGGCGTCCTTGATGTTCTACCGGGAGCGTGTCTGAAAGTGGGGTCAGGGCACGTATCGCACGAGACGGGAAAAGGGAGGATAACATGATCGGCATAGACTTAATCAGTTTTCTGATTTTGTTAATCATCAGCGTGGTCGTCTCTGCTGTTCTCCACTTTGTCCTCAAGATGTACATCGTTGCAGGGTGGAGGTCATACATTTCAAAGGTCTGCATCGGATGGGTAGGCGCATGGATAGGTTCTCCGGTATTGGGCTATTGGTTGTTCCACTACGAACAGGTCTATATTGTCCCTGCAATTCTCAGTTGCTTCGCCATCCTCATCATTGCAGTGGACGCGGTGAAGACGTGTTCTACGGTCGGTAAGAAGGAAGGATAGGTAGCTATACCTGGAGGCTCAGGCTTCCTTATTTGCTCCTGACCCCGTCTGCATAGTGTGATCCGAAAAGAGTATGACCCAATCCCACAGCGAGCGGTGCTGGAACGGGCAGCGGACTGAGGGCTATGCCGTCAAGTATAAGAAGTACTTCAAAAAAGCAATCACCGTCTCCCTGTTGGAATCGGTAATCTCTCCTATTTCCAGATCAGGCGCTGCTTGCTTAATGCTAATAACTTAACTGTTAGAGAAAGGACGGCTTTCCCGTCCCCTTGACCTGCAGATTCGGGATGCTTATGTTAGCTTAAAGAACATACCACTCCTGTTGTTCTGCCCGTCGCGGTTCCCGATGGCCGAATCGCCTGCTTCAGACGATTGTGAACGCCAGCGTTCTTTCTTGCCCGGCGATCTTTCCGGTGCCTGGAAGGAGGTGTTACAACGATGATCGAGGCAGCACGAAAAACCGAGAGGGGCCTCTGCATCGAGTGCGCGGTGCGACATCATGATGTCAGCCAGACAA
>Ga0326728_10010988_pt1 | contig 20898 bp, 15 predicted proteins | sample MB3enrmetagenome_FD_207602 | JGI IMG/M metagenome (GOLD analysis project Ga0326728, IMG submission 207602) | Lab enriched peat soil microbial communities from McLean, Ithaca, NY, United States - MB31MN | ecosystem: Environmental > Terrestrial > Soil > Wetlands > Peat | place: USA: New York... | reverse complement strand
TCATCCATGTCGCCCATTGCTGAATTTCTCCCTCCGATTCGAACCGCCCTTGACCGGGCGGGATCGAGTCATCTCGGTGAGCTCACAGCTCTCGACTGCGATTGGAGTTTTGCCATCCCACTCTGGCATCTTCCGACTTCCCGGCGCGAATGCCGTGGCCACCAACCCACCTTGCGGCAGATGGAAAGCCATTCACTATTCCGACATCCCTTCTTATCGGCGGAATAACATTCGTCTTGAATGTTTCTTCGGGGGGGAACAAAAAAAATCCTATGTGCGCCCGACTAAGAGGCGGAGGGGTGTTCGGGGATGCGCAAGCGGGAAAAGGTGAGAGCAGGATTCATTCTGTCTTCCTCCCAGCTTTCTCTGAAAAGCCGTGGCCTTGCGGAAAGTCTGGCTCTCCTCCCAGCATCGTAGGCCCGTTGAGCTTCCTCCCTTAGGCCGACATCCGCCAGGAGCCCGGTTTCGGGGTGGGCGATGGCGCATAAGGGGATCCTTCGCCGTGGGGCTCTGGTGGGGAAGGTTGCGCCTCATACAAGCCTTCCTGAATAGTTCCTCCGCCGGCGGGGGTTGACGGCGATGCTGACGGCTGGTGATCCGCCTCGTACCAGGCTTCGCGAACGGTCGATAGCTTCTCAATCAGAGTGCGGAGAATCTCCGGGGAGTTCTCGATACTGGCTTTCAGGGCCTGGGCGCGAGCATGCACGTATAAGGCCTTGAGGGTTTTTGCCACTTCGCCCCCCACCTCAAAGTTGAGGGTACCCTCGAGCTGCGCGAGGATGGCCTGAGCGCGATTCAGATGGGTGCATTTCATCGGAATGTCGTGGGCCTCGATGGCGGCTACCGCCCGTTGCAGGGCGGCGATGGCGCCATCGTAGAGCATCACGACCAAACCCAGGGGGGTGGCGCCTTGGACGGAGAACTGGCGATAAGCTTGGGCAGGGTGTCTCATCGGGGGCCTCATGTGGTGGATTTCTGGGGATTGAGAGCATCAAGCTGGCTGTTAATCGAAGCCAGCGTTTCCGGCAGTTGTTCGAGCGTCGTATTGATGGTGTTGTATTCCGCCAAAAGCTGAGTCTGCGTGTTCTGGAGTTGCAACTGGAAATCACTGATCTGGCTGTTGAGGTCCGTCACCTCATCACTGATGCCGTTCATGTCCACGGCCAGGGGGCCGGCGACGGAATTGGTCAGGGAGGTGAGAGCTATTTGCAGCGTTTGTCCCACGCCCGCGGGCGCGGTGGATTGGAACAGGTTCTGCACCGCGGAGAAGTTATTTTGCAGTGCGTCGTTCAGCGTCGTACTGTCAACTGACAGCGTCCCGTCGTCCTGCATTTGAATCCCCATCGATTGCAAATTGACAATGCCACTATTGCCCGGCATGCCGTAACTGACGGCGGAAAGCAACTGTTGTTGCAGCAGGTCCACCGACGTGTCGCCGGTCAACGTGCCCGCTGTACTCGTGCTGCTGTTGAATTGAATCCCCGTATTAATCGCCTGGATTAACGTGTTCCAGCTACTGACAAAATTATTGATGTCAGTGGCGATGGGGGTCAAATTGGGGGAAATCTGGAGGGTCACCGGATTGTCTGTTCCAGTGGAGTTCGTCAAGCCAGACAAAGTCAGCGTCACACCTGGGATTGCCCCCTGGACGGTGTTGGTGGCGCTGTCGACGGGGATGCCGTCCACAGACAGGGCGGCGTCCGACCCCCCCACCGCTTGGGTAAATCCCATGCCGTTGCCCGAGGGTGGGCTGGACGGGTTATATACGCTGGTAAATCCCATCCCATTGCCGCCCCCCGTGGTGTCATTCGAAATGGTTAACACTCCCGCGGCGCCGGAATTCTTGGGGATCAGCGCCAGACGGGAGCCTGAGGAGTCTGTGACCACCGATGCTGAGACCCCCAGGTTTTGTTGATTGATGTACGACGCCAAACCATTGAGCGTGTAAGTGCCATTGGCGCCGGTGACAGGGATGGTCACGGGAGTGTTGGAGCCAACCTGAAGTTCGAACGACCCGATCGGGAGGGCTGCCGTTCCCGAAGTGAAGTCAGCGGAATAATCCGCGGACGTGGAGTCGTTCGAGAGGGTTATCTGCCCCCCCGTGCCGGAGGTTTGGCTTTCCAGCGCCAGGCGGGCGCCCGAGTTGTCCGTGATCACCGAGGCCGTGACGCCCAGATCCTTGTTGTTGATGTAAGTCGCCAGGCCGCTCAGGGTGTTGGTTTTGTCAGTGCTGTCCACGGGGATGATCGTCGCGGCATTCGTTCCAATCTTAAGGGCAAACTGTCCGGTGGGAAGTGCGGCCGTTGCCGACGACAGGGCAAGGGAGTAATCGGCGGAAGTGGTGGCGAGATGGGTGACCGAAACCGTATGTGACCCTATGGCCGTCCCATTCGCGGCCGTGGCGCTGACCTCATCATTGTTCGAAGAGCTCACCGTCAACGCCCCGAAATCTCCATTGAAGTCGGTGAGGGCTTGGAGGCTGGTCTGAAAAGCCGTCAAATCACTTTGGATGCCTTGCAACGCAGACGTCTGGCTATTAAGGCTCGTGACCTGACTTTGCAAGTTGATCTCAGGTTGGGCATCGATCTGCAGAATCGCATCCACCGTCGACGACACATCGATGCCGCTCCCGGCAGTATTGGTGGCGGAGTTCAGGATGGCGTTCACGGCGTCCTGGATTGCCGATGAAGTGCTTGATGCCGTGGAAGTGGAGGTGTTGGTCTCGCCCAGGAGTTGGGTGATCGACTCGTTGGGGGAAACTCCCAAGCTGGACAGCAGTGAATTGGTGATCGAATTGGTGCTCATTCCCCTTCCCCCTATCACCTCGGTGGCCCATAGTTCAGGCGCGAGAACCCAAGCCATTATTATTATCGGCGGATTTGGGATTCTCTTGAGAGGGGGGAGGGAGTGTGCCGCTTCCAGCCTTCGGCTTTCCCGACCCGCCTTCCCAGACCATTGCGATGCCGGGAGAAGCGCGGCCTACGACTTTACATCGACGCCGTGAGCGCTCGAATCCCCGTTCAGGGGCAGGTTGAGACTCTCACCAATCGCCCGCAGTGCCGCAGGTGGTATCTCGAACACGACGCTTCCGGTACTTTCATCGACAAACTCATAGTAAAGCTGGTGTTGGTCATCGATCCGCAAGTCGGTGCTCAGTTGGGAGGTGGAAGGGACGGCCGGCGCAGAATGAGGGGAATCCACGGGAGTTTCTGCCGCGCTCGCAGCGGCGCGAACCGGGGAAGGGGAAGCCGGAGCGGAAGGCTTCGAGGCTGCAGGGCTCGCAGCGCTGGCAACTTGCAACGTCAATTGGGCTGGGGAGATGCTCATGGCCGTTCACTCAATAAGAGAGTGCGGAGGGGACCGGGATGGTCCCCTCCGTCAGGAATTCCCCAATTTCGATTACCCGAGCAGTTTCAGAACGGCTTGCTCCTGGGAGTTGGCTTGCGCCAGGGCGGCGATGCCGGTCTGTTCCAGAACCTGGAACTTGGACATGTTCGCCACTACCTGTCCAATATTCGCGTCCTGGATGCCGCTCAACGAGGAAGTGAGGTTTTGTGAGGTGTTGTTCATGACGTTGACCGCGGCGTTCATCTGATTGATGCCCGATCCGATGGCGCCCCGTTGCGCGGCGACGTTGGCGATGGCTGCCGCGATGGTGGTGAGCGCTGTTTCCGCATCGTTCGCACTGTTCAGATCCACACTGGCTCCACCCCCGCTCAGTTTGGAGTTGACCGTGCCGACTGTCCCGCCGCCGGCGCCGTCACTGAGATTGCCGCTGAGGATCAGAGCGTTTCCAGCCGCGCCCGCCGTGGAGGCGGTCACCAGCGCCTGATTGCCGGTCACCGAGGTGATCTGTGCCTCGGTGTTTTGGACCGTACCGGCTCCATAGAGAGTCCCGGAACCAGCAAGCCCGTTGACCGCCGCTTTCAAGTTGTTCAACGTGGCATTGATGCTGGCGCCGAGCTCGACTTGGTTGGCCGCCGCCGGCGTGCCGGAGGTGAAGGTGTAGGTCTGATTGCCGAGGGTCACCGTGTTGCCAGCCGAGGGAAGGGCATTCAGGGCCAGGTAGCCGGAAGAAGCAGTGGCTGCCGCGCCTCCGCTGAGATCCCCGCCGTTCAAGCCGCTCAGGTCATTCGCGATGGTGCCCGTCGCGCTCATGGCAATGGGAGAACCGAGAACGCCCGCCACCATGGCTTGCACATTGGCCACGCCACTCGCAGCACTGGTAATTTGCGCCCCGTTGGCGCCTTGCAGCATCGACGCATTTTTGAGTTCGTAAGTGCTGGCGCTGCCGTTGGCGACCGCGGTGCTGTTGACGGCGGCCTTCAGGTTGTTCAAGGTGGCCTGGACGGTGGCGCCCAGCGCCACGTCATTGTTGCCGGCCTGGGCCTGGCCCGCTGCGACAAACGTATAGGTCACCGCGCCGATGGTCAAGGTGTCGGCGTTGGCGCCCCCCGTCAAGGTCGAGCCACTGGTACTGATGGCGCCCACCGGGCTGCTGAACCCAAGGTCTATCGTGTTCCCAGCCGCCCCCGGAGCCGCAATGCCTCCCGAGGCCGCTTCCAGGTTCAACGTGTTGCCGCTGACGGATGTCACCATGGCTGCCGTGTTGGCAGCCGTTCCGGCACCATAAGTCGTGTCACTGGCGGTACCGGTGCCGTTGATGGCGTTCTGAAGATTGGTCAAAGTCGCTGTTACGGTGCTTCCCAGCGCCACTTGATCGGCGTCCACCGCCTGGCCCGCCGCGACAAATGTGTAGGTCACCGCGGCGCCACCGGTTCCGACGGTCACCGTGTCAGCGTTCGCGCCCCCGCTCAGGAAAGCCGACCCGGACCCGGGGTTCGCTGCGCCGGCGATGGATGAACTGAAGGCAACGCTATTACCGGTAGTGAGGCTGTCTCCTACACCGGGCGTAGTCGCCGTGAGCACCACTTGGTTGCTGCCGGCGAGATAGGGCTGCGCGACCGCCACTCCCGCGGCGGTATCAGTTCCCGTGCCACCCTTCTCGGCGGCGGTAGCGCCGCCGTTGATGACCGCCACCAAGTTGCCCAAAGTGGCGTCAAGGTTCTGCTGGGCTGTTCCGCCGGACCCAATGGTCACGTCGTTATTGCCGTTGGTACCAGCCGCCACAAACGTGTATGTCTGGCTGCCAATGGTTACGGTAGAGTTGCTTCCAGCGGTGGGGTTGGTGCTGATCGCGAAGATTCCCGTGGCCGAGGTCGCAATGTCCGGCTGTGCGGAAATAGTCACCGACCCCGTGGCCGTGGTGGGAAGGCCGGGTTGGTTGGTCAGAGTCAGGGCTCCGGTGTCATAGGTGGCATCAGCGCCCCCACTCAGGGTGGTGCCGCCGCCCGCGCCCACGTTGGAGGTTATGCTCGTCGACAGGGTCACGGAGTTTCCCGCCGTGCCCGCGTTGAGCGCTTGCACTACCGCCGAACCGCCGTTCACCGAAGTGATGGTGGCCTGCTGGTTGACGGCGGTGCCGGCCCCGTAAATGTTTCCGGCTCCGGCGGCGCCGTTGACGGCTGCCTGCAAGTTCTGCAAGGTATCCTGCACACCGTTGCCGAGCGCCACATCGCCCGCCGCATTCGCTTGGCCTGCCGCGACAAACGTATAAGTCTGGTTGCCGATGCTCACGGTATTGCCCGCCGTGGGATTGGAGGTCAGGTCCAGCGTCCCCGTGGCATAGCTGGCCAAGCCGAGAGAGGACGAAGACAGCGTGGGCATGTTGACGGAGATGTTCGGGTCCTGCGCGTCCGCTCCCGAACCGTCACTGAGGAACACGGACATTTGGCTTCCCGAAAACACCGCCGTGTTGTTGTACGTCGTATTCGAGCCGATTTGGTTAATCTCGGCCGTGATCGATTTGAATTCATTCTGCAGGGCGGTTTGCTGATCGGAAGTGAGTCCCGCGTTGCCCGCCTCCGTCGCCAGGGTTACGGCGCGGTTAAGCAGCGTGGTCACCTGGCTCAGGGCGCCATCGGCGGTCTGCAACATGCCGACGCCGTCCGTGACGTTCTGCGCCGATTGGGTAAGAGCGGAAATGTTGGCCTGCAAGCCGTCCGCAATCGACAAGCCGGCCGGATCATCCGCGCCGGAGTTGATCTTGGAGCCTGAAGACAATTGGAAAAGGGTGTTCTGTAAATTCGTGTTGGTAATCGCTAACTGGTTCTGCGCTTCCAAGGAAGGGATGTTGTTCAAAATGCTAAGTCCCATAGAAATCTCCTCTCAGGTTTGGGTTTCCGTCTTGGGTTGCAGAACCGGAGGCCATGCGCAGCGCCTTTCCAGGGGCCGGTGGTTCTTCTTGCCATCGGACGGAACCGTTTCTCAGTCCAATGACCCCTATCGGCACTCGTTTTAAAACCTTAAAAGGATGCCGAGCTTTTTTTCGGCTTGGGCTGTCGAATTGCCGCACTTCTGCGGCCGGTTAAAGTTTCTTCCCAAAAAACGAGATATTGAGGAGTGGGATGGGCCGGTGCGGACCCGCCAAGCAAGCGGTTGCTTGCGCCTGACGGGTGTGCGCCGTGCCTGCTCCAGCGGCCGGGCTCGATTTGCCCGCGCCGACAACACGATCCGTGTAACCGCGGCAGCGCGGCGGCGCAGACAAGCGTAGCGCGACCTGTTGTGGAGGTCTGCGGCTTTCCCCTGCCCGTCGCGAGCAGGCCGCGGACCTGAAGGACAGGTTCGCACTACACCTTATTCTCCATCGCCTCCGGCGGAGGATATGGGGATCGTAGGGGCGGTTCGCGAACCGCCCCTACATGGAGTTTGGCGTGAGGTCATTCTGTGCCCAAGCAACGGCTTCTTGACCCACAAGTCGGGAAGCTACTTAAGAAAGGTCTGAAGTACCACCGGGCGGGGCGCCGGGGACCCGCGGAGAACTGCTATCTTCGCAGTCTCAAGGCCAACCCCCGATGTGCGGCGGCGCTCCACTTGCTCGGCCTGCTCGCCCAGCAAGCGGGCGATTACCAGAAATCGGTCCGCTGGATGGGGGAGGCTCTGGCCCTCAACCCCGCCGATGATGATGCGGACACGCTGAACAGCCTGGCCAGGGCCTACCTTGCCCAGGGCCAAATCCCCGCCGCGCACCGCTGTTACCAGCGCCTGGCGGAACTTCTTCCGCAATCGGCGCGGGTCCATCTGCGCCTCGGTACAACACTGGAATGGCTGGGGGATTGGGAGGCCGCCGCGGCGTCTTACCGGCGCGCCCTGGAGTTGCATCCGGATTCCCCCGACGTTTACGGCAGCCTGGGAAGGCTGCAATGCAAGCAGGGGGCACTGCGCGAGGCGGTGGAGTCCTGCCGGCGCGCCCTGGCCCTGGCTCCCCACCGGCAGGAAATCCATAACCTGCTGGGGCATGCCCTGACCAGCGCCGGAGATTATAGCGGCGCCGTGGAAGTTTATCGCCGCGCCCTGGCCCTCCCGCCGGTCTCCGCCTATACGGTTTACGGTCTGGGCTATCTATTCGAGCGACAGGGGGAGCTGGCTTCCGCCGCGGAGTCCTACCGGCTGGTCTTAAGACTTGACCCGCGCCTGGTGGATGCCCACCTGCATTTGGGAATCACGCATCTGCTCCAGGGCGAGGTGGGGAAAGCCGCCGCGTGCTTCGAGCGGGCTCGCGAATTGGCGCCCGAAAATCCCGAAGCCCGCACCTTTCTTGGCTATCTTCATCTCCTCCAAGGGAATTTCTCCCTCGGCTGGAGCGAGCACGAGTACCGCTGGAATACCCCGCATTTCCTGCGCGAGCGCCGCAAGCTCTCGCAACCCCTCTGGAAAGGTGAGCCGCTGAATGGTTCACGAATTCTCCTGCACGCCGAACAAGGCTTGGGTGACACGCTCCAATTCGTGCGCTATGCCCCCCTCGTCGCCGCACGCGGAGGGAATGTGGTGTTGGAAGTCCAGACGCGCTTGCATCGCCTGCTGAGGCATGCCCCGGGAGCGGAGGAGGTCATCCGCCGTGGCGAGGCTCTTCCGGAGGTGGACTGGCAGTGCCCGCTGATGAGTTTGCCGTGGGCCCTGGGCACGGAGTTGAACTCGATTCCGGCGGAAGTCCCCTACGTTTATCCCGATCCCGCCTTGGTGGCGGCATGGGGACAACGCATGGCGGGGAATTCACTGCGCATCGGGTTGGCTTGGGGAGGCAGCCCCACCTTCCCGCATGAGCGTTGGCGGTCCATCCCCATGGAACAGCTTGCGCCCTTGACGAACCTTGCCGGGACGACGTTCTACTCCCTCCAGATGGGGCCGCAGGCCGGCCAGGTAAAGCAGTTGGGATCCCGCGCGCAGATCATCGATCTCCAGGACGAACAGGAAGACTTTGCCGATACGGCAGCGATTGTGGCCAACCTCGGCCTGGTGATTTCCATTGATACCTCGGTGGCCCACCTGGCCGGGGCCATGAGTAAACCCGTCTGGATTCTCCTGCAAAAGTCGCCGGATTGGCGGTGGCTGCTGGACCGTGAGGACAGCCCCTGGTATCCCACGGCGCGCCTCTTTCGCCAATCCACGCTGGGGAATTGGCAGGACGTGGTGGCCCGCGTGGAGGGGGAATTGCGTGAACTCGTGGCCAAAATCGCCGTGGGGGCACAAAGCAGAGCTCCGTGAAAGTGAAAGCACAAGCAAAGCTGGCTGTTCAGGAAGTCAAAAACGCAAACCTGCAAGGGTGTCAGGGGAGGGGATCAATCTTGTTCAAGGGGTTTGACTGCCGCGCTTTCAGATAGATAGCATCGGGACACAGCTCGATCTCATCATTCCATCGGATCTGCCTGGCGGGGCCGACGTGGACCTGGGCAAAGAACTTCTCATCCTCCCACGCCTTGAAGACCCCCTTCCCCGCCAACTCCGACAGGTCCACGGAGCCTTCCGTGCCATCCGAAAATACGACCTTGATTCGCAAGTTCGGCAACGCGCTTACCGAAATCGGTTTCACCATAGTCCGGCCCTTCCCCTTCACCTCGCATTATTGTATCAAACAAAGGAGGAAAGTTGGGTAATCCTGCACGTGGACACCGAACAGGCCCACGACCAGCTTGTCAATTCGCGGCTGGCGTATGTCTCCGTCTCACGCGGGCGCTACGATGCGCAGATTTACACGAGCAAGACGGTTTGGCTACCAAAGGACCTTGACCTCTTTGTACAGGCTGAATTTCTCATCGCAAGTCACTATCGGGATATTTTCGCAAATGGCCTGGGCGATGATTTGGCGGTCGAAAGGATCGGGGTGCTGGACCGGCAAATCGAAAAGGCAAAGCGCGTGGTCTGCTGTGTAAGGCAGGACTCGTACGCGTAGATCGGCAAGACCCGCCACGAGATCATCCTTGCCGAACGTGAGCTTGCCCCTCGCCTGTTTGATGGCAATTTCCGAAATCGAAATGGAGCTGAGTTCGCGCACTGCCGCATCGCTGCGCAGGGCGGCGATCGCCCGGCGGGAGAGGCGTTCCGGCGAACTGACGGCCCAAATAAAGGTAACGGTATCGAGCAAGACTCGCATGGATTAGCGGCCGTCTACGAACGCCTCCGCCTCATCGTCGGCCATGGGCTTCCACCAATCGGGATCGTGGATGATAACTTTGCCCTTCAGGGTGCCGAACTTCGGTTTTTCGCGCGCCGCTTTTGCCGTACGAACGATATCCACGACCGGCGCACCGCGGCGGCAAATGGTTACGGATTCCCCGTGTTCGACCACCTTAATCAGCTCGGGAAGCTTGTTCTTCGCCTCGGCTACGTTTACCTTCATAGAGTTTCATGATAGCCATCTCTTATGGCTATGTCAATGGGTCTTGGGGCCTGGAGCGGGTAGCCCGGACGTAGGGGCGCAAAGGTGGGCGTAGTCTGCCCTCCTTTGCGCCCCTTTTCGGTGAAGGACGTTACCATATTGGCGCGTTGAAAAGCCGCGGAGGAACGCAAAGTACGCGTACCTCGCGCTACCCTGCTTACAGTGAGGCCGTTCGGCAGGTGGTAGCGCCCTCGCCTTCAGACGGGCGCCGAGGGCAGCCCGTCAAGCGAGTCAGAATTCCCTCCAATCCGCGCATGCAAGTGCCCCTGCCCGCTAGCTTGCTTACCGGTTGAGTCAGACGTATCCTATCGCGCAAGTGAGAAAGGGAAAATAGGAGGTCGCATGGTTTGTCCAAGCTGTGGCAAATATGTGGCCGGGGCAAAAGCGCTGTGCAAGTACTGCGGGGGTGTCCTCCCGTACGGCGTGACCCCTTTATCCGAAACCCACCCAGCCGCGGGCGATGGCATCACGACGGGCGCACCCGATGAAATGAAGTGGCCGCGCCGCGCCGCAACCGCTTGCCTCCTCCTCGGCTGGTTTTCGTTGGTAGCCCTGCCGGTCGTCTTCGCCTTTTTTGTCATCGAGCCCTATCGGCCATGGGAGCACGGGGTTCTTATGGCGGTGCGGGACACGATAGTGGGCGTCCTTGCCATGTCCGCAATCCTCGCCGGCATCTTGGCGCTGGTCCTTGGGGGCCTCGCAAAGGTTCTCTTTCGGCGCACTGAGGGAACGCCATTCGGCGCCGACCGGACCAGGCATGGCATGATTCTGGGAGCGATCGGAGTAGGAAGCTGGATTCTTCTCATCGCGAGTATCCTCGTGCTTGGCATGTATGCAATCCTCGCCGGCATCCTGGCGCTGGTCCTTGGGGGCCTCGCGAAGGTTTTCTTTCGGCGCATTGAGGGAACGCCATTCGGCGCCGACCGGACCAGGCGCGGCATGATTCTCGGAGCGAGCGGGGTAGGAATCTGGATTCTTCTCATCATCGTGACTATCAACCTTCATCGAGCCCGTATCGGCGGCGGCGGGTCGCCCGTAGGCGGGCTACGCACCATCAACACAGCGGCGACAACGTATGCTTCCCAGTACGGCCACGGTTTTCCCCTCAGACTTTCATACCTGGGATGTGATCCGTCTAAGACGAACGACCAGGCAGCAGGACTCATTGACGAGATATTGGCCTCGGGGAAGAAGTCGGGGTACCGATTCTATTATGTCGCCGGTCCCGTGGACAGCCAGGGCATGATTACGAGCTATACGGTGTACGTCGACCCCATCAACCCGAAAGTCGGAGATATGCATTATTTCACGGATCAGACGCGAGTCATTCGACAGCAATCCAAGCGACAAGCAAACGTGAATAGCCCGCCCATTTTTCAAAACTACTAAGGCAAGGGTAGCGGCGGCCGGAATAGCGGTGGAAGCGACGATTGCAGCGAGACCCGTAAGATTCATTCATCCCAACCTCAAATCTCACCTCCATGGCAGACGTCACCGGCACAGCGCATCAGAACTTGGGCACATAACGGGGAAAGACACATAAGACCAGAATCATGGATACGCACCCGTTCCGTATCCCATCTCGATCTCCGCCAGCATGCGGTCGATGTCTGCCGTGGGATAATCCCCTCGTGCGGCGGCGCGGATGACTCCCAACTTCTTGCCGGTCCTGCCCACAGGCTCACGCCGATGGGCCTCATCGAGCGCCTGCCTTCCCCATTCGGCAATCGACATCCGGCGGGAACGCGCGGCGCGCAGTTTCGGAGTGCGGGAACTTGGTCCCGCTTTTTCTACCGCTGACTCGTCAGCGTGGGGCGATGCGCCGTGACGAGTCGCGGCGGGCAAAAGCGGCGACGTGTCGCCGCACTCCAAAATGTCGTCGCGCACGGCCGTGGTGAGAAATCCGAATTATAAATCTCTCATCTCATAATCCTGTTCTAATCTAAACCAAGTGGGCGACATCTTCCTTCCCAGCGGCCCCTGAGCTGCGTCCTGACGCTTCTCCCAGCGCTGAACCCTTCGGAATTCCAAAATATCTTCCTCAAAATCAGTTGATTAGGGAATGGGAAGGAGGCAGGCGGCGGCAGGTTAAGAAAGAAAATCTTAACCTGGGGCTGGCACATGACGTGCCTGTTCCACCGGCTGGGTTGTAGGGGTACGGCTTGCCGTACCCTCTCGGTTCGTGCGAACCATGCGAAGGGTAGGGCGAGCCCTACCCCTACGATCGGTCGGGCGGGAAATGTGGAGGGTAGGGCCCTACCCCTACGATCGGGCGGGCGAGAAATGCGGAGGGTAGGGCAAGCCCTACCCCTACGTTGCGTTTTGCGAAAGGTTATTCCATGTCCAAGCCACTGTCACTTGACCCACGAGTCCGGAAGCTTCTAAGAAAGGGCATCAAGCACCATCAGGCGGGGCGCAAGCGGCAGGCGGAAACGTGCTATCGCCAGAGCCTCCGGGCTGACCCCTGGTGCCCGCAGGCGCTCCACTTGATGGGCATACTGGCCCGGCAAGCGGGCCAATATCCGGAAGCCATCCGCTTGCTGGGAAAGGCGCTGGAGCTCAATCCCAACGATCCGGACACACTGAACAGCCTGGCGGACGCGTATATCGACCAGGGGCAGATCCTGCCGGCAAGCCACTGTTACCAGCGCCTGGCCGAACTTTTTCCGCAGTCCGCGGAGACCCACCACCGGCTGGGCAAGGCGCTGGAACGCCTGGGGGAATGGGATGCCGCCATGGAATCGTATGGGCGCGCCCTGGCCTTGCAGCCGGATTTGCCGGACCTGCACGGCAGCCTCGCCAGGCTGCAAAATAAGCAGGGGGCCAACGAGGAAGCGGTGGAATCGTGCCGGCGCGCTCTGGCTCTCAATCCCCATCAGGTCGAAATCCTCAGCCAGCTTGGAAATGCCCTCGTTGATATGAAAGATTATGGCGGGGCGGTGGAGACCCTTAGTCGGGCCCTCGCCATCCAGCCGGATTCTCCCCTTGCGCTTTTTGGGCTGGGATACTTCTTCGAGCGCAAAGGGGATCTGACTTCGGCGGTGGACACCTACCGGACCGCCTTGAAGCTCAATCCGGATTTGAGTCGCGCCCATCTTCTCTTGGGATCTGCCTTGCTTATGCAGGGCAACCTGGGGGAAGCCGCCGAGTGCTTCGACCGAGTTCTGAAAGCGGAGCCGGAGTCCGCCGAGGCTCGCGCCTTTCTGGGCCTGATTCACCTGAAGCAGGGCAATTTCCGTGTGGGCTTGAGCGAGTATGAGGACCGCTGGAGCACCGCCTACGGCTTCCGCTTTCGCCGGAAGTTTTCGCAACGCCGCTGGAAGGGTGAGCCCCTGGAAGGCTCGCGAATTCTGCTTTACTGCGAGCAGGGCATGGGTGACACGCTCCAATTCGCGCGCTACGTCCCGCTTGTCACCGCGCGGGGAGGGGAAGTCGTCCTGGAAGTCCAACCCCGCTTGCACCGCTTGCTGGCTCCAACTTCCGGAGCGGCGAAGGTCATCTGCCTTGATGAGGCGGTTCCCGAGGTCGACTGGCAATGCCCGCTGCTGAGTTTGCCCCTGGTAATGGGTACGGATTTGGATACGATTCCCGCCCCCATCCCCTACGTTGCTCCAGACCCCTTCCAGGCGGAGGCTTGGCGTCAGCGCCTGGCAGGGAAATCTCTGCGCATCGGGTTGGCGTGGGCGGGCAACCCCATGCACCCGCATGAGCTCTGGCGTTCCATCCGGCTGGAACAGCTTGCGCCGTTGACCCACGTGGAAGGAACTACCTTTTACTCATTGCAAATGGGCGAGCCCGCCGAGCAGGTGAAGCAGTTGGGCCCGCGCGTGCGCATCACTGATCTCCAAAACGAACAGAAGGATTTTGCGGACACGGCGGCGATTGTTGCCAACCTCGACCTGATAATTTCCATTGATACCTCCGTGGCCCATCTCGCCGGTGCCATGGGCAAACCCGTTTGGGTTATTTTGTCCAGATCGTCCGATTGGCGCTGGTTGCTCGAGCGCGAAGATAGCCCCTGGTACCCCACGGCGCGCCTGTTCCGCCAATCCACGCTGGGAGATTGGCAGGATGTGGTGGCCCGCGTCGAAGGTGAATTGCGCGCACTTGTAGCGAGAGCCGCCGGCGAGGGTGAAAATGGCTGCGCGAAGCGCTTTGGAGTGCGGTAGCTGCAGCTACCGCTTTCCGCCTGTGGTTCATACGGGAATGGCGCACGAAGCAGAACGACAAAGGCGGTAGCTGCTGCTACCGCACTCCAAGGCGCTCCGCGCATGTTTGGACGGCGGTCGGAGACCGCCGCTACAAACGAGCAAACTATGGTGAAGAAATGAACAAGCTGGATGTAGCTCCACCCTATTCCCTGGTGCAGTCCCGTCGCGGCTGGATGTTGGCCAACTTGAACGACGTCTATATGGGCAAGGCGATGGCAACTTATGGTGAGTGCAATGAGCTGGAGTTGGCGCTCCTCCTGGTCCTCGCCCAGAATCCCGGCATGGTGGTGGAGGTCGGCGCCAACATGGGAATCCACACCGTCCCCCTGGCCCGAGCCCTCCGCGAAAGGCGCCGGCAGGTGGTGGCCTTTGAACCGCAACCCGTCGTCTTCCAACAGCTCTGCGCGAACCTGGCGCTGAATGGCCTGATGAATGTAACCGCCTGGCCGTATGCGTGCGGGGAGGAGCCGGGCTTCGTCACCTTTCCACGCCCCGACTATCTGAAGACGGGGAACTTCGGGGGTGTTGCCATGTCGAACTCCGCCCCGGCCGGCGGCTATGGCAGCGTGCAGGCGCCCTGCGTCAGGCTGGATGACATGCTGCCCTCCGAGCGCGTGGGTCTGCTCAAGATTGACGTCGAGGGTTTTGAGCTGCGCGTGCTGAAAGGAAGTCGCGCGCTCATCCAGCGGTCCCGGCCTCTGCTCTATGTGGAGAATGACCGCGCCGAGCACTCACAGGAACTCATCGAATGGCTGTGGGAAATGGGCTACAACCTGTGGTGGCACACGCCGCCGCTCTTTAACCCTCAAAACTTCTTTGGGGTGGCCAACAATATCTACGGAACAATGGCTTCCTTAAATATGCTGGGCGTCCCGCGGGAGGTCAGTATTGTGGCCCCCGCGCAGCTCATCAAAGTGGAAGATAGTACCTATCATCCTACCCGGCCGGTTCCCCCTCCGCCCAGCGTTTCCACTCGCAACGTGCCTACTCCGGCGCGCTTGGGGGTTTAATGGCCGGGAACGGACCGCCCGGGGGAATCGCTGTCCGTAGCGAAGGAGATCGCCATGAGTGACCCCATTCCCGCTCCCAGCATCACCGACGTTATCCGTTTTCTGCAAGCCAGGACGGGGACGGCGCCCCGCTGGCCTCAGCCCGCGGATCGGGTCGGCTTCGCGCTAAGCAGCAAAGATCGACCAGCCTTTACCCGCCAGACCCTTAAAGCCCTGGATGCGGACGGTGGGTTCGACATCATCTGGAACGATGGAAGCGAGGAAGCGGAGGCGCGGGAGTTGCCGAGAACCTTCCGCCTCCGCAAGGCGCGCCTGATGGAGATGAATTATGACGTGCGCGGCGGGCCGGACCAGTGTATCCGTTTCGGGCTCGAGCGCCTTCTGCAGCTCGGATACGACTATGTGGGGCTAATCGAAAACGACATTGTGATGCAGCCCGGGTGGTTCCGGCGGTTGATGAACCTCTTCGCCCTCGCCGCTGCCGATGGCATCGTGTGCGGCGCGGCCACCGTCCGGAGCTTTGAGGGCCGCGTGATGGAGCATCGCGGCGGGTACTCCCTCAACTGGGGGACGGGGGCGGGAATGATCCTGTTCTCGCGGCCGGCGGCGGAAGTCATCCTCCGCCAGTACGCGAAGCTGCAAATGTCGACCGGTTCCATCAGCCGCTTCTACTCGCGGCTGTTTCGCCTTGACCTGAATATGCGCGCCCAGGATAGCTCCGGGCGAGTGGTGGAACAGGACGCTTGGTTGACCCTCGACTGGGGCTACACGCCCATGCTCTATATGCACGGCTATGCGTCCGTGGGGAGCATCCCCAACTTGGCCCATGACCTGGAGTTTCCACCCGGCCACCACCTTCTCAGCGATTATGTTCGGCCGGAACGCCTTAATGCCGGCCTGGTTCTGCGCAGAACCCCCCCACCCGTGGCTTCGCCGGCGTGACCGCCGAAAATTGACCGGCCGAATTTCATGACCTCGGTTTGGTGTTACTCAAGGGCTCCTTCCGCGTCGCAGCGCCAACGTGACCACGGCAAAATGGCTGGTCGGAACGACACAATGTCAGCCTGGTATTAAGCAGGACATCCTTGCCTGCCGCTCCGCCAGCCTAACACCTCGTGACCCAGCGCGGATGGCGTCGACCGCAGGCGGGCTGGCGCGCCTACGTCGATAAGGGCCGCAGTTTCAAACCCTTAGAACCCCCTTAACATTGCGTACGACAGGGACAATAAGTCCACCCTGACAAAACTTCGGCGGTTGCGGCGTATGGCGCGGACTTTTTGTCGCTTGCAGTCGCTTGCCATCGCAAATTCGGACATTTTGTGCCTAATCGCCCTTTATCTCCCCTAAGGGATACCAGGCGGCATTAATGGGACTTATGGGGATTTCATAGGCTGTCCAGCAAAATTCGCGGTCACGCCCCCTTTCCCCGCAAGCCTGTTGTGAAAATGCCGATGTACGCATACGGGACAATGTCACGCGCGGGAGTTTGTCTGCTCCCGGTGGAACAGGATACGCAGTCATGATTCGTTTGACCCGGCTCAACAACAAGCCACTGGTGGTCAACTCGGAGCTGATCAAGTTCATCGAAAACGCGCCGGACACGGTCATCACCTTAGTCACAGGCGAGAAGATCGTGGTGCTTGAATCGGCCGAAGAGGTGATGACCCGGATTGTCGATTACCGCCGGCGTTTGCGCGGGCCGTGCGTGGTTATCCCTCCCTCAGAGAATCCGGAGGAGCAGCCGGAAGAGTCCGCAGAGCCTGAAATGCCGGAGGAGCCTGAGGAGTCGTCTGAAATCGAAGGGTAAGGGGACAGACGTTGGACAAAAGTAGCTGGGGTGGAGTGCTGATTGCCGTCGGAGGAATCCTGGCGGGCCTGCTGATCGAGGGCGGAAAGCTCACCCAGATCATCCAGCCCACTGCCGCCATGATCGTTTTTGGCGGGACCATCGGCGCCGTGATGTTGCAGTTTCCCCTGCCCATCGTGCTGGCCAGTTTCAAACGCCTGGGCACCGTCTTTTTCGACACGCAAGCGGACCCGCAGGACGTGGTCAAAGAAATCGTCGCCTTCGCGCACAAGGCTCGCAAGGAAGGCATCGTGTCCCTCGACCGCGAGCTGGAAAACGTCAAGGAGCCTTTTCTCCGCAAGTCCCTGATGCTGGCGGTGGACGGCACCGAGCCCCAGGAACTGCGCAAGATGATGGAGCTAGAACTCGACAATCAGGCCGAGCACGAGGAGCGCATCCCCCAGGTTTTCGAGGCGGCCGGAGGATTCTCCCCCACCATTGGCATTATCGGCGCCGTCCTCGGCCTCATCCAGGTCATGCAGCACCTGGATAACATCGATGAAGTGGGCCGCGGCATCGCCGTCGCCTTTGTGGCCACGATTTACGGTGTGGGCGCCGCCAACCTGCTCTTCCTGCCCTCGGCGGGCAAGCTCAAGATTCGCATTCGCACCGAGCACCAGATGCGCGAGATGATGCTGGAAGGCGTGATCTCCATTCTGGAAGGTTTGAACCCCCGCATGGTCGAAACCAAGTTGCAAGGCTTTTTGGCCGACGCTCCCCAGCCGGCGGAATCCCGGGAGTCCTCCTCATGAGCCGAAAGAAAAAAGCTCCCGACCACGTGAGTCACGAACGTTGGCTGGTCTCCTACGCGGACTTCATCACCCTTCTATTCGCATTCTTCGTGGTCCTTTTTTCCTCCTCCCAGGTGGATAAGCGCAAGGTGGGGAAAATCGCCATGGCGATTCAGGATGCCTTTCAACAGATGGGCATTTTCCAGACCGCCAACTCACGCGTAGCCATGGTCACCGCCGATCCCTTGCCGGCGGAGAACATCCAGATGATCGAAGATGGCAAGGGAATGTCCGGCAAAGGACACCTGGCTTCCCCCTTCGAAAAGATAACGGGAACCCTCCCCTCTCCCAAGTTCGGCACCTTGCAGAGGCAACTTACCAGCGCTCTGGGGCCGGAGATTAAGCGGCACGAAGTGGTGCTGAAGGCGAATCGCGAAGGGCTGGTGATCAGCCTGCGCGAGATCGGTTTTTATGAAAGCGGATCGGCAGAACTCCGGCCGGCCTCCCAAGCCGCGGTGCAGCGCATTGTCGAGGCGCTGCGCGCCCAGCCCAACAACATTCGCATTGAAGGCCATACGGATAACGTGCCGATCCACAACGCGCGCTTCGCTTCCAACTGGGAACTTTCCACCGCCCGCGCTACCGAGATGATCCGGTTGTTCATCACCGATTACCACGTCCCCGCCATGCGTCTTTCCGCCGCCGGGTACGCGGAGTTTCACCCCGCGGCCAATAACGGGACCATCGAAGGCCGCGCCCAGAACCGCCGCGTGGATATCGTGGTGCTCGCCTCCGCGCCGGAAGGGATCGAGGGCGCTATGCAGAAGGCAGTAGGCAGCGGGCAGTAGGCAGCGACCGTAGCCCGAACCCCCGATTTTGGTGTACTCACCCAGATCCTGGAACTTGATTGTGGTTATTCCGATAACCCCCGAACCTCCTCGCAACATTGCGAGGTGGGACGTGGCACGCCAAGTGCCGCCACCGTCCTGAACCACGACATATTGTCCGTCCACGAGCGCAGGCTGCCCCTCCGCCTCGGCGTGCCGCCGCCGTCCTGAAGCACGACATATTGTCCGCTTCACGAATGACAAATTGCCCCTCCAGCTCGACTCTTGTTCTGTAGGCCGGCAGCCCTTGGGCTCGGCCGGTCAAAAGAATCTCATCTTCTCAGATTAAACCGCCGATAACGATGTGGGGTAGTGTGGCCCGCGCGACAGTGAGAAAATGAAGCACGGCCCAGCGCGGCGGGTCCGACGCCGCGGTCGCCGGCTTTGTAGGGCCGAACCGCGTTCGGCCGGGGTTGAACCCCGTTCAGCCCGTCATAACCGTCGCCTGGGGCCCATTCCGCCTGAGGGCGAACACTGGACGCAAATCGGGTTCAGAAAACTGTCGATCAGCGATCCGGAGGAGTGCTCGCGGCTGGGATCCTAACGCCGGGGCGGTTCCCGATCAGATCGGGACAGGTCGCGAACCGCCCCTACTTGTGCAACGTGAAAGGTCAGGCAGATTGACGCTGGAAGAGTTAATATGCCTGGGAAAAGATCGGAAACATGGTGTCTGTCCCGCTCCGCCCCAAGCCCAGGAAGTTCCGACCGAGCATCAACTTAAGCATTTACGCTCCAGCGCACCCAACAGGAGAGGCAATCTTGAAACACCGCGCATCATGTTAGCAAAGAGCGGTGTCCTCCGGCGGAAGAGCCCACGAAAGGCGCTCGCAATGCTTGCGAAACTCAGGGTTCTGAGGGTCGAGCTTGTGGGCGAGGCGATATTCCCGCAGGGCTCCCTCGTAATTGCCTTCCCTTTCAAGCGCCATGCCGAGGAGGCAATGGGCTTTTTCGTTGTTGGGGTTGAGGCGGAGCGCCTCGCGTTCCTCCGCCACCGCCCCATCCCAATCCCCCTTTTGGAAAAGCGCCGCGCCGAGGTTACCGTGCGCATCGGAATTTCTCGGCTTCAGGCGCAGCGCCTCGCGAAACTCTGCCATCGCACCGTCGTGGTCCCCCCTGTTTCCAAGCGCGGCGCCGAGGTCAACGTGCGCATCGGCATTTTTCGGATTGAGGCGCAGCGCCTCGCGCAGTTCGGCAATCGCCCCGTCTTGGTCTCCCTTCATGCCAAGCGCCCCGCCGAGGTGGCGATGCGCATCGGCATTTCTCGGCTTTAGGCGGAGCGCCTCGCGAAACTCTGCTATTGCCCCGTCCCAGTCCCCCTTTTGTCCAAGCGCCACGCCGAGGTTACCGTGTGCATCGGCATTCCCTGGGTTCAGGCGGAGCGCTTCGCGCTCTTCGGCAATCTGCCCGTCCCAATCCCCCTTGTTTCCAAGCGCGGCGCCGAGGTCGACGTGCGCAAGCCCATTTCTCGGGTCCAGGCGCAGCGCCTCGCGATATTCCGCAATCGCCCCGTTCAAATCCCCTTTCTTTTCAAGCGCCTTGCCGAGGAAGAGATGCGCTCCAGCGTGGTTGGGGTTCAGGCGCAGTGCTTCGCGCTCCTCGGTCAACGCCCCGTCCCAATCCCCCTTGTTCCCAAGCGCCTCGCCAAGGCGAACGTGAGCATCGGCATTTCTCGGGTTCAGGCGCAGCGCCTCGCGATACTCGGAAATCGCCGAGTCCCAATCCCCCTTCTGTCCAAGCGCCCCGCCGAGCGCGCCATGCGCATCGGCACTTTTCGGATTGAGGCGCAGCGCCTCGCGCAGTTCGGCAATCGCCCCGTTCAAATCCCCCTTCTTCTCAAGCGCCCAACCGAGAGCACCTTGCGCGTAGGCATTTCTCGGGTTGACGTGCAGCGCCTCGCGATACTCCGCAATGGCCCCGTCCCAGTCCCCCTTCATCCCAAGCGTCACGCCGAGGATGACGTGGGATTTCTCATTTCTCGGGTTCAGGTGCAGGGCCTCACGACACTCAGCCATCGCCCCATCCAAATCCCCCTTTTGTCCAAGCGCCACGCCGAGGTCAACGTGCGCATCGGCATTTTTCGGATTGAGGCGCAGCGCCTCGCGCAGTTCGGCAATCGCCCCGTCATGGTCTCCCTTCATGCCAAGCGCCCCGCCGAGGTGGCGATGCGCATCAGCATTTCTCGGGTTTAGGCGGAGCGCCTCGCGCAGTTCGGCAATCGCCCCGTCCTGGTCCCCCTTCCTCTCAAGCGCGCTGCCAAAGAGGGCGTGCGCATGGTCATTGTTTGGGTTCAGGCGGACCGCCTCGCGAAACTCCGCCATCGCCCCGTCATGGTCGCCCTTGTTTCCAAGCGCCGCGCCGAGGCTGCGGTGCGCATGGGAATTGCTCGGGTTCAGGCGGAGCGCCTCGCGCAGTTCGGCAATCGCCCCGTCGTGGTCCCC
>Ga0326728_10010987_pt1 | contig 20900 bp, 18 predicted proteins | sample MB3enrmetagenome_FD_207602 | JGI IMG/M metagenome (GOLD analysis project Ga0326728, IMG submission 207602) | Lab enriched peat soil microbial communities from McLean, Ithaca, NY, United States - MB31MN | ecosystem: Environmental > Terrestrial > Soil > Wetlands > Peat | place: USA: New York... | reverse complement strand
CGGACATCGTTTTTTTTGACATTATCAGCCTCCAATCTTAAACCGGTTTAACATCCATGCCTTAAAATATACTATTTACCGTCGAGCTGCCTAGTATAACCAGCAACACTTTTTGACCTTTATGCCCCATATCTTCATATATAACATTGCCTTCCGGCGTGCGCAAAAAACTTTTTACCGGCATAGAAGATGCCGTAACAAAGCATGGCGGCATAAAAAAACGCAAACAGGATTGTGTGTTTATTCTTGCCCGGAAGAAGTAAAAAGTTCGCGCGGGAAACCTATATCAATCAGTTCGAGCCTGCCCGTGAAGGGGCGGGCTTCTTCATTTAACAACCCGGTTTTCGGCAGACCGAACATTAAAGTAACGTCGGCGCGTACGCAAACGCCGTGAGTCTGGCCGGTATCCGCGTCCAGCCCGGACGGCAAATCGAATGCCACTATGGGCTTTGCGCTTTTGTTCAATTCCTCTACAAGCGACGCAAAAACGCCCTGCGGCGCGCCCTTGCTCCCGGTGCCCAGCAATGCGTCTACTGCGACATCGGCTTTTGCGAATACGGGGCGCAGCCTGGCGGCGTCGTTAAGCCTGTACACCGCGACACCGGCACGCTCGGCGCGGAGTATATTTTCCTGAACAAGCGGGCCATAGGAGCCGTTTGGTTCCACGATGTATACAAGAGGTTCGGCTCCGGCGGTTTTCAGATAACGTGCGGCCACCAGCCCGTCTCCGCCGTTATTGCCCCGTCCGCAGATAATGGCGCAGGCAAGCGGTCCGCAAGGATTGGAAAATAGTTCGCCTATTCTTTCCGCGGCTTTTTTGCCTGCGGTTTCCATAAGCGTGTCCGCCGGTATGCCGAAGCGTTCCGTGGCCAGCCGGTCTATTGCGCGCATCCGTTCGGCGCTCACGGCCGGATAGCCTTCAAAAGCGGTCATGCAAACCTCTTTTTGATCTCGCCGGCATCAAGGCAGTTCAATATGTCTTTGCGCTCCAGTCCGGCGCGCCTCGCCACTTTTACCGCCTGGGACATAAAGCCCAGTTGCTTTACGCTGTGCGCGTCGGTGGAGAGGGCTATGGATGCCCCGGCGGCGCGCGCCCGCGCGGCCATTTGCGCGCTCAAATCCTGGCGCTCCGGCTGGCCGTTTATCTCAAGCGCGGTATTTGACGACGCGGCTGCGGCGAAAACGGCGTCTTCGCGGAAAGCGTAGGCCTTGCGCCGTCCTATCAGCCTGCCGGTGGGATGCGACAGCAGATCCACATGCGTATTTTTTACGGCGCGCAATATGCGCGCCGTCATCTCCTCCATGCCCAGAGTCTGGTCGGAGTGCACGGAAGCCGCGACTATGTCTATTTTTGCCAGATCTTCGTCGCAAAAATCCAGGGCGCCGTCGCGCAGTATTTCCACTTCGGCCGCGCGCAGCAGGGTCAGCCCGTCCATGCGCTTTTGCAGTTGCGTCAGGCGTTCCTTGCCGTCCATTATGGCGGACGCGGAAAGTCCCCGCGCAACGCCGAGGCTCTGCGTATGGTCGCCAATCGCAACCCATTGCCAGCCCAATTCGCGCGCGGCGACAGCCATCTCTTCCAAAGTGTTGTGCCCGTCGGATTCCACCGTATGATTGTGGAAATCGCCGCGTATGTCGCGCTCTTCCACCAGAGAAGGCAGCTTGCCGGATGCCGCAAGCGCTATTTCGCCGCCGCCCTCGCGCAATTCCGGCGGCACGAATTGCAGGCCCAGCCGCGCGTAAATTTCATGCTCGGTTTTCGCCGCGAGAAGCGTGTCGTCTTGATAGAGTCCTGTTTCATCCAAAAGCAATCCCATATGCCGTGCGCGTTCGCAAAGTCCGGCATAATGAGCGTCCGAACCGGTTGCATTTAACAGCATCGCGCCGAAATATTCCGGGCGCGCGGCGCGCAATTCGCATAAATGTCCGGAATGCAATTCGACGCTGGCCCGGTTCCCGGTACGCAACAAAATATTCTGCACCTGCGGCATCAAAACAAAGCGGGATATAGCCGAACCGCTTTCCCGGTCACAGCAGAGAATTGATATTTCTCCGGTAGTTTCCTCGCCGCGGCGCAGCGTTCCGGCTATTTCCATTTGTTGCGCGCCGATCGAGCGCATCATCTCTTCGGCCAGCGCCATGCCGTCCCACCAAAGCAGCGGACACGCCTGCGGCGCGAAAGGCCTTGTCCCGCGCAGAACGGCGCTCTCGATATCGGCTCCGAAATCCGGAAGCTTCCTCAACAGTCCTGTGCCGGCCGCAGAGTAAAGCTGTTCCAGCGAAGAGATGCCGAGCTTGATGTGTATTTCCCGCGCGCGGCGCGGGCCCATATCGAAAGCGGCCGCAAGCGCGGGCAGGGTTGGCGGCAGTTTTGCGCGCAGTTCCTCCAGCGACAAAAAAGAACCGCGCCGCGCCAGTTCGGCGATATGCGCGGCCATTTTATGACCGATGTGCGGAAGTCCGGATATTTCCCGCTCGCTTAATCCCGCGAGCGCGGTATGATGCGCCGCCACGAACTGTGCGGCTTTTGCGTATGCGCGTATGCGCCGGGCCGACGAGCCGTCCAGCTCGAGCAGCAGGGCGGTTTCGCGCAGCAGAGCGGCTATGGCGCCGTTGTCGAAAGGCATAAAATCGGACGCTTTTTGCCGGGAGAAACGCTCAGGCGAAAAGGCGCATAATGCTGGTCACGGCCAGCACGCACAAAATCCCCACCATGGCGAAAAAACCGATAAGCACAAGAAAAAACGGCAATACCACGGCCCACCATGCGCGTGAAGCGGTGGTGGCATAGGCTATGCGAATCAGCGCGGCGGCCGCCATGAACTGCAAAAACACCACGCACAGCGTCAGCAGCGGGCCGATGTTGCCGATAAAGGGCGAAACGGCCTGGACCAGCAGCGCAAGCGGTATGAAGAGCAGTTTTATAAACTCGCTCATGCCAAGCGCGCCGAACATGGCCCGCGCGCGTCCGTTCTCGCCGGAAAGCTCCATGAACATATGGCTTATGGACGAACAGAAATATCCCGCCGCCAGTTCGGCGAAAAACAGCAGCCCCACGACCGATATTATGCGCGCGGGAGACAGCGCATCCCTGCCGAGCGCCACCCATGTGTAGGTTCCTATCGCTCCGGCCAGATAGCCGAGCACCGCAAAACCGGAGCGCCGTCGTCCGAGAGCGGCGACGGCGGCGGCATGCGGATCGGTGCCGAAAGCCTCAAGTTCTCCGAGTAGGAAATTCATCTAGTAGGTCCAGAGATACGACATATGAGGGGTCGCCACTTCCTGCACCTTGTTGTTGAGGCTGGTCAGCGGCGAACTCATTTTGGAATCCAGCGCGGAGAAGAATTTCTCTATGGCGTCGCCGTCGTGCAGTACCACCGGTTTGCTCAGATGGGCAAGCTCCTTGGCGTATTCCAGCGCTTCGCGTTCGCCGCCGAGATGGTCCACCAGATGAACCCTGAGCGCCTGGTTTCCGGTGAATATCCTGCCGTCCGCCAGCGCCTTGAGATCATCGTCCTTCATTTTGCGCCCGTTCTTGACCGCGTCAAAGAATTGCGAGTATGCGTCGTCTATCACGTCCTGGAGTATCTTGCGCTCGTCGGGGGTCATCGGCCTGAAGCTGGAACCGATATCCTTGAATTTGCCGGATTTTATCGGGTCCATCTTTACGCCTACTTTCTGTAAAAGGCCCTCGACGTTGCTCATCGAGAAAATAACGCCTATGGAACCCGTCAGCGTTCCTGGCTGGGCCACTATCCTGTCGCAGCCCGCCGCCAGATAATATCCGCCGCTTGCGGCCACGTCGCGCATCATGGCGATAACCGGTTTGTGCTGTTCGTTGCGGGCGCGCAGTATTTCCGCATATATTCCCTGCACGGCGCCGACGGAGCCTCCGGGAGAATTTATATCAAGCACTATGGCTTTTACATCCTTGCGTTCGGCCAGTTCCTTTATGCGGTCCGCTATCTGCTGCGCGCCGCTGTGGTCGAACGGCGAATTGGACGCGCTTTCCTGAATGACGCCGCGTATGTCCACCCAGCCGACGCCTTCCTTTTTATTGCCGAGTATCTGTTGTACGCCGTCCATGTCCACGTCCATGGACTTGGATTTGGGCGTCGGCACGCCGTGCACCATAATAAAGAGAGCCGCCAGAAACGAAAGCGCAAACAAGCCGCCGGTTATTTTTACCCAGCGCGCGGGCCCGGGCGTTTGCGGCGTCTGAGACGAAGGCTGTTGCGCCGGCGCTGGCACCGGCGCCGCGGGCTGAGGCGGCTGCTCGGGCGGAATCTGGGGCGGCAAAGGGTTGCTGTTTTCTCCTTCCATCTTGCGGACCTCCGGATGAGTCGTTGTTCTATGACAAATCTATATTCCATTATACATTAACATGCGGCAGCGATTTGTCGGATTTGGGATTTCAGGAATTGTTATAATTGACGCATGACATCCCGTATTTACAGGAGGATCGCATGACGAAATTTGGACGTTTTTATGCCGCGCTGGGCGGCGCGCTGCTATTTGCCGCGCTGCCTGCATGGGCACAGACCGGGCCCGCCATACCGCAGGAGGACCCGCCCGCCCCGCTGCCGCAGGCTTCGGAATTGACCTGGAGCCCCGGCGCGCAGATGGACGAAATGCGCAGCTTCGGATTAGGCGGCGGAGTGAACGCGGCGGTTTTCTCGCCCGACGGCGGATATGCGGTTTCCGCCTCCAGCGGCAATGCCTGTCTTTGGGACCTGTCCACCGAAAATATGGCGCGCTGTTTTGAGGGCCACGCGGACGAAGTGACCGCGGTCGCGGTCTCCCCGGACGGGAAATACGCCGTCACTGGCTCCCGTGACGACACGGTGAAACTCTGGAGCATGTCCACCGGCGCGCTTGTGCGCGATTTCAGCGGGCATTTGGCTCCCGTGCGCGCGGTCGCTTTTTCGCCCGACGGCAAATATATACTGTCTGCGGGCGACGACAAGTCCCTCCGGCTGTGGGACGCGGAAACCGGCGCGCCGCTGAAAACATTCCAGGGGCATAAGGGCGCGGTGCTGTCGGCCGCTTTTTCTGCTGACGGGAAAAGTGTGGTTTCCTCCGGCGGGGACGGCAGCGTTATTTTGTGGGATGTGTCCGGCGGCGTAAAGATTAAGGCTTTTGCCGGACATGCGGGCACGGTCGCCACTGCGGTATTTTCCCCGGACGGCAAGTACATATTGTCTGCCGGGGGCGACAAAACAGCCCGCCTCTGGGACGTGCACAGCGGCAGGCTGCTGCGCAAATTCGCCGCCAAGTCAGTGGTAAACGGCGCCGCAATATCGCCGGACGGCAAGGCTGTGCTTGCCGCGCTTGACGGGAAGACGCTGCAGATGTGGGACATAAAGAATGGCAAGGCGCTGCGCACCTTCTGGGGTCATGCCGACGCGGTAAACGGCGTATCTTTTTCCAAAGACGGCAAATACGCCATATCGTATGGCGCGGACAAAACATTCAAGCTTTGGAACATCCAGAAAGGCAACGCGCTTATGTATGAGTTCTTCAGGCTGGCCATGGTGCAGGAGGTTCACGATGCCGCCGGGATGCTGCCGCAGCCCCCGGTTACGCTGCGCGACAAAGGCGAAAGCGATGCCCAGTTTGCCGGCCGCGCGCAGAAAGCCCTTGCGGAATACAATGCCGATCTCGCCGCCTATAACGCCAGGCTGGCCGCCGCCGACAAGGAACAGCTGCGCCGCGATGCCATGGAACTGGCATTGCGCAGCGTATACGGCATCCCGACCGTATCCTCGGTAAATTACGAGGATGCCACCGGGAAGCTTTCCGTTACGGTAAAATCGCGCAATCAGGACAGGGACGCCGATTCGCTTTCCTGCCGTCTGGTTTTCAAGGACAGGATAACCGACACGCAGATGAAGACGTCGTTTAAGCAGGTGGACCTGGCCGATGTGTGGATATTCTTCAGCCATGAAAACGGCAGGATAACCCCAAAACGCGCCGTGCTTATGGTAGACCACAGGAATTATGATGCGACGATAGACGGCAATCCCGGAGTGCTGGCCGATCTCGGGGACATAGACAGTCTTAAATAATGCAAGCTGTTGCGAAAAGCCTCCCCCGCATCGCTGCGGGGGAGGCTTTTCTGTCCTGATGAAATTTACCGCTATTGTTTGGGGTTATTTCCCTGAGGCTATATGGCGGATGGCGGCGGAGGCGCATGCCATGCCGAAAGCGCCGGTCACAAATCCCGCCGTGCCGAGCACCACGCTGCGTTTGGTGCAGCTGAAAAATTCGTTTTCGCCCTGCGGGCAGACGCAGCCAGATTTGCAGTCGCTTACGCCTGCGGCGTCATGCGGCTCGACGGGATCTTCTATGGTGCATACCGCCTGTACGCCGAAATCGCCTTTTTTGGGGAAGCCGTATTGGTCGCGCAATATATGGCGTATCGCGCGGGCAAGCGGATCTTTTTCAGTGCGGCCAAGGTCCACTATCCGTATCTGCGTAGGGTCCATCCTGCCGCCGGAACCCGTGGAAACTATCATCGGTATTTTATTTTCGCGGCAGTAATTTATAAGAAAGCATTTGGCCGTAACATGATCTATGGCGTCTATGACGAAATCCGGGCGGTCCTTCATTATCTCATCGCAGGTTTTGTCGGTGAAGAAAACGGGCATGGCGTCTATCCGCGCGGCTGGATTTATGAGGCGCAGCCTTTCCTGCAAAACCATCACTTTCTGCTTGCCTACCGTGCCGCCTATGGCCTGAAGCTGGCGGTTGAAATTGCGTATGCAGACCACGTCGAAATCCACCATGGTCAGCCGTCCCGCTGCCGAACGCGCCACGCCTTCCGCCGCCCAGGAACCCACGCCGCCGCAGCCGATAACCATGACATGCGCTTTTGCAAGGCGAGCCATCGCCTCCGCTCCGAACAGGCGCAGCAGCCTGTCGAAACGGCGGTCGGTTGTTTGCGGCGGAATGGCGTTGTCGTTCATGGTAATTGCGGCAAAGCGTCGCCGAAAAAATTGAAAGAATTGCTGCGCGTGGTTTCGGCGAGGTCCTCCGCCCGCATGTTAAGTATCGCGGCGGCGGTGGTCACTACTTTAGCCATGCATTGCGGCCCCGCGCCCCAGGGCGCATTCACCGTGTCCTGCGCAGGGCTTTCGGTTTCAAAAAGCAGGCGGTCCCTCGGCGCGGCGGCAAGCGCTTTGCGCAGGCGCACCCTGCCTGCGTTTTCCAGTTCGCCGGTAAAGGAGAAATATCCCCCAAGCCTTGCCAGCACCGGGATAAGCTCGGCCGCGCCGGTATAGGCGTGCAGCATAAAGCGGCGGGGGCGTTTCGCCTGCAATGCCTGCATAAGCGGCCCCCACGAGCGGACGCAATGGATAACCGCCGGACGCTCAAGTTCCGCCGCGATTTCAAGCTGCTGCGTGAAAATTTTATATTGCACCGTCAAATCCGTTCCGTCATGCGCTTTATCAAGGCCGATTTCCCCGACGCAGGAAGGACGCTTTTCCAGCCGCGAGCGCAGGTCCTTGCGCCAGTCCGGGCCCAGCCAGTCGGTGCACCAGGGGTGAACCCCGAAACACGGGATTATTATCCCTCCGTGCGCGATGCTTAGATGCTCCACGGCATCCCAGTCGTCGGGGCCGGTGGCGTTGACCGCCATCGCGATGACGCCGGCCATGCGCGAATTCTCCAGCACTCCGGCTACGGATGCCGGCGGCAGTTTCTGCAGGTGGTTGTGCGCGTCGATGAACTGCATATATAAAGTTTAATCTTTTCCCGCCAGCAAGTCCACTTTGCCCGGCGGGGGGCTAATCCGGGCGCTTGCATGACGCATGGTTTTACTGGCATACTGTTTTTGTCCCCAAATGAAACGATATATTCCGCCTTTTATTTTATTTTTCGCCGCCTGCGCGTTTTCCACGGCGCAGGAACCGCTTAAGCCCGTCAAACTCGCCACTCTCTGGACGCCGCAGGCTCAGTTCGCCGGTTATTATATGGCGCAGGCCAGGGGTTTCTATAAAAAACGCGGCCTGGATGTCTCCATTGTGGACGCCACCCCGGAAATGCCGGCCAGCTACTATCTGCGCAGCGGCAAGGCGGACTATGCCGTGCTCTGGCTGGAGCAGGCGCTGGTGCTGCGCGGCAAGGGCGTAAACATAAAAAATTTCGCCCAGATAGTGCATGATTCCGGCGTTTTTATCGGCGTTTCAAAAAAATCCGGCATAAAAAAACCTGAGGATCTCGACGGCAGGAAAGTGGGCGTCTGGCCGGACTTCGGCGCGCAGCAGAAGGCGTTTTTCCGCAGACACGGCATACATCCCAAAATAGTCATGCAGACCGTTTCTCCGGACATCTTCCTGCGCGGGGGGGTGGACGCGCTTTCCGCGATGATTTACGACGAATACCATGTGCTTTACTCCAACGGCGTAAACCCGGACGAGATGACCTATTTCGACATCGCCGAGCCGGGGCTTAATTTTCCCGAGGACGGCCTTTACGCGCTTGCGCCGGAAGTCGATGCGGACACTCAGACTGCCTGCGCTTTCGCGCAGGCGTCTTTCGAGGGATGGCGATACGCATTCGCACATCCGCAGGAAACCGTTGAGCTCGTGGTAAAGCGGCGCAGGGCCGCGCAGCTTCCGGCGACGCCGATGCACCAGAAATGGATGCTTGCTCACATGGAGCAGCTTGTGTTCCCTCGCGGCAAGGCCCCCGGGATACTTAACGAGGACGATTTCGCCTCCGGGGCGCAGGAATTGCACGCGGAAGGGTCTTTGCGCCGGATTCCGGACTACGAAGATATTTTTTCCGCCTGTTCAGAGTATGAATGATGTTTAAAATAAACAGCCTGGCGCTTAAGCTCGCTTTGCCCGTGGTGCTGGTTTGCGGCGGGGTGTTTGCGCTCGCCATAGGCCGCTATCACGACGTGGCAAGCCGTTTGCTGCAACGCAATGTCGAGGTGCAGGCGCAACAATTATTGGGGCAGAATTCGGCGGAACTGGACAGCTTTTTCATGCCCGCAAAGACCGCGCCGCAGGAACTGGCGCGCATGCTCGACCATGGCAGGATGGACAAGGACGATTTGATAAGCGCGTTGAAGGGCATAGTGGCAAGCAACCCGGATATTTTCGGCGCGGCGGTGGCTTATGAACCCGGGGGCTATGTTTCCGGGCAGAGATTTTTCTGCCCTTATGTCTGCCGCGCAAAAACCGGGCTGAAAGTGGTTTGGCTTGGCAGCGACGAGCGCGACTATAATTTGTCCGACTGGTACCAGATCCCGCGCGAGACCGGGCAGCCGCAATGGTCCGAACCCTACTATGGCTCTCCCGGCGAGGGCGCGGACCAGTCCTCGCGGGTGATGATGGTTACTTATTCCGCGCCCTTTTTCCGCAGCGGGCCCAAGGGGCGCGAAGTGGCCGGCGTTGTTACCGCCGACGTTGATATAGACGCCATAGCAAAAAAGATAAGCGCCATAAAAGTGCTTCAGAGCGGCTACGCGTTTTTGCTTTCGCGCGACGGGACCTATATCGCACATCCGCAGCGCGACCGGCTTATGAACGAGACTATTTTTTCAATCGCGGAACAGTCCGGTTCCGATGCTCTGCGCGAGGCGGGGCGCGCCATGATATCGGGCCGGAGCGGGTCAATGCGCAGGGAAAGCACACTCAACGGCAAGATGTCGCTTATGTATTATACGCCGGTAAAAACCACGGGCTGGTCGCTGGCCGTCATGTTCCCCGAGGATGAATACCTTGCGGATATAAATCATCTTAACAAGCTGGTGCTGGTGCTTTGTCTTGCCGGGCTTTTGGTGCTTATAGGCAGCGTTTGGATGATAACGCGTTCGATGATGATGCCGCTGTCCGCCATGTCCGCCGCCGCCGAGCATATCTCAAAGGGCTGGCTCAACGAGCAGCTTCCCGAGATAAAAACAAGCGACGAGGTGGGCAAGCTGTACTCCGCTTTCGCGCACATGCAGGCCAGCCTGCGCGATTACATAGCGCGCCTCACCAGCGAGACGGCGGCGCGCCAGAAAATGGAAAGCGAGCTCGCGATAGCGCGCGAGATACAGTTTAATTTCCTGCCCAAACGCCTGCCCGTAAATCCCGCATTCGAGGCGGCCGCCGCGCTTGAACCGGCAAAAGAAGTCGGCGGGGATTTTTACGACTGCTTCATGCTGGACGCCAATCGCCTCTGCATGGTTATCGGCGACGTGTCCGGCAAAGGCGTGCCCGCCGCGCTGTTTATGGGCATGGCGAAAGCGCTTATCAAAAACGCCGCGCTGCGCGACGCGCCCGGCGCTGCGCTGGCCCGCGTCAACGACCAGCTTTGCGACGGCAACGACAGCGGGATGTTCGTCACCGTTTTCATCGCCGTGCTGGACACCGCCACTGGCGAGGTGACTTACGCCAGCGCAGGCCATAACCCGCCTGCGGTTATCCGCGGCACGCTGGCGGAATCGCTGAAAAAACTTCCCGGGCCGGTCGCCGGAATCATGCCGAATGCTGTTTTTAGTCAGGCCAAACTTGTTCTTTCCCCCGGCGACATGCTGGTCATATATACGGACGGGGTTACAGAATCGTCCGATCCGAGCGGCAAGCTGTACTCCGAGGAACGCCTGCTGGAATTCTGCGCGCTGCGCTACGCCGCAACCGCCGGGGATTTTGTGCGCGCTCTGATGCGCGAACTGGACGAATACTCTCGCGGCATACGCAGCGACGACACCACGCTTCTTGTGCTGCGTTATAACGGCATACCCAAATCCTGATGAGCTGGCATGTCTATATCCTGCGCTGCGCCAACGGGACGCTTTATACCGGCATAACCACCTGCCTGTCGCGCCGCATGGAACAACACAATACCGGCAAAGGCGCAAGCTATACGCGGGCTTTCGGCCCCGTGGAGCTTGAGTGGTCGGCAAGGTCGGCATCCCAATCCGCCGCGCTCAAGCGCGAGGCGCGCATAAAAAAACTCTCCCGTAAGGAAAAGGAAGAGTTTATAATCAAACACAAAAACTGACATTTTTACGCGCGGCCGCTGGAAAAACTGCGGCAGCGCGCCAACAGTTGCCGCCGCTTACCATATTCTTTTTATTTTGTTGTCAGCAGGGGGGAGACGGGAAGTGGTCTGCTATGTTTTATCTATACAATCTCCTCGCAATTTAAAAAACGTCAGGATGACGATTGCCGCTCAGTGCTTTTTGGGAAGGCAGTAGGCCATGCCGTTGGACGACTCGGCTGCTATATCGTAATGCGCCTCAAGCGCATCCAGGACTTTCCTGGTATACGCGGTATGATTGCAGAAAACGCCGGTTTCGATAAAAACCGGATATTTTTCCGACGCCACCACAGCGGCCATTTCGTCTATTTCCTTTGTCAGGTAAAGTTCCGCAAGGCCGGGGACCTTGAACGGGTTTTTGGTTTGCGTATACGTGTTGTATACCGCAGCATGATAGGAAAGCACTATCACGCTTTCCCCCGGCCGAGTATGTCCGCGCATGAAATCGATATTGACCGGGACACGCGCGCCGACATACGACAGCGGGTGTATCACCGAATCGTTAAAACAGCGCCAGGCTTTATCCGGAGTCCTGAAGTCCGAAATTATAAAGGAACACAGCAGCGCGCCGCCGAGCGCAGCGGCGACTTTATTAAACCGCGATTCCTTTGCATGCTCCAGCATGTACTCTACGGGCAGCGCCCCTATAAGCAGCGCGGGCCATGCCACGAACACGAGATTTGACGTTACGCTGCGCCCCTGATAATAGGCAAAAATTCCGCAGCCCATTATCGCCAGAAAAAAAACGTCCAGCGCTTTGACATCGTATTCCATCTCGTAAAGCCGCACGGCGGAGTACAGCAATCCGCCCGCATAAAGCAGCGCAATTATATTCCACGGATGGAACGGCACCATCGGCAACAAATTGAAACCGAATCCATAGAAATAACCTATATACGCAAAGAATCCCCCGAAATCCGGCCATGCCCCGCTGTGCAGCTTTGTATGCAGCGCAAAACAGATAACGAAAGCGGCCAATACCCCCGCATTAATCGCTATGTGCTTTGCTGTCGCGCGCAAGGAATTAAACCAGCCGCGCGCGACTATTTCCTTATATGCCAGCGTCAAAAGCCAGGTCAGAAAAACAACGAATCCCGTATCGAAATTCCACATGACGGAAAAAGCGCAGCCGACGGCGGACGCATAGTATGCTTGTGCCGTTCCCTTGTGCAGATAGCGCAGCGCAAGCGCCGTTGCTATGGCAACGCCGACCGTGCGCAGCGGCATGCCCTGAAAATATTGGGTAAGCGAGTAGAGGAAGAAATGCATCTGAACACAGAAAAATATTCCGCCAAGCGCCAAAAGCGCAACCACGCGGTTTTTAAACATCGTATAACATACGTCGAAAAATGCGACGTACGAGAGCAGCGATAAAACAACCATCATTATCGTGAACTTGAATACGCCCAGGCCGATAATCTTGAAAATGAAATTCAGGTAATAGGGATAAAGGCCGTATTGGTTTATCAAATCCACGAGCAGGCTTTTGCCCGCGTAAACTTCAGCCACCGGATGGAATACCGCCTCGAAATGCATGCCGTAAAGCGAGCCGTTATCCAGCATGGGCGGGCCGAAAGGTTCCAGCAGGCAGCAGGAAACTGCCGCGCATATTATGCCCGCCCAGACCACAAATTCCGTTTTGCGCGAGGTCCATAAATCCGGATGCCGGTCCAGCAGCCATGCCACCGCCCCCAGCACCGCAAGCCAGCAAACCGCCGACGGGAAAGCAGATTTGAAGTAGCCGGTGCCAAACGCCATGCACATGATGCTTGTCAGCTTGTCCGACACGTCCAGAAACAGGTTGTTGTTAAACGCATACGGGCAGTAGTATGAAAGCAGCGCAAGCCAGACGAAAAATACTCCGAGCGAAATCCACCCGGCGCGGGCGGCATCCCGCGCGAGTTTTTCACCGCGCCGCGCAAGTATTTTGCGCGCCAGCGCATACCAGCCGTAAAGCAAAAAAGGCAGAGTCAAAAGCGTTAGCACATACTGCATGCGCTCTACCGGTTCGGGACGGAAATGATCGGCGGGGACTACGAAAACGGCTGCGTAATCGGGCGTTACAATATGCGGATGATAGAAGGCGGCGACTAAAAGCCAAAGCCCTGATTCGCAAAACGAAGTCAGCAAAAGCGAGCAGAAAGCGGCGGTCAATCGCAGCGCTTTTGCAAAGGGGGAATATTCCGTCGTCATTAGAACATTTAAGCAAATTGGCGCGAAACGGCAAAAACTCCACAACACTCCGCCCCGCCCCGCTGAACTGATTTAATGCAGTCGTTAAAACGTATATACTGTTTTTGTTATGGATCCGGACGCCAAAGAAAGCCCTTCTCTGAAACGTCATGCGTGTTGGCTTATTTTTACGCTGGCTCTGCTGTTGCGTCTTATATTTCTTTTCCAGTGGCGCGCCACGCCGTATTATTCCAATCTGGTTGTGGACGCAATGGCGCATCAGCGTTGGGCAATGGACATCCTCGGCGGGAAGCTGCTGCGGGAGCAGGCTTTTTATCAGTCGCCGTTTTATCCTTATTTGTTGGCGGGCATATATAAAATAGCCGGAGCGCATTTGCTCGTCCCGCTCTTTTTGCAATCCATTGTTTCGGCTTTTACATGTGTGCTTGTGGGCAAAATCGCGGAGATTTCTTTCGATCGCAAAACCGGAATAATCGCGGCCTGCCTTTGCGCTGTCTACGCTCCGCTTATTTTTTATAGCGCGCTGCTGCTAAAGGAGACTTTTGCCATTTTCGCGCTGGCGCTGTTTGCGCTGCTTGCATTGCGTTCGTTTGAGAAGGGCGGCGGCAAAACCGCGCTGCTGTGCGGATTGGCGGGAGGATGGACGGTTTTGTCTCGCGGCAACATAGTGCTGTTATTGCCGTTGCTGCCTGTTTTCTGGCTTTTTTTAAGAAGCAGGGTTTACCAACCGGGGAGAATGACCGCTTTATTTTTACTCGGCATAATTCTGCCGATACTCCCCGCGACGCTGCATAATTATGCGGCCAGCCGCGATTTCGTTCCTGTAAACTATACCGATGGGTTCATTTTTTATGCCGGGAATAATGCCGGAGCCGTGGGCGCCATGGACTATCCTCCCGGCATTTCATCTTCGCCGGCAGAAGAAGAAAAGGAAACTTCAGAAATCGCGTCCTCCGCTCTGGGCCATACCGCAAAACCGTCCGAAGTCTCCTCCTTCTGGCGGCGCAGGGCTTTTGCTGAAATCACCGCGCATCCGCGCGACTGGTGCATACTCACCTTGCGCAAATTTTATTTCTTTATCAACCGTTTCGAGCCGCCGGACCAGTATCATCTCCCGTTTATAACCGATAATTTCGGCACTATTCTTAAATTCCCGCTGCCGGGTTTCGGCATTATCTGCACGCTGGGGATTTTTGGGCTGATATTCCTGCGGACAGGGGCAAGGGCAAACCTTATTGCGTCTTTTGCGACGGTTTATATGTTGTCGGTGGTGGCTGTTACCGTTTCGGACCGGTATCGCCTGCCGGTTGTTGTTTTTCTGCTGCCTTTCGCCGCTTTCGCCATACGCTCAATGTTCACCGGGGTGTTGTGGTATGCTTTGCGCAAAAAAGCGGCATGGACGCCCGTAGCGCTGGGTCTGCTTGCGGTTTGCTGGCTGCCCACCCCGCTGAACCGCCCCGCCATCGAGGCGCAATGCTGGGGCAAATTGATGTTCATGTACAGCCTGCGCGGGGACGACAAGACTGCTATTGAATGCCTCAAACGCGCGTTCGCCGCCTCGCCCGAAGTTCCGCGGGAATCCATTGAAATGGGCGCGCTGATTTATGAAAAACATGGCGACAGCGCATCCGCACAATCCCTGCGCAGCAGGCTGCACCCATCTCCGGCACCGGACAAATAAGGTAATATATCAACAATGGATACATCAGCATTGATGCAGGCTGCGCAGTCCTCCTCCGGACAGGGAGTAGGCGGACTTTTTTCCGGCATGACTATGGGCTCCATCGTTGCCGGCATAGTGTTTGCCAGCATAGGCTCCGTTTATATGATTCAGGGGAAAAACACCGGTAATATGCGCAATATGATTATCGGCGGGATGCTGGTGCTGTATACGTTTTTCGTGCAGGACACGGTATACATTGTGGGCATCGGCATAGGGATAATGGCGCTGCCGTGGGTAATGGACAAGTTTTCGGATTAAAAATTCATGGGAGGCAAGTAAATGATAGGCTTGATGCCGGTTATAGTCGTAATCATAGTGGTATTGATGGCCTGCCTGCGCGTGCTCAACGAATACGAGCGCGGCGTGGTGCTTACATTCGGACGTTTCACGGATGTCAAAGGTCCCGGGATAATATTCCTTATTCCCGGCGTGCAGCAGATGTTCCGTATCAGCACCCGCGTTATGGTGCTGGACGTCCCGCCGCAGGACATAATGACGCGCGACAATGTCTCCACACGCGTTACAGCCGTGCTTTATTTCCGCGTGGTGGACCCCAAATCCGCCGTACTCAACGTGGAAAACTATATGTACGCCACCAGCCAGCTCGCGCAGACCACATTGCGCAGCGCGCTTGGCCAGCAGGAACTCGACGATCTTTTGGCGAACCGCGATAAAATAAACAAAAACCTTCAGGAAATACTCGACCAGCATACCGAGCCCTGGGGCATAAAAGTCGCAAACGTCGAAGTAAAGAACGTGGATATCCCGCAGGATATGCAGCGCGCGATGGCCAAGCAGGCGGAGGCGGAACGCGAGCGCCGCGCAAAAGTCATTCACGCCGAGGGCGAATTCCAGGCCGCGCAGAAGCTGGCCGACGCCGCCAAAATCATCGGCACCGAGCCCGCCGCGATACAGTTGCGCTATTTGCAGACGCTGACGGAAATAGCGACGGAAAAGAATTCCACCACGCTGTTCCCGATACCGATAGACCTCATCTCGATGTTCATCAAAAAAGAACTGAAATAAATTCCGCTTCAAATCCCCCCGCGCGGGCGGGGGGTTTTGTTTTTATGCTCGGTTTATACATACACATACCGTTCTGTTCCGGCAAATGCGGCTACTGCGACTTTGTGTCCTTCCCGGACATGGAGAATATGCACGCCCCGTATATCGACGCGCTGGAACGCGAAATGCGGCTTTATTCCGGCACCACGCCGGATACGCTTTATATCGGCGGCGGCACTCCGACCGAACTGGAAACGCGGCTGCTTAAAAAACTGCTGCTAAAGATAAGCGGGCATTTCATCCGCGTCTGCGATTTCTCCGAATCCACGATAGAGGTAAATCCGGAAAGCGTCTCAAGGGACAAGATAGTGCTGTTGCGCCAATTCGGCATAAACCGCGTAAGCATGGGGCTGCAATCTTTTGACGATGCGCTTTTAAAATCCATAGGCCGCCGTCACGACAGCGAATGCTTCATGAGCGCCTATGCGGATTTGCGCGCCATCGGTTTCGATAATATCAATATCGATCTTATGGCCGGTATCCCGGGGCAGACCACGGAGACATTCGCCGACACATTGGCAAGGATTGTAAAACTCTCGCCGGAGCATATTTCCGTCTACGGTCTGGAAATAGGGGAACATTCGAAATTTTCGAGGGAAAACGTAAAGCCCGACGAGGATCTCTCGCGCACGCTGCTGGACATGGCATGTGAAAAGCTGGAAAACGCGGGCTACCTGCATTACGAAATTTCCAATTTCGCAAAGCCGGGCCGCGAGTCGCGCCATAACACTAATTACTGGGATAACGGCGAATATATAGGGCTCGGCTGTTCCGCCACATCATATCTGGTGGGAGTGCGCAAAACAAATGCGCCTATGCTTGAGATGTACTGTTCGACGCAGTCGCATGACGATTTGCCCGTTTCCTCATGTGAAAAGCTGGAGGGGAAAGAAAAAAACGGCGAGACGCTTATGCTCGGGCTGCGCAAACTGGGCGGGATGAAAATCACCGAAGAGCTGGACCGCGATTTCGGCTCCGCGCTGCGCAGGCTGGCCGACAAAAAACTTATTATGCTTGGAGACGGCACGGCGAAACTCACCCGCGAGGGCGTTTATCTTTCCAACGAGGTATTCAGGGAATTCGTGCCGCCTTTCGATTAACCGTCTTTTCAAAAAGCAAAAACTCCCCCGGCGCAAACCGGGGGAGTTTTAATGTTTATTAAGCCTTTCAAAATAAGACACCAGTTCCACATGCGCGGTTTGCGGGAACATGTCTACCGGGCGCACGCGCTTTAGCACATAGCCGCTGCGCCGCAACTGCTGCGCGTCGCGGGCGAAAGTGTCGTGATTGCAGGACACATATACCAGTTTTTTTATCATCGGGTGCGACATGCGCGCGATAAGCCCCGGCTCAAGTCCCTTGCGCGGCGGGTCCACCAGAACGGTGCAGGTATTGCGCATGGTGCCGTGCGCTTCCTTGGCGAAAACGTCCTTCGCCTTGCCGGCGATAAAGCGCGCGTTTTTCACGCCGTTGCGTTCCGCGTTCTTCCACGCGCAGGCCACGGCTCCGGCGTTTTCCTCTATGCCTATCACCTGTTTGAACGCGCCGCCGATGCTCAGTCCTATCGTGCCCACGCCGCAGTACAAATCATAAAGTTCGCTGGTGCGCTCGCCCATGGCGAGGAAATCCGCCGCGGCTTTGTAAAGCACCTGCGCCGCCGGGGTGTTGACCTGCAAAAAAGAACCGGGATAGAACAAAAAGCGTTTGCCGCAAAGCGTTTCCTCAAGCTGCGAGGCTCCGGACACCTTTATCCATTGGCGGCCCAATACCACGGAGGTGGGGCCGTTTTGGATATTCAGATAAACGCTCTTTATCTGAGGTATCATGTGAACCAGCTTGCCGACGCAGACCTCAAGGTCCTTTACCGGTTCGCCGTTGCCGACGAAAGTCACCATCGCTTCGTCCTGCGAATTGGTGCGCACCAGCAGATGGCGCAGCCAGCCGCGGTCGCGCGACTCTTCGTATATTGTCCAGTTGCGCCCTGCGACCATCTTTTTTACTTCGCGCACTATTTTGACGGACAGTTCGGACTGCACCGGGCAGTCCTCGAAATCCACCACATCGTGTGTGCCGGGATGAAAGAAACCGGCCGCGATGGTTCCGTTGAGGCGTTTTGAAAACGGCACCTGCATTTTGCTGCGGTAACGCCACTGCTGCGGCGAACGGGTGGTGGATTCCAAAGCTATTTTATTGGCTATCCCTTCCATGGCCAAAGCATCTTTTGCTATCTGCTGCTTGGCCTTTAACTGCATGTCGTAGCTTAGATGCTGGAAATCGCAGCCGCCGCACCAGCGGAAAGCGCCGGGATGATAGAAAAGCGGGCAGGCGGGTTTAACCCTGCCGGGCGCGGTGTGCAAAAGTTCGGTGGGTATCGCTATCTGGTCGACGGTGCCGGGTTTGGAAAGCACCTTCGTTTTCGCCAGGTCGCCGGGCGCGGAATATGGCACCACAAAACGCCCGCCGCGTCCGTTGTTGCGCATGGCTACGCCGCGGCCTTCGTGGTCGAAGCGGGTTACTTTAAGCGTTTCTTCAGGAAGATTGCTCGCTGCCGGGCTGTTGAGCGGGTTCGGAGTCAGGCTGCGCGGTTGGTTGCGGCGGGGTTTCAATTTTATCCACCTCGATTTCGGACATCAGTTCGCCTTTATGGTCGTTTAACCAGCGGCGGTAAGCCTTGTAATCCGGGCAGAAAGAAGCCACAAGATTCCAGTAACTCTCGTCGTGATTCATGTGCACCAGATGCGCCAGTTCATGGATGACGAGATAATCCAGCACGGCGGGCGGCGCTTTGACCAGCCGCCAGGAAAAATTGATATTGCCTTTGGAGGAACAGCTGCCCCAGAGCGTTTTCTGGTCCTTGACGGTTATGCGTTCGCACGCGACGGCCATTTTGGACGACCAGAACGCCACGCGTTCCGTGAAAATCGCTTCGGCCTGCGCCTTCAACCATGTTTCCAAAACGTTCCTGGGATGGTTTTTGGCGAAATCGCAGGTGACGACCGCTTTGCCGTCGCCAACTTTCACGTCCGAAAGCACGTCCGGCGCGTTGACCGGGGAGATATCATAAAGCTCGCCCCGGAAAAACAGTTTTTTCATGAAAGGCAGATTCGGCTGGTTCGGAGTTTTGGTGAAAATCTCCGGCATGTCTTTTTTCAGCCCTTCGATGAAAAGTTTTATCTCGCTTATGGTGGTTGCCGGGTCTGTCATAAATCCTCTGTATATTCATTCTAGATTTTTTTAGCGCGCTTAGAAAGCGCGCGCTGGCGTATCCAGTCGCCAAAAAGCAGTCCGCGTCCGTTTAAGCGGTTTACCGTTTTGGTATAAAAGTGCAGCGTCGGCGCGGCTTTCCGCCCGGCCCACAGCGTGCCGGGCAGCGGCATGAAAGTGTGCGCGTGTATGCGCGCGCCCATCGCGGCAAGCTTTTCCATGCAGGCGATGGAAAGCGCGGCGTCCGCCTCGGTTTCGCCCGGAAGGCCGAAAATGAAATCCATGTTGGGGATAAAACCGTGGTCAAGCGAAAGTCCGGCGGCATTCATGAAATCGTCCACCGTGTGCCCGCGCATGCATTCGGCCAGAAGGCGCGGGCTCGCGGTCTGCGCGCCGATGACAAGATTGTCGTTATGGCAGTAGCGCTTTAAAAGCGCCACGCTTTCGCGCGTCACATGTTCCGGACGCACTTCCGAGGGGAACGAACCGAAAAAGACCTTGCCGTCGAACGGGTCCAGCGTTTTGCGCAGTTCTTTAAGCAATGTCTCCACCGCGGGCAAATTCATTGTTCTGCCGTCGGAAGAACCGTAGGCGAACGCATTAGGGGTAACGGCGCGGAAATCGGCAAGCCCTCTCTGTGCGAGACGCTGCGCCAGCGCGCAGATTGTCTCGACCGAGCGGTGGCGCATTGCCGCGCCGAAATGCCCCGGCGTACGGCAGAAAGCGCAGGAATTGGGACAACCGCGCGTTATCTCAAGCGCGCCGAAAACGGAATGCGCAAAAGAAACCGGCGGATACCGGTTGAGGTCCGCCAGCGGCGGCCTTGGATTTAACACCAGCCTGTTTTCGCTTATAAAAGCCAATCCGGGGATATTCCGCCAGTCCGTTTTATTTGCCAAGGCCAGAAGCAGTTCGGGAAACGGTTTCTCGCCTTCGCCGCAGACTACGGCGTCGAATCCGGATTCAAGCATTTCTTTTGGCAGCGCGGTGGCATGGACGCCTCCCGCCGCGCAGAAAACGGTGTTGCCGTATAGCTCGCGTATTTTGCGGATAGCGCCCTGCACTTGCCCGAGCTGCTCGCTGAAAAACGGGAAAGCCGCCACCAGCGGGTATGCATCCGCCGCGCAGCGTTCCAGTTCCTGAAAAAAGATATCGGGAGTTTTCGGCCTTACAACCTTCCATGAGGAAAGTTCAGGGAGCGTTTCCATCGCGCCAAGCAGCGCGCATACGCTGAGTTTGTTCTGCTGCGCGGCGAAAAATATTATGGTTGGCTGCATATCGGTATCAATAGTAGAATAATAGCACTTATCATGGAACTGAAACTTAAATTACGCACGGCCATCGCCATAGTCGTTGTGGCCTCCGCAATTTCATTTTTCCCGACAATACATGCCGATTTCACTAATTGGGATGACAACGTTTATGTTACCGATAATCCGCTGATAAAAAATTTTTCATTGGGGAATCTGGCAAATATTTTCCTGACCTTTCATCGGGGACTATACAAGCCGCTGGTGCTTGTCAGTTTCGCGCTGGACTACAAGTTTTTCGGCCTCAACCCGATAGCCTTCCATACCGTCAACCTGATTTTCCATCTTATAAATTGCTGTTTGGTAATGTGGCTGGCCATGCTCCTTACGCGCGGCAAAACAGAAATCGCATTTTTCGTCGCGCT
>Ga0326728_10010986_pt1 | contig 20900 bp, 16 predicted proteins | sample MB3enrmetagenome_FD_207602 | JGI IMG/M metagenome (GOLD analysis project Ga0326728, IMG submission 207602) | Lab enriched peat soil microbial communities from McLean, Ithaca, NY, United States - MB31MN | ecosystem: Environmental > Terrestrial > Soil > Wetlands > Peat | place: USA: New York... | reverse complement strand
AATTGGCGAATCGAGGCTACGTCATGGAAAACGGCCGGGTCGTCATGGAAGGACCAAGTGAGAAGCTCTTAGAGAGCGGTCGTATTAAGGAAGCCTACTTGGGAATGTAGGGGTGCGTCAATTGCCAGAGAACTACTTTTCTTTTACCCAACAGATTTTTAACCCCGCTGAAGCGGGCCATAAACCGGAGGCGTTTAAGGGGATCCGGGTTCTCGACCTCTCGCGCATCATATTCGGCCCAGTGATCTCAAGATGGCTGGCCCTCTTTGGCGCCGAGGTGATTAAGGTCGAAGAGCCGGACGAGGGCGATAGCTGGAGGTTGGGGACTTATTGGGCTAAGTATCGCAAGGATGCCAACCCTTATTTCCAGGCCCTGAATCCCAATAAATATTTTGTTGGTATTGATCTAAAAAAGGAAAAAGGCAAGGAACTGATTCTGGAGCTGGCCAAGAAATCGGATATCGTTGTTGAGAATTTCAGGGCCGGGTTGACTGAAGCGTGGCACATCGGCTATACCGCAGCAAGCCGGATCAATCCCAAGATTATTTATATCAGTTGCAGCGGGTACGGGCAGTGGGGGCCCTTGAGATTTTTCCCAAGCTGGGACCTGATTGCCCAGTCAATGTCGGGCGTTGCCAGGTCAACCGGGTTTCCCGGAAAGGAAGCGTATAAGCTGCAGGATTATTATGGCGATTTCCTTCCGGGGCTTTTCGGGGTCATATCCGTGCTGGCTGCGCTCAACTACCGAGCCAAACACGGAAAAGGCCAATATATAGACATGGCCCAGGCCGAGGCGATTATGAGGATCATGCCCAACTGGACCTATATGAGTGTGACCGGTAAGGACCTGGAATGTACGGGCAATGTCGATCCAACGATGGCCCCATCCAACATTTTTAAGACCACCGACGGGCATTTCGTGGCGATTGCGATCGCGACGGACGAACAATTCTCCGGCTTGGCAAAGGCAATGGGCGAGCCGGAATTATCTCGTGACAGCAAGTTTAGGGATACTTTGGAACGGCTAAAACCTGAAAATGCCGCGGAGATAAATAGGATTGTAGAACGATGGGTCCGCAGCAAGACGGAGGATGAGGCCCTTGAGCTGGCCGAAAAGTGTGCTTTCCCAGTCGGCAAGGTCATGGATGACCTGCGCGTCGTGAAAGATGAATGGAGGAGAGAACGGGGGAGCATTGTGGACATCAACGATGAAATGTACGGGGAGGAGGCAGCGGGATTGTCGGCGGCAATGCTGGAAAAGAACCCTGCCAGGATCAAGTGGCTCGCCAAGCCCCTAGGCTACCACAACAATTATGTCCTGAAAAAGCTTCTTGGCCTTTCGGGCAAGGAAATTGAGAAACTCCGGAAGGAAGAAGTTATCGGGACTTGGGACAACCGGGTCGGACAGAAGCCCCCTCCGTATTATGATGTCTCCAAAGACCCGATGTTTAACTATGACGAGGGCGAGATCAATGACGGCAAGTGAAAAAAAACCTCAGGTTTATTCCAGACACCTCTTAGGTAACAAGGCAGGGGAGCAGTTGGCCAGGTTTAACGAACTTTTAACGGGCATGATGGGCTCTACCGAGAATAAACCTGAAGCCCTCAGCGGGATCACCGTCATCGAAGCGACCCGAGCGAACTTCGCAGGAATTACCGCCGCAACCCTGCTCGGTGAGTATGGGGCCGAGGTCATTAAGATTGAACCGCCCGAGGGTGATCCGGCCAGGAAGATCACTCCCTACGGTGTAAATGTGGACGGCGTCGGATTACCCTTCTTAATGGAAAGCAGGAATAAATCTTACATTACCCTGAATTTGAATACTGAGGGAGGCCAGGAGAACTTTAGAAAATTAGCCGATAAGGCCAGCGTTATGATCGATGCCCTGAGACCTGGAGAACTGGACTCATCCGGCATCGGTTACAGGCATTTAAAAAGATCAAACCCAGAATTGGTCTATGTGGCGATTTCTCCGTATGGCCACTACACGTCGCAGGCGGAAAAGCTAAGCCATATACCGGATACAGACCTGACAGCACAGGCGGAGTCAGGATACCCTTCGATAAGCGGGGATCCCAGGGAACCTGAGCCTTATAATTACCCTCTGAAGGCAGGAATCTGGGCAGCCTGGTATATGAGCGCGGCACTGGCTGTCGCGGGCACGCTGACGGCCCTATTCTATCGGCAAATGACCGGTGAGGGTCAGATGGTTGACATTGCTACGAATGATGCCCTCACGGCGTGGCAGGGTTTTCAGGTAGTCTGGGGCTTCACGTCCGAGAAGCCGCGTGACCGGATCGCTGGATTCGATTGGTGCCTCTATCCTTACGGATTTTTCAAATGTAAGGACGGCTATGTCACTGTAGCGGCGCCCCTGGACCCAGACTTCCGGAGCCTTCTGAAGCTATTCAAAAGATGGGACCTGGAAAACGACTGGAGATATTTATTTGACCGGACGGTGGACGACGTGGATAAAGCCGAGGAACTGAGGACCGAACTCGAGAAAACATTCTCCAAATTTACCCGGGATGAACTCACCCGCAAGGCCCTTGATTTCAGCGCCAAGGCGGCCCGCGACCCATTGCGCAGCAAAGGCTTTCCCATCATCGTTCCGACAAAAGAACCCAACGAAGTCATGCGGGAAAAACACTGGAATATACGCAACGACTTTTTAGAGGTGGATGACCCGGAAGGCGGCAAATTTATTATTCCGGCGGCCATACCCAAGATGTCCGAAACGCCGCCCAGGATAAAGTCAACCAAATGCGGGATCGGTCAGGACAACGAAAAAATTTACGGGAAATACGGTCTAACGGAATAAAGAGTCAGTCGGGTGATTTCGCCGATCGCCACCTGAAAGGAGGAACATTTGCTGAAAGAATTTAGTCTCGAAGGAAGAACGGCCATCGTCACAGGGGCCGGCAGAGGAATCGGCCGGGCCATCGCTTCGACTCTGGCTGAAGCAGGTGCGGACATTGTGGCCGCCAGCAGGACACCCGCTCAGCTAAATGAGACAGCCGCCGAAGTCCACAAGAGAGGACGCAAGTGTCTCCCCGTACCTACCGATATAACGAACGTGGATCATTTGAAAAAGCTTGTGGATACGACCCTGTCTCACTTCGGTAAGATCGACATACTGGTGAACAACGCCGGAGTGGGATCCATGAAAATGACCATTCCCGTCCCCGGCGCCGAAAAAATGCGTATTGCCAAGATACTCCCCGATCTGAATGAGCCCCTGACAGATGAGGAATGGAACCTAATCTGGAACACGAATGTCAAAGCCGGGTACGATTTAACCAGGCTGGTTGTTCCGCATATGATCGAAAAAGGAAAGGGGAAAATCGTCAATATCGTATCCACTGCGGCCATCAAGTACACCGCACTGCAGGGGATTTATCCGGCGACCAAGGCGGCCATCGTCGCCATCACCAGAGGCTTGGCCAATGAGCTGGCCAGGTTCAATATCACGGTCAATGCCATAGGACCGGGCGGGGTTTTGACCGCCATGCTCGACAAAATATATTCGAACAAGGAGATAAGCAAAACCTATCTGCGCTCGGTGCCCATGAGGCGCTTCGGCGAGCCCCGGGAGGTAGGATTACTTACCCTTTACCTCGCTTCTGATGCGTCGAGCTATATGACCGGCCAAACCCTGTATCTTGACGGCGGATACACCGTTTCATGACGTGATTACCCCCAAAATTGAAGCGGCATAAACGAATACCATTGAAAGGAGAAAACAAGATCCGTGAAAAACCATGATGTGGTGATCATCGGCGGCGGGCATAACGGGCTTATTGTCGCTGCCTACCTGGCCAAGGCCAAGGTGGATGTTTGTGTGGTGGAGCTCCAAGACATGGTCGGCGGGTGTGTGGTTACGAGGGAATGCACGTTGCCCGGCTTCAAGCACGATGTTGCCGGCGCCATTCATATGATGATCCAAGCCAATCCGCTGCTGCACCAGGATGAATTGGGGCTGAAATCCAAATACGGCTTGAAATACGTTTCCCCCGACCCGCCGGGCGCAATCGTTTTCAGCGACGACCGCGCACTGGTCATCTATAAAGACATCAACAAGATGGTTGAATCCATAAAGCAGTTTTCGGCCAAGGATGCCGATGCCTATCTGAAGTTCTGTCAATATCTGAAGAACATTACGGCTCCCTTGAAGCTCGGAATGTTTTCAGCGCCGCCGCGTTTCGGGGCCATGATGTCCTTTCTCGACTCCAGCGAGGAAGGAAAGGAGTACACGAAGCTCATCCTATCCAGTGTACAAGATGTCACCGAGGAGTGGTTTGAAAGCAAAGAGATGAGGGCTGCCTTTGGCCGGTGGGCTTCGGAGGAAATGATCGGCCCGCGTGAAAAGGGAACCGGTCTCTATGCAGCAGGCTGGCCGCTGTTTCATACCTGGGGATTAACCATGCCGATAGGCGGATCCGGTGTTTTCAGCGAGGCCCTGGCAGCCTGCATCCGGGATAACGGCGGCACGATCATGCTATCCACCGCGGTCAAGCGGGTTCTCGTGGAGAGTGGCGCGGCCAAGGGAGTCCTTCTCGAAAACGGCGAACAAATCATGGCTAAAAAAGCGGTGGTGGCCAATGTCAATGTCAAGCAGCTATTCCTGCAGATGTTGACCGACCGAGAGGTGCCACCGGGTTTCCAGGATAAGATTAGAAAATTGAAGCCCGCTTCCTTCGCCCCCCTCGGTCAGGCGATCGCTCTCAACGAAGCTCCTAAGTTCAAAGCCGGCGGTGACGTGAATAAGGCTCCCTTTGTGGAGATCAGCCCCTACCCGGAAGAGCTGCTGCGGTCATACGACGATTATTCGTATGGGGTACCCAATGCCGGTATGCCGATTATGGGAATTGCAACCCTCGTCGATCCCAGCCGGGCCCCGGCAGGCAAGCATACCCTCTTTCTCTACCATTATGAGCCCTACCACTTACGCGATGGCGGGGCTGCGGCGTGGGATAAGGTAAAGCAAGACGTCGCCGACCAGGTGCTGGAGACGGCGCGCAAGCACTGTACCAATTTGGATGACCGCAATATTCTCGGCAGATGGATCGCCAGTCCGCTCGATTATGAACGCATGAACCCGGCACTGATCGAGGGGGATATCGGACATATCGGGTCCTTCCTTTCCCAGTCCTTTGGCAACCGGCCACTTCCCGGCTGGGGTCAGTATAGGACTCCGATTCAAGGACTTTATATGTGCGGGGTCAGCACCCATCCCGGAGTGGGTATTAACGGCGGGGGAAGAGCAACTGTCCAGGTGATCATGGAGGACTTGGGTATCGACTTTAAGAAAGTGATAGCAAAATAATTCTTGCCAGGTGGTTTTTAGAAAGGAGGAGATATGTCTGGAGAAATTTCTAAAGAGTATGACGTTATTATCATCGGGTGCGGGATCGCGGGATCGGTTGTTGGAGCCCTGTTATCAAGTATGGGGCAAAAAAAGGTTCTTATTCTTGAGCAGGCAGCAGTGATTGGGGGGCGGGCGACATCCTTCAGGGGGGAGGGGATCAAGGACGCCAACGAGTTTCGCAAAACCCTAATGCTGGCTGCGCACTCCTGGGTTTGCGATAAGACGAAACCGAGCCTGTCCACCATGATTCAAAAGAAGATGCTTCGTGGATACATCATCGAAGCAGGCGGCCGGGGCGCCTGGTACACCAACAGGGGACGCGTCAGTCAAGCGTTGTCTGTGTTCAACAAGGCTTCGATCTTCTATCCCAATGTCGGCTTTGTGTGGTATGACCACGATTGGAAGCCGCATGATATCAAGAGAAGATCCAAGTACGGATGGATGAGCGACGAAGATTATGCCGAGATGGTGAAGGTCCATAAGCGGAAGCTCCAGCTGGGCTCGATCGCGGAAGCCGAAAAGCTTGACCATATCACGTTAAAAGACTGGGTCGAGGGGATCACGAAGAGCGAGCTGGCCCAGGAATTCCACTATGCCATGGGCACCTTCCAGACGATCATCAATGATCCGGCACTAAACAGCGCCGGCGAAAACTTGAAGGTCTTTTTACAAGTCCAGGAAACCAAGGTGCACATCACCGACGGCTCGTGGGCTTTCGCCGGGGCCCCCGGGCACCGCTTTATCACCGAAGGGTTTGCGACTGTCGTCAAAGACGCTGAAGGGGACGTCGTCACGAATGCGCGGGTTAAGGAAGTGATGATTCAGAATGGCAGAGCGATAGGCGTGAAGGTGGAGATGGACGGTAAATCCACGGAAATAAAGGCGCCGGTCGTTGTCTGCACGGCCCCGCCCAAGGTACTGCTAAACCTCATCCCGGAGAAATTGCTGCCGGAGGAATTTGTCAGATTGACGAAAAATATCATCCATACCTCCATGGTCGCCGGCCAGTTCGGGATGAGCAAACCATTGAGCGCTTTCTGTGAACTCAAGGTGGACCCCAGATCTTTCTACCATACTTCCTGGTTGATTCCGGAAAGCGAAGGGTTGTTCAGGGGGAATGTTCCACTCGACATCGTGCCAATATCTGCCATTGCCCCCACCACCGCGCCGGAAGGCAAACACCTGCTCCAAATGGCCAGCAGTATCCTGGCCACCGAAGCGCACGATAAAAAGAAAACAGATATGGTCATCCAGCGGATACTGAAGTTTCTGGATAAGGGATTCCCGGGGTGGCGAAAGGCGCTGGACTGGATGCTATTTACCGCCGGAGATACCTGTATCTTGTGGAGACACCCGGAGGATGAATGGGTGGACGTGAAATGCCCTACGGTCGAGGGACTCTATTTTGCCGGGGATACATATGGAAAGCGCCTCAATGAAGGAGGCATCGAGGGGGCTGTTCACTCCGGGTTTATGTGTGCCAGTGCCATCGCCGGCAAGGATTATCTGCAGCTTCTGCCGCCGATGTTCCGCTGAGCGCGATCAGAAGAGAAAAACTGAGTTGAAAAAAGGAGGCTTGCCAATCGGGAATCGATGAAACATGTCGTAACCATACGCAATGATACGGGTGACGAGGCCGCGTCGATTTCTTCCGTGAGACGCGTAGGCGATAAACTGGTCATGGAGGGCAAGGCATTGGGAACCATGCAGATGGATATGATTCTCTCCGCCGAAGACGCTCTCAGGGCGATAAGGATGATGTTTTCGTGGGCAGGTTTATCCTTTATTATTCTTCTACCTTTCTATGCAATAAAAAATAAAATTGCTAAAAAGAGAAAGGATAATACCAAATAGAATTCATTTCAGGAGTTGAGCGTCCCACGTGTGGGATTCGGGGAAAGCTGAGTATGGCCGGTGGAAAGATCCGCATGAAGTTTGAGAAGAAAGCTTGGGCGGACAATCGGTTTCGGCCGGACGTGGGGTACAATCATTACACCTATCACATTGCGCCGTCCAAAGACTATTTTCTGCGGACGAAAGAGGAGAGAAAAAGTAAATCCCAGAAATATAAGGAATACTTGCCGGGTTAAGGAGAGGGAGCCATGACTGAATATTTGGTAAAGCTGCGGTATTATCCGGGGGACGCTTTAGAGAAGATTAAGGAAAGGGATTTGAAAAGCTTTGCGCGGAAGTATGGGGTACAGATTTCCTACGAGAAGATAGAGAATCGGCAGATGAAAGAGGGTCTCCTGATGGAGAGCACCTTGAATAAGAAAATTGAGGATATCTCACAGGAAGTGATTACGGTATCCGGGGATAGGGAGAAGAAATTTTTCGACTGTATCCGGGCGCTCTATAAAAGATACAGGTGTCCCCGAACCGCGTACAGTCTTTTGGGGAGTAATGAGGCTGGCGAGAAGATAGCCAAAGGATTAATTAATATCTATGGTGGATGGTGACCGTTACAGGACCTTCCGTTGGTTGAAGGGAGGAGAAGATTGTGCCATTTGAGAAGGAGTTAGAAGAGTTAAAACATCGCAGGGAAAAGGCGCTGCAGATGGGGGGGCCGGAAAAGGTAAAACGCCAGCACGAGCAAGGAAGGCTTACGGCCCGGGAACGGATTGCCCGGCTTCTGGACCCACAGACTTTCCTGGAAGTCGGCATGTTCAATTGTTCGGATGTACCCGGCATGGAGGAGAAAACCCCGGCTGACAGCAAAATCGCCGGGTACGGAAAAATCGACGGTCGGACCGTTGCAGTGGTCGCCAATGACTTCACCGTTCTAGCAGGCACTTCCAGCCGGGTGGCGGGGCGCAAGGAAGGGGATGTCAAACTTGGGGCCGTCCGCAGGGGATTACCGCTCATCTACCTTGGCGAGGCCGGAGGGGCTCGCATGCCTGACATTATGGGTTCCAAGGGTTTAGCTTCCATCGGGGGCGGAGGACACGACACCTTTCTGCAGATCATGAGTCGGGTGCGCAAGTCTCCCATGGTCGCTGCCATCATGGGAGAATGCTACGGTATGCCCACCTGGATGGCTTGCCTGTCCGATTTCGTCGTCCAGGTGAAGGGGAGCGCCATGGGAGTTTCAGGCCCCCGAGTGCTCGAGCTGGCCATCAGTGAACACCTCACGGACGAAGAGCTCGGCGGTTGGAAAGTGCATGCGGAGATCACCGGCAACTCCGACCGAGTGGCGGAGAACGAGGAAGAATGTTTCACGATCATCCGCGATTTCCTTTCTTACATGCCTTCCCATTGCGATGAGCGGCCACCGACCAAACCGGTTCCCAAAGATTCGGGAAGCGGCATGGACCGTATCTTGGAACTGCTTCCCGAAAAGCGCAACCGGGTCTACGACATGAATAAAATCCTTCAAAAGATCGTGGATGGGGGAACGCTCTTTCCCCTGAAGCCGCTCTTCGGCAAGAGCGTCATCACTTCTCTGGCGCGCATTGGCGGTGAGGTTGTGGGCATTGTCGCCAACCAGCCCTTTTCCAACGCCGGCGCCATGGACACGAAAGGGATCGACAAGGTGATCAGCTTTCTGGTCCTCTGCGATTCCTTCAATATCCCCTTGTTGTTCTTCCACGACACCCCGGGATTTCTCGTGGGCAGGGAGGCGGAGCGCAACCGGGTGGGCGCGCGGGTGATGAATTTCATGAATGCTCTCGGACAGATCACGGTCCCGAAGATTTCCATCATCGTCCGCAAATCTTACGGCATGGCCTTCTGGAACATGGCCGGCTCCGGATGTGCCACGGATTTCCTGGTGGCCTGGCCGACCGCTGAGATGAGCTTCGTGGCCCCGGAGATCGCCGCCAACGTCGTGTTTGGGGGGAAAATGCAGAATTCCCCTGAACTCACTGCACAAAAGGAACAGTTCGTGGAACAGATGATCAAAGACAGCGCTCCGTACCCGGCTGCGGGAATGCATTATATCCATGACGTGATCGACCCGAGGGATACGCGAAATTACATCATCCGCGCATTACAGATTTGCCGGGACCAGCGCACGGGCGGCGTCGGCCAACACCGGCTGGCCAACTGGCCCACAAAATTCTGAAACTTTGATGGGTCTCTTCTTTGGATGGGCAGGTTAATCAAGTAAACTACAATCGTCTAGAGGCGATCGTTTCGGGGGGTAAGGATTCACGGAAGTATTCCCAGGCGGAAACAAATTTGTATCATCTCAAAACGGGCTCGAACAACATATCGCCCAAAAATTGACCCCTTCCTCCTTTGTATCCTGCTGGGCTTTCTTAGAAATTGAGCGTCATCAGAAGAGACGAAAGATGTTCATCCGGAATGATTTCTCTATCATCTCTGTTTGATATGTCTCCTCCGGCCTTGTCTTTGATCATTTGGATCGATCTTTCCATATGCCGAATAAACTCTGCAGCAGGCATCATTTCACCATATGTCCTGGTAAAAGAATAGATGCAAACATCCTCTTTTTCGACAGCCTTGGCCATGTCCAGAGCGTCATGTAATAGTTGAAGGGCTTTTGGGGCAATGGCGATCGTCCGGACTGGGAAAAAGTCCCACCACAAAACAGCGGTACAGAAGTGGGTGCTCGCCCGATAGACTTGGAGTGAAACCGAGTCATCATGGATTCGATGCAACTTCATGAATATTCTTTCCATGAAATCGTATTGACGCTCTTGGGGAAGATCTTCTCTTATATAGCCAAGTTGCCATTGAAGATTTTTGGATGCCTGTTTCACCACGTCGGGGTTGGCATCGATGGGCTTTTCAGGGTTGATGAAGATGTCCTCGTCGTGATGTAAAATCGCTTTCAGCACTCTCACGCTATCGAGCAGGTAGGTGGACCGGATGCCCGACGGTGAAACCGTCATCCCCTTTTCAAAGAGCCTTTCAGCCTTTTCGAGCGACAAAAAGACTGCCTCCCTTGAAAGCTGCAGATCCGCTGGCCCCTGAAAAGCCCCGTTGTTCTTCCGCATGGTCCTAAGCGTCATCATGCCCCTTGCCAGGGAAACCAAGCCATATTCGCAGTAAAAATCCTCCGCCTGAAACGCACAGTTCTCTTGGATATAGAGGGCCTCCTCTTCTGCCTGTTTAAATAAATCGACGGCGATGGAATAGGACGGGGCGTCGAGCGCCAGATTGCGAAAAAGCAGCATCCGAAGGGTTCTCGCGTTCAAATGGGTCGGATCGATACTGAGGATGATGCGAAGAATTTCGATGGCTTCCCAAAATCGTCGCCTGTAATAAAGCGTTTTCGCAATTTCAATACCGAGCAGCGAATTGTGCGGAAATCGATAGAATGTCGTGACAGCATTCGACCCATCGCTGGCAACAGGTGGTAGCTCGATTTTCGCAGGGGACCAAATGAGTCGGGTCAATGCTTCAACCGAGGATGGATCGCTTCGTAGGACCTCGTCCTGCAGTAAGCCGGGGACAAAATCAAAGTACATTTCACTCCAAAGGCCCACCACCCACCAGATGGGGAGGGTTTCGCCGTTGAACAATGTCATTTCATTCGGGCGACTGCACAGGAGGGCCCGGATGTCATTGATGAGAAGACATTGCCGGGCATAGTCTGTTATCCGGATGACCGGATCGCCAGGCAGTTTCACATTTAAAATGGGAAGTAAATAACTGTCCAAGCTCGCATAATCACCGGCGGCAATTCCGATGGACAGAAATCTGTTTTTGGTGAAGTATTTGGACAATGCCCATCGAATGGCCATTTGATGGGCTAATGAAACAGCGCTTCGGAGGCACTGCCGATAAGATGCCGGATCGCTGACTTCTTCTTCCTTTGGAAAGTCCACATACAAGGTTGTGATATCGTGCGATCGCACCTTCCCCCATCGGCCGTAAACAAAGCGGCCCATCGATTGGTCAATATAGTCTTTAAGCTCTTTTTTAAGCCAGGTTAAGATTTCATGACCAATGATATCTCCACGGCCATAGAGGGCAAAACCGATTCGGACGCCTTCTGTATAATCTACCGACTGTTTTCCTTCACGGCAAAGCTTCAGCATGTTTTCAAAGTTCCATTTCGAACTCAAATGGGGACGTTCGTGACCGATCCAGAATGCGAGACTTCTCAGCACATTCTGTTTATGGAGCGTATCGGCCGATTCCTTTTTGAGTCGTGTTAGCATCGAGTTGCTTACTTTGGGCAAATCGATTTTGCTCTCAGCGATCAAGGCATTGATGCGGTCAGTCAATGCCCGTGTCGAGAGGTTCAGCTCGAGCAGATCCTCCTTCTTCTCAAAAAGTTCTTCAAAGTTGAGACAATTCGGTGGCCTGCCGTCTTCCGGGTCTTGGGCATGACTGCGGATAAAATCTCTAAGCCGATTTTCGTCATAAGTATTGATGATAGCGCTTCTGACCGCGTAATCGATAAATGATCGAACGATTTTTGAATTCCCGCTGTTTCCAGAAAACTTAGTAAATGTTTCAGGGGTCGGGAAAACAGCCAAAAGAGCCGATTTTTCTCTGTCTTGTTTCTTCATGGCTTCACTCCTGATTTAAGAATGGATAATTCAGCGTTGGTTGACGAAAGAGGCCAAATATTTTATCAAGAATGTGATAAATAAAAAGCAATGCTTGTTTTGCAATAAAACAGAAATTTCCATGAAACACCAAAAGGAATTGACAATTTTTTAAGACAGAATGATAATAGACGAAAGAATTTCTGTTGTCAAGAAATCGCCAGCAAACATCAGCATCTTTTTCTTGTCGGCAACAATCGTTTCTGCTACCTGTGGAATTTACTGAGTTGTTTGAAATACGGGGGAGGGTCCGAATCCTTTAATCCACGCTTCCTGGAACAATAGGGCGAAGTCTAACCAAGGAACGGAAGAAAGGGCGATTTTTACGGTCAAGCTCGAGGCCGGGGCAGGTCAAGCCATCAATTCATTTTTTGCTGAAAAGGGAACCCAACGGCCTCTCCGCATTCATCTACAATTCACCGGGTGTTGCGACCCATCCTTGGGTTTAAGCATGGACAATATCCGCGAGTCTGACCTGATCGAAGAGGTGGATGGTCTGACATTTGTCATCGGCCCGGAAGTTTACCAATTGGTCGGGGATATAACAATCTCTTATACGGATGAAACTGGAAGGAAAGGCTTCATCCTCACCTCGGACAAGCCCTTGGGCGAGTGGGATGGTTTGACTGCCTGCACTATCGGCACCCTTCCAGGCCCGGAGTGATTGTGGAAGCGCCGTTCATAAATGAAATCAAAAGAGCGATTTCTTTATGGATGGCACGTCGGTATTCAAAATCCTATTACAAGGAGGTCCAAAATGGAAAATTACAAACTGTTTATCAACGGTGAGTTCGTCGACGCTGCAAGCGGCAAGACTTTTGAGGTAATCGATCCTGGAACCGAGCAACCCATGGCTACGGTCGCTCAAGCAGGCAAGGCGGATGCGGAGGCCGCGATCACGGCCGCGCGCAAGGCCTTTGACAGTGGGATTTGGAGCGGTCTTGCCCCTGCAGCCCGCCTGGCGAAAATCCAAGATTTCGCTGATCAAATCGCCCAGCAGGGCTTGCGCCTTGCAGCAACCGAATCCATGAATGCAGGCCAGATTATAAACTTAGCGAAGGTGATGCCCCTGCTCTCCATCGGGTATGCCCGCAATATCAGCCATTACGCTGCAACAAAATTCCCGTGGGAAGAGGAAATTCTTGCCTCCGGCAACGCATTCGGACCGGGCCGCGAATTTATACGCCGCGAACCAATCGGCGTCTGCGTAGGCATTATTCCGTGGAATTTTCCGATGCTGATGGCCATGTGGAAAATGATCCCGGCGCTCGCAACCGGGAACACGGTCGTGATAAAGCCGGCTTCTTACACCCCTCTGACAGCCCTGATCCTTGCCGAGGCTGCCAAAGCAGCCGGCATACCCAAGGGCGTGATCAATGTGATACCCGGATCGGGAGGAGAGGTAGGAAAAATCCTTTGCACCCACCCGGATGTGGACAAGATAGCTTTTACCGGTAGCACCGCAGTCGGTCGGGAGATCATGAGAATGGGATCGGCTACCGTGAAAAAAGTGACGCTTGAGCTTGGTGGAAAATCCGCCAATATCATTCTCGACGATGCGGATTTGAATCTGGCCGTGGAAGGCGCCACGTACGGCACCTTCTCCCATCAAGGACAGATCTGCGAATCAGGCACACGCGTCTTGGTTTCGTCAAAAATCTATGACCAGTTTGTCGAGATGTTCAAAAAGCGGGCTGAAGCCCTCCGCGTGGGATATCAGATGCACCCCACGTCACACATGGGACCGCTCGTCAGCAAGGAACAATTAGCTACAGTGGAGGGCTATGTCAAGATGGGGAAAGAAGAGGGCGCCGAGTTGATCACCGGCGGCAAGCGCGTCGAGGTTCAAGGAATCAAAGGTGGATATTACTACGCACCAACCATATTCGCGAACGTGAAGAATAAGATGCGCATCGCCCAGGAGGAGATATTCGGTCCGGTGGTCTGCGTGATCAAATACGACAGCGACGAAGAGGCGGTCGCCATCGCCAATGATTCCATCTACGGCCTGGGTGGCGGGGTATTTTCCAGTAATACCGCGCGAGCGGAGCGCGTGGCACGCGGGGTTCGCACCGGGACCATCTGGATCAACAATTACCATATCTTCTCGGATTTCTGTCCCTTCGGCGGATATAAACAGTCCGGCGTAGGCCGCGAATTGGGAGCGCCAGGGTTGCACGAGTACACCCAGGTCAAGAGAGTCCATGTGAACTACTCCGCTGACCGCAATACGAGTATGAATTTCACGCTTATGTCGGACAATAAGAAAGTCGAAGGTTTCGGTTACAATTGTCCGACGAATGTGGTAGGAGGTCATGGGGCGTTGAGCTCGATATACAAGGAGGTAGCAAACTTTAGCTGCAGAAGGGCACTCATTATTACGGATCCCGGCGTCAGGAAAGCCGGGCTTGCAGATCTTGTTAAGGATGCGCTGGTTGATTTCTGCGTGGGCATCTATGATAAGGTACCGCCCGATCCGGATCTTGAATCCGTCGATGGAGCGGTTGATGCGGCCCGTGAACTCAGGGCTGATTGTATTGTCAGCGTCGGCGGTGGAAGCGTCATCGACACCGCCAAAGGGGTCTGCGTGACCCTAAAGAACGGCGGCAAAGTCAATGATCATCTTAACTTCCTGGTGCTTACCGAGCCGCAAACCCCGCATATTGCCATCCCAACCACAGCGGGAACCGGTAGCGAAGTGACCAATGCAGCTGTCCTAACGAGCAAGGGCGCCGGACGTAAATTGTATATCGTAGACACCCACATCATGCCGAATACAGCGATTCTGGATCCGCGCTTTACCATGACCCTGCCTAAGCCGTTAACGGTTTCTACCGCCATGGACGCTATGACCCATGCCGTTGAAGCTCTTACAAGCATCATGTCAAATCAGATTTGCGACGGCCAGGCATTGCACGCTATACGACTGATCAGCGAGAACTTGCCGCTGGTGGTCGCCGACGGCAAGAATGAGAAGGCAAGGCTCAATATGCAGGTCGCGGCCACGATGGCAGGATGGGCATTTACCATCGCGCAGGTGGGGCTGGCGCATGGCATGGCACATACGGTAGGGGCTCTGCACCATGTCCCCCACGGAGCTGCGTGCGGCATCGTATTACCCAAAGTGATGCGTTTTAACGTCGATTATGCGACTGACAAGCTGGCGCTGGTAGCACAGGCCCTGGGTGTCAACACCAAAGGGATGAAAGAGCGTGAGGCGGCTCTGGCCGCAGCGGACGCAATAGAAGCCCTGATGAAAAAGGTGGGGCATCCAACGAGGCTCCGCGACGTCGGCGTCTCTGAAGATGGGCTCATGATGTGCGCTTTTCACGCCGCTGCGGATACGGCTGATATGTTCAACGCCCGTCCTGTGAGTGATCCGATGGAGATTATCGAAATCTACAAACAGGCTTATTAATAAAAACGCAGTTAATTTTTTGACGACATCCCCTCACCCTCCCCTCTCCCCGACGGGGAGAGGGATAGGGTGAGGGTGCTACAGAACAATTCGATAATATAAGGAGGTCATTTAGAAATGGCAAAGTTCGGAACGCAAGAATGGTACGATATCTACTTGGAGGAGATCAACAAAAGCAAGCCTTATGAAGAGGCGGCAAAGACCTGGGAAGGTGACTTTTACTTTATCACGGAAAAAGGCGGTCCGGTCAAAGAACCGATTATCGGATACGTCGATCTCTATCATGGCAAATGCCGGAAAGTAGAAGTTGTTACCGATACCAAAAAATATAGCCCCGAATTTATCATCTCCGCTCCCTATCACATTTGGAAGAGAATATGCCTGAAGCAGCTCGACTCCACCCAGGCGTTGATCACCAAGCAGTCCAAGCTAATGACGGGCAGCAGAGGCACCATGAGCAAGATCATACGCTACACCAAGGCGGCGAATGAGCTTACCAATATCACTGCACGAATAGCCACGGAGTGGCTGGATTAACAATAAGGATTCAAGGGGCCAAGGATTCGAGTGAAGATCCTGGAGACAAAACATTTGAACCCTCGAATCCTTGAATCCTCGAACCCTTGAACCCTTCTGTTCCAACTTAGGAGGTTAATATGTGGACTTTTTCCTGTCCCTTTGTCGTTTACGGTGATAATGCTCTTGAGTACATTGCGCAGATTCAGGGTAAGAAAGCCTTCATTGTCACGGATAAGAACATCGTAAAGCTCGGGTTGACCAAACCGGTGACCGACCAACTGGACGCTGTGAACATCCAGTGGCAGATCTTTGATGAAATAGAACCCGAGCCTTCGCTGAATACTATTCGAAAGGGCGGCATCGCTGTGGGAAAGTACCGGCCCGACTGGGTGATCGGCTTGGGCGGAGGCTCCTGCATGGATGCGGCCAAGGCGATCATCATCCTGTTGGTACGGCCCGACCTTGAGCCGGATGCGATTATTGCATCCGATACGTACAATTTCAGGGCCAAGGCCAAGCTCATGGCTATTCCAACCACCAGCGGCACGGGTTCGGAAGCCACGTGGGCCATCGTGCTCACCGACGCGGAGAATCAGCGCAAGGTCGGACTGGGGACGACCGAATGTATGCCGGATGTCGCCATCCTCGATCCTGTGATGGTTGCTGGCATGCCTCCGCAGATCACAGCCGATACGGGTATGGACGTCCTCACGCACGCCATAGAGGGATACGTATCCACATGGGGGACCAGCATCACGGACGGCCCGGGATTGGTTGCAGCACGGCAGACTCTCAAATATTTGCCTAAGGCTTACAAGAACGGGAACGACCTGGATGCACGAAAGGAGATGTTAAACGCGGCCACACTTGGCGGGATGTCCTTCGGCAATTCCATGGCAGGACTGGGCCACAGTACCGGACACGCGCTCGGCGCCATTTTCCATCTTCCTCATGGACGCACCGTGGGTCTCTTCTTGCCCTACACCATGGAATACCTGATCAACGGTTCCGAGGAGACAACGGCCAAATATGCCGAGATCGCACGCTATTGCGGCGTCGCGTCAGGCGCTGACAAAGAATGCGCTAACGCCTTGGTTGCCAAGGTCCGCGCACTGGCAAAGGAAATTGGCCAGCCGCTCACGGTCAAAGACTGCGGAATCGACAAGGCGAAATACGATGAATCCATTCCCGGACTAATAGACAGGGCATTGAATGAAGTCATGACGATCACCGTCACCCGTGTGCCCGGCGAGGAAGACTTAGGGAAAATATTTAAGTATGCTTACGAAGGCAAGAGTATCGATTTCTAACGAAACTTACAGGATGGGTCATGAACGGATATCAGGGCAAATTGCTCATTGCTGATCTCACCAAGGGAATGCTTACCGACGAGCCCCTGAATGAGAAATATGCGCGCGATTTTATCGGAAGCACCAGTCTGGCCGCACGCTATCTTTTCGACATGATTGACGAGAAGACGGATCCGCTCGGGCCCGATAACCCGCTTATTCTTATGCCCGGCCTGCTCAACGGTACCAGCGGGCCCAGTGTCAGCCGTTGGGGGGGCGTCACCAAATCTCCGTACACCGGGTATTACGGTGACGCCAACGCCAGCGCCTGGTTCGGCGCGCAGCTCAAGAATGCCGGCTATGACGGCATCATCCTCAAAGGCAAATCAGCCAAACCAGTGTACCTGTACATCAAGGACGGTATTGCCGAGCTGAAAGATGCCAGCCACCTCTGGGGCAAGGATACCTACAAAACTCAAGAAGAGATCAAAAAGGAATACGGAGACAACCGTATTCAGGTTGCCTGTATCGGTCCTGCCTCGGAGAACCTGGTGCTCTGCGGAAACATCGTTTCCGAATATGGTCATTGCCTTGGCCGTGCCGGCTTGGGATGCGTGACGGGCTCAAAAAAGGTCAAGGCGATTGCCGTTCGCGGCAAAATGAAGCTTCCCATGCACGACCCGGAAAGATTCCGTGAGGCCACGCGTCTGGCAATGACCGAGGTCAAGGAAGGTTTTTTGTCCATGATCATGCACGAAACCGGCACCGCAGGATGGGTGGATGGGGCCATCTCCTACGGCGATGGCCCGACAAAATATTACACAGCCGCTACCCTGCCTGAGGCAACAAAAATAAGCGGTGCCACGCAGGTGGAGCAATATCAGACCGACAGTACTGCCTGTTACAGCTGCCCGATACGCTGCCGAAAGATTCTCCAGATCAAAGAAGGAAAATATCTATATGATAGGGTCGAAGGCCCTGAATATGAAACATTGATCGCCTGGGGAGCAATGATGGGTCTGGATGTCGACATGTCCACTGCCGTTTACTTTAACGAGGTGTGTAATGCCTATGGGTTCGATACGATTAGCAGCGGCGCGAGCGCCGGCTACGCATTCTATCTCTATGACCTGGGAGTGCTTACGGAGAAGGACACCGGCGGCCTGAAGCTCACCTGGGGAAATATCGATGCGGCCATCGAGCTTGTTCATCAGATCGGTAAGAACCAGGGCTTCGGCGCTATCCTGGCAGGCGGGACGAAGCGAATGGCTCAGAGATACGGCCGGCCTATCGGAGAAGCAGTGCAGACCAAGGGACTTGAGTTTCCCATGCACGATCCAAGGGCATTTCACTCCATGGGCCTTGTCTACGCAACCGCGGCGCGCGGAGCCGACCATAATAAAAGCGATGGATACAATATAGACGGTGGCACGGGCCATCCTGACTTGGCTTTTACGATAACAGACCGCTGGGCTGATGATAAAGCCGAGATGGTTGAAAAAAGCCAGAACTGGAGGGCGGTTTGCGATTCAATCGGCATCTGTCACTGGGCCATTATACCGGTTTCAATGATCACCGATATGATTAATGCCTCCACAGGATGGAATATGGACTTAGACCAGTTATTAAAAACTGGGGAGCGGGCCTTTCAGTTGCAGCGGGCCCTCTCCTGCAAGCTCGGCATTACCGCAAAAGATGACGTGTTGCCCGAGTTCGCCATGAGACCGATTCGCGAGGGCGGAACAGAGGGCCATGTCCCGAACATGGAAAAGATGCTGCCTGAATACTATGCTCTCAGAGATTGGGACAGTCTTACCGGCAAGCCATCGAAGAAACGCTTGGAAAGCTTGGGCATGCCGGAGATCGCAGCATCTATCGGTGCGAAGTAGCTACAATTAAGGGCACAAAATTCTAAAGTATTGGACCGATTTTGGCTAAAATTAATATCAACTTCATCGGCCCGTTGAAAGTCTTCCTCGGCGCACAAACTGTAAACGTCGATGTCAACAACATTGACGAAGCCAGGAATTATGTTGAGACTCATTACGGGCCGACCTATGAGAAAAAACTGAAATCCATGGGAGTCAAAGCAAAGCAGTCAATCTGGGATAACAGCGTCTTCCTGCTGAACGGTAAGAACATAAGGCAGCTCGACAGACCGGTCCTTAAGGACGGCGATAAACTTGATTTGATGCTCTTAGTGGCAGGTGGCTAAAAAACTGGTGGCTTTGATCGGGTGGCCATTAAAAGGGCCAAAACCAATCCGGAGCGTTCGAAGCGTGAAGTTTTTGTGCAAATTCTCTAAAAGGAATGTGACCATAACGTGCGGCACGGCCACTGACCTTGGAAAGGAGGATGGGGGCATTAGAGGAAGAAAACTTGAAGTGACCAATGGCCAAAAAAGAAAGAAGGAGGAAAAAGTCATGAAAAAATCGTACAGCATCTTGACAGTTTTATTGATTACGGTTATGGCCTTTGGCTTAGCGGGCGCTCAGACCTCACCAAGTATCATCAAGGTGGGTATATCGGTGCCACTGAGCGGTCCAGCTGGACCCTGGGGAACAGTTCCTATTCCGGCATATGAAGCCTGGGTAGAACTTTTCAACAAGGATGGCGGTTTCAAAGTAGGAAATGAGACCTATAATTTTCAGTTGGTTTTTACGGACGATAAAAATTCGCCAGAAGGTGGAGCGGCTGCGGCCAAGAAACTTATCTATGAGGACAAAGTTAAGTTTATTGCCGGTCACTGGAGCTGGAACTTTCCCTCCGTATCCGCCGTGGCCAATCAGGCCAAGGTTATTTATTTAGGCAGAACCGGCAACGAGGCGGTCCCGGGTGGTGTATATGACCCCAAAAAGCAACCCTATACCGTTTTTGCCAATCCGTCCCTTGAAGAATTTGTTTCAGACATACACGCCATAGTCGAGGCCTTTCCAAATTATAAAAGGATCGGCATCAGTGACTCGAACTTAGGAAAAGGCCTAGGCTGGGATTATCTTGATCGTGATTTGGATAAGGCAAAAATCAGATATCATCATGAATGGTATCCACCGGGAACCCAGGATTACACACCCTACATCACCCGTTTTAACGAAGCGGGATGTGACATCATTTATGGTGGAGGGGATGTCCTGGCCGCCATGATGATCGCCAAACAGCGCTGGGAGATGGGCTTCAAAACCTGGAAGACCGGTACTTCCGGCGCTGTTCTTGATCCCATGATGTATATCAATGTCAGCGGCATGGAGGCTAGCCAGGGGCTCATGGGCCAGTATTTCGGCATCTGGGATTTCAAGAAAACAAAGGTAGACCCTAAAAGGATCCAACGGGTCAAGGATGCTATGGAAATTGTTTCCAAAAAACAAGGCAAGCCATATACATACACTGGATGGGTTGGCTGGCTTCCCCATCATCTAGAAATCTTGGCCCAAGCTATGGAGAAGGCGGGGACAGTGGACAACCCCGACGCCATCATGAAGGTCATTCGCGGCGGCACTTTTGACACAACTCTTGGGAAATTTACTATGTCAGGGGCCAAGACCTACGGATCGCCGATCGTCTTCGGAACTCCGGGGGCTATGTCTCAGATCCAGGGCACCAAAGAAGTCTATCTGAGTGAACATCCCTTGACCCATCTACCGTAACAAAGGGAAAAAAATGAACCCACTCCCTGGGCTAAAGCCCAGGGTTTCAGGTCTGCTGATATGATCTGGCATAATCACCGACGTTGTTCCCTAATGTATCGCCGCACGACCTCTTCATCGACATTGCCTACTGTCTC
>Ga0326728_10010984_pt1 | contig 20901 bp, 17 predicted proteins | sample MB3enrmetagenome_FD_207602 | JGI IMG/M metagenome (GOLD analysis project Ga0326728, IMG submission 207602) | Lab enriched peat soil microbial communities from McLean, Ithaca, NY, United States - MB31MN | ecosystem: Environmental > Terrestrial > Soil > Wetlands > Peat | place: USA: New York... | reverse complement strand
GCATCTGGAGACATGGGGGGTACACAACGATCTTTGTCACGCATGACCTTGACGAAGCGCTCTTCCTTGGCACAAGGATTGTCATTATGACTCCGAGACCGGGCAGTATCGCACGAATTTTCGATGTGCCTCCCGGCTTACCGCGTGACCGTGATCACATCGATTTTTTGCATATGAGGAACATGATCGGCCATGAGTTTGCCGCTTTGACCGGCCGGGTCAACGAAAAAGGGCAAGCCGGCAAGGCCAGGCCGTCCTGACCGAGGGAAAGGAGAAGAAATGCGAATCAGCATTCACGATAATGATTTACGGAGAAGCCACGGTCTGAATCGCCGCAATTTCTTAAGATTTACGACGCGCCTGGCTGCCTCGGCAGCTATTACCGGCAGTTCCGGACTTTTATGTCCCCGCGTCTGGGCCGGTCAGAACGACGGCAAGGATCCTGTACTGAAAATCGGCTACATACCCATCCTGGATGCCGCACCATTGCTGATCGGTCACGCAAAAGGGTTTTTCGCCGACGAAGGAGTCGAGGTCGAGAAGCCGGTTCTCATCCGGGGCTGGTCTGCACTTTCAGAAAGTTTTCTGGCGGGGCACTTCAACCTGGTGCATCTCCTTCTGCCCCTGGCGATTTTTATGCGCTATGCACAAAATCACAGCATCAAGGTAGTTGCGTGGAATCACATGAACGGTTCCGGGGTGACGGTCGGCGCGTCCAGCGGCATTCGGAAACTGGAAGATCTCAGTGGCAAACAGATTGCCATTCCTTTCTGGTATTCCATACACAACGTTATCCTGCAACTTTGTCTGCGAAACTCCGGTTTGGAGGCCGTCATGCAGGAAAGAAACGGCTCCTTGAAATCCGACCGGACCAACCTGTTCGTCATGAATCCCCCGGACATGCCCGTCGCCCTAGCTTCCGGCGCTATTGACGGCTATATCGTCGCTGAACCTTTCAATGCTTCGGGAGAGGTGAACGCCAAAGGCAAGCTGATTCGTTTCACCGGCGATGTATTCCGCAATCATCCCTGCTGCGTCGCCGCGATGCACGCCGATGATATCGCCAAACGGCCGACATGGACTCAGAAAGTCGTCAATGGATTGGTCAGGGCACAACAATGGACGGAGCAGAATCGCGATGAAGCGGCCCATATACTTTCACGCGACGGCGGTGGTTATCTGCCCATGCCCGGACCTCTAGTCAGCCGGGCCATGACCAAATACGATCTCGATACTTATGGAACATCGGGAGGCACTGGGGCTATACAACACCCGGAGTGGGCTGCGAAACGCATTTGTTTCCAGCCCTATCCTTTCGAATCGGCTACACGCGAAGTGGTCCGGCTGCTGAAAGAAACCAAAGTGGAAGGAGGCGCGAACTTTTTGAAAAACCTGGATGCCGAAAAAGTAGTCTCCGAACTTTTCGACTATGACTTCGTCAAAAAGGCGGCTTCCAGGATTGGCGGCCTGCAAACATTCGAAGGCATCGATCCCGTCCATCCTTACATTCGGACGGAGATGATCAGCGTATGACGGAGCCGGACGACAAAAAACCGTCGCATGGGGGTTGGGACTGGCGGGCTTTGAGGTATCAATTATTGGGAATAGGCGCGGCCCTTTTCCTGTGGAAAGTGGTCAGCAGCCCTCTTTTTTTGCCGCCTCAATTCAGCGAAAGTTTTTCACCCGAAAATGCATTTTTGAAACTCTGGCAATTCTTGGGCAGCGACGATTTTTTTCGTCATGCGACACCAAGCCTTCTACGTGTGGGTATCGGGCTCGGAATCGCCACTGCCGTCGGTATTCCGGTTGGACTGCTGACGGCATTTTTCGCCCGCCTGCATCAACTTAGCAATATTCCCTTCCAGTTCATTCGCATGACGTCGCCACTGGCATGGATACCCCTGGCAGTGATGGCTTTCGGCGTCGGGACGAGGCCCGTGTGCTTCCTGATAAGCATGGCCGCAGTGTGGCCCATCATCCTTAACACGTCGCACGGAGTGAAAAACGTCGATCCTCTGTGGGAAAAAGTCGTGCGCATTCTGGGTGGGAACAGTTGGGCTGTTCTGTGCCATGCGATTATCCCAACCATCGTACCGGATGTTCTTACGGGCCTGCGCATCGCTTTGGGAATCTCCTGGGTGGTCCTTGTTCCGGCGGAAATGCTGGGGGTTTCGACGGGCCTTGGTTATTACATTCTGGATACACGCGACCGCCTCGACTATGGTGAGTTAATGTCCGCTATTCTGATCGTAGGTTTCTTTGGGTACTTGTCCGACCTCCTAATTCGGATTCTGCAACATCGCTTTTCGTGGCGTGGTAATAACCTGGCTTAGAGGCAGACTTGATCCCAAGCCACGAAAACCGCATCTCCATCATTGGGTTTGACGCAGGTTTTTGCCAGGAACGGATTATCTATCTGTCGAGAGGGTATTTGGCATTATTGACGGAGAAACCCGGCACAAGGAAATCTTGGATTGCATAACCTGCCGGGAGATTCGATTGGGGAAAGGGGCAGCACCTGCCCCTTTCCCGACCCGTTAGTTAAGATCCGGCCTGGGGATTTCCAGGAGTGCCGGCCGAAGTGCGGCCGTGTTGATGGAAATCGGCCGCTGTTGCCTTCGATCCGGGCATTTGCCTAGAATTCCAGTTCAAGGCCTTTTTCACAAAAGTTAAACTTGGCGGGATCGGTTTCGCTGCCGTCAGCAAACACCGCTTTTACGTACTGTTTGCAGCTCTCATTGTTTGCGCTCTCATCCCAAACCAGGGTTACGACGCTCCCCGCCTTGATTCCGCTTCCAACGTCAAATTCTCCCCACTCTTTTTTGTCTTGTGAAACCAGTATCTTTTTGATGAGGGCATCCGTAGTGTTATGAACCTTGAAAGAGTAATCGCCGGCCGCCAGCGTGGATAAGACAAAAAACCCACTCACCATTACGCAAACAGCGACAACCAATGCCAATCTTTTGAAATTGTTCATTCGGATCTCCTTTAGATTAGGGTTATTTCTTAATTGTATGTTCTCAACTGGATCAGACTTAAGGTTGAGAAAGAAAGTGTGCATTTTTATTCGGCAGGTTTCCGATTTTGATTAAGCATTTTTTTAGAGGCGCATGGGGAGACAACCTATCCATTGATTTGCTCCAGTGAGCAATGAGCGCCCAAATCCATCAGATGATTGAGACCGGCCATATTATTTCTGAGGCCGGCAATCCTAAGAGGACCGCCGGCACAGAGCTTTCCCGATATCTCAATGACCGGCCCTGCTCCCTTCTACCAGCTTTACCAAATCGCCCACATACCTTTTGACCTGGTCGGCCTGAGCATGCATTTCCTGGGAAGCCGCAGCCGATTCCTCCGCGCTGGCGACGTTTTGCTGAACCACTTTATCCATTTCACTGACTGCTTTATTGATCTGCTCGACTCCCTGGGCCTGCTCGTTGGACGCCTCCGCAATCTCACCAATCAGCTCGGACATTTTTGAGTTGCTCACAGCCACCTGACGAAAATCAGTCTCGGTTCTATCGACGATTTCGGACCCTTCCTTGATTTTCTTAACACTGCCTTCGATGAGATTTGCGGTATTTTTCGCCGCTTCCGCCGCCCTCATGGCAAGGTTTCTGACTTCGTCGGCAACCACAGCGAACCCCGCGCCGGCCTCGCCCGCCCGCGCAGCTTCAACTGCTGCGTTCAGAGCCAGCAGGTTTGTCTGGAATGCAATTTCGTCAATGGTTTTAATGATCTTGGAGGTCTCTTCACTGGCTCTGGAAATTTCCGCCATCGATCCGGATAGCTCTCCCATTGATTGATTTGCTTTCGAGACCACCAATCCGGCTTCAGTCATCAACTGGTTGGCCTGATTGGAATTCATCGCATTCTGCCTCGTCATGGAAGCCATCTCTTCCAGAGAGGAGGACGTCTCCTCGATTGCCGCCGCCTGCTCGGACGCGCCTTCTGAAAGCTGCTGACTCGCTGAGGAAATCTGAGAGGATGCGGAGGCAATCTGTTCTGCTCCCCTGTTCAATCCTTCGGCAACCCGTCTGACCGGGCCCGAGAGTTTTCGAGCAAAGACGACGGCCAGGATGACTGCTAACGCCAGAATAACGACACCCATAACTGCAAGGGTTTTTCGAAGCAAATAAACGGGAGCCAATTCTTCGTCGAGAGCCCCGGCGACAAAGACCACCCAGCCGGTTAATTCCACAGGCGCAAACCCTCCGATTTTCTCAGTTCCTGAAAAGAAGTACTTTTCGGTCCCTACCTCATGGCTCAATGCCTTCCGCGCAATATCTTCCATTCCCTTAACTGTTTTCATATCGGTTTTCAGTATGAGATCTTTGTTCTGGTGGGCAATAACGATGCCGTTATTATCTACCAAGAATGCATTCCCCGATTTGCCTATTTTGGTGTTTTCTATGATACCGCAGAAGAGTTCCGGCTTTACAGCAGATGTCAGAGAGCCGATCACCGTTCCTGATTCGGAAAGAACGGGAACGCTCAATCGAACCACTGGGTTGCCCGTAGCTTTCGACTTCAATACGGTTCCCACACTGGCTTTGCCCTGCATGGCCGCTTTGACGGAATCGCGGTCCGCTATATTGATGCCCTTATTCGTTCCATCGACCCCATCAGCGCATATTATCCCGTCGAGACCGGTCAGGATGATGGTCTCGTAGGCTGCCTCAAAATCTTTCCGAAAACCGGAGAGTTCCCGCGTCGCTTTGTCAGTCACGTCAGTTGAATTCGAAGCACCACGCTTATTGACTGAGTCCACAGCTTGAACAATCGCCGGCCTCGTTGCCAATGCTTTCAAGACTTTCAATTCTCCGGAAAGCGTCAGATTGACCATCGATGCGAGACTTTTGGAGGCAGTGGTGAGTTCGCTTCTCACAGCGTTGTCCAGAGACGTGGTCGATCGGTCTGAGGAAACCATGGCGACCAACACCAGAGGGGTCATGGCAAGAGCAATTCCAAACAACACAAGCTTTGTATTCAGACTCATTTTTTTCATATTTGACTCCATTCAGCACTCCGACTAATTAAGGATCGAAAATTTGTCCGCAGGCAATCCTGCAAAGATGCCTGTCACTTGGTGACTTTTCGGAGTTAATGTGATTGCCTGCCATTGATCTTGCCGGCAGGTTGCATTTTTGAACCGATAGTCCTTCATGGTATCCCAAACCGCAAGAATTCCCAGGGTATAGATTTGGCATGATTACCTTGGTAATATCGGTGGAAAGCTTGTGGATGTTTAAGCTTTTTTCATGCCCGTTAACGCCTTTCCTAATGAGACAATCTCCCTCCGATCTGCATTTATAGATTGCGCCCATGACGGTAAGGGCTTTGAAGTGTTTGTGTTTATTCAATCTCTCGGCAAAGTGAAAATTTGAACAACAGCCTGCATGCCCCAGGCTGTTACTGATGCATACGAAATACACAAAGCAGCCCTCACACTACACATATGGCGGTTTGTTTCGAAAAACAGGCAGGGCGCATTTTCGCACAAGAATGAAGCGGGAACGGCATGAGGTCACCACTGTGCCGGCGCGCAATGTTTAAGGGAGCGGGGAATTTCGTCGAGAGCCAGCCTATATACGCATTACCGTTCACTACAATGGGTCAACTCAAGTCCGCCTTCTGACAACTGTTCACTATTCGTCACTGCTTACTATCGATTTCGCATGCATACCGGCCTGATTTGAACAGGTGACCCGTATGCCGCCGCCAAGCATCATTGCGTTCCATTCGGACTTATGCCAATAATGAGCAAACGGGAAGCGGCTTAAATTCTCAGTTATGCCGGCGCGCAACGATTGAGGGGTACAGGAATTGGCGAGAGCGAACTTGACTATGCATTTTCGTTCAGTGCTCACTACTCTCCCGCACACTGCTCAGCTCGTGCTCCGATGGCTCCATCTGAAACAACCGGACGGTGCCGAGTGCCCAATGCCCTCACGCCCTCTTTTTTGGCTCACCATCTGCTTCATGCTCGGAATAGCGGCGCATCGCCTGTTCCAGGACAGCCTGCCGGGCGGGACGCACTATTATGTCCTCGCTTCTCTGATCCTCATTGCGATTATGGCTGCTGCAATGCGTTCGCGCCGCCGTTCCGGAGAACGGAGGAGAGAGGACGGAGAACCGAAAACGGAAAGCCCGGGGCAAGAAGCGGAAAGCGGGGGTCAGAAAACACCCCTGTTCATCGGTTTTGGTATCCCTGCACTCTTGTTTATCGTTTTGGGAATTTGGGCCGCAAAATCGGCAGCCCCGCAGTTTCAACATGATCTCGAACCCTTTCTCAACGGTAAGCCTGAGTCTTTCATCGGCGAAGTTTCAGGCGCCACCGAATACTTTCCGGAGAGGACCCGGACCCCTCTCCGCCTCCTCTGGGCAATAAAGGACGACACAAAAATTCCTCTTAATTCGGGAATCGTCCTGGGCCTGCCAAGAAAAGAGATCGAGCCCGGCATTTTCCTCGTGCCCGGGGACCGCGTGCTGTTTCGGGGCGTTCTCAAGCGATTCCGAAACTTCAAGAATCCGGGCGGCTTCGACTACGTTCGCTACCAGGCTGAAAGAGGGCTCTATGCCCAGTGCTTCCTCAAGGGCGAACGGAACCTGATAAAACTTGCGCCTTCAACCGGGACGACATATGGAGATCCAAAAGACGCCGGACGGTTTTCTTTGCTTCGTCTTCCGTCCTCCGTCCTCCATTCGCTAAGGGGCCGGATCGAGCTTTTTCGGCAGAAGACCCTGATATGGGCTCAAAAATCAATGGACCCGGCCCCGGCTGCTTTTTACGCCGCCATGATTCTGGGCTACAAAACATTGCTGGACAGGACCTGGCAGGACCACATTCATCAAACGGGCCTGAATCACCTGCTCTCCGTTTCCGGCCTGCATATCGGCATGGTCAGCATGTTTGTCTTCTGGCTCGTCCGGCTCATGGTTCGCTCTTTTTGGCCGTCAATTCTTAACAGGACCAGCGACAGACAGATAGCCCTCTGGCAGGCCCTTGCGTGCGCCGTCTTTTATGCTTTTCTGGCCGGGTTCGGGGCGCCCACGATCTGGAGGTCGATCCTCACCCTTTCCGTTTTTTTCGGGGCCGCTTTCTGGTACCGGAGGGCGGATTCGCTCACCGTCCTGGCCCTCGCGGCCCTTTTGATACTGATCCTGGACCCCGGAAACCTCTGGCAAATCCCCTTCCAACTTACCTTTGCCTGCGTTCTTGCCATTATTGTCATCTATCCCCGGTTTCGCGAGATAAGACTCCACAAGATATTCCCCGCCCTCGAACCCAACAGGACGCTTGGCAGAACAGTATCCCTGTTCGAAGATGCTTTCTGGGTTTCGATAGCAGTCAATATTCTGCTTTTTCCTCTGATCATATTCTACTTCGATGGATTTGCCTTGGCCGGCATTATAGCCAACATCCTGCTGATCCCATTTACCGGATTTGTGATCCTGCCGCTTGGGCTTTTCAGCGTGCTCGTTTTTGCTTTCAGCGAAACTCTTGCTTATCCGGTGCTCCTGGTCCTCAACTACCTTCTCTGGGGCTGCCTGTACTTCATAAGATGGTTTACCGGTTTCACCTGGAGCTTTTTCTGGACCGGCAGCATGTCACCGGCCTGGCTTGTCGTAATCTATGCCGTACTGGGCCTCATTTTTGCCCCCTTTTCCCGAAAACTTAAGACCGCCGGTTTCAGCGCCCTGGCTGCGCTTGTCTTCATTTGGGTCGCCCTTGGTTCCCACGCCGCCACGGACAGGGGGGCGCTGACGGTAGACGTGATCGACGTCGGGCAGGGAACATCGACTCTTCTCCGGCTGCCCTCGGGTGAGACAATGCTGGTTGACGGCGGAGGCATCCCGGACGATTCCTATGACATAGGCCGGGCGGTGCTTGCTCCTTTTCTATGGCATGAGGGAATCCGCAGGCTCGATACCGTGGCCGTGTCGCACGATCACCCGGATCACGGGCTGGGCCTTCGCTTTATCCTTGCCCATTTCGATGTGGGTTGCTTCTGGACGAGCGGAATTATCGAGGAACATTCCAATGCCTCTCTTTGCGGCCTGGATGAAATAGCGTCCAAGCGTAAGATTAAAATAAGAAGCTTCCCCGATCTGCTCTCGGATGTCCAAATCGGCGGAGTCCAAGTTCGGCTGCTGCACCCGACCCCGGACTTCCTGAAAAAGGGGTCTAAAAAGGACCTCAACGATGTGTCGCTCGTACTGGAGATATCCTTCGGCCAAACCACGGTCATCCTGCCGGGCGATATCGGCCGGAGCATCGAACTCTCGATTATTCCCGCTATCGAAGGATCGATGCAGACGTTTCTGGTTGCGGCCCATCACGGCAGCCGGAACTCAAACAGTGAAGAGTTTCTGGACGCACTGCACCCGCGGGCCATTGCTTTCAGTTGCGGCTATGACAATCAGTTCGGCTTCCCGCATCCGGCCGCGATCGAGCGGTGCGTTGAGCGCAATATCCCCATGTACAGGACTGATTTGCAGGGGGCGGTGCATGCGGTGTCGGACGGACAGAAATGGACAATAACCACGGAAGCGGACAGGGACGGCAATGCCCAAACGAACCAGGAACGATAGAAAGCATCACAATTGAAGACTAACGGCTGTTTTAATCCCCGGCCGGATTCTCTCTTCAAAAAGCGCTATCTGCATCGAACCAGCCGCAATGGAGATTCCTCCACCATTTTGGTACCCTGAAAACCAGATTTCCCGAGTTGAAATTCCAAGGTGGGATTCTTAGAGCAAATCATGTCTTGAAAAATCGGAACGTTACGTACAGTGCCAAAGAGGGTTGAATTTATCTCGTTGAATTTGCTGAATTGAGCCCGGCAGGGATGCAGTGTCGGGGTAGCCCGCCGGCGCTTCTCTACTATCCTGACTTAATCGCTAACTACTTTATTCTATAATGTCAAAGAGTTATCAAACTAAGGGAAGGCATTATCAAACCGCTGCACCGCAAGTTTTTCACGATCGCGGATTCCCATCCCGAACGGTACGCGAGTGGAACAAACGTCACTGTCAGCCTGGTATGTGGAGACGCGTGCGTCGGGTTCCTATAGACGACCCGGATAATAACTCTGTAAAGCAAAGCCAACGCGAACGATTGACATAGGACCACACTGGACTTATCAACCTGAGAGGATATGAAGCCATCGATCCGCTACCCGTTTAACCTGAACGGGTGCAAAGATTCTCGCAACTACACATTTCACCAACGCTTCGGGATGACGTGACGCATGTGTGACGTCCACATCGATCGCCGAAGAGATTCTTTTTAGCGTTATCCATTCCTGATGGTCCCGATCAAGGCCGAATCAAAGTGCAGGAGGAGATCCATGCAGCGCATCGTTTCTTATCTCGTTGTGTTGGCCCTGGCTATAGCGTCGCCCATGGCGATGCAGTTGTTTTTTGGACTATCGGATGCCCGCGCCGCGTGTGTGAACGGGGTATTGGACAAGGGCGCCGGAGAAGATCTGGAAGTGACCGGTCCGTGCACGGTAAACGAGGGGCAGACATACAGGTACGGCAACGTTAACATATACAACGGCGGCTCTTTGAACTTCGTCGATCCCTCTGCGAATAAACAAATCCATTTCTGGGCGAAATCGATCCTGGTGGAAAATAATTCGAGCTTAACCGCCGGTACGGTGGGATCGCCCATTGGCACCAAATGCCAGGCGGCCAAAGACAGCGGGCAGACCGTTTACTGCGGAGGAATGGTTACGTTTCACCTGTACGGCGAAGATCAGGGCGCCTACCCTTTCGGGACCCACGCGAGGAAGGGGGGAAAGGGGATTACCTGTAAAACCGACGCACGGTGCGGCGTGCCTGCCGGCATTTGGAGCCCGCCCAATGGTCCGGGCTCCGTCAAGGCGGCGCTCCCCGGGGGTGTCAGCGATTATTTTTACCCGTATGAACCTTTGACATACGACGACGGCAATCCCAACGGCTTTTTCGGCTACAAGGTGCTGGCGCTTTCATACGGAGGCACATTGCAATTGTTTGGCAAGAAAGGGGCACTCAACGATGAAGGTCAAGTTCCCTCTCCGTCGAATTCCGGCAAGAGCTGGGCCCGTCTGAGTCAGACCCTGCCGAAAGGCGGCACGACCCTGTTTTTGGACCGCGCGGTCGATCCGGATTGGGAACCCACTGACCAGATCGTGGTCACTACAACGGACTATTTACCGGGTCATTCGGAACAGTTGGAGATCTGCTCCGTAGACTCGAGCAATAATTCGGTCACAGTCAGGACGCCCGGCGCCACGGGCGCCTGCGGTTCGGATACCAGCGCGGTCAAATACATCCACAATGGAGTGACATACGATTTAAGTGAAAAAAATAACCCGAACATAAGCCGCTTGAATCTGGACATCAATGTCGGTGATAATCCGGCCGCCGAGACACGCGCCGCTGTTGCGCTGCTTTCCCGGAGCATCCTCATTGTCTCCGAAGGGCCGGCCCTGAACGTAGGCTTTCCCGCGCAACACGCCCCATGCCCGGCCGGTGATGCTCCTGCTAAATGCGACCGGTTTTTCGGCGGACATACCATAGTCCGTCAGGGATTTCAGTCATGCCAGGTGCAGGGCGTCGAATTCAGGCAACTCGGCCAGGGCGGCCGCATAATGCACTATCCGGTGCACTTCCACATGGCCCGTCAGACGCCCCCTGAAACCTTCGTCAAGGACTGTTCGGTCAACGAGTCCATGACCCGCTGGTATGTAATTCATGCGACCCAAGGCGTCACCCTGGCGCGAAACGTCGGCTACAAATCCATCGGCCACGGCTACTATCTGGAGGACGGAACGGAGACTAACAACGTCTTTTATTCGAACATCGGGATCTTCGCCCGCGCGGCAGTCAACAACAACCAGAATCCCCGAGGGGTGCCGGGCATCCTGGCGGGAAGCAGCAAAGTAAGCGCAGACCCGCCTTTCAATTCTGATTTTGCCAACCCTGCCGTCTTCTGGATCATGAACGGCTGGAACGATTTTCAGTACAACATGGCCGCGGGGGCCAGTGCGTGCGGCGCCTGTTACTGGCTCCTACCGGGTCTGATCAGCGGGGATTCACGCAACATGGTGTGGGAATCCTACGCCTCAATTCAAAAGACCATACCCGGGGGAGCCCCGCTAAAAAACTTTGTGGGAAACTACGCCTCCTCGGCACAATTGTCATTCAATACCGTCCAGGCGACCGATGCCTGTAACGGTCTTGCCGACCTAGGTCCGATAGACAACCCGCTCGTACCGGCCCCGAATCCCGGTTATTATCCCCAGGTGAGCGGATTGCGGCAACCCACCCTGTGCTCTGGAACCTGCTCCAATAATCTTGGGCAACCGTGCGCGACGGACAGTCAATGCAACCCATCGGGAGGTACAACCAATACCTGCACGGCGAATTGTGCTCAAACGCCGCCGTGCAGCGTGCCAAGCCCCGGGGCGCCGTTCGATACCCGCGACTTTTGCCCGGTCACGGTTCTCGATCACTACACGTCATCCTTCCACTGGCCTGAGAAGAATTTTGCCGCGATCTGGCTGCGCGGCAAATGGATGCTGCTTAGCAATAGCGTGCTCTCCGACTCACAAAACGGAGGGATCGGTCTGGTCACCGGCGGCGACTATACGTTGTCGAGCGTCATCCCCGGAAACTGGCAGACGGCGATACGGAGTGTCTTTATCGGGAATACCCAGACGGGTAATCCCCTTACCTCCAATGCCGGACCCTTTAACCCCCTCAAAAGCGCGGACGGGGCAATCCAAGGACTCTCCTGCGACAACACCGTGAACAGATCCCTCTTCTGTCTTTCGAAACAAGAGGGGATCACCATGCCGATTTCTAATTTTTCGATGCAGCAGAGGCTGTTCAACGTCTATGACGGACCGAACTATCAGGACTCGAATGCCTATCTCGACATCACCAAAACCAAGCTGATCCCGGGGTGCACACCGGATAGTTGCCCACCCCTCACCGGCTGGATGTACACGGCAGCCCTCGGCATCCCCATCGATCAGGAAAGCGGGCCAACCCGGTCAGAGCGGAACTGTATTCTCCCGAACGCAGCCATTGGCTGGAAGCAGCCCAACGGGTTTTACTACCCTCCCGCCTTTCATTCGAAGAACCTATACTTCAATAATGTCGACATCCGCCATCTCGTCATTGAACCGCTGTGGAAACCGGGTACGTTTGAATCGGACCTGACGCAGGTCAAAGAGAACTATTGCACCTATGACCCCACTCCCAAGCAGAATGGGACATTTACAGGGTTCACAAGCGTCGACCGTCAGACGGTGCTCAATGACGACGACGGAACACTTACAGGCTTGCTGAGCCCCTCCACACCCGCCAATGGGGAAACCATATCGGTGAATTTGGATCCTTTCTTCACTGCCCCGGTCGGAGCGCCCGAGTGCGCCTCTTTTGACCTTAGTACAAATGGTGGAAATGCAACCGGCGGGACCGCCAATACCAGCCCATACCAATATGTGTCGACTGTCGTCTATCCGGCCTGCGCGGTGGGAAAAAACTGCGGCGGGCATTGCTCGCTGCATAATGAACCCTGCGCGAGGAACGGGGACTGTCCCCCCCCCCCACGTCCAAAGGAACCTGCTCAGACGTGCCTCAATTCGACATGGGGCGAGGCTTGCTCGGACCCGAGTTGCTATGGCGTTCCCTTGTCCCGGCAAATGGTTACGACACTTGCGGATAACAATCGTGCCATTCCCATGATGGGGATGGGATTTTCTCAGCGCAGCATGCTCACGGCAAACAATGGCACCTACTACATGGACACGACCGTGAGCGCAGCAACGCAAAGAAAAGGCCTCGGAGGACCCGTCCCCATAACCTCACTCAATGCCTTCGAGCCTGGGGCCAGCTATTATGTCTTCTTCGTCTACCCCAACGAACTGACCAAGCAGAAGTATCAGATCTATATCGGAAGCGGAATCACCGACTTCGATACGAATATGAGCAAATACATAGTACCGGTACGCGTCGATATCCGCAACGACTCCCTCCAGTTCCAGGAAGGCGTCACCTGGGATGGGTTGAATGCAACATACGGAAACGGTATCTTAACCGTGAGCACCGACTTTACCGAGTTCAAAACCGATTTTGACGCAACCGCCGCGGATTACTGCAAACCTAAGGCCTTCTGTCAACTGAACGGCGCGACGTGTGCATCCTCTTTGAACCCGAGCGATCCTCTGTACGATATATCGCAGCAAATTTGCGGAAACATAGCCGGAAAGGACATCGATTGTCCTCTGTTTCAGTTCTCGGGACCGACGGGGATGTTGCCCGGTTGCATTGGATTCAAAATAACCCTTGGCGATAGCACCCAGTTCGCGGCCAACGACGTGAACCATGGGCCTGACTCATGTTGCTTTCCGCAAACGGATCTGTGGGATGTGACGATGAGCCCGCAACCTATAGCAGGCGCTTGCAGTGACACGGATGTCCCCGGCCCTCAGTTCTGTAGTCCGGCGTGCTCTCAGTAAACGACGGCTCCGGGGTGATGCCGGGATAGTGTGCGGTTGAAAACCGATGGATGTCGCTGCTCCAGCAGGCTGCAGCGACAGCCTTGCCGCATGGTCTCTTATGCGGACGATTTTGTGATCCTGCACGGGCAGCCATTCACGGAAAGGCAGGATCAGTGGTTCAAAGAGAAGCTGGCGTTAGAGGGCCTTACCATCAACGAGGCAAAGACCCGTGTGGTAGATATGCTGAAACAAAAAGCCGAGTTTGACTTTCTCGGGTTTACGTTCAAAATGGTCGCCAGTCGCTGGCCCAGTGGCAACCCCTATCTTCGGGCGCAGCCAGGCAAGAAAAGCCAGGAGCGATTCAAGGCGGCCATACGGGATATTGTCAAACACCGAACATCGCTCACTCTGAGAGAGTTGATTGCCAAGCTGAATCCGATCGTTCGCGGCTGGCGGAATTACTTTAACTCATGTGGATATCCCAACCGCATCTTCTTTAAAATGGACTGGTTTGTCGTCGCAAGATTTTACCGATGGGCCAACAGGCTTAGTCAGCGCCGGAGCAAGTGTCTTATACCGGACCCTTTGAAAAAGCTCATGAAAACAGGAATGGAGCTTTTCAGGCCGCCGCGGCTCAGCTCTGTGAAAGGTGCATAGTGAATAGACAAAACAGAGCCGGATGAGGGGAAAACTTCATGTCCGGAATCGACGAGGGGAGGCAGGATAAGCCCCGCGAAGCATGCTTCCTACTCTACTCCAAAACATCCTTGGGTTAGCATACCACCGGTCATTTGAATTTATAGCTTTGCTGTTTTATGGTAGCCTGATTAAAAACCAATCGTAGGATCATCCTATGAGAGACAACATTCTTTATATCTTAAGGAACGGGCTTCCTGTTTTGACGAATGCCTCCGAAATCGAAATATAAGCATCCAATAGCTGGGCAAAAGGCTCGACCGTTGCCCGGGTCAGCACTTCATCCGTAAATGCGAACAGTATCACGATGGCCGGGTAACTCGCGTATCCGCTTCCAAAACCCAGAGATGTTTTCACGCCGTGTTCGGTTACGAATTCCTGGCGAGGAACAACCAGCCGATTTTGATCGTCCCTGTCAACCCCCGCCTCGTGCACGTAAAGCATCCCGGAATACATGTCGGCTCGGCCATTTTCGATCACTGAAGTATCCCAATCGTCCAGGCGTTCGAGATCGAAGCTCATGCTTTTGAATTGCATCGACAGCATGGACAATGAAGCAACGTATGCGCTCGATACCAGAGGAATGCACCTGAATCCCTTGGATCTGTTCCGCTCATTCCAGTCGGCATCGCGTCCCCTTGTCCCCAAAAGGGTGAGAACAGGCGTGCTTTCTCTAAGCAAGTGGGCCGTAGCCGCCGCTTCCATTTTCTTTTCCACAAGCTGCCTGTCTTCAGCGGACAAAGCCGAAAAGGGGACTGTCGAAAACAACCTTAGCAGCACCAGGGATTTATGAAAGTGTTCATGGCAGATAGTGACGAATGCTTGTGCCAGATCTTGAACAGTATCGAATCCGTCCAGTGTCCCTATTGTTGCAAGCAATAAATCGAAATCATCGGAGTTTGCCTCGGACATCCTTTTCACGTGACCCTCCTTTCAGGTTACAGGTGACATTCCGTTGGATACATTCATGACATGTACAATTCAAACGATTTGTTTTGATGCTTATGATCGACTCATTCGATTGAACACCGTCCAAAAGCTCATAAATATATAAAGTTACTGGATCAAACCTCTGTCGATCAGATCAAAATGAACACGCATCATGGGTGGATCGTGTTATATAACCCTTCATAACCGGTTCGGCTTTCCGCATCCGGCCGCGATCGAGCGATGCACGGAGCGAAACATACCGGTGTACAGGACTGATTTGCAGGGGCCGGCGCATGCGGTGTCGGACGGCATGAAGTGGACGATCAGCAGTGAACAATGATCGTGAGAAGCGGGGCAGGAACCAAAACCCCTTTAGACACGGATGAATTGAACTATTTAAAGGCCGGCGGCCTCAAGCCGGCTTACTGTTTAATTTTGGCAGGCCCGGATTGGAATACCGAAGAGTCCTTATATGAACTTACACATCACATCCTGTTCATCCGTGCCTACCCGTGTCCATCCGTCTCAAAATCAAAAAGCTGCAACTCACGCCGGGGAGCGGTTCTACTGGAAAGTCAGCCGATCACACGGCCAACCGGCGTACTGATGGTGGTCGCTGTCCCGAGCCCGGCCTGGTCCTCTCTTCAAGAAGAGGGGTTATGCGTGCCGAACCCGCCGCACTGGAGATTGCTCCACCATTTTGGCAGCGCGGAAAGAGGGATTCCAAGGCGGGATTCTAAAATGCAAATTAAGAAAGTCTTCTTCGTGATGGGGGGACGTTCCGGCAGTTCAAAGACATGGCAAAACCCGCCATTGAGGAGAATGCAGAGCTTCCCTGCCTCCCCCGCCTGTTATTTGAGCTTGTACTCGCGATAGAACATGCCTCGCATTCTATTGAAAGCCAAAGCACCCGGTCTTGCCATGTCCGACAAGAGGCCTCACTCTTTCTGAGTGCTTGGAGTCCTTGCTCTTCAGTTTCCTTTGTTCGAGTCTTGGTTCTCGATTGACAATCCCCTTATCTCGCCATCGATGATTTTTCTGGCAAACATGACGCTTTCCATATCTGCCATCGCTTTGTTGGAAAAGGTTTCTTGGGAAGAGAAGACTTGCTCTCCGGTTTCACCATCTGAACCTTTATTTCGTAGAACAGCGACTTCCAGAGTCCAACGACCGTTTTCGGCAAGATAGACGGATTTTGACCTGAGCAAATAACCTTTGTATATGAATCCCATAATCAATCCTTGTGGCTGAAAATGAAATTGACACTTCTTTGCCCGATAAAATGAGATTTTATCCAGGTCGCCTCGCGAAAGTCAATCGGGTTGCCGTATCATAATTAAGGGTTGTTCAACTTCTCCCCATTCTGACGTCGAATGCGACCGGTTCTTAGCTCAGTTTTCTCAGAAATTTCATCACCGCGTCGGCGGAAGTCCCCACTGCCCTGACCGCATGTTTCAGCTCCATTTCATTGCAGTTGAATTTTTGAGACCAGTATTTGATTTCGTTGGGTTCATGAGGATTAACCCTATGGTCGGCGTAAGGCCCTCGTTTTGGTTTGATTTTGCCCATGAGCCTGTCTCCTTTCAAGAGTCCGGCAAAACAGACGGTTGATGAGGAAAGGAAAATGTTGATCCTGCAGCCGGTGTCAAAGAGGCAATACTTATACAGCCGGCGGCATCGACATTTCCCAGTAGCTCATTATAGAATCTTCGACGGAATCAGCTCCTTCATCGGATTCGTCCTTTTTGCCGACAGTTTGTGCGAGCCTGTACATCTTGATGATGCTCGTAAGCAGTTTCTTGAGGGACTGTGCCGACTCTGATCTTTGGCGGCAGAATTGCGCCATTCCAGGCTGATCGGTTGTGGAGATTTCCTTTGCGCTTACCGCCACTTCGGATTCAGCCACTTTTTTGAGCGCGAAAACGGTTTCCGTTAATTCAGCATCATTGGCATTGCTCAAGAATTTAACCGCCAGGTCCAGAATCTTTGCCCTGTTCGTTTGCCCGGGCCCTTTGTACGATGCGGATTTTTTGACCAGGTAGGGGACTGCAAAATCCCTGCTGAATGAAACCAGGTCTATTTCTTTAGACTCAGTAGATTTTACGTGATTCTTCAGCTCTTCGTAGAAGTATCCCGTCGAGAGCAAATCCTTAACCGGGGCGCTTGGTGTTTCACACATGTCGGTCTCCAGTGCTTGCATAGCAATGGTGCAAAAGAAGGTAAACCCAACGACGATTACATCATCCCGGATTTCTTCTAATTATTTTGCTATTTTTTTCTTCGTAACTTTAGCGGTGGTATCCTTCCTGCCCATCTCTTCCATTTTGGCGACGCTGTCGTTTATCCCTGCTCTGTCGCCGTTCTCCAGCATTATTTTATCTCTACAGGCGTCACAAATACACATCTTCCCTTTTTTTTCCAGGCTGTAGCTCCTAAGGCTTTCCGATGAGCATTTGCACAGTTCGCATCTCAAACCGGGCGAATCGGACGGAACGCATGTCACTCCACCACCAGGTCCGACAGTTGTAAGCAGATCGGTTGCAAGGTTCAGCTTGAATTCTGCGAGTTGTCCGTTGAGCGCAGCCTGAGATGCAGCGTCACTTTTGACCGGAACCAGGTTTGCGTGTTCCCAGGACAGTTTTTTTTCACCTGCCAGGAGAAAGAATACACGTCCTTTGTTGGTGCCTGTCAGCTCCAAAACTTGTCCGTAGCCCCAACCAGGCATTCGAGGATGGAAAACCCAATCGCCCTTGGATAACCGGAGTTCCGCTTCCTGCATAGGTGAGACTCCTTCCCGGCAGTTAAAAGACTTAATTAAAAAAATCTCGAAATTGTTGGAAAGATGATCAAATTACCGAGGGCAGCCAAGGGGTTCGGTAAGACCTCAAGAGTAGCAGGGTAATGTGACAGGGTCTGCCTTTGATTCAACGATCAAAATTATAACTGAAGGGCGGGGAAAAAGCAAAAAATAAGCCGAAGTGGCAATTTTTTTAGTCAAAATATCAAAAAAAACGCTTGGCTTCGCGGTTTGGGCTCAGATCGGCGCAATCGCCTTGATATTCCGGTATTATGCCGTATACTAATAAAAACAGTTACCTGAGAGATGGCAGCCATGGACTTTGCGAACTGATATCGATTCCTGTTTCTGCCATGCTCGTACGCTCGATCGCTTACGTCTTGTCTCCTGCATGTTTTCCTTGCCGCACACGGTGGCCGGCGATTAGGTCTCAGGCCGGTCGTTTCCGTTGTGCTGTAGCCTAAGGCGCGTTCGGTGCAGCGCTCCTCTGCAGCCAAATCGTAATTCTAAAAGATTTCTGACTATCGTACGGCTTTTGCATCGAGTAGGACAGCCGCCTTTTCAAACCGTTGAAATTGCAGGTGATGATTCAGAAAAGATCAAGGACTCCAAAAATTTATGACCTTTGAACAAATGCAATTGGTTGCACCCATTCTCAGGGCCCTTGCCCGATGCGGCCACCACAAACCTACGGCTGTACAGGAGCTGGCTATTCCCAAGATCCTCGCCGGACGTGACCTCATCGCCTCGGCGCAGACCGGCACCGGAAAAACCGCGGCTTTCGTTTTGCCCGCGCTGCAGCGTTTAGCGGTTCGCTCCGCTGATGTCAAATCCGGCTTACGGGTCCTGGTGATAAGCCCGACCCGCGAGCTGGCGGACCAGACAACTCAGGTTGCGCGCGCATACGGCAGGTTTCTCGACGTGCACAGTGTGGCGATCGTAGGAGGCATGCCCTTCGGCGATCAGATTAGAGCCCTGTCTCAGTTGCCGGACATAATCGTCGGAACGCCGGGCAGGCTGATAGACCACATTTGGCGCGGGCGAATCGTATTGTCAAATGTCGAGATGCTCGTTATAGATGAAGCAGACCGTATGCTCGAATTGGGTTTTATCGATGCCGTGAATTTCATTTCCGAGGCCATGCCGGAGACCTGCCAGACACTGTTGTTTGCCGCGACAATGGGCCACGCGACAGTCGGCCTCGCGAAGAAATACATGAAAAACCCTGAACGGATCGAGGTTGCACCGGGTAGAATCACCCATGATGAAATCGAGCAGCGGCTTTATTTTGCAGACAGCACGCAGCACAAGAACCGGCTGTTGCACAGGTTCTGTAACGACAAAGCTTTGACGAGGGCGATTATCTTCTCCGCAACCAGGCGTGGCGCGCATGCTCTGGCCCAATTCCTCAACGCTCAGGGGCTCCCGGCCGCGCCCCTTCATTCGGACATGACACAATCAGCCCGCATGCAAACGATCATGAATATGCGAAAAGGAAAGATTCGGCTCCTGATAGCGACCGATGTGGCCGGCCGTGGCCTTGATATTTCCGGCATCAGCCATGTAATCAATTTCGACCTCCCGCGCTCGGCGGAGGATTACGTCAACCGCATTGGAAGGACCGGCCGGGCCGGGGCCGCGGGCACCGCGATTTCCTTTGTTTCTCGATCGGACCTGCCTTACCTCGCCCGCATAGAGCGCTACCTGGGGTATCACATCCCCGTCCAGGTCATTCCCGGCCTGGAACCTGACCATTCCGTCCGAACGCAAAGACAAAACGGAAGAGGCGCGCGGAAAACGGCGCCGGGGAGGAGAGGCGGCGCCGGAAGGGGCAAACCTCGCGGGTCCCGGAATAGATCGCCTGAGATTGGTAAGGGACCAACAAAGGATTCAGCACTTAATATAAATATCTAGTGTGGGAAGAGCGTGGGGGCGGAACACGGGCGTCGCCGGGGCTCTGAACTCACGACCCGGCGGGAGAAAGAGAGCGATAATTAAGCACTGGGCCACGGCATGCCGCCGAGGCTCAGGCAGATCGCGCTTACGGTTTGTTTGCCGGCAAAATACAGCCTCCACCTGCTTGACGTTTTTATCAATCGGAGGCATATTGCTTTTTAGTCAGGGAAGCATTACACAATTTTGATGCCGTTTTGCTTGTTGAGTTATCACTGAGTCGGGCTTTCGCCTTGGAACGATTCTTTCATAGCTCCAAAAAAGGGCAACAAAAATCCAAAAACAGAAAAGGATCCAAAATGGCGGAAGGTCGAGTAAAGTGGTTTAACGAGAGTAAGGGATTTGGATTTATCGAAAGAGATGGCGGAAGTGACTTGTTTGTTCATTTTTCAGCCATTGAGGGCAGCGGCTTTAAGTCCCTTGCAGAGGGCGACATGGTGAGCTTCGTCGAAGAAAAAGGCGCAAAGGGTCCACAAGCAACCCAGGTGAGAAAGCTTTAGAGATTAGCTCCATTTCCAAAACTTAAAGAGAAGCCGGGGTAAAGCTCCGGCTTTTCCGTTTTTTAAGAAAATAATTCGAACTCTGCACATAAATGCATACCCCAAAATAGAGGAGATTGAATGAATATTTATGTCGGAAATTTGGCATACGATGTCACTGAAACTGAGTTAAGAGATCTTTTCTCCAGCTTTGGCGAAGTTGCCGCCGTAAATATCATAACAGAAAGACCCTCAGGGCAGTCAAAAGGTTTTGGATTCGTGGATATGCCCAATAATTCAGAAGCGGACAAGGCCATGAAGGCACTGAATGGGACCCGGTTAAAAGAAAAGATCATAAAGCTGAGTCAGGCAAAGCCACCTTCCAAACGTCCTCAGCGCGGTCCAAGGTACTAAGGGCTTGTCCGTAAATAAATCCTTTGTGCCCGCATCCCGCTTTTGGATCGCTTCGGCCGCTCCTCAATCGCAAAATCCTCAACGTAGGCCGGCTACGTTTGCGGTTTTGCTCAATCGTCGCGACCAAAATCGG
>Ga0326728_10010982_pt1 | contig 20907 bp, 19 predicted proteins | sample MB3enrmetagenome_FD_207602 | JGI IMG/M metagenome (GOLD analysis project Ga0326728, IMG submission 207602) | Lab enriched peat soil microbial communities from McLean, Ithaca, NY, United States - MB31MN | ecosystem: Environmental > Terrestrial > Soil > Wetlands > Peat | place: USA: New York... | reverse complement strand
CGCCATTTCTGCCACTTGAGTATCTTTACGCCAGCGTCATCACATGGGCTGTGCTGGTGGCAACTTTCCGCCGGAATGCCCGGCAGATTTCAGCGCAATACGCAGTATCGATGGATTTTGGTTCTCCTTCCTTAGCTAGATATGAGGGCGAGGAAGGGAGGTCTCGAGGCGAAGGTGAGAGGAACGAGTCTTTCGACTTCTCCACAACTTCAGGCCTTGTTTCAAGACTTACTATGCCAGAAAGGATGAAGAAAGCTACGTAGATGCGGGATGGGATATCCTTTGCCAGACGAGAATCTTTGAGCCTTCAAGGGCGATGGCGATTGACCTCGAGGAGAACCGAAATTCTATTGGGGAATCAAGAGCTATCTTTCCCCAGCAGCCGAGCACGGCATGTCGGCCCTTGATGTGCTTGCAATGGCTATCAACGGCGCCCCATTAATGCTGATATCGGACTAAATGTTCCTTTATTTGGGCTGAAGCACTTGAATAGTCACAATATACCTACCTTAGTGCCAGAATTAGAGACCGTATCACCGCTGCCACGACCTCCGGCGTGGAGCGGAATCCTTCTCGTTTTGAGTAAAATAAATCGCCAAAACAATCGGAGAAACACCGACATTGGGCCAAATCACTCCGATATCGTTAGTTGTACCCAAAGATCCAGTACCAGTTTTGTCCCCAACAGTCCATCCCTCGGGGACTCCTGCTCCCGTCGTGTTGCCTTTTAACCAAGCTATCAACATTTCGCGTGTGGATTGTGACAAGACATTCCCCACAGCCAGTTTATGCAAGTCTTTTGCCATGGACTCTGGTGTTGAACTATCTTTTTCGTCCCCAGGTATCGAAGTATTTAATTCCGGTTCCCATCGATCCAGCCTAAAAACCTCGTCCCCAATGGACCGGGCGAAAAACTGTTACAGCATCAGGGCCACCAAGAATTTTTATCAGGATATTTATGGCGGTATTGTCACTATACTCTATTGCTGCCGAACACAATTCGGTAATTGTCATTCCTTCCGAAAGATGCTTTCTCGTCACAAGGGTATACCCGGACTTCTCTATTTCATCTTCAGTGAAAAAAACACGTTGCTCCATCAACTTGGTGTCAGTCATGCTCTTTTTTAAAACCGCAGACACGGCAATAATTTTAAACGTGCTCATCAAGGGAACCGTTCTTCCGCGTGATAGCCAAAACGTTCATCGTTTGCAGTATTGATTGCATAGAAACCGATCCTTCCATGCATTTTAATCTCAAGTGAAGCCATCGCTTGATCAATTGAAGTCTGTTTTAATGTTTGGGCCGAGATCGGGTTTTTTGCCCATATGCTGATTAGTAACATGATAATGGACCACACTACTCTACTATTATTAGAAACGAACCGATATTTTCCATTTGGCTCGTGTATCTGATTCGCCATCGGACAATCTCCTCTATCAAAGTCCGTATTACCCAATTGAACGTTTTTGTACTGCGCTTTTAGGCGAATTCATTGTCAATTTGACAATAGCGGAAATTCTCCATCGACCTCATCAAGAGCAAGACCGCTCTATAAATCGGGTGAGCCCGACTTTCCCCGGAGGGCTCCCTCTTCGAGACGCTGCTTTGACTGAACCGCCCTCTCAGACTTGCAGTACACCTAGGGCCTGGCGCGTAAAATCGGATGAGCCCGACTTTCCCCGGAGGACTCACCCGATTTTATGCGCCAGGCCTTTAGCTAATGCCAACCTGAGAGGACGGCTCAAGCTGCGAAATGATTGTACCCGCCAGCATGAGAACCCCGCCAATCGCCAGCCTAGCCGTGAGCGGTTCCCCGAGCAGGATGATACCGCCTATCGCGCCGAATAAAGACTCGAGCGACATGATGATCGAAGCGTGGGCAGGGTGCGCGTTCTTCTGCGCGATGATCTGGAGCGTAAAGGCGATGCCTGCGGAGCAGATACCGCCATAGAGTATTGGGATGCCCGCCGCTATGACACCCGCGAAAGGCGCAGGCTCGAAGGCGAGGGCGCAGGCGAAACAGAGCAGGGAACAGATCAGGTACTGCCCGAGCGCGAGCTCGACGCCGTCCATGAGCGAACCGAAGCGGCCGATGACCAGGATGTGCATAGTCCAGAAAAGCGTGCCGGCAAGCACGAGGAGATCGCCGCCCGAGACGGAGAAACCCGAGCTAACCGTGAGCGCGTAGAGGCCGGCTACGGCCAGGAGCGCGCCGATCCATATGAACAGCCCGGATTTTTTCCCGAAAGCTACGCCGACTATAGGCACGAGGACCACGTAAAGGGCGGTGATAAAGCTCGCGTTGCCCGCGGTCGTCGTGACGAGACCCGCCTGCTGGAAGCTCGTCCCTCCGAACAGCACTGCCCCGGTGATCGCCGAATAGGCGACCTTCCGGCCCAGGCTCGGCCTGGGTGCGTTGGCGGGGGCCGCCTGGCCGCGCCGGCGCTTCATGAAAAAGAGGATGGGCAGGACAGTGAGCGCGCCGAGGAAGAAGCGCGCGGCGTTGTACGCGAAGGGCCCGATGCTCTCCATGCCCGAACGCTGAGCAGAGAAGGCCAGGCCCCAGATGGCGGCAGTGAGAAGCAGTAGGCCGTCTGCTTTTAGCACTGACTTTGGTATTCGCATTGTGCGCTCGAGCCTACAGGGCAGGGGGCCGCAAAGGCAAGACCCGGGTAAGGGAGGGGCCTTATTCAGCCGATAGATAATCAATGCTATCGAAACTGGGACGGACTGCCTTGGGCACGCTCGACGAATTCCTTTACGCCATGGGCTTCTTCGCTCGGGTCCTCAAGGAGTCTGCCCTTTTCTTCCGGCGACGGAAAGTCGGCTTCAAAGTGCTCGTGCTGCAGATCCTTTTCACGGGGATCGACGCTCTGGGCATCACCGCGATCATGGCCTTATCGATAGGCGCGGCCATCATCATCATCGGGTCCTCCCTCCTCACGGAGTTCGGCCAGGGCAAGTTCATGTACTCAATCCTCATAGTCGTGATCACCAAGGAGCTCGGCCCTCTCCTTACGGCCTTCGTGATCATAGCCCGCTCGGGGACGGCGATCGCGACCGAACTCGGCGGCATGGCCGTGGACCACGAGATCGAAGCCTACGTCGCCGTCGGTGTCGATCCCGTAGCCTACCTCGCCGCCCCACGATTCCTCGGGGTAGTGATATCGAACATGGCGCTCGACCTGTACTTCAACATCTTCGGGCTCATGGGATCATTCGCGGTGGTCCAGCTCGTCAGGCCCATCGCCTTCGACGAGTATTTCCGCAACCTGTTCGCGATCCTGCAGCCTTGGGACATCCTGTCGGGGGTGGGCAAGGGATTCGTATTCGGGGTGATCATATCCGTGGTTTCCCTCTACCGCGGATTCGCGGTAGAGCGCTCGGTCACGGAAGTCCCGGTCGCGGGCATCAAGGCGGTCGGCTCGAGTTTCATACTCTGCATTCTCGCGGACATTATCATGACAGCCGCCCAATACTTGAGGTAAATCGTGGAATCAACACCGGAACTCGAAATCCGCGGCCTAAGCTCGGTGAGAGGCGGATACGAGACATTGCGCGACGTCAGTCTCGAGCTCGCCCGAGGAGAGACGCTCTTCTGCATGGGCAACGCGGGCTCGGGAAAGTCGACTTTGCTCAAGACGGCGGCGGGGATATGCGTGCCAGCGGGGGGAGAGGTGCTCTTCCGCGGAACGCAGCTCTCGCACATGGACAAGAGAGAGGAAGAGGCATTCAGGAAGGCTTCGGGATTCGCCTTTCAGGACGCGGCCCTGTGGGCTAACCAGAGCATCTACGAGAACCTCGCCTTGCCGATCAGGCTTCACGAGAGCGGATGGAGCGAGTCCGAGGTCGAACGGGCGGCACGAAAAGCTACGGAACTCGTCGGATGGGAAGGCAATATGCGCGAAAGGCCCGCGGAGCTGTCGCTGGGTGAGCGCAAGCTCGTCGGCATTGCGCGCGCACTCGTCCTCGACCCGGAGCTGCTTTTCATGGACGAGCCGACCTGGGGGCTCGACGAGGCCTCGGCCGCGCGAATGTCCGAGATATTGCGGGGCTTGAAGACGCGGGGGCGGAGCATCATCGTATCGAGCGCGGCCTCCGACCTTGTCTCGAACTGCGCGGACACGGTCGCGGTTCTTATTAACGGCGTTCTCGTGGCGCACGGCACCTATTCCGCAGCCGTGGCCTGGGACGAAGGCCGCCTTCGCGCTGTCACGGGAAGACTCAAGCCGAGGGAGACCGTGCCCGAATGGGCGACAGGCCTGGCGGGCGAATGGGCCGAGGCGATCGCCGCGGACGCTACTCCTCCGAAGGACCTCGAGGGCGGCGAGGAAGGTCAGCGAAGGGAAAGAGGGAAGAAATGAGATTCAGGATACGCAATGCCGACACCCTGGTCGGACTCTTCGTGCTGATCGCGGCGCTCTTCCTAGTCGGAGGCGTTGTCTTTCTCGGAGCCAACCAAAGATGGTTCGCCAGGGACGTCCGCTTTACGACCCGCTTCCAGTCGGCTGCAGGCGCGGCGCCGGGAACGGCCATAATGATGCGTGGCTTCCAGGTCGGCAAGGTCACCAAGCTGAGGCTCAACGAGAACAACGAGGTGGACGGAGAGTTCGTCATCTTCGACAGCTACTACGAGAAGGTAAAGGAACACTCGATCCTCGAGCTGGTGACCTCGCCCATAGGCCTAGGGACGCAATTGCTTTTCCATCCCGGCACGGGCGGGGTCGCAGCAGCCCCGGGCAGCTTCATCCCGCTCGCGGACTCCGAGGAGGGGAAAAGGCTCATCGCCGAGGGGCTCGTCGAGATTCCCGTCAAAGACGACACGATCAGCCGCCTGCTTGCGAGCGTGAATCCCCTCGTCGAGAACGTCAACACGACCGTCGTGAGCGTCAATAAAACCCTCGCCGAGCTCAATCGCGCGCTGGAGGGGCAGAGCCACGGCCCCCTGGGGACTATCGTCAACTCGGCAGCCGATGCCGCAACGCGCGCGGACACCGTCGTGGCCAATGTGTCGGGCCAGGCCTCGAGCTTAGTCAAGAAGGCTGACAGCCTCCTCGAATCAGCCAACGCGATAGCAAAGAACCTGGAGGCGACCACCGCCGCGATCCGCGACCCGACGGGGCTCGTTCCCAAGCTGCTCGACGCGAAGGGCTCGGTGAAGACGCTTCTGGACGACCACAACGCGCTCTACGACTCGATCCAGGGCAGCGTCGACGACCTCCAAAAGACGCTCAAGAACGTGCAGGATATCTCGGCCGCGCTCAATGGGGAGATGCCCTCCATTGCGGTCGCCGTCGACGAGAGCCGCACGGCGATTAAGCAGGCCCAGGACGTACTCACCAGCCTGAAGAACAATCCCCTGCTTAAGGGGGGCGTACCCGCGCGCCTCGAAGAGGACGGGCAGAACCAGAGTCTGCGAGGAGGACAGTTTTAATGATGGACGTAAGATCGCGCGGCCTATCGCTCGCCATGTTCTGCACGGCTGCAGCGCTCTCGCTCGCCGCTTGTTCTTCCGCGCCGAAGGTACCGGAAGCGGTCTTCGAAACCGCGAACAAAGCCGCTGGGCTCTCGAAGCTCGGCGACGGCTTCATGGCCAAGCGGCAGTACTCGGCCGCTCTCGAGTATTACCGGCAGGCGCGAGCCGCCTCCTCTTCCGTCGACGATATAGGCGGGGTCTCTGCGGAGAGTTCTTCGGAAGGGCGGGCCTTGCTCGCCTTGGAATCTTTCGACGAGGCCCAGGCCGCGTACGAAGCGTCGCAGGATTACGCGAGGATGTCGGGCGAGGCGACCGCGCTGTCGCGGGCTCAGGCGGGGCTCGGCGAAGTCGCATTTGCGAGAGGCGACATCGCAAGCGCCCTCGAGCGCTTCGAGGAGGCAGTAGCCGCAGCCTCGACGACGGGAGCGGGGAACAAGGCCCTGGCGGTGGCGCTACACGACCGCGGAGTAGCGGAGGCGGCTTCAGGCAAGCTCGCCGAGGCCATTGCCGATTACCGGGCCGCGGAGGCCTCTAACCTCAAGGAGAAACGCTGGGCCGAACTCGGCGCGAACCGGTACGCCCTAGCCTCCGCTCTGGCCGCTGAGGGCAAGATCGCCGAGGCCCTGGCCCAGGCGACGGCAGCCCTCGACGCGGACAAGCGCGCCGAGAGCTCGCGATCGATCGCCCTCGACCTCGCGGCCTGCGCAAGCCTGTCCGCAAAGGCGGGCAAAAAATCGGAGGCCTGGGACTACTGGCGCAGGGCCTTCGACTCCGGCATGGCGGTGAACGACCCCAAGACGGGGCGTAAGGCCCTCGCCGCACTCATCGCGCTCGCCCCCGAACTCGGGAAGGACGCGGAAGGCGCGCGTTATGCGACGCTCTTAGGGAAGCTAGACGAGGCTGAGTCGAAGACTCCGGGGGACGATGAAGAGCGCCGGAAACATCGACCTTGACGGACCCATAGCCGGAATGGAAAATGGGTTTTATGCTTCCGCTCCCAATAGGGTATAGGCCTACCGTTCTTATAGCTGATGACGAGGTGAAGGTTGGTCAGCTCATTCGGACTCTCGTCGATTGGGATGGCTTGGGCATCGATCTCCTCGCTATCGTTGACAGCGGCGTGTCCGCCTACGAAATGGTCCTTTCCAAAAAGCCGGACATAGTGATCACCGATATACGGATGCCCGGCATGGATGGCCTCGAGCTGATCGAAAAATCGAGAGAGGCCGGCCTTGACACACGATTCGTCGTAATCAGCGGCTATCGGCATTTCGAATACGCTCGCCGTGCCCTGAAATTCGGCGTCGACGACTATCTTCTGAAACCCATCAATCGCGAAGAGCTCAACTCCATCCTCAAGAAAATATTGAGCGACCTCGCCATCGATCGCGAGAAAGAGCGCAACGACTCAGATACACGCCTCGAGCTGCGAATGAGCAGAGGCACCCTCGTGGCGGAGTTGCTGGGTCGGCTTCGCGCCCGTGCCCCGTCGATCGCGGGCCTCACGCAAGCTAATGCCGAGTACGGCCTGTGTCTCAAGGATGGGCTTTTCCTGGCAACCTCCATTCGACTCGACCGCAAGCGCGGCACCGAATGCGACAGGGTGCAGGATCGCCTCGTGCTCGCAAGGATATCCGAGCTCATCGATACCTGCATGGTCGGTGACGCCGTCGAGAGGATCTCGGCGCCGCGAGGGGGGCTTCTTGTAGACTGTGTCTTCAATTTCCGGGAGAGTTCGCGGCGCACAATACGCGATGCTCTCGCCGGCCTGTTCTCGTCCATCCAGGAACATGTAGAAGCCTTTGGCTCCTATGTGCCGACTATGGGCGTGGGGGAGATCGTCGACGATTTTGGAGCACTGGGCTTGTCGCTCCAGGGAGCGGACATCGCCCTATCATACAGAATCAAGCTCGGCGTCGGACGGAAGATATGCGTGGGGGACTATCACTTCGCAGGAGCGGACGACGTCGAGCGCCGCATCGCGGAGCACGCGCAGGCTATCGCGAAGGCGGTCGATTCGTTCAACCCTGACGCCATGGCAGCCGTGATCCGATTGATCTTCCAGGAGATTGCTGGATCGACCGACGCCGATCCAGGACTCTACTACGGCGTAGCGGACGAGTTGACCTCCACGGTCGCCAATCGCCTTAAGCCTTTCTCGAACGACTCTCTTGCCGCGGCCTTTAAGGAGCTCGCGCGAACCATCCCCGAGGCCAGCGACGCGGCCAGTCTCGAGCGCCTGCTCGTCGTGGGCCTCGAGTCCGCGCTCCAGAATTGTCGCGAGACCCAGGCGGCGCGAATCAACAAGCCGATACGGGATGCGAAGCGCTATATCAGCGAGCACTATGCCGAGAAGATACTACTTGAGGATATCGCCGATATCGTGAACATGAATCCTGTTTACTTAAGCGCCATATTCAAAAGCGAAAGCGGGCAGAATTTCAGCGACTACCTCGCGAGCGTACGCGTAGAAGCGGCTCAAGCCCTGCTTCGCGATGGCTATGAGACGGTGGCCTCCATAGCCGAAAAGGTCGGTTATAAGGACGTCAGGTACTTCAGCCAGCTTTTCACGAAGCTCGTGGGCGTCAACCCCGCCAAATATAGGAAGCTCTATTCGTGAAAAAAGGCAAGGCGAGGGTCGGCATCTCTCCGTCCTGGGTGATCCTTCCCCTCGCGATGTGGATAGCCCTCTGGGTCAGCGGCGCGAGCGTATTGGAACTTTCTATCTTCTTCGCGGCCATCGCGCTCTTTTCCCTCGCCATCCTCGACGTCGGGCTCTCGGCCAAAGAGCGTTCCGATGGTCCAGAACCTTCGGAGCGCCACTCTCTTGCTCCGGTCGATCACATGATCGACGCCGCCTCGAGGATCAACGCACTTGAAAGCCAGATAAACCCGCACTTTTTATATAACACGCTCGAGTCGATTCGCGGGCAGGCGTTGACGGAAGGGGCCACGGAGATCGCCGCAACCACCGAGGCCTTGGCCTCCTTCTTCCGCTACAACATCAGCTCTAAGGGGCGGATAGTGCCACTCCGCGACGAGCTGAACAACATAAACAACTACTTCCTCATCCAGGCGTACCGCTTCGGGGACAAATGTGCCCTCGACCTGAACGTCGACGCGGACGACGATGAGGATGTCTACGAGTACTTGGTGCCCAAGCTCTCGATACAGCCTATCGTCGAGAACGCGATTTTTCATGGACTTGAGCCCAAAGGAGAGAAGGGCCGGGTCTCGATAAGCATCACGCCGACGCGTAAAAGACTCCTCATCGTCGTGTCGGATGATGGCATTGGGATGAGACCGGAGGCGCTCGAGGAGATCAACGACTCTCTCGAGACCGGGCTTCTCGCCGAGGTCCGCGCTTCCGGAGAACCGACTGGAATAGCCCTTCCCAATGTGAACGAGCGAATCAAACTGCTGTTCGGCCAGGGCTATGGCCTTCGAGTGTACAGCACCTACAACAGGGGAACCGACGTAGAGATCACCCTGCCGCTCGTGAAGGATATAGCGCTCCTCGACGAGGTGATACAATGAGGGTCGAGGCCCTTCGCGTCGAGGCTCTGTCCGTGCTATCGCCTGACGGACGACAATTGAGATGCATAGACCTCAACGTATTCGCGGGCGAGACAGTTGGCCTGATGGGCCTCAGCGAATCGGGGCCTGAGCTTCTGATCGAGGCGCTCCGAGGGCTCACCTCGCCCTTCGCGGGCCGGATACTCATCGGGGACCAGGAGGCTCTCCTCGGCAGCGAGGCGGACTCTCGTTCGGCAGGGATATACGCTATATCGCACGCGCGAATCGTCGTCGAGAGCCTTACCATCGCCGAAAATATTTTTATCTTGCGGCGAAACGGACTTAAGTCTTTCTTCCTGGACCGAAAAGCGATAAACGGGCAGGCAAGCGTACTCCTGCGGCGGTTGGGCCTGCCCTTTTCTCCCACAACGAAGGCGGGCGCTCTTTCGCCTGTCGAGAGGCAACTCATTGAGCTCGCCAAGGCGATAGCCGGCGGGGCCAGGATCGTGATCTTCGACACCGATTTTCTGGAGTACGAAGAAAAGGATCTTCTCCGACTCGGCTCAATGCTGCGCGCGTTGAAATCCGAAGGAATAGGCTTCTTAATTCATTGCCACGACGATCGCGCGTTACACAGGCTGTCGGACACGATAGCGATCTTCAGGGACGGTCGCATCGTCAAAAAGATGGCCGCTCGCGCGATGGACCATCTCGGACTGGAGGACTACGTCGTGGGACGTCCCGCGAGGGAGACGCCTCGCGCAGACCTCAGCTCGCTGGGTGAGGAGCGGTTCGTCGTCGAAGGCCTTCATCTGCCGGGATCGCGCTGCTCTTTCGGTTTTTCGCTGCGGCGCGGGGAGGTGCTCGGCCTCGTGGCTCCCGACTCCCAGGATCTCGCCTATGTCTTCCAAGCTCTTTCCGGCAATCGCAACGATTGCTCGCCTTCCATTATTAGGCTGAACGGCGTGCTCTTGCGGCATGCCAACCGTTCCACTCTTGTGGCGCATAAGATAGTGTCGGTGGGGGATCTCGGGCAGACATCCTCTCTCTTCGCAAACATGGACATCGGGGAGAATCTTCTCTTCCCTTCGCTCAAGAAAGTCGCAGGGGTTTTTGGCAGTATTGAGTCACGTTTGGCCGGGCTCTTGGCCGAACACTTTGTCGCCGGACGGTCCCCTCCCATGGTGCGCGTCAATGATTTAAGCCGGGCGGACCTGACCTCGCTGAGTCTCGAGCGGTGGCTCGTCTTTCGACCAGAAGTCATCCTTCTCATCGATCCCTACCGCGCCGCCGACATGGAAATCGGCGAGATCGTGTCAGACTATGTAAGCTCCTTCTCGCGCGCCGGGAGCTCGGTGCTCTTGCTCGCCACGAGGGTCGACAGGCTCGAGAGCATGTGCCACCGCTTGCTTTCCCTCTCGAAAGACGGAACGAGGGGGAATCTCTGAGCATAGCGACCATAGCCAGGCGCCTCGGCCATTACTGGGTAGGAATCGCCATTTGCGCGGGCTATGCCCTGGTCGAACACAACGTTCTCTCCGCAGACAACATTTTTATATTGCTCAGGCAATGCTCGATCTTCGGGCTCGCCGCGCTGGGCGCTTATTTCGTGGCCATGGCCGACGGGATACTACTCTCGACAGGATCGCAGGCGGCCTTTACGACGGTGCTCCTACTTTATCTTTCGTCGGCCTACTGTTTTTCCCCATGGCTGGCTGCCTTTTGCGCAATATTCGCCTCCGCCGGGCTTGGCGTGTTCTATGCGCGCGTCACGTCGGCGACCGGAGTTCCCATAGCCCTTTTCAGCTTCGGCATGTCCTACGTTCTCGACGGATTGAACGCAGCCCTTCAACGATCCGTCTTCCCCTCCGAGGTCGTGAAAGGCTTCGCCAGCCTCGCGTACGGGAGACTATACGGCGTTCCCACGCCAATCGCAGCTTTCTGTCTTTGCATGATTCTCGCGTCGCTCTTTTTGCAGAACACGACTATCGGCAAGTGCGCTCCCGTCGTTGGGCAGGACGAGGAGGAAGCAAAGAGGTCGGGCCTGCCCGTCGACTTCGTGAGGACTGTCGCCTACGCCATCGGCTTCGCCCTCATCAGCTTCGCGGGAATCATCCTGGTCGGTCGCACGTCGCGGGGCGACTACCTTATAGGGAACAATTATTCCCTGGACGTCGTCGCAGCTCTCTGCATCGGCCGCGTCAGACTCTGGGGCGGACGCGGATCTCTCTTCGGAGTCATGATTGGCGCGCTCTCCATCGTCCTTCTCGACAGCTACTTCGACGCCTCTTCGGCCCTTCCCGTCAATCAGACCATCATCAAAGGCGCTATCATCGTGGCGATGCTCCTGGCCGAGGAGCGATTGGCGCAAGAACATTAATTTTACCCACCCTAATCTGAATTCACTCGCATTGCTCGCTCCCAGGAGGGGCCTTATAGTCCTCAAAATACGCGAACGGCGGACAATCGCGCCGTTCTGACTAACAGGAGGATATCTATGAGGAAAGTACTCGCTGTCGTGCTCGCCATCATGAGCCTGTCCGCCACCGCGTGGACCGCTCCGGCGAAGCATAAGCCGACGATGAAGGTCGGAATGCTGGTGCCCACGCTTCAGTCGGAGTTTTATGTCTACTGTGGGGAGGGACTCAAAACCGGGCTCAAAGCCAAAGGCTATGACGTTACGGTCACTGGCTACGACAGCAACTCGAGCAAGGCGATTGAGGTCATCGAGAATTTCACGATCGCGAACGTCGACGCCATCGTCGCCATGGTAACCGACCGCTCCTGCGACGAGGCGCTCAAGGCAGCGATGGATAAGGGCATCAAGGTCATCGTGCCAGGCGTCGAGACCGGCGCCTACGACGTATGCCTCCTCGCCGATAATAAGGACGTGGGCACCAAAATCGGCGAAATGGCTTCAAGCTTCGTCAATGCCAATCTTGGCGGCGAGGCCGAGGCCGTCGCCTTCGTTTCGACGCAAAACTCAGATATGGCCGACAGAAGCAACGCCATGCTTGCAACCTTCAAGAAGTTTTCTCCCAAGGCAAAAATTGTGGGACAAACCGAATATAAAAACGTGGGGGACGCCTCCGCGGCCATGGAAAATTTTCTTCAGCAGCACCCTAAGGTCAAGATCGTCATCAGCTATAGCGACCTGTGCGCGCTCGAGGCGGTCGAGGTCATGAAGGCCGCAGGCAAGGCCGGCGCGGACTGTGCCGCCTTCGGCTGCGACTCGACCGAGCAGGGGCTCAAGTCCATCGCGTCCGGTGGAATCTTCCGCGGCCCCGTCTCGATGGGCAACATCGTCGACGACATCGTGAGCTCGACTTATCGCATGCTCCAGAACGACCCGACACTGCCTAAGCGCAAGATCAACGTCAACGTAAAGGTGACGGTCGACAACGTCGCGCAGTACCTAAAAAAATAGTCACGTAAGGCCGCGGCTAAAAGACGCCGCGGCCTTCATTGGTGGAGGAAAGCATTGTCTACGAACCTTGCCCTTAGCGTCAGGGGACTCAGCAAGTCCTTCCCCGGCGTCAAGGCGCTCGATACTGTCTCTATAGACTTCCTCGAGGGTGAAGTCCACGCCCTCATAGGGGAGAACGGCGCGGGAAAGTCGACGCTCATCAAGTGCATAGCCGGCGCGCAAGCCCCAGACGAAGGGAGCATCGTCGTCGGAGGCACCGCGTACAAGGCGCTCGATCCACAGCTCGCCGCGCGCCTAGGGATCGCGGTCATATATCAGGAATTCACACTCGTGCCTTCGCTATCGGTCGCCGAGAATGTCTTTCTCTGCAGAAAGACCTCTCCCAGCTTTATCGTCGACGCGAAGGCGAGACAGGCGAAGGCCGCCGAGATATTCAGGCAGCTCAAAGTCGATCTCGATCCCGCGCGTCCGGTCCGGGAGCTCTCGCCCGCGTATCAGCAGATAGTCGAAATAGCGAAGGCTGTGAGTCGCGAAGTCAAAGTGCTCATCATGGACGAGCCCACAGCACCCTTGACGACTTCAGAGGTTGAGATGCTCTTCGGCGTCGTGCGCGACCTCCAGGCGAAGGGCGTAACAATCATCTATATTTCCCATAGGCTCGAGGAGCTCTTCGAGATTGCCGACAGGGCGACCGTCATGCGCGACGGGGCCTATGTCGCAACCAAGCTCATTTCCGAGACCAGCCGAGGGGAGCTCATCGAGCTGATGGCGGGACGGAAGCTCGGCGAAACCTATCCCGAGCGCCGCTCGACGCTCGGGAACGAGGCGCTCCGAGTGGAGGATTTGTCAGGCAACGGCGTGGAGCATATTTCCTTCAGCCTGAGGCGAGGCGAGATCCTGGGATTCGCCGGCCTCGTCGGAGCGGGCCGCACGGAATTAATGCAGGTCATCTACGGGGCGGCCCCCTCGAGCGGCGGCGCCGTCTATCTGAATGGCGAGAAGGTTCGAGTCCGACGGCCCTCCGACGCCATCCGTTTGGGTATCGGCCTCATCCCGGAGGACAGGAAGGGCCTCGGTCTTTTCCTCGGCAAGTCCATAGCCTGGAACACGGTCATCAACGCGATCAAGAGCATCAGCAGGGGATGGCTCGTCGACCGCAAGCGAGAGGGCGAGATCGCTCAAGAGTACCGCGAGCGCTTCTCGATCAAGACGCCATCGCTCGAACAGATGACAGGCAATCTCAGTGGCGGTAACCAGCAGAAGGTCGTTATCGCGAAGACGCTCGCCGCGAACTCGCGCGTCATCATATTCGACGAGCCTACTCGCGGCATCGACGTCGGCGCTAAACACGAGATCTATCGGCTCATGAACCAGCTCGCCGAGGAGGGGCACGCGATAATAATCGTCTCCTCCGAGATGCCGGAGCTCCTCGGGATGTGCGATCGCATAATCGTGATAGCTGAGGGAAGAAAGACCGGCGAGCTAATGAAGGCCGAGTTCGATCAAACAGCGATACTCGATCTCGCTTCTCGCGGCAGGCACTCGACGCTCGCCTCCGCCTAGCAAGTTGCCAGAAGTCATGGAATACGGAGGTCTTACCCCATGAACGCTCTCGTCTTCTATAAGAAATATGGAATATTCTTGATTCTCCTCTTAGTCGTGGCTTTTTTCGCCGTCTTCGCCAGCAACTTCCTGTCGATCGACAATCTCCTCAACGTACTGAGGCAGGTGTCGATGTTCGGCATCGTCGTCGTCGGCGTCACCTTCGTCATGATCGGGGGAGGGGCGGACTTGTCGGTCGGCGGTCAGATGGCGGTTTCAGGCATGGTCGCCGGCATTTTGATGGCCAAGGCCGGCATGCCCATTCTGCCGACCATGCTCATCTGCATGGCGCTGACTACCTTGTTCGGCGCCCTGAACGGCCTCATATCGGTCAAGCTCAATATCTTCTCGATGATCGTCACCCTCGGCACTATGCTCATACTTCAAGGCCTGGCCTTTGTGATCACAGGTGGCTATCCGATCTTCGGCCTTCCTAAGGACTTCACCTTCCTCGGCCAGGGCTACGTCGGGATCGTGCCGGTTCCGGTCATACTCTTCGTTATTGTCTCGGCCATCGCCTGGTTCGTGCTCTCCAAGACCTACTTCGGCAGATATGTCTATGCGATGGGCGGCAACCCCGAGGCCGCGCGGCTCGCGGGCGTAAACGTCGAGCGCATGCGCGTCGCTCTCTTCGCCATATGCAGTTTCGTCACGAGCATCGCCTCGCTCATCATGCTGTCGCGCACCAACTCGGCGCAGCCAAGCGCGGGCGCAAGCTATCCCTTCGACTGCATGACCGCGGCCGTGCTCGGTGGCATCAGCTTCGCCGGCGGCGAAGGAACAATCGGCGGAGCTGTAGTCGGCGTTCTCATTATCGGTGTACTCAACAACGGTCTTCTGCTCATGGGCGTCGACTCGAACTGGCAGGGTGTCATCAAGGGCATTGTGCTCGTGACGGCCGTCGGCATCGACAGTGTGCAGCGCAAGGCTAAGAGAGTCAAAGCGGCAGAGGCATGATCATGAATATATACGAAGTAAATCGACTTTCAGCGACGCTGATCGGGATCGGAGAGAGGTGCAGTCAATATCTCGTGAATGCGATGTATCTCGTGATCGGAAAGGAGAGGGCCGCCCTTGTCGACACAGGGCTGGGCTTGACCGGAGATCTGGATAAATTCGTACGAAAATTCACGGACCTCCCCATAGTGGTGCTGAATACTCACGCCGATCCCGACCACATAGGCTCGAACGCGCTCTTCGAGGACATTCATTTGAGCTCGCGCGACGCGACTCTCATTCCCTGGGCCATGGGACTCGAAGCCCGTCTCGGTGACCTTCCCTCAATGACCGGAGGAAACACAGAGCTCTGCGGCTACGCAAAAACGCACATAGCGCCCGAGAAACGATTCGCATACACCGACATCTCCGATGGCGAGCGGTTCGATTTAGGTGGCGGTTGCGTTCTCGAAGCGATAGCCACTCCAGGGCATTCGCAAGGCAGCCTATGCTTCTTTAACCGCAACGAGCATTATGTCCTCACCGGGGACACGATAGTCCCTTATCCCTGGCTGTGGCTTGACCGCTGCGCGCCACTAGCGGAGTACGCGGCGAGCGTTAGGCGCTTCAAGGCTATCGTGGGTGTTGGCCCGGCGATGTACTGCGGGCATTCCATCGAGGCTCTTTCGCCTCTAGTGGTCGACGACCTCGTAGTCGGCTGCGAGGAGTTGATCGCGGGCGAGACGGGTACGGACAAACCATTCAAGGTACCCTACGCCATTGATATTTCGGCCATGAAAGTGATGCAGCACGATTGCGATCAGGCACACATCATCTACAACGCATATAAGATGTGAGATTAGCCTGCATCAATAAGGGCGTGCGCTTATTCCCCGCCGATCATGATGGCGAGGATCTCCTCGTCGGTGCCCTTCATGCCCACCTTGCCCATCCGGCCGACGCTGTCGATCGTGGCCTCGACGTCGCCTTTCACGAGGCCCTCGCCCGCGCCGAAAACCCTGCCCGAGGCGGAGAGGTCGAGGGCGAGGAAGGCCGCGTCGACGGCCTGCGCGATCTTGGCGGCGCAGGAAGGCTTCGCGCCGTCGCAGACCATGCCTCCGATCGTGGCGATCGTGTTGACGATGGTGGCGGATATCTCGTCATAGCCGCCGCCCCGCAGGTAGCAGATACCCGCGCCAGCGCCAGCGGCGGCGCTCACCGCACCGCAGTAGGCGGAGAGCCGGCCGATTTTCTTCTTCTGGTGAATGGCGACGAGGTTCGAGAGCACGAGGGCGCGGTATAGCCGCTCCTCGGGCATGCCGTAGGACGCGGCGTACTCGATGACGGGCAGCGAGGCGGTCATGCCCTGGTTGCCGGAGCCCGAGTTGATGACGACGGGCAGGGAACAGCCGCTCATGCGCGCGTCCGAGCCCGCGGCCGCGCGCGCCTCGGCGCGGACGCGCGGATCGTCGCCCCTCAGCTTGAGCAGCGTCTTGCCGACGTCGACGCCATAGGCATTCTTGAGCCCCTCGTCGGCGATGGCAGTGTTGAGGCGGATCTGCTCGGAGATTATGGGCCGGATGCTATCCAGGGCGACTCCGTCGGCGAAGTCAATGATATCACGGACATTGAGCGGATCTTTTTCGAGGGGGGAGTCCCCCTCGCCGTCGGCGGCGAACGAGTACGCGGTCCCCGCGACGAGCGCGCCGTCCTTGTAGACCGCGACGATATTCGCGTGCGTCCTCGCTATGATGACCTCGGCGCTCGACTCCCCGGCGTAGAGGCGAGCGTCGACGTAAAGCGAGTCTACGTCCGTGGCGAGGCCGACCTTGCAGAGTCCCGCGTCGAGAAACGACCTCACCTCGGCGAGGTCCTCTTCCCTGAGCGCCTCGAGCACCTCGAGCCCGCGGTCGGCGTCGCCGCCTATCGCGCCCGCGGCGGCGGCGGCCTCGATCCCCTTTAGCCCGCCCGTGTTGGGCACGACGACTCCCTTGACGTTCTTGACGATGTTGCCCGAACAGTCGACCTCGACGCGGTCGGGCTTGCGGCCGAGCGCCGCGCGCGCCTTGGCGGCCGCCAAGGCCACGGCTATGGGCTCAGTGCAGCCCAGGGCAGGCACGAGCTCACTCTTCAATATGGCCAGATACTCCGAGCTCGGTTTTTCGCTCAACATCGTGCCGAATAGTAGCCGGAGCGATGCCCTCTGGTAAAGCGGTGCGAGAGAGGAGCTCCTTCGCGGCAGGGATGGACGAGACGCTCATCTTGATGGAGTCTGAGCACTGAGCGCCTACAACTCAATAAAATAAGTACAATTTACCGAGGGGCCAAGGCGTAGCGGTCGATCGCGACCGCCACGCCGTCCTCGGTGTTCGACGAAGTCACGATTTTCGCCGCCCTTTGCACTTCAGGCGAGGCGTTCCCCATGGCGATAGGCAGGCCGGCTGCGGCCAACATCGACAAGTCGTTTTCGCCGTCGCCCACTGCTATCATCTCTTCGGACAGTATGCCGAAGCGCGAGCCGACGACGCGCAGCGCATTGCCTTTGTCCACGCCCTTCGCGGTCAGCTCGATGTTGTTCGCGTAGGAGCTCGAGAGCTCCATATCGCCTCGCGTCGAAAACCTCGCGCGGAGCGGGCCTATCTCTCCCGCCCCGAGGCTCATCGCGAAAATCTTGTACGTCGGGGCCCCGCGTTTCTCGAGCTCGGCGACGAGGTCGTCCGCCGTAACGCGGGGACAGGCCATGCCCTCGACGAAGGGCGCAAGCACGGGGAAACGCTTGAGTGTGGTTTTCTCGAAGTACACAGTGTCCTCGCCGTATACACTGAAGAAAACTTTTGCGGCCTTGAGCTCGCCGATAATACTCGAGCAAGAGGCAAAATCCAGGGCCCGACTGTAGATCACCTCGCCCGAGGAAAGGTCGCGGATGATGGCGCCGTTGCAGCCCGAAACAAGACTCACCGAATCGACGCCGACGACGCAGCGCTCCGCCTCGGGGAGGACGCGCCCCGAGCTGATCATAATCCGAATGCCTGCCGCAGCGGCTCGGCCGAGCGCCGCCCGATTAACCGCCGACACCTTACGCTCACTATTGAGTAGAGTTCCATCCAGGTCGACGGCTATGAGTTTATACGCCATACATGCAAAAAGACTTTACACTGGCGCGCGTTTGCTAGTACAGCACTGCGACAATTTCGCCTAAGGCAGTGTCAGTTCGGCCCGATCGTCGTCCCTACGAAGCTCTTACCCTCGAGTATTCCCCGAAGGTTGTCGAGGTCGCGGCCCGCCGCGCATATTACCTCCAGAGCGAGCTCGGAGGCCTTGCGGGAGGCCACGGGATCGAAGGGCGTGTTCTTGCCGGGGCTCCACTCCTCGCCCACTATTGCGCGGAAGTCCGCCCAGGAAATCGTGTCGATGGGCGTGGCCGCGGGGTTGGTGCGCGGGTCGTCGGTGTAGACCTTGGCGATGTTCGACAGGTTGAGCACGCGCTTAGCGCCGAAGCGCTCGGCGAGCATGACCGCATCGAAGTCGGTGGAGAAGCCGGGCTTCCAGCCCGCTGCGACCAGGACTCTGCCCATGAAGAGCGAGAGCGAAGTCGGATCGGTGACGACGTCCTGGGGACAGAGCTCGCCCAGCAGGGCTTTCACGAGCTGGGCGTTGAGGCGCGTGGCCATGATGCCGATCCAGTCCTGGGCGTCGGGACTGCCGACGCTTCCGAGCGCATCTCGCATCGAGACTACGTCTCGATAGGCGCGCTGCCAGGAGCGGGCGGGACCGCCGCCGCCCACGACGAGGATGAGTCTGCGCTCCTCCGATACGGCGAGGTGCTCCCGGACGAGAGACATGAACTGCGCAAGGAATGCGGGATCGGGGCCCTCAGGGGCGACAATCGAGCCGCCGAGGGAAAGTACGGTCGTCATTCCTCAAGAATACCTGCGTTGCGCGCTCGCGTAAAGCCGCCTGTGAGGAGAAGCCGGTCAACGTCGGTCCCCGGTCGCGAGCTTAACGGCGTACATCGCCGAATCGGCCGCCTTTAGTATGGACTCGCTGTCCACGCCGTCGCCAGGGAAGACCGCAATGCCAATGCTCGCGCCCACCGTGACCTTCTCGCCCGTAGGGACGGCCAGCGGCTCGACGAGGGCGACGCGGATCTTGTCGGCCACCGCGACCGCGTCCTCGCCCTTCGAGATGTTCTCGAGGAGGACGGTAAATTCGTCGCCGCCCATGCGGCCCGCGGTGTCGGAATCGCGGATTGCCGAGCGCAGGCGCTTGGCAATCTCGAAGAGGAGGAAGTCGCCGGCGTCGTGGCCGAAGCGGTCGTTAACCGCCTTGAACCCGTCCAGGTCGAGGAAGAGGAGGGCAAAGCGCCGGTCCTCGCGGCGGGCCCGCGCGACCGCGCTCTCGAGCCGATCGAAGAAGAGGGCGCGGTTGGGAAGCGTGGTAAGGGGATCGTAGTGGGCGAGCCGCTCGAGCCTTTCCTGAAGCCTGCGCCGTTCGGTGACGTCTCTTAACACGGCGACGATGCTCATAGGCTCGCCGTCGAGGCCCGGAACGGGCGCTATCGTGACCTCCTCGACTATCTGTCCTCCGTCCGCCCCAACCGCATCGATCTCGCCGCGCCAGAGTCGTCCCGCTCTGGCGGCGGAGAGAGCCACGTCGGCCTCCGCCTCTTTAAGTCCGAAGATCGCGCGGCGGGAGCCGAGGGCCTCCACCCTCGGCACGCCCGTGGTTCGCTCGTAGGAAGCGTTCACGTACTCGACCTTGCCCTCGAGATCGGCGATGACGATGACGTCGGAGGCCGACTCCATGGCCACGAGGCGGGCGGCAAGCTCGGCGCTTCGCGTAAAATTCTTGGAAAGAAGTCTCGAGAGGAAAAGTAAAAGAACGATGATGGCTGCGAGGGCCGTTCCATAGACGACGAAACGCCTGTACCAATCGGCCAAGACGTCCGTTTTTGCCTGTCCTATGACGACAAAAAAAGGGAAGTCGCCGACTCTGGCGAAGTAGTTATAGGGACCGGTTTCCGAGCGCATGGATACGAGCGCCGGGCGCGAATCCTTGAGTCGAAGCAGTAACCCGCGCATGGCCGCGTCGACAACTTCGACGCCGACGGCGTCGGGCATTTCCGGCCTGCGCGCGACGAGCCTTAGCGAGGAATCGGTGACGGCGATGATTCTGCGCTCTCCCTGGTCGAGGTCGGTGAGCTCGTCCTGGATGACGGAAACGTCGATACGCGCAAAGACTACGGCGACCAGGCTCCCTTGGGCGTCACGGATAGCCCTGGCGCGGACGAGGGCCGAACCGCCCTTGCCGAAGGCTGCCAGAGTAGTCGAGTCGCGAGAACCGTCGGCCATGAAGACGGCGAGGCAGCTTCGCTCAGCCTTGAGGTTCGAGGAAGGGGGACTCGAGGCGAGCTCGCGCCCTCCAAAATCGATAACAGAGAGCGAGGAAGCCTGCTTGAGGGTAAGGCGCTTGGCCTCGACGATACGTCTGAGCTCGGGGCCGCGAGCGCCCGAGCGAACCTTGTCGACCATGTCGCCTAAGACGTAGTCGACCTCGCGCACCGAGCCGTCGAGGCGTTCGGAGAGGAAGCGGCTCATGGTGTCGGATACGGCGCCCGCCTTTTCGATCGCCTGGTGCCGATATTCGCAGAGGTCGAGTCCGAAGAGGATCAAAATAGTTAAGCTTATCCCCGAAACCACCGCGTTGAATCGCAGGCGGCCGGGGTTTGTGCCGCCCTCCGGCATCGATCCTCCATTTTTCTATCCTTGCTTACCTCCTTAAGAGTAATATCATTTCAGCATCCCCGCAAGTGAACGCATCAGAAGTCGTTGGACGAGGCGAAGAAGTCGTCATCGTTATTAAAGACCCCGCCGTCGGGACTGCGCGCCTTGTACAGATCCTCGATATAGCGATAGCGGGCGACCTCGGCTATAAGCTTCCCGCGCTCGG
>Ga0326728_10010981_pt1 | contig 20908 bp, 15 predicted proteins | sample MB3enrmetagenome_FD_207602 | JGI IMG/M metagenome (GOLD analysis project Ga0326728, IMG submission 207602) | Lab enriched peat soil microbial communities from McLean, Ithaca, NY, United States - MB31MN | ecosystem: Environmental > Terrestrial > Soil > Wetlands > Peat | place: USA: New York... | reverse complement strand
GCTCCCGCAATCAACACGGGAAACGGGCATCATAAAGTGAAACCTTTTTTGCCGAAGTTTCCGGCCCCGCTGATTGAACGTTCACGTTTTACCGCTGCGTCCACGTTCCTTTTGAACCACCCTTTGAGCCGGATACGGTTCCAATACGTTACAGGCGCCTTTGAAACCTTCACCTTGTCCGACATTGCGGCCTCCGGATCGAACAGGATATCCAGGATATGGATTGTAGGGGAGGTCCTTCCCAGGTAATTGGCGCAACCGGCACAGTACGTGATCATTTTACGGCCCCGGGCTTCGTTTTTGCGCAAAGACCGCCAGCTGTTCGCAAACTCGGACGAGAGGAAGCCGACCGAACCTCCTTCGCCGCAGCATAAGGTCTTTTCCCCGTGATGCGGCATCTCCTCAACGGTCAGTCCCACGCTATAGGCCAGATTTCGAACTGCGACATGGATCGATTCATCGAATCGCACGGCGCAAGGATCGTGTATTGTCACGGAACAGCGGGCTTTTCCATTCGCGGGAAGACCATTTTTTGCCAGAGCTTCATACACCGTAACGGCTGAAAGCTCTCTCCCGTAGTCTTTGAATATTCTGTAGCAGTTCGGGCAGGCGGCAAGAACAGTGCCGATTCCGTTTTCGATCAGATACTCTTTCATTTCGCCGAAAGTGGAATGAAAGGAACTCTCGCGTCCCAGATCGTGGGAAGGTTTGGCGCAGCAATCAAAGACAATTCCTAAACGGGGAATTGCTTGCCTGAGATGATCGTAAAGACCCTTTATTCTGTTCGGACGAGTCCCTGAAAGAGTGCACCCGGGAAACAGCACCGTATCGCAACCTTCGGGAAATGCATACCACGTATACCTGCGCGATGTTCCACGTTTTTCATACCCGATAATTACCGAGTGCTCCGGATGGTCTCCATAGCCCCTGCGAACGGCCTCCCTTCGCATCTCTAAAAACATCCGTGAGGGATCGACGCCCACGGGACAAACCGCGCCGCACAAGCCGCATATGCTGCATTCGAAAGGTTTGTCATGCCCCGCCCTGTGGCAGGGATCGTAACGATCGGCAATGGATTTGGGAGCCCCGTAGATTTTGAGGAATCGACACTCCTTTTGACATAGTTCGCATTCGATACATCTTTCCGACACTGTTTCGAGCAACTCAGCGAGGTGTGTTTTCACTTGAGAAACGTCCCTGTTGCATCGCCCGGCAGTTTGTGGACCGGATCGGGAAGATCGTCACGATTATGAATTATCGTCCTGTCAGGGGCGCATGGCGGTTCAGCGCATCTGCCCGGCAGCAGGGCATTCCGCAAAGGTCTAAAACCCGACGCCGGTGAGGTGATCGATCCTAGACTGGAAATTTCTATATGTCAAATAGTTATTGCCAATGATGTGGACGTTCGAGATAGCACTGGAAAGGGCTTTGTAATGTCGTAAGCCTCCATTGGAGATCTTTGTTGACGAATGCGGGAAAGTTCCATTAGATATTCGAACCGTTCAACGAAAAAGGAACCATCACGATAAAAATGACGAACGTATCCAGTACGCAGCCTCTAAGGCAAATCCTTGCATGGGGATTGCCCGCCTCAATCACGCTTTCCTATTTGATTCCAGGGCTTCAGTCAGACCTGCGTTCATCCTTTCCCGCTTTGATAGGAATAACGAGCCTCATCATGGCGTTGATCGGAGTTACTTTGTATGCAGGAACAAGAGGACTGATCGACTGGTCCCCGGAGGTTATCATCCTGGTTTCCGTGATTCTTCGGATTATTTTTCTATTCACCCCTCCTCAACTCTCCGACGATATTTACCGGTACCTTTGGGATGGGCTTCAAGTCTTAAACGGTCAAAATCCGTACTCAGCGGCCCCTTTGAAGGCCCGGCTTCCAAATGACGCTGCTTATAATCTGCTTCAACTAATGAACCATCCCGATCTCGGAACGATCTATCCCCCGGCCGCCCAAGTCATTTTTGCCGCCGGAGCTTACCTCGGCGCCGGTTTTCTGGGGTTTAAAGCCTTATTGGTTCTAATGGATTCGATTTCATGCGTGTTGATCGTAAAGCTGCTTTCACGCGCCGGACTGCCTGCATGGCAGGCGGTGGTCTATGCATGGCATCCTCTTCCAATTCTGGAGATTGCCTCTTCCGGCCACATCGATGGAGCGGGAATCCTTTTTTTATTTCTCACCCTGGCATTGCTGCAAGCTCTGTCACCAGAGCGCTCCACAAGAGAAGATCCATCCCGGCGGCCTGAGTCCCGCCCCAGAAGACATATTTTCATTGCCATGTCGGCGGGTTTTACCTTTGCCTGTGCGGTGCTTGTAAAACTTTTTCCGCTCATATTCCTTCCAGGCATGTTCATCCTTGCCGGGAAACGTTTCAGAGCACCTTTTCTTGCAGGGATTGCGGCAGGCGTATTTACGCTCACAATCCCTTTTCTGCCCGACATCAAAAATGCATTTTCAGTCCTGAACACCTATATCCTGAATTGGGAATTTGCCGGGTTTGCATTTCGCACCCTCCGCCGAATAACATCTTCCGGATACTCGGCAAGACTCATTCTAGCTTCTTTCTTCATTATTTTTGCTGCGGTCCGGTACCGAAAGCTCTTGCTCGAGGTTCGCCACACGGTCCAATACAGCGATCGAGACCGTTGCCTGCCTTCACCCGGCGACGGCCGGTTTCTCGCCGTAATGGAAACTTTCTGCCACATTACGATGGCGTTTCTTTTCCTCACGCCAACTCTCCATCCCTGGTACGCTCTTTACCTGGTCTGTTTTCTTCCTTTCGCGCCCGAAGTTGCCGGCTTGATGCTCACATGGTCGGTTCTTTTGTCCTATCGCGTGCTTGTTACAAAAGCACTTCTCGGGCAATGGATCGAAGATGACTTTACGCCTCTGCTGATCTGGTCGGCGCCTGTTTGTGCCTGGATTCTCGCCGCTCTTGCCGGAAAACTGAAAAGGCAGCTGGCCTTTATCTTGAACTCTCATTTGATGTGGTAAATGAGCGCAAGTGTATAGGCCGCACCCTCCGTTGTGTTGCTGCCGTAAATATCGGGCCTGTAGCAAATCTCGAGGCCCCATACATTTGTAATCCTGAAGCCAAGTGCAATATCGAGTTTTCCGAGGTCGAAGTTATTGCTGGCCATTGGGTTGCCGCTGTTATTATATTTACTGCCATTCTCCATACTGAGGATACTGTCCAGTTTTATCCTGCCATATATATATTTAGTGAAATCGCTCCCGAATTCGATGAGGTATCTAAACTCGTCGGAAGGAGCGCCAGCGCGCCACCGGTAGCCGATCTCAAAGTTGCAGTATCCTGGAATGAGCGGCCATAAAGATCGCCCGTAAAGTGTTCGCAGTTCAAAATCATATTGCCCGTTTCCCAGTGGGAGTGGATCGCTTTCATGATATAGCCCCGGGATTTTGACCAACCCCTGAGCTGATAAAACTCCCCATGACCCTTCGGCGATCTTGCCTTTCACTCCTAAATCGATGTCTCCCAGCCCGTTTGAACTCACATCTCCGCTCTGGTCTTCCTTCTTTAAAAATTTGTAGTAAAGTGCATTGATTAGCGTTATGTTGTCAGTAAGTCCGTATTCGATATAATTACCTACATTCATATCTATGAATTTCCTGAGGTGATCCTGATTTCCACTGAATTCAGTGTCAGCATAATAATAATTGAACGAAAGTCTTTCGTATAATTCCCCCGTTCCCATTGTCCAGGCGCCTCCAATGCATTTAGCTGCTAATAATAATATAAAGACACAAGCCATCACTCCAATGACAATCACTTTTTTTAAAAGTAAATTCATTCTGTGTCCTTTTGAATTAATAACTTGTATCAAAGGAAAATAGATAATAACTATTATTCACTGGTTTTTTCATCAAAAATATCTATAAGTAAAATCCTAAGACTTATGATATAGAGGCAATGACAAAAATCTCATTGCAGTTAGTTTGTGGTTGCGTGATGCGGCATTCGGTCAAGTGAAGGGACCTAAAGCCGGGCGAAACTCCACAGGTATTCGGGAGCTGCCGCCGCCTGCAATTAACCAGGCGTTCAATATCCTTTAAGGATAAACGCATGTTGACAACCTTACATTTTACCGCGTTGGCGCTGCTCTCTCTCTATGGACTTCACAGAGTGTGGCTTCTCGTCTGCTGGCATATCGAGCGCAAGCGGCCCGTTCAAGCTCCACCGTCCATAACGGGTGGAAAAGATCTCCCCTTGGTAACGATTCAACTGCCCCTCTACAATGAACGATTCGTCGCGGCCCGTCTCATGGATGCCGTTGCTCGACTGGACTGGCCGAAAGAAAGGCTTGAAGTCCAGGTGTTGGACGACTCCTCCGACGATACGCGAAAGGTTGTCGATGAACGTGCGGATTACTGGCGGAGCAGGAAAATAAATGTAGAGGTCGTTCGGCGCAGGCTCCGCACCGGATATAAAGCCGGCGCGCTGAAAAACGGACTGATGCGTTCTACAGGCGAATATGTGGCAATATTCGATGCCGATTTCCTTCCTCCACGGGATTTTCTTGTTCGCGCCATGCCTTATTTTTCCGATGAGCGGATCGGAATGGTACAGGCACGGTGGGGTTTTTTGAACGCAGGGCATTCGTGGCTCACTTGTGTTCAGTCACTGCTCCTCGGCCCGCATTTCAGCATCGAGCACCGGGTCAGGTTCAAAAGGGGATTATTCTTTAACTTCAATGGGACTGCCGGCATTTGGCGCACAAAAGCCATTAAATCCTCCGGCGGATGGCAATCCGATACGGTGACCGAGGACCTTGACTTGAGCTTTCGCGCACAGTTGGCTGGCTGGCGATTCATCTATCTTGATGATCTGGTGGTCCCCTCTGAACTCCCAATAACGCTTGCGGCCTTTAGAAGTCAGCAGCAAAGGTGGGCAAAAGGCTCGATGCAGACGGCGAAAAAAATACTGCCCGCTCTGCTCGCCTCACGGCTGCCTGTCTCAATTAAGATTGAGGCTGTCGTAACCCTGTTGGCGAATTTCTGCTGGCTTCTTGGCGCCTTGATCTTCTTGACCGTCTATCCGACAATAATGTCTCGCATCGGCGTCGGAACCTATCACCTGCTCAGGCTCGACCTGCCGCTCATCCTCTGTACGAGCGTCGCCATTCTTTCCTACTTTTTCATCTATGCACTGATCCGTAAATCACAGGCTTCCCCGGCACACGTCTTTCTCCTGCCCATCCTCAGCATCGGTCTGGCCCCGTCGATAGCCTTATCGGTTTTGGAAGGCATTTTCAGCCGGGGTGGAGTTTTTGAGCGCACTCCAAAATTCGGAATTTGCCGCCGGGGTTGCCTTCCACCTTCGGCCCTTATTTACCGGCAGCAGAGATTTTTCTACATTCTCTTTAACGCGGCTTTATTTGCATACAGTCTCATGCCTATAAGCTTTGCCTGGAACAGGGAGACCTGGTTGGCCATTCCTTTTTTGTTGCTCTTTCCCCTGGGGTTTTTCACCATGATCGTGAAAGACCTTGGCTGGTGACGGGGTGATAGCCCGTCGCTTCGTAACCCATTCTATCGGGCCTGCGCTTTGGAAACGCGTACACCCCGATTCCAAACTAAAGCGGCAGGGAAGACTGCGTATGCAGCCTTCCCAAATACGAGAAGTAACGTAGCCAACAAAGGCATGCTACGGAGTCGAACCGGTATGTTCCGGATAGACAGTGTTGTCCGAATTGCTCCACTCGTTCCAGGACCCCTCGTACATCATTACGTTCGGGTAACCTAGCCCAAGAAGTAACTCAGCTACCTGTGCCGCACGGAACCCCCCCTCGCAATAGGTTATGATGGTATCACTCTTTGATAGTCCAAGACCTGTGAACATTGTCTGAAGGGCCTCTTGGCTTTTCAAAACCTGGATTACAGTGCTCGAGTTCGGATAGGTTACTTGCCCTGCATTGTTCGTTAGGACATCACCCGGCCAATTGAGGAAAATTGCACCGGGAATATGGCCCCCTTGTGGATCTCCAGGATTTACCGTGGCGCCGGAGTATTCGCCGGGTGTGCTGGTATTTAAAATAACCGTTCCCGTGACCGTACCACTACCACCGTCGGACACAGGAATTGCAGCCAGAACATCGTATTTGTAGGCGAGGAGAGAGGAATAGCCGGTAATCACGTAGGGGGTTGTGTTAACCTTTGGCGGGGTGGGCGTCGTACTCACTGCGCGTTTGTCGATATATTGCCATTTCGCAAGCCCGCCATCCATAACATAGGCTGCATTATGTCCGTAGAGCTTCAGTGTCCAGGTAAGACGAGACGGCATAGGATCTACATCGTCACCATAGGCAACCACGATTGTGGAAGGCTTGACGCCCCAACTGTCGACCAATGCGATAAATTCGGTTGGGGTCGGAGCCATGTAGAGCACCTGGGTTGCGTTTTCGCCCTCATATCTGCTGAAATAGAAGGTGTTGGACGGGACATTGATGGCCCCTGGGATGTGTCCTGCCGTGTATTCTGTCTCCGCACGGGTATCAATGATGAGAATTCTTGCTTTATTGGCGGCTACCCAACTGGTTTCAACGAAATAATTGCTCATGGCTGCGATTGCACTGCCGTAACCGGAAAGCAAAAATACCATGATCGATGCAAAAAAAACCCGAATGATAAAATTGTTGCTGCGTTTCATCACTATTTTCTCCTTTGACATGGGTGCACCTGGGTTCGGCAATATTGAGGAATTTTCACTTATTTCGAGTATTTCAACATCGCAATGCGTTACTATACCTTCTATCCTTGCTCAGACTCCGAGTTAGCGCTCCTCCTTTCCTGGTTTTAGAATTCTCGAAAATACCTCCTCCCGCACCGTGTCCCGATAAAACATATTTGCGAAAGCCCGGTGGTGCAGAAAACCAGTTCCATCATGGAACATCTTTGAAACCATTGTTTGAGTTCTTAACACCGGACGCCGAGGTCATATCCCTTGTCAGGCCGGGAGCGCCCAGTTTGTATCCAAAGTGGCGAAAGGCGGCAGCCCCTTTCCAAAAGTGTAGTAATCGCAATGGCCGATCTTTATGACGCCTGGAATATGTGCAATGGCCTAATCGGCGAAGAAGCGCGCATCGATGACGACCGGATAGGGCTCACCGTTGCTGCTCTCATTTTTCATGTTTCCTCCTCCTTTTGCGAAATTTTGACAAAACCGCACGCTCCCCTGCCGCACCTGCGCAGGATGAGTGGACCAAAATCAATAATTGCTTCTCAAAACTTGGTGAATTGTGAGAAAATTGTCACATTCCCCTGCGCTTGTCAATTACTAAGATAGGTTTTATTTATATTTGAAATAGATTAAGACTATGTTATTAATTTTGGAAGAGGAGTGGGGGGATCGGAATTGGCGTTCATGGTCTGTGGCATACGGAAGATTACAGTGATACCTTAACTGGTTTCCATCCGGAAAGTGCCCTTTTCCGAATTGGAACTCTTAGTATCTCATCCGGGGTTTCCGGATGGATACTAACTGGCGCGAGGGGAAGATGATTGAAGAAAAGCTCGATTGCCGAGGCTTGGCATGTCCGAATCCGGTGCTTAAGGCAAAGGAAGTCATCGACCGGGGCGGTGTCGGCCGATTGGAGGTTCTCGTGGATAATCCGGCGGCGAAGGAAAACGTGGGCCGGTTCCTTTCCCGGATGGGATATGAGGTCGGTTTTTCTGAAGAGGGCGGGGTTTTCAAAGTAACCGGAGCGAAAGGCGAATCTGCCCTCTCTGAGGTTGTGGAGGAATCCATATCGCCAGGGCCGGACAGCAGAATCGTAGTGCTTGTAGGGACGGATCGAATGGGTAAGGGAGATGACGTCCTCGGCCAAAAGCTTGTCATGAATTTCATTGGGACCCTCAAGGAGATGGAGCCGGAACTTTGGCGCCTGATTTTTCTTAACGGCGGAGTCAAGCTTACAGTGGAAGGGTCTGAATGCCTGCCGGCCCTTCAGGCCCTCGAGAAAGAAGGAATACGTATCCTTGTTTGCGGGACCTGTCTTAATCACTTCGGACTCTTTGAAAAAAAGCTGGTCGGAGAGACGACCAACATGCTTGATATCGTCATCGCAATGCAGATAGCGGATAAAGTCATAAGCATAATGTAGCTTGAGCATCTGGAGTAAATCAATGGCCCCACTTCCTGTAGAACTGGCAAAAACGGTTCGCGCGTCCGGTTGAGCCGCGAAGATAGGTCCGGGAGACCTCATGGAAATCTTGGAAAGTCTGCCTCTTGAGCAAGACCCCAATCTTCTCGTGGGAAGAGAAACATCCGATGATGCCGGCGTGTATCGCCTTTCAAAAGATGTGGCGCTTGTTCAAACCATTGACTTCATCACACCGGTCGTGAACGACCCGTATGATTTTGGCCGAATTGCCGCGGCCAACTCCCTGAGCGACGTTTACGCCATGGGAGGGCGCCCTGTCACGGCAATGAACGTAGTGTGCTTTCCTGTGAAAAGTATGGATAAGGCGGTTTTGAAAGAAATCCTTCGGGGCGGGCTGGAGAAAATACATGAAGCCGGCGCAGTGCTGGTGGGCGGACACAGCGTAGATGATCCCGAGATAAAATATGGTCTTTCCGTCACGGGAGTGGTGTCCCCCGATAGAGTGCTCACCAATGCAGGGGTCAAACAGGCAGATGCGCTCATTCTTACAAAACCCCTGGGGACTGGAGTGCTCGCCACGGCGATCAAGGCTGGATTGATCTCGGCGGATGCCAGGATGCGAGCCACAGAGACAATGGCAACCCTAAACAAGAAGGCAGCCGAGATCATGTCCGGATATCCTGTAAATGCCTGTACCGACGTGACCGGTTTTGGACTTCTGGGCCACACGCTGGAGATGGCAGTTGCGAGCGGAGCAGCAATTACCCTGTTTGTGGAAAAAATCCCGATTCTTCCCGAAGTCCTCGACGCAGTCGAGATGGGGCTTGTTCCGGCAGGGAGTTTTTCAAACCGAAACTTCTGTGCCGGTCAGATCCGTCAGACTAAACCTATCGATCCCATTCTCCTGGATATCCTGGCCGATGCCCAGACTTCCGGCGGGCTCCTTATTTCACTACCTGAACGTCACGCTTCGGCACTGCTTGACGATCTTAAGGCCGGCGGCGTTTCAGATGCCGCTATCGTTGGCCGGGCGACAAATGAAAACAAGGGAATCATTGAACTGGAATAGTATCTGGCTATTGCCGGGACGGGCATAGAGGAGACGAACTTATGGCAGGCGTGCTCCACGTGCACCAGGATGCAAACCTGACCAAACAGCTTAAGACCCTTCTCAAGGGAGGGGCCAGTGCCGCGCCTGCCGCGAGGCACGCTCAGTCCATAATCGACCAGTTCGTGGATGGAGCGGCCTGCGATCCGAAGCTTATGGGACGACTCACCCGTTGCGGGGAGGCCAGGATTAAGAACTGCATCAAGTTCGATCTCATACGCGGCTATCGACTCATCGGCATAATGCTGGATAACGGGATCGCGTTTCTCTACGTGGGAAGCCATGACGAATGCGACCACTGGATCAGGAACAACGCCGGGCTGGAGCCTGTTCTGGACAAGAAAAGAAACAAAGTTGCGCAGGTAAAAGCAAGAGTTGCGGAAACACCTGCGCAGGGCGAATTGGAATTGGACTCATCGGAATCCGACTATGACGAAATCCTGCTCCACGATCTTACCGATCAGGATTTGAGGAAAATTTTCTGCGGGCTCTCGAAAAGTTCGCACGCGACTCGAAGGCACGAGTAGAACGAAACTTTTCTTGGTTCGGCGTGATCACAGGGACGTGAAAAGCTGCCCGGAAAATAATCGCTATTTCCTATTTGACAAATAGATGCCACGATTCTTATATGAAAATCCTCATGGATTAGGGCTAAGTTACACCGTAAGGGATGAACCCGAAAGGAGACCGAAATGCTAGCGGTAAAGGAAGTAGAAAAAAAGATGTCGCAGGCCCCAATAAGCTGCCATGCACCGACTTGTCACGCTCCAACTTGCCACGCGCCGGCTTGCCACGCGCCGGCTTGTCATGGTCCGAGCAGCCGTTCGTAATTTAGACCAACCACGTACTGACCAGTCCGGCCGGCGTAATCCAGGGGAAATGCGCGCTCTCCGGAAGTTTTGCAGTTGTTGCGGGGCTCGGCATAAGCGCAGTTATATTCAATGCGGCGTTTTGCTTTTCCCCGGATTGCCCGGCGGCTGGTCACTCAAGAGTTGAGAACGCGTCTTCCTCCTTTTGGCCAATTCTATTTGTTGTCCTTTTCGATCGGATAATCCGCCTCCATCCACGCCTTTATGCCGCCCGGCTGGCGGTAAACATTCGTATAGCCCAGCCTTGTCGCCCACATTGCCGCATTGGATTGACGTCATTTCGAATTAGCCGTATCCTTGTACCAGTCCCATCTCGATTTGGGTTACTACGAGGTGAACGCACATGTTTTCATCTCGGCCTGCAAACGCTGAACGATAAAAACGGACCGCCCGGTAAAAAATAAATCGGATCAAAGGTAAACTGGTATGGCAGAATTTAAGGTCGAAGAAAATTATCCCCTTGCCTCGCTCACTACGTTCAATGTAGGCGGCCCTGCCAGGTATTTCGTGACCGTAAGATCCGAGGCTGCCTTTCTTAAAGCCTTGGACTTTGCAAAAAGCCGGGATGTTCCCGTTTTCATCCTGGGTGGCGGAAGCAATGTTCTAGTATGTGACAGCGGGTTTGACGGTCTGGTCATCCGCAACAGGATAAAAGGTATTACAAGCCGCCCGGAAGGGGACTACTTCTGTGTCCGCGCCGGTTCAGGAGAGGATTGGCAGGGATTTGTCGATTGGTGCGTTTCTGAGAAATTGCAGGGAGTAGAGTGCCTTGCAGGCATTCCAGGCACTGTTGGGGCCTCTCCGGTGCAAAACATAGGCGCCTACGGCCAGGAAGTTTCGGGAACGATAGTTGAAGTCAGAGCGCTTGAACTCGATACCGGCAAGCTGGTCGTTTTTAGAGAAAATGCCTTCGGGTTCGGTTATCGCACGAGTATTTTCAATTCCACCTCCGAGGGTAAGTACTTTATCACGGGAGTCACCTTCAGGCTCGAGAAGAACGGGAAGCCGGTTATCTCTCACAGGGAACTTGCAGACCGCCTCGTGGAGGCCGCCGACTTCACGATAGGGCAGGTGAGAGATAGTGTCATAGCTATCAGGGCCGGAAAAGGACTGCTGATGCGTAAAGGCTACGAACGTTTCAGGTGCGCCGGTTCTTTTTTTAAGAACCCTATCCTGCTTGCCGAGATGTCAGAGGAGATAAAGGAAAGGGTACAAAAGCAGGGCGATTTCGCCGGCTGGTCATGGCCGCTTGGTTCGGGCGAAGTAAAGATTTCGGCGGCCAGCCTCATCCAGAGCGCCGGATTCAGCCGAGGATACCGAAAGGGGAATGTAGGGCTTTCGCCAAAGCACGCCCTTATCATCATAGCCTACCGAAGAGCTACCGCGCAGGAAGTCATCGAGTTTGCAGAACAGGTCCAGGGAGAAGTTAGAGAGAAATTCGGCGTTCATCTCAGGCCGGAGGTGCGCCTGGTCGGTTTTCCGCCATCGTGCCTGGATGGTTGATCGGATCATCGCCTGCAGAATTATCCACAGAATTGACCACCGGCAAGGGTACCGTTGAAACGGCAAGGTCTGAAATGAGGCCAGGGGAGCACCAGTCATTTGAAAAAAAAGGCAATGGAGGACGGCGAATAACATCCCCCGGCGCTGTCCTCCTCACAGTTTGTGTTGCTCAGTTCATGGTGCCTTTGATGCTGACGGCGGTGGGGGTGGCGCTTCCATCGATAGGCAGGGAGTTTAACGCATCTGCCGGGCAGCTCAGCCTTGTCGAACAGCTCTATATACTATCGCCTGCGATCTCGATGTTGACTTTCGGACGCCTCGGCGATCTGGTCGGCCGGGTCAGAGTGTTTCTCATCGGTCTTGTCATGTTCACTGTGCTGACCGCTTCTCTCGGATTCGTGCAAAATATCTGGATGCTTCTCGTTCAGCGATTCCTGCAGGGGATCGGCGTCTCCATGCTTCTTGCGGGCAGCATGGCGCTGGTCGCCTCCGCGTTTCCTCCCGAAGTGCGTGGTCGAAAGATCGGCATAGTCTCGGCTTTCACCTACTCAGGGCTGTCTTTGGGACCGGTGATTGGAGGATTCATAACCAGCCATCTGGGATGGAGGTATGTGTTCTGGCTGGTCGTCCCTTTCGGGATAGTCGCCTCTTTTCTTTGTTTCTATCGCATGAGAGGCGAGCTTCAAACAGCCCGCAGCGAAAAAATGGATTGGAGAGGCAGTCTGATCTATGCTTTCGGCGTCGCTTTGGTCATGCTCGGCGCACCACATATCGGCGCCGGGAATTCAGGTCTGGTGATGATGCTGGCAGGTTTCGCATTAATTTTCTTATTCGGTGTCTGGGAAACCCGCACTCCGGATCCGCTGCTGGAGATCTCAATTCTGGTCCAAAACAGATTCTTTACGCTCAGCTGTTTTGCCGCAATGGTCAGCTATGCGGCCACTTTTGGCCTGACTTTCTTTATGAGCCTCTACCTGCAGTATGTTATGGGCCTGTCTCCACGCAGTACGGGGTTCATTCTGCTGTTTCAGCCGGTTACTCAAATGCTCGTCTCCCCGCTGGCAGGCAGGATCACTGATCGGATTTCCCCCGCCAGGGTGGCCGATTTCGGGATTGTGGCGGTTAGTATCGGTTTGCTGCTGATAGCTTTGACAATCGGCAGAGGCGCGTCGCTGCACCTGATCGTAGCGAACCTTATTTTGATCGGGGCAGGTTTTGGCGTCTTTATTACTCCGAACACCGTTGTCATAATGGGGAGCGTGCAGCCGAAGCAATATGGCATGGCTTCGGGCCTGATCGGCACTGTGCGTACACTGGGTATGGTGACCAGCATGACCACCATTGCTCTGGTCTTTTCCCTTCTCATGGGAGATCAGCCTGTAACAAAAGCGAATATACCCTCGTTTATTTCCAGTATGCAGGTGGGGCTGTTTTCATTCGCTGCATTTTCCACTGCCGGCGTAACATTGTCCATCCGGAGAGGATTGCAGCGCAAACGATCGCACCCTGCAGCATGAAGCCCTCCAGGGATCGGGCACAAGCCGAAAACTACTGCCGGGCGAGGCGATGGCTCTTGAACATTCGCGTAAAAAAAAGCCCCATAGCGCGGAAGCATGGGGCTTAGCTGAGAGGGTCCACGACTTTATTTGGCGTAACCTATCTTTCTGGCCGCTTCCGTAACCACGTCCAGCGATGTCGGATCTTCAATCGTTGCCGGTGCAGTGTACTTTTGGCCGTCGGCAATCTTTCTCATGGTTGCGCGGAGAATCTTTCCGGATCTGGTCTTTGGCAGGCGAGCAACCGCAACCGCCTTCTTGAAGCAGGCGAGGGGACCGATTTGATCCCTCATCATTTTTACCAGTTCAGCCGAAATTTCATCGCCGTCGCGATTTACACCGGATTTCGTAACAAAAAAGGCTATGGGAACCTGGCCCTTGAGTTGGTCCTCTACGCCGATGACGGCACACTCGGCCACATCCGGATGCTGGGCCACCACTTCCTCCATAGCTCCCGTCGATAGCCTGTGTCCTGCCACATTGATGACATCATCGACCCTGCCCATGATGTAGATGTATCCATCTTTGTCGAAGTAGCCTCCATCTCCGGTGAAATAATATCCGGGATAAGCGCTCGTATAGGCTTCCTGGAATTTCCGGTCGTTTTGCCACAATGTCGGAAGGTTCCCCGGGGGCAGCGGCAGTTTGACGGTAATAATCCCCTGCTCATTTGGACCGAGTTCTTTGCCGGTTGAGGAGTCAAGTATTTTTACGTTATATCCTGGAACGGGTTTGGTTGCAGATCCAGCCTTTATCGGAAATAATTCCAACCCGCGAAAATTGGCTGAGATTGGCCATCCGGTCTCAGTTTGCCACCAGTGGTCTATGACTGGGACTTTGAGCAAATCGGATGCCCAGTAATAGGTGTCAGGGTCGGTCCTCTCACCCGCAAGGAACAGGGTTTCGAAGCAGGAGATATCGTATCTCTTGAGATGCTCGCCTTTGGGGTCCTCGCGTTTGATCGCCCTGAACGCGGTGGGAGCCGTAAAAAGGGCCTTGACTTTATGCTCGGATACGACTCGCCAGAAGGCGCCCGGATCGGGGGTCCCCACCGGTTTTCCTTCATACACGATAGTTGTTGCTCCCACAAGAAGCGGGGCATAAACGATGTAGGAGTGCCCAACTACCCAGCCCACATCCGATGCAGCCCAGAAGACTTCCCCTTGGTTGACTCCATAGATGTGTTTCATGGTCCATTTCAACGCTACGGCATGACCTCCGTTATCACGCACGACCCCTTTGGGCACCCCGGTCGTTCCGGAGGTATAAAGAATGTAGAGCGGATCAGTGGCCTCGACCCAAACGCAGTCTGCCGGTTTGGAATTTTTTTCCAGTTCGATCCAGTCAAGATCGCGGCCCGCTTTTAGTTCCGCCTTGACCTGGGGCCTTTGGAAAATCACGCACTTCTCCGGCTTGTGTGAAGAAAGATTGATCGCTTCATCCAACATCGGCTTATACTGAATAATCTTTTTGACCTCGATGCCACAGGAGGCGGAAAGGATCACCACCGGCTTTGCGTCATCGATCCGTACAGCCAGCTCTTTAGGGGCAAAACCGCCGAACACCACCGAATGTATGGCGCCCAGCCTGGCGCAGGCCAGCATGGCTATTACTGTCTCGGGAATCATAGGCATGTAAATGATAACCCTGCTGCCTTTCTCAACGCCCAGCCCCTTTAACATGCCCGCGGCTTTGGCGACTCTTTCCTTGAGCTCCAGATAGGTGAAACTCTTGATCGTATCGGTAACAGGGCTGTCGTAGATTAACGCCGTCCGGTCACCCTTGCCTTGTTCGACATGCACGTCCAATGCGTTGTAACACGTGTTCAGTTCCCCACCCACAAACCATTTGTAGAAGGGCGGGTTCGAGCTTTCGAGGACTCTGTCGTAGGCTTTTTTCCATGCTACTTCCTGGGCCGCTCTCCCCCAAAAAGATTCCGGGTCCATTACCGACTGTTCGAAAGCCTCGGTATACTTTCCGTTTTCCTTGGTCTTCATTGGATCTCCTCATAGGGCGCACCTCCGGGCTTGCAAGCATCAGCAAACCTGTCGATTTTTGATGGAGAGCTGGAGAGGAAGTAGCAAAAGCAGCTAAGCGGATTACAGCGTGGCGAGTCCTTTAATCAACAGAACCTGGCGTTGACATCCCTGGGTTGTGTTAGGGTAGTGAATCAAAGAAGGTATCTATAAATTGCCTTTACTGCTGGATGATCCTGAACCTGCTCACCCCCTTTCATTCAATGTATTTCCAGATTTGTCGGGAATAGGCTTGAATCTGAACGGAAATGCCATTTCCCCCGCCAAACGCGGCAGACCCTGGATAGCTTTCAAAAGTACGTGTTCATAACACATTCTGCAACCCACAAGAAAAAAGAATAATTTCACGATCCACCTCGACCTCGAAGAGTTAAGCCGGCGCACACTCGAGATTGCGGATGACTGATTTCGACATGATATCCAGCGCATTGCTTCCGCGTTATCAGTTTGCATTCGAGATAATCCTGATGTAAATTGAATATCTCCACTCAGAGGAAGGCAACCGCGCCTTGGAGATCGCCCGGAAGCTCAGACATCTCAATTTCCGAATGCTCAAACGGTACCTCTTCCAAGCCTTCTTGCGTCTTTGATCGTTTGACCGAACAGATCGTCCGTATTTTCGCTGGAGTTCGCCGGAATAAGCCGGAGGAAATTTCGTGAAATTCTGTTCAGGCGGGCATGCCTTTAGGCCCGTGGTGGGCACAAGATAGTAAAAACCTCAAATGCAGAACGCCGCATGATTGGCGGGAAATCGTGCCGGGACCGCGTCATCCGATGAGCGGCGCCATTACGGCGCAAATGATGTTCTGATCTTACTTACCCTCAGTCCGGCAGCAGTTCAGGCCAGGTTATTGTCGTTATTTCCGGGTCTTACACGCACCGTATTCAGTATGTAATCCGGCCCGGGCCCGCATGAGGCGATTCCAACTGTTGAGACCAATGATTATGGCGCTTTCCACCAATCCGGCCTCAAAGGCCAAAAAGAAAGGAGAAAAGATAGACCAAATTCGAGCATCCTCCTGAGACGCTTTACTCCCGGAAAGAGATTTGTGTCACTTTGATGATTCAATCCCAATAAGGAGAAGCAACAATGGAACACTACAAACTGTTTATTGACGGCGAGTTCGTGAATGCTGCCGATGGCGCCACATTCGAGTCCATCGATCCGGGTACGGGCATGCCCATCGCCACAGTCGCCAAAGCCGGAGCGGCTGACGCTGAAGCGGCCATCGCGGCTGCCAGGCGTGCCTTCGATAGCGGGGTCTGGAGCGGTTTGAGCCCTCAGGCCCGTGCCGAAAAGCTCAACGCCTTCGCCGACCAGGTCACGCAGCAAACCTTGCGCATGGCGATTGTCGAAGCCATGGATTCAGGCCAAATCATCGGGCTGAGCAAATATTGGGGCATGCTCGGGGCCCAGTTGCTGCGCAATTATGGCCATTATGCCGCCACCAAATTTCCCTGGGAGGAAGAAATCCCGTACGCCGGCAACGTATTCGCCCCCGGCCGGGACTACATCCGCCGTGAACCCATCGGCGTTTGCGTGGGCATCATCCCCTGGAATTTTCCAATGAGCATGGCTTTCTGGAAAATCGGTCAGGCGATCGCCATGGGCAACACCATCGTCTTAAAACCAGCCACGGCTACGCCCCTGGGCGCTATGATCATCGCCGAAGCGGCCAAAGCGGCAGGCATCCCCAAGGGGGTTATCAACGTTATCGCCGGCCCGGGCGGTGAGCTGGGCAAAACCTTGTGCACCCATCGCGACGTGGATAAAATTGCCTTTACCGGAAGCACTGAGGTGGGACGTCAGATCATGAAAATGGCCGCCGATACGGTCAAGAAGGTGACCTTGGAGTTGGGCGGAAAATCGGCCAATATCATCTGCGAGGACGCCGATATCAATCTGGCGGTCGAAGGCGCTTTATTCGGAACCTTTTTTCACCAGGGGCAAGTGTGCGAATCTGGAACGCGCGTCCTGGTCTCGGGGAATATCTACGATGAATTCATCGAAAAGTTGAAACAGCGGGCCGAGAGCCTGCGCGTGGGCTACCAGCTTGACCCCGCGTCGCAGCAAGGGCCACTGGTAAGCGCCACACAACTGGCTACGGTGGAAAACTATGTGCGCCTTGGCCAGGAGGAGGGGGCGGAATTGGTCACAGGCGGGCGGCGAGCTGATGTGCCCGGCATGGCCGCCGGCTTCTACTACAAGCCGACGATCTTCGCCGGCGCCAGGAACAGTATGCGCATAGCTCAGGAGGAGATCTTCGGCCCGGTGGTGTGCGTGCTCAAATATGAGAGCGAAGAAGAAGCCGTGGCCATTGCCAACGATTCGATCTACGGGCTGGCCGGCGGGGTCTTCTCGCGCAGCACGAAGCGCGCCGAGCGAATCGCGCAAAAGATCAAGACGGGCACCATGTGGGTCAACAACTATCACTCTTTCGGCGATTTTTGCCCCTTTGGCGGATACAAGCAGTCGGGAGTCGGCCGCGAGTTGGGTCACGCCGGCCTTGCCGAGTATACTCAGATCAAACGCATGCACGTGGCTGCCTTCGCCGATCACGAGAGCAACTTCACCATGAAGCTGTTCTCGGACAATCCCAAGATGCCTTTTGTGCAGTATATCACCCCTACGCTGATAATAGCCGGCCACGGCTGTTTGGCTTCCATTTACCGTGAGGTCGTGCGCCTGGGTGGAAGCCGGGCCATGGTGATGACCGATGCCGGCGTACGCAGCGCCGGGCTGGTCGATCTGGTGCAGGATGCTCTGGGTCAATTCTGCGTGGCGGTCTTCGACGAAATCGCACAGGACACGGATCTTAATACGGTGGATGCGGCCGTTGCCCTGGCGCGGGAGAAGGGTGTGAACATTATCGTGAGCGTGGGTGGCGGCAGCGTCATCGACACAGGCAAAGCGGTCTGCGTCACTCTGAAAAACGGCGGCAAAGCCGACGATCACATAGCCCTGATGCGTCTGACAGAACCGCAGACGCCCCACATCGTTATTCCTACCACCTCCGGCACGGGCAGCGAAGTGACCAACGTAGCCGTTATCAAAAGCGGCAGCGCTGGCCGTAAGATGTACATCGTGGAAAACTACCTCATACCCAATACTGCCATTTTGGACCCCGTGTTCACGATGACGCTGCCGCCCGGCTTGACCGCATCTACGGCTATGGACGCCATGACGCATGCCGTGGAGGCTTTGACCAGCACCATGTCCAACCCCATCTGCGACGGCCATGCGCTGAGCGCCATCCGCCTCATATCCGAAAACCTGCCCAAGGCCATAGCCAACGGGAAGGATGAGAAAGCCCGGCTCAACTTGCAGTTGGCGGCCACCACGGCCGGATGGGCCTTCAACGTCGCCCAGGTGGGACTGGCGCACTCCATGGCGCATACCCTGGGCATGCTGGCCAATGTGCCTCACGGAACAGCGTGCGGATTGGTGCTGCCTGCCGTCATGCGCTTCAACGCGGACTTCGCCGCCGACAAGCTGGCGCTTGCGGCCCAGGCCATGGGCGTAAACATCAGCGGGATGTCCCAAAAAGAAGCTGCCCTGGCTGCTGCCGCTGCGGTGGAGGCTCTGATGAAGCAAAGCGGGCATCCACTGCGGCTGAGCGAAATCGGAGTAACGCAGGCGATCCTGGGTATGGCCCCCTTCCACGCCATCGCCGACACGCCGACGTTGTTCAATGCCCGGCCGGTCACCGATCCCATGCAGATCGCTACACTATATCAGGAAGTTTTCTGATCTTTTGAGAGAGCTGCTTCTCTTCCACGGGGAGAAGCAGCTTTTCGAAAGCATATTGAACCTGCTGCATGGACACAACCGGAAACTATAGTTCCAAACGGAACAGGGATCTGCAATGTCACCGGGTTGCTTAATGGCGCCTGTTTTATTACTCGCGCTAAGATAGGTGCACGTTCGCACGAAAGAGAATTGTACTGGACGTGTTTAGTTCCGCCGAATAGGGGCAAGATTGTAAATAAACTGCCTGACGCTTTTTGCCCAGCCGTGGGACAACGCAAATTCCCGGCACCTGCCGCCGTCGATCGCCAGAGCTTTACGGACGGCCTTGCCAAGGTCCTCGTCCATAAAACCCGTCTCACCCTGCTTTATTATGTCGAGTGGACCCCGCACGGGATAGGCCGCAACCGGGACCCCGCTGGATAACGCTTCGAGTATGACCAGGCCGAAGGTGTCCGTCTTGCTCGGGAAGACAAATGCGTCGGCAGACGCGTAATAGCTGGCCAATTCCTCGCCGGTCTTGTAGCCCACAAATCTGGCCTGGCGGTACCTGGCCTTCAGCTTCACAAAATCCGGTCCGTCACCGACGACATATTTGGATCCTCCCAGATTCAGATCCAGGAACTTCTCGATGCTTTTCTCCACCGCTACTCTGCCCACATACATTAAAATCGGCCTTTCGTCGGTCAAAAGACCCTTCCTGGCAGGGGAAAAGAGTTCGGTATCAACTCCCGGGGTCCATTCGACCAGGTTCTTGAATCCCCACTTGCTCAGTTCGTTCATGAGGGCAGACGTGGAAACCATGACGCCGGAAGATGCGCTGTGGAACCATCTGAATACTGAATAGCTTACACTTAACGGGATGGGGAATCTCAGCCTGATGTATTCGGGAAACCTGGTTGTATAAGAAGTGGTAAAGGGGTAGTTTCGTCTAAGACAATATGAGCGGACGGCAAAACCGATAGGTCCTTCGGTCGCCAGGTGTATGCAATCCGGAGCGAAAGCGTCCAGAAGCTCGGCCGCTCTCCTGCGAGGGTTGAGCGCAAGCTTTATCTGCGGGTATGTAGGACATGGAATTGTTCTGAACATGTCAGGCGTGATCAGGCATACTTCGTGTCCCATGTGCTCGATCTCGCGAGCCACGCGCTCGAATTTCGTAACCACGCCGCTGACCTGTGGATGCCATGCATCCGTGGGAATAGCGATTCTCATTTCGTCCACCACCAATGCAAGGTCAGATCTTTGAACAATGAAAATGTCACGTAGCGCACCGCTTTTGCCCAGCAGATGAAAAACTTTTCGAGACCAGGTTGATCCCGAACAATTTTCCACAATGTGTGGAATAAGACAACAATGAAAATATCTCTATTCGCCGGGCCGACACGGAACATCTATTATGATTCGGAACTTATTACCCGAAATTTTTCTTCCCGGTTCTTCGTAGTCGCCCCTGATCGACTTAGGGCTTGTCCGTAAATAGGCCTTCAGGGATCGCGCCGGATTTTGAGGCTGATTTGGTCGCGAGGATTGAGCAAAACCGCAGGCGTAGCAGCGCTGCGTCGAGGATTTTGCGATTGAGGAGCGGCAAAAGCAGGCCAAAAGCCGGATGCGAGCGCAAAGGTGTTATTTACGGACAAGCCCTAAGCATCTGCGCGAACAGGAATTATCTTCTCAGTCAGCGGGTCATCCAGGGATTGCTGCTTCTCCTGAGCCGTCAACGGAGTCATGATGTGGGAAATCGATGAACTGAAAGATCATAGAGAAATAATTGATAACATAGACTGGGAAATGACACCCGAAAAAGCGGTTGAAACCTACCTCGAGTGGGGGACCGGATGGTCGCGGAAAGATGATTTTGTTCGGCGCCCGGATCAGGAAGCCCTCTATTTCGTTATTTATGACTGGGAAAAGCCGGCCCAGGTCACCTTAATCCGTAGGACAATGAAAGAGGCCGA
>Ga0326728_10010980_pt1 | contig 20908 bp, 13 predicted proteins | sample MB3enrmetagenome_FD_207602 | JGI IMG/M metagenome (GOLD analysis project Ga0326728, IMG submission 207602) | Lab enriched peat soil microbial communities from McLean, Ithaca, NY, United States - MB31MN | ecosystem: Environmental > Terrestrial > Soil > Wetlands > Peat | place: USA: New York... | reverse complement strand
GATTGTCGTTCAACTTCGCCGGATCGGACGGGCTGTCTCCCTCCACGCCGAACTCGAGGTGCTTGGGGCCGATGGCGCCGAAATTCAAAAAGACGGAAGCCGCGCCCGGACCGCCGTTCAACGCGAAGGTGACCGGCCGGTCCTGGCCCTCGAGGGTGTACGCGGTCAAGACCACCTCGCCAATCTTCTTGCCTTTGTCGTTGACTGGCAGCGCGCCCACAGTGACCGTGTAGTGGAGCGGTTTTCCCTCGAGTTGAATGCTCTGCGCCACGTGCGCGGGCGCCGGCAGCGGAGCCTCTTTGTCGGCGGCTTTCTCTTTATCCTTCGCATCGGCAGCAGCCGGCGGAGGTACAGGCTTCTCTTCCTGTGCCCGCGCAACAGAAGAGCCAAAAGCCAGCATGAGCACGGCCAGCATGCCCGCACCGGCAACGTCACGGACTGAGTGGAGTGAAATGGGTCTCATGTGGCTACAATAACATAAACCGGCTGTTTTGAGGCTGGATCGCCAATGGCATCGTTTCGTTAGCTGGCGCAGACCCTGTTCTCTAGGGCCTGCAATCTCCTGAAGGGATTGGTGGGAGCTGACGGCTTACCGCAGTCGGCTTGCAGAATTGCCCGCGGCCGGAGAATATGCCCGCGCCAAATCCTGGCCGGATGAGCCCAGCTGCCAGAAGATAATCCGAATCCCTAATCCCGAGTCCCGAGAAACGCCGCCCCTACTTCTTCGCCACCTGTAACGCCGGCAGCCAACGGGAAATATGATTGAGGCTGCGGTGATGTGTACGGTCAACCTGAAGAGGGGTCACGGAAATCTCGCGCGCGAGAATGGCTCCATAATCGGAATCCGGCTCGACGTCAGTGAGTTCCACCGTCTCGTCGAGCCAATAATGCGGGCGCCCGCGCGGGTCCCTTTGTTCCAGGACGAGGTTTTGTGAAATCTTCTGGCTCTGGCGGGTGATGCGTACGCCACGCACTTCACCGCGCGGCACATTCACGTTCAAGCATACTCCCGGCTCCAGACCCTCTTCCAAGATCTTGGTGGCAAGTTGCGCGGCGAAAGCTGCGGCGGAGGAAAAATCCAGGTCCTTCCGCGACGCCAGCGATATGGCGAAGGACGGCACACCGTGCACGGCCGCTTCCATGGCCCCACCCACGGTGCCGGAGTAAACCACGTTTTCACCCATATTGGCGCCAGGATTGATTCCGCTCACCACCAGGTCAGGCCGCTGCGGCAGGATTTTGTAGAGAGCCAGGATCACTGAATCGGCCGGGGTGCCGCCAACGCCGTAATGCCGGTCGTCAATCCGGTGGATGCGCAAGGACGTATGCAAACTGATGGATTGGCTGGTGGCGCTCATCTCCCGGTCCGGAGCGATGACGGTAACTTCACCCACCGTGCCCAGGCTCTGCTCAAGGGCTTTAATCCCCGGAGCGTTTATCCCGTCGTCGTTCGTGATCAGAATGCGTTTTAAGGACATGCAAAATTCCGAGAGAAGTCAGAAGTCAGAATAGAACTTTCCACCTCCTGGCTCCTGAATCCTAAATCCCAAATCCCGCCTTTTAGATTTCTAGCATGTGCGCCGAAGTTCGTCCAGATGATTCCGTGTCTTGGTGGTACCATCTCCGAGCGAACGGCACGCAGGTCACCCATCAGGAGGGACTTCCCATGCGAAGAATCGGCATGCTGTCCATCATCGCGCTCATCGCGATCCTCGCTTTAATTCCCCGGGATCGATCGGCGCCGGTGCAAGCGCCAGGCCTGCTGCCTGACAAGACTCTCAGCTTGCGCATCGTCTTTGGAGAAAGACAGGAGCGGCTGGAGGACTACTCCGGTTCCCTGAGGCTGAGCCAAGGCAAGGTTGTGAACGTGATGCCCTGGCGCCTTTTCCAACAGGACACAGTGAACCCCGATGGGACCTGGCAGGTGCACGTCAAACGCCTGCGATTTGAAAACCAGCCCATGAACCCTCGTCCCATGGACACTTCGGAAAGCATCCTCAACTATGTTCCCGCGGGAGTAACGGTGACGGTGGAAGCGCCGCCCCCGGCGGTTGCCCAGGTTCGTACCGCGCAGGGAGACTTCCGCTTCGCCTTGCAGGAACTCGACGGCGGCCGCGCGCTTTCCTTCCGCGACGGCGATGTGGTGGTCGAGCGCACGCCCACTCCTCAACAAATCTCCCAGATTCCCCAAGGCGCGAATCCCGAGGAGCACGACTATCCCTCGGTGTGCGTCACGCGCAAGGGCGTGGTCTGGATCGCCTGGCAGGCTTACCAAAACCTCGGCGATCAGGTTTACGTGCGCTACTCAACGCCCGCGGGCTGGTCGGAGCCCGTGCGCCTGACGGAAGAAAAGGGAGATGTATTTCACACCGCCGTGGCGGAAGATTCCGAAGGACGAATCTGGGTGGTTTGGTCAGAGAGGGCGGGCGAAGATTGGGACCTCTACGCGCGGACCTTTGACGGCCAAAAGTGGACGGCGCAGCAGAAGCTGACGACGGCGGATCATCCCAATATTTTTCACCGGCTCGTCGCCGATCCCACCGGCGCGCTCCACCTGGTGTGGATCGGTTACCAGGACGGCCAGTCGCATGTGCTGCTGAGCACCTTGCGCGGAAACCAGTGGTCGAAGCCCGCGGAAATCAGCGGACCGAACGCGTGGATGCCCGATGCCGCAGGCGACTCCACCGGGAACCTCTACATAGCCTGGGACAGTTATCGCACCGGCAACTACGACATCTTCCTGCGCAAGGTGAACGCCGATGGGTCAATGGAACCCGTTCAACAGGTCACGCAATCGGGGAAATTTCAGGCGCACGCCTCCCTGGCCGTTGACCCCGCCGGACGGGTGTGGCTGGCTTGGGATGAGTCCGGCGACAACTGGGGCAAGGACTGGAACCGCGACGACCAATCCCGCAGCACCACACTGTACGCAAGCCGCCACCCGCGCGTGGCCGTGCTCGATGACGGCGTGTGGAAACAAACGGTGGGCGACCTGAAAGCCGCCATCCCCATGCGCTATAACCATTTTATCGAAGCACCGCGCCTCACCTGCGACGCCCGCGGGCGGATCTGGGCCGCCCTGCAAATCCGCACCAGCACGGATGAAGATCGCGCCGATCATTGGGCCCCCAATGGACGATGGGAAAATTTCTTAACCAGCTATGAAGGGGACCATTGGACATCCCTCATGCCCATCCCGGAAACGAGCTCACGCCCCGATGGAACCTTCCAGATCACCCCGGGTCCGCAAGGAATCTGGATGGCCTGGATTAACAATAACAAGCGGTTTGGCCCCGCCTCGGGCTTTCAGCCTTCGATGACGGCTGCCGCGGCCGGCATGGGTCCGCATCGCCTCGGTGTGCAAGAAATTGACGCCGCAGCTTTCGCCAACGAGGCCACCGCGCCGCCACCACAGTTGGAGCAGTTCAAAGATCCCAAGGAGGGGTCTCCACCGGTGCATCCCAACGAGCGCGAGGATGTTGCCCGCGTGCGCGCTTATCGCCTCACGGTGAATGATGCTTCGCTGCGCATTCTGCGCGGCGACTTCCACCGGCACACCGAAATTTCCAGCGACGGCGCGGGCGACGGCTCCGTGGAGGATTATTTCCGCTACATGATGGATGCAGCAGCTATGGATACGGGGATCATCTCCGATCACAACGCCGGAGGCGATAACGAGTACACCTGGTGGCGAACCGAGAAAGCCATCGACCTCTTCCACATCAAGGACTTTTACACACCCCTGTTCGGATACGAGCGCAGCGTCCGCTATCCCAATGGGCATCGCAACGTGGTATTCGCGGAACGGGGGACTCGGACGCTTCCCATCAGCGATGAGGAAAACCATAACAAGGTCAACACCGGCCCCATCCTCTACCCCTATTTGAAGCAGCACCGAGGCATCTGCATGCTGCATTCCCTCGCCACCGAGCAAGGCTCCGACTATCGCGATAACGACCCCGAGGTTGAGCCGCTGGTGGAGATTTATCAGGGCTACCATGCCAACTACGAGTACGAAGGAGCGCCGCGAGGCGAGAGTGCGAACTATCAGGTGCTCGTCCACGAAAAATATGAGGCCGCGGGATTTTACTGGAATGGCCTGGCCAAAGGTTACAAGCTCGGGGTGGAATCGAGCTCCGACCACATCTCCACGCACAGCTCCTACACGATGATTTATACGCCCTCGATGGACCGCGCCGACATCGTCGAGAGCATGCGCAAGCGCCACGCCTACGGCGCCACGGACAACATCATCGTGGATTTCCAGGCCGTGGATGAACAGGGGCGCACCTACCTGATGGGCGACGCCTTTGCCGCGCCTACCGCCCCTCACCTCAAAGTCAAAGTGTTCGGAACTGACACGCTGCAACGAGTGGAAATCATCAAAGACGGTAAGTTTGTTTTTGCCACGTCACCCAACGCCCGAAGCACGGAGTTCACCTACGTCGACAACGCGCCGCCCCAGGGTGAAAGCTGGTACTACGTGCGCGTCACCCAACTGGACCGCAACCTGGCATGGTCCAGCCCTATTTGGGTGAAGTACGGAAACCAGTAGGCAGTAAGCAGTAGGCAGTAGGCAGAAAACAGCCCCTGCCGACCGAGTTGTTCGGATTGAATGTTCGGATTGCGCAGAGCAAAGCTCTGCGTTTCTGTGCCGCAGAGCTTCGCTCTGCGCAATCCAGGATCTTGCCTACACCTTAACGTTTCGCAAAATTCAAACTGACCTACGAGTGGACATTTGTCTTCTTGACTTTCGCTTTTTATTCGCCTATGCTCATGACGTCTCAATTAGGGGGGAGGAAATCATGTTCATGCCCGGGCAAACTGCGCCTCCGGCAGCCTTACCCCAGCCGTGGCGCTTGCCGCCGCGCGGCTTGGCGGTTTTTCACGGGGAGTGCAATGCGCCGCGGCTGAGTCACTACTTTATGCCGCGCCTGGCGCTGGAGGGCAAGCGCATTCTGTTTCTCGATGGCGCCAACTGTGCTGACCCGCGGTTGATGGCGCGGTTGGCCGAGCGGCGGGGGATGCCCTTTGCGCAATTCAACCAACAGATCATGCTGGCGCGGGCGTTCACGTGCTTTCAGCTTACCGAGTTGATCAGCCGCGTGCCGCAATTCCTGGCCGAGTTCCCCGCCCAGGTGCTGATGGTCACGGCCTTCCCGGAGCTTTACTTCGATGAGGACGTTCGCCAAGCTGACGCCCAGGCGGCCTTCCAGCAGGCGCTGGGGCATCTGCGCCGCTTTTCATTGCCGATTGCCGATTGTCGATTGACGATTGACCCCATCGAAAATCGAAACTCGAAAGTCGAAACTCGCAAGTCATCGGCCGAATTTCGAGTTTCGAGTTTCGAGTTTCGACCCGCAATCGAAAATCGACAGCCGAAAATCGACAATTGCCAGTCCCCAGCCCCCAGTCCCCAGAACCCCGCTTTGTCGGTGGCGCTTTTCTCTTCCGCCTCCGGTTTCCAGCCGCCTGCGGGCCGCAAGCTCTTTTTCGCCCAGACCTGCGCGGTCGCGACGGAACTTTGGAAGTTTCAGGTGGATGGCCAAGGCCGGCTGGGGCTGACACAGACAGTGAACAGTGAACAGTGGACAGTGAATAGCAAATTACCCGATCTTATAGCGGGGGAGCAGTTTGTTTCGCCAATCACCATCTCATCGCGCTCTCCCGCCGTCGGCGCAGATCACCCGAACTCATAATTTGCTATTCACTATCCACTGTCCACTATTCACTGCTTTTGGAGGAACCATGGGACGAACGGTTGCCACGTTTCGGGACTTGATCGAACAGGAATTGCAAAACTGGAAGCAACGCTTTGGCCGCGCGCTTCGGCAGGAAGAGCAGGCGCATCTGGAGGCCATGTTCAATCGCGTGCGTCTGTACGTGCAGGCGTGCACCTATCACTTTCCCGTGGACGCGATGCACGGCATTCACGTGGCGGTGGAACTGGACCACGAAATCCGGCTGCGCCGAATTGAGGCCGCGTTAGGAATAAGCCTTGAGACTCAGTGGATGGATTCTCGACCTCTACCCTTGCCCGCAGGGGATGGTGGTGTGGCTGATCGAGTCGAGCCAGCAGCGCCGCCGACTGATTGACCACTCTTTCCGGCCCTGCTTTTACGTGCAGGGGCCGGAAAAGCAGCTCGCGCGACTGGCGGAAGCGCTCACGGCTTGCGCGGCGGTGAGTTGTGCGCTCACCGAGCGGCAGAACATCTGGGACCGGCGGCGGCTGCGCGTCCTGCAAGTCGCTGTCCATCACCCCACGCTGTTCGCGCCGCTGGCGCGATTCGTCCGCCGCTTTGACAGCAGCTTGGCTCTGTACGACTCCGACCTGATGCTGGCGACGATGTACTGCTGGGAAAAGAATATTTTCCCGCTGGCGCGAGTGGAAATTGAGGCAGGCGCTGCCGGCACGGACGTAGCGCCGGGCTTTAGCCCGGCACATGCCGACCTCAAGGTCGGCGCTACACCAGCGCGTGTAGGGGCCAGCAGCGCTGGCCCGGGGCCGAACGCTGTTCGGCCCTACATTACGTCGGAAATCCTTTCCATTACCTGTCGCGACAACGAGTGGCTGACCGAATACGAGCGGCCGCCCGTGCGGACCATGCGGATTCGCCTGGAAGGGATTTCCGACGTCAACCCCAAGCACGGCCGGCACGGCGCCATCGAGGTGGCCATTGAAAACGACTGGCAGACGCTCGATGACTCCGACGAACCCACCGCGCAGGTTTTCGAGCGCCTGCTGCGCGTGCACGACCCGGATGTGCTGGTCACCGAATGGGGTGATGACGTTCTGCTGCCGGGATTGCTGCGGCAGGCGCAACGCTTGCACCTCCGCCTGCCCTTGAACCGCGATGCCCTACCGGTGGAGAAAACCCGTTCGCGCAGTTACATGAGCTATGGGCGCATCCTGTTCAAGGAGAGCACCACCACCTTGTTCGGACGCCTGCACATCGACACGCAAAATTCTTTTGGCGCCGACCAGTGCGAGATGGAAGGCCTGTGGGAACTGGTGCGGGTGACGAAACTGCCGGTGCAATACGCCTGCCGCACGACGCCCGGCACGGGAATCTCTTATATGCAAATGGAAGTGGCCTGGCGCGACGGCGTGCTGATTCCCGCGCAAAAGGCCGAGCCGGAAGGCCTGAAGCACCCGGACGAGTTGCTGCGGGCGGATCGCGGCGGATTGGTTTTTCCCCCGCGCCTCGGTTTCTTTGAAAACGTGGCGGAGCTGGATTTTGTGAGCGAGTTTCCCAGCATCATGGCGAAGTTCAACATTTCGCCGGAAACCGTGAACTGCCCGTGCTGCCCGCAGGCGCCGCGCGTGCCGGAACTCGGCTACCGCGTGTGCCAGCGGCATCGCGGCATCACCAGCCGGGTGGTGGAGCGACTCATTGCCAAGCGGCGGCAATACAAGGAAATGATGCGGAGTCCGGAGTCCGGGGTCTGGAGTCCGGACTCCGGAATCCCGAATCCCCAAGCCCGAACCCCGGATTCCGTGTCCCGTGTCCCGAGCGCAGCAGCTTGTAAACAGCGGCGCGACGTGCTGAAGTGGCTGCTGGTTTGCTGCTTCGGCTACACCGGCTACAAGAACGCCCGCTTCGGCAAAATCGAAGCGCACGAGGCCATCAATGCCCTGGCGCGGGAGAAATTGCTGGTGGCGAAAGAAGCGGCGGAGCAACGCGGCTTCCGGGTGCTGCACGCGCTGGTGGATTCAATCTACGTGCAGAAAGCTGGGGACTGGAGACTGGGGGCAGGGGGCTGGGGAAAAGCTCTTCCATTGCCGATTGCCGATTGTCGATTACCGATTGACCCCATTAATCATCGGCAATTAAGTTCAATCGAAAATCGGCAATCGAAAATCGGCAATTGTCGATCCTGCCCCCAGCCCCTAGTCCCCAACCGCGAGGACTACGAACGCCTGGCGCAGGAAATCGAGCAGCTCACCGGCCTGCCGCTGGCGCTGGAAGCCGTTTACCGCTACGCCGTCTTCCTGCCTTCCCAGCAATGTGCGGAGATCCCCGTGCCCAACCGCTTTTTCTGTGTGTCGGATGAAGGCGAACTGAAGGTGCGCGGGCTCGAATGCCGCCGGCACGACACGCCGCCCTTCGTCACCAGGATGCAGCGCGAGGTGCTGGCGATTTTGGCTGAGGCGCGGGATTTCTCCACTTACTGTGGCAAACTCCGCGAGGCGCGTGAAGTTTACGAGCGCTACCAGGAGCGGCTCCGGGACGGCAGCGTGGCGGCGGAAGAACTGGTCATTCGCAAACGCCTTACCAAAGCCCCCGGCAACTATCAGAAAAACAGCTCCACCGCCATCGCCGCCCGGCAACTGGACCGCGCCGGCGTGAAATTGCGGCCGGGCGAGAATATCGAGTTCATCATCACCGACGCCGACTCCTCGCTCATCGACGATCGCGTGCGCGCCTGGACCTTGTGGGAAGGCTGGAGGGGCTACGACGTGGAAGCCTACGGGAAAGCCCTGGCGAAAGCGTTCGAGCCCGCCGCGCACTTCGGAAGACAGTAAGCAGTAGGCAGAAAGCAGCAGGCAGCGAGCGTCTAACTCAGGGCGCCCGCGCCGGTGAAGTCTATTTTTCCCCCTGAATCCCCGGCAGCCAATGGACGGCGTTGTCATGAAAAATCTTGCGGAGCACCGGCCCCGGCAGGGAAAGACCCTGGTAGGCGTGACCTTTGTACTCGACCGTATGGTCCGTTGAAAAGAATTTCCAGTCGCGCTCGTAGGTGTCTTTCCACGCTTGCAGTGCTTTCTCGGTGTCGTCTTTTGGCATGACCACCAAATCGGTTGCGTAGAGGATGCGGTCCTGGTACTTGATCAGGAAGGCCCGCACTTTGCCGCGCGGCTGCACCATGAAATAAGGGACGCGGGCGGCGGTGTCGACCGCGAAATTGGGATAGCGGTCAAAGCGCCGGGCCATCTGATCCACGTCCGCTTCCATGCTGCCCAAGTGTGCACCGACCACTCGCAGCGTGGGGTTCTCCGCTACAAGATGGTCCCGGGCCGCGAGAATGGCGGCCTTGGAGGGCCATTCGGGATGGGCGTAGGCGTACTCTTCGGGGTGCTGCTGGTAATACTCATAGTCGGGGCCGGCGGGATTGGGGGCCTGCCAGCAAGAATCAGGCTCCGCGATGTGCGCGACTAGTGTCCGATGGTGGGCGGCAATGTCCTTATAGATGGGCTCGAAGGCAGGGTCATCCGGCATCACATATTTTCCTGCTTTCGACTTCATCTCCATGCCCATGACCTTGTAAATCTTCACGGCGATGGCTCCTGCCGCGAAGTCAGCATCGAGCTGGCGGATCGTGCGCTGGGCGAATCCCGGCTCTTCGAATTCGTAAGGGCTGAAAGTCGTGCACAGAACGGCACGGCCTCCCGTGCTATGGACGACCTTGAGCACATCGCCGCGTTGCGGCTCCAGTCCCTTCAACAGCTCCAGGGAGTAAGGATCGCGATCGTCAATCACGCAAATGTCTAAAACGCGCAGATTCAGACGCTGCATGAGGGCGCCGAACGCCGGGTCATCCTTGTAAAGGTGCACGTGCGCATCAATCGGCCCGAGGGCGGAAAAGCCCGCGAGATTGGCGTCTGGCGTTTGCCCGGGTCTTACTTCGGTCTGAGAACTTGTGTCCAGAGGATTGGCCAGCATTACAAGGACTGCCAGCGCAACCACGGCCAATGCCCTTGCCCTCAGCTTGCACCCTGGGGATTTCATTGCATTCCACCTGTCGCGATATTACAAGCTTGCACTCTATCCGCCTTTTTACCGCAGATTCTCATCAAAAACCAGAGGGGGTCTTCCTCTCGGCCGCGGATGACGCCCCAGGACAAGGCTAAGAGGCAAAAGGGGGCCATCGAGGCTTGGGTGATGGGGGCCCACCGGGTCGCTCAGACAGTTGCGTGCGGAGGCCTCAGGCCACGCTGCCCAGCAAGGGTTTCAGTGCGGCCACAATCCTCTGCGCGGCCTTGCCGTCACCAAAGGGATTACGGCGGCGGGCGAATCGGGCGTAGGCCTGCTTGTCGTCCAGGAGCTTGGTGACGGTGCGGTAAATCACCTCGGCGGAGGTGCCCACCAGCTTGCACACTCCGGCCTTCACCCCCTCGGGGCGTTCCGTATTTTCGCGCATCACCAGCGCGGGCCGTCCCAGGGAGGGCATTTCTTCCTGGATGCCCCCGGAGTCGCTGAGGGCGAGATAAGCAGAGTTGAGGAGCCACACAAACTGGGGATAGTCCAAAGGATCGATCAAGTGGATTCGGCCGATGCCACCGAGCAGGGGCCGCACAATCGCCTGCACATTGGGGTTGGGATGAACGGGGAAGACAACCTCAATGTCTTGGCGCTGCGCTGCCAGGCGTAATATTCCCTGGCAAATATTCGTCAATCCCGGCCCGAAATTCTCGCGCCGATGAGCCGTCACCACGATGAGCTTGCGCGCGCCGAGCTGGAGTCCGCGAAGTTGAGGAATAACCGGAGGGCGGCGCACCACCCGGTCGCGCGTTTCGAGGAAGGCGTCGACCACGGTGTTGCCCGTCACGATGATACGCTGGCGGGAAATCCCTTCTTTCAACAGATTATCGCGCGACCAGCTTGTGGGGGCAAAGTGCAGGCTCGCCAAATGCGAAACCAGCCGGCGGTTAATCTCCTCCGGGAAAGGCGAGTACCGGTCCAGGGTGCGTAGACCCGCTTCCACGTGGCCCACGGGCACGCGGTGATAGAAAGCCGCCAGGCTCGCCACCATAGCCGTGGTGGTGTCTCCCTGCACCAGGACCATGTCCGGCCGCTGGGATGCGAGCACTTCGTGAAACCGCTCCAGAATCAGGGCGGACAACCCGCACAATTCCTGATTGGGCCGCATCACGTTGAGATCGTCATGAACGGAAATGTGAAACCAGCGCAGGATCGGCTCCAGCAGGTGGCGGTGCTGAGCAGTAATGCAGACGCTGGTTCTGAACTGATCCCGATGCCGCCCCAATTCACGAATCACCGGGGCGAGCTTGATGGCTTCGGGGCGCGTGCCCAAAACCACGAGGACGTGAAGACGTTTAGAAGGCATTTTAGATTTTGGATTTTCAATTTTGGATTTTGGATTGAAAGGCCCCCTGGTCTCATTGCTTACGAAGGAGGAGAGGCACGAAACGCGGGATGGTTTTAATCCAAAATCCAAAATCTAAAATCCAAAATGATTCAGGCTGTTCCCACTTGGTAGCGTTCCGTCTTCGCCCACTTGATTTCCCGGCGGATGATGAAGTCGTCGTAAAAGGCCGCGGCTACCACGGGAATCCAAAGCTGGCAATACGTGAAATACATTACGAAGGTCAGCAGGATATTGATCCATGAATCTTCCCCCTGCTCACAAGAAAGGGCGATGATGAGCTGAAGAACAAACGTCGCATAGGCGAGGATCCAGACCAGGCTGTAAGGACCGGGCACATTAATGTTCACCAGTCCGGCGAGGCAGAGAACAAGCAAGGCGTCGGAGATGACCACTGCCAGGAAGAAAAAGTAATACAACAAATGCGAGGAGAGGATTTCAAAGGCGATGCGCCGGGGCTTTGCGTGGAGCAGTCCGGCGGCGTGTTTTCGCATGACATAGTTGAAGCCGCGGACCCAGCGCCGTCGCTGCTTGAACCATACCCTCAGCGATTCTGGTTCCTGCTCCCAACTCACCGAGGCGGGCACCAGTTGAACATGGTAGCCGGCCTGATAAAGGCGCACCGTCAACTCCGAGTCTTCCGTCAAAGCCTGCTCGTCCCAGCCTCCCAGTTTTTCCACGATCGCTTTATGGATTACGTAATTGGTGCCCGGCAACATGGTCAGGCGCATCAGCATCCAGCGGCCCGCCTGCACCATCCACTGGAACCCGATGCCTTCAATATTGATAAATCGCGTGATGAGGGCGCGGCGCCGGTTCCAAGCGCGGTACATTCCCACTGCGGCTGCCAACTGGGGATTGCGCACAAGCTGCACGGCCAGGGGGCGAAGGGCGCCGGGCTCCGGGAGGTTATCAGCGTCATAAATGGCGATGAACGGATGGCGCGCCTGCGACAACGCGTAATTGAGCGCGCCGGACTTGCCCCGCGCGCTGAGGGGAATTGGCACCTCCAGCAAACGGACCCGCGGATCGGAGGCAAATCCGCGGATCACCTCCGCCGTGTTGTCGGTGCTGCCATCGTTGATCAGGAGGAACTCAATTTTGTCCGGTGGGTAATCGAGCTTCTGAAGCGCGTTGATGGTGTGGGCGATGACGCGCCCTTCATTATGGCAGGGCACCAGCACCGATATGCAGGGCAATTCGGCGTCGGGAACCTCCGGGAGACTTTTCGCCGCATGGCGAGTGCGCCGATAATAAACGTGCCCAAGGAAAAAGAGGATGGACTGGTAACCCAGCATGAACCAGATCAGGGCGACAGTAGAGACAAACAGTCCGTCGATAATCCAATGGAAATTAGACATGCATTTCTATCCGTTACGTTTTATAAGCCGCTGAAGCCGAAGTTGCAAGTAAATAACGACCATCAGCACCGTGGCAAGAACGCCAAAAGCCCCGATGGCCCAGGAAGACGCCCAGCCTACAACATCGACGGCCACCCCGGCCTTGGTGTTGGTGCTCACCCGAATGTGGTGATCGCCGGCGGGGAAAACCACCGCCCAGTCGGTGCCGTTGCGCTCGGTAGGCAAGGTAGCGGCGCTGCCGTCTACGAGGATTTCATTGGGTTGCTGGTCAAATACGAAAACCGCGCGCCCCGGCGCCCGGTACTCGAACGTCAGGCCGGTGGTATCTGCATGTGCTTCCGCCAGATCAGCCGTGGTGGTCAGAATGCGCGCCTGAAATCCGTCGTTGTCCAGGAAATGCCACCAACTCTGCTTGGTGGAAATAGAATGCTGCCCCGTCGGCATTATGACGCCGTCCTTGGAGACGGCTGGCCACGGATGCCCGTCCACATAGTAGAGGGGATCGTCCGCGGGAGTGAGCACCAGGGAGGTTGTGGTGTTGACGTCCATACTGGTTTGGCCGCCGCTAACGGAAATGGGACGGCTCAACACCATTTGGATGAGATCCCAATCCTGCGGGGATACGGTTTGTTCGGAATATACCGCCACCCGCCCGGAAGCGGAGGCCGCGCTCAGAAGCGTCAGGGCGAGTTCTGTGCCCGTGGCCGTCGCGGAGGGCAGATTCGTATTCGTGATGTCCCGATAGGGAACAACGTTGACGTCAAACATCAGGCGGTGCGGGTCGGGAACCAGCTTGAGATAGGTCGCCGCGAAGCGCCGGTAACGTTCCGGGGAGGTCATCCAGAAGCGCGCGGGGTCCTCCACTTGCAGGGTGAAGGGAAATTCCCGCATCAGAGAAGTAATCCGGCGCGAGTCCACGCCCAGGGCCGGCCGCACGTAATCGTCGTGCAGGCCATCGAGCATAGTGACAATGACTTCCATTCCGCGCTGCTTGCATATGGGCTCCAGTTCCGTCAGCACGCGCCGGTGCCAGTCCACCACAATGTCTTCGCGGTAACGTTGAAACTTGGCCATTGCGGCCGGGTCCGTCTTGTAGTATTGCGGAGAGCTGGGGTGGAACAACTGGATGGGGTCAAAGCCCGCTTTCTTCTTGAAGTCGGCGCGCACGATATTGTTCATCGGTACAAATTTGTCGGGGCGCAGATAGTCCTTGAAATCGGCGTCGAAATTCAATTCCGCAATGTTGATGCCATCCCAATCGCTGGAATTCAGGAGGACCTTCGTCCAATCCATCGCCGCCTGGAAACAGTCGGGATCCTGGAAATTCATCGAATAGCGCCAGACCACTTGGCCGTCGGTGCCCGCCGCCGTCTTCTCCCGCCATTCCGGATGGTCATCCCACATCTTCGGAGTCACCATGGGGAAGACGAACCAGGCGTAAACGGCAATTCCGTTGCGGTGGCAGGCGTGAACAAACTCGTCGTAGGGGAACGTGAACTGGCTCGTGAACAACCAGGCCTTAACATGAACCGTGCTGATGCCCGAGCGATGCCAGATGGCCGCCAGACGGTTGAGGTCCGCCTCCGGGCGATAGCTGGGATCGAAGTACACCTCCAGGTGGCGGTTGCGCAACGAACTCGTGGCTCCGAAGGTGGTGCTGAGATACTCGGGGAAATAGGGGTAGTGGCTGGTGCCTTCGTTGGTGTGGTTGTCAAGATGCGTCGCCAGATAAACGTAGTGGCCCGCCCCAAACGAGCCGGCGAGCGCTACGGGCTGCCCGCTCTCGTTGTCCTCCGTCAAATCGCGGACGTCCTCGGGCGCAGCAAATCGTGCGACCCTTTCCTCCGGACGCCAAGTCAACTTCATGTCCGCATGAATAGGGTCGGTGACCGACGATACCACCATCTGGAGGCCACTGAATACAAACCCAATCTTGGTCAGCCAAGCTTGCGCGCCGTCGGCGACCACATCCCCGCCCGCGCCGAGATACCTCACAACCAGCCGTTGCTGCGCGTCGGTCAGCCGCAAGCCCGCTGCGTGGGGCACAACGAGAAGTGTGTCGTCTGAGGGCTTGGGCGCCGCGCGGAACTTGGCTGCGCTTACAATTTTCACCTGGTATCCAAGGGCTTCCAGGACCGTCTTGTAACTCTGTTGGTTGTGTCCGGCGGCTACATGGGGATTCTCCAGCCACAGAATCCAGGCGCTGGGAGGCCCGGCGAACTTCTCCCGAACGACCGTGGAGGGAGCGGGACTTACCGGATGCAGATTTTCCCACCATTGGCCCAGCCGCTCGTACCAGGAATGTGCGTGCACGGGCTCCGGGGGCGGCCGCTTCATGCACTCGGCGGCAGCCCACCCACCCGGAGGAACCTGCACCGGGAGTTCAATGGGACCATTCAATCGTGTAGTCGACAAATCAGTTTTCACCACTTGTCCGCCGGCATTGAAGAGTTGCACGCGCCAATACTCGTCCTTGGGCGACAACTGGATGGTGCCGGAGGCGGTACGCACGGCATACTCGCCTTGGAAGTCAACCTGGCCATCGAATTCCCGAAGGGAGATGAAGTGGTAGCCCAAAGCGCTGATCCCCTGGACAACCTGTTCAAGCAGTTTTTGCTTCAGAAAGGGGTGGAAGTAGAATGAGGCGACCCCGTCGCGCACTACGCGTAAACTGCGCGCGTACTGAACCAGCTTTAAAGGATCGGGATCGTCCTCGGGCAGATAACCCAGGCTTTCGGGAACAATGTGGCGGCCATACTGGTCCACCACGGGGTAAGGCACCATCTGGGCGGTCGTGTCGTCGGGGACGACCATGGGACGGTCATAGAACAAGGAGAAAACTTGGGCGAGCGTGCGGTAGTCGATATCCGATGCGCCGTAATGGGGGACCTCAAACGCCACGGGATAAATGCCGTTGTTAAAGCACTCGGCGAATCCCATCCGCAATCGTCGCATCACGAATTCCGCCGAGTCGCCGCCCACCGGCTTATTGCTCAGCTCATCCCAGAATTCGTACTCATCGCCGCTCAATCCGTGGACCTGATGCGTGATTCCGTGCATGATGGGAGTACCGCCCCGGGCGATCATGGTGTGGATTGCCGCCACCGTGGACTTCCGATCGCCAAGGCGGATCTCCAGGGAATGCGCGGGATCGCGAAATATGGGAATAAGGGCGATCGCGAAGGGAATATGGCGGTCAGAAAGCCAGCCCGCAATTTTAGTGAGATCATCAGGGTCGTCGTCGATGCTGACGTCCTCGATGCGCACCATCGCGCGCATTTCGGAGGGGTGGTTGATTCCCAGAATGTCATGGAGAAGATCGCAAAGAACCAAGTAGCGGGTTCCTTCGCCCATATACGATAGCGGCTTGTCCGCAAAGAACCAGAAATCCCCACTCTTCACGACGTAGGGGCTCGAAACCTTCTTCTGATTGATCGCCGTGGCTACGACTTCAGCGGTTTTCGGGTCCTGGATCGAAACGATAGTCAGGTCGGGCTCCGGTTTAGGCAGCAAGGTCTGTTTGTAGAGAACCGACCGGTAATCGAGATCGCGGCGGTACTCAACAAAGCTGAAGCCATAATGGCGGCGCGCGTCGGGCGTAGGAAGAAGCTGATCGATATGCCCGCCCAGCCAGGCAAAGGGCCGGTCTGTGGCCCGAATGTCAGCAAGCAAGGCGGGCGGGACTATGGTCTTAACTCCGGACGCCACCAGGAAACCTGCGCGATAGTCCGACAGTTGTCCTCGCTTGTACTCGCTGATAGGAATGAAGGCGGTGTGTAAATTGAAGTGGGTAAGCAGGTTCGCAAGGAAAAGAGCATGGATATACGAATCCACACGCGGGTCGGGTTGGCTATCGTAAACGACAGCCACTGTCGTGGAGGCCTCGGCCTCATCGGGCGGCGCTGCGCATAGCAATCCCACCAACGGAGACATCGACATCGTGGTGAGAAAGACCAGAACGGCGACCGAGGACCTGCGGAGACAGAAGTACCTCAAAAACGCAAGAAGGCAGACAAGCATAAGACTCAACACTATAATATCATGCGCAGGCCCGGAAACGCCGCACGACCTGCAACTGGGGTACGAATGATACGAGAAACCCGTTGCGTTTCGAAGCAGGATTTGTGCTGAAGACGGTCTTGCGCCGGGCAATTTTTTGACTCGAAAGCGCCCTTATTCTCGGGTGAATTGAAAGGAAGGAATGATTTTGGGAAACGACCCAAAGCGAGGATCGCATCGACTATGGCGGGTTCTCACCGCCATCCTGGTCAGTGCCGCGAGCGTCGGCAGCGATCCTAAACCCGGTCCTGTCCCCATCAAAAAGTTGGTGGAGCCGCCCACAGGGAATTATTACCATGGAGTTTTCCCCGGAAGCAAGAATGGCATGGGCGGGGATATCACCCTCGACGATGTAAGGATATACCAACACGCCGTCGGCAAGTCCCTGGCGTGGGTCTACTTTTGGAACAATTGGTATGAGAGTCCCCGCTTTCCCTACCAGACCGCCGCTTGGATCCGCGCCAACGGGAGCGTTCCCTACATTCGGCTGATGCTTCTGAGCCGCCCTACCATCCCAAGGCCTGATCCCGTCTATTCCCTTCAGAACATTATCGCCGGCAAGTTTGATCCGCTCTTTCGGAATTGGATGCAGGAAGCCCGGAGATTTGGTTCGCCGGTGATTGCCGAGTACGGGGTGGAAGTCAATGGCTGGTGGTTCCCCTGGAATGGCTTGTATAACAAAGAAGGCGGCTCCTACGCCGACTCCGTGGCTCGATTCCGGGAGGCCTACCGGCACATCATCCGCATCGCGCGGGAAGAAGGGGCTTACAACATCCGCTGGGTTTTCCACGTGGACCCGTGGGACGAGCCGGTCGAGGACTGGAATAAATTCGAGAACTATTACCCCGGCGATGAATGGATCGACTGGGTTGGCGCCAGCGTGTACGGCCGACAGTTGCCCAGCGACCCAAATGCGGTTTCGTTCCGTTACCAGATGGATTGGGTGTACGGACGCATGCGGCGGCTGGCCAATAAGCCATTTATCGTATGTGAATTCGGGACGATTGATGACGCCAACCAGGCAGTGTGGACGAAGGCTGCCCTCTCCGACCTCGTGGACGGCCGCTGGCCAAGAGTCATTGGGTTTTCCTGGTGGAATACTACCTTCAAGAATGACCCCGTGACGGGTGGCCTGTCGGACATGCAAGTGCAGAAAAACCCCAGGCTCCAGGCCGTCTTTCGTGACTACGTTGGCGGAAAGCCATCCGTCGTCAGCCGTCCCATCAGCCGCTTCGTAGAACCGGGCGAACGCTGAGCGTCTAAATCCGCTCGCCACGTCGGAAATCAACGAGCACTTGGCAAGGCGCCTACTTTCCCCCATGCGCCCGTAAGATGTCAGCAAGTGTTGCGGTGAGATGGGGACTCAGGTCAGCGAGATCTATTGCCCCGAAAGAATTGAGAAACCGCTCCACGAAAATATCTTTCCAGGACATTCGCGGAATCCAAACCTGTTCGGCATTGCCGATCAACATCACCTTGGGATACTCCTTCGAGAGACGCTGCGGAGCCGCGAGACCTTCAAAAGCATACATTTCGCGCTTCAACTGGATAATGCACAGAGCGTTCATCCTCTTGCTGAAATCCCGTGAGATAGCAAGCTTCGCCCGCACCACGTCCGACAGGCCCTTTTCCCCTTGCTTGGATACCTCGACGAGTCGGTCGAAAGTCCTCTTGCTCATCCACCACTGTCCTACCTCGTTCGGATCGGGTTTGACGTTCTCGCGCCCGGCTTTGTTCCTAATTTCGGTCAGTTCTGCCGGGGTCAAAATCCTGTACAACTTCTCCCCTGCTCTCAGCAGAACCTTGCGCGGCAGAGATTTAAAAGCGTCCTTAACGTCTTGCCGGGCGTCTCGTTGAAAGTCGTATTCCTGGTTCAGGATCATGGGAATTTCCCTCCCTGCGTCGGCGAGTCGGAAGTTAATAAATCAATACTATACCCAAAAAGCATGGAGGGATCTGCCGCCTCGATCTTGCTGAATTGATGGCGCTCCCTCGCCTCAGGGACACCGGACTCAACTGGGACGAGTTCCGATATTCTCGTTTCGTCCTTAGACTTGAACAGTGACGCTGGTCTCTGTGCGGGTAACGGGGCGGTAAAGCGTGTCGCGCTCGAAGGGTTCGCAGCCCGCCTCGCGAATCAGGCGGATGAGCTGCATGCGGGTCAAAGCCTGGGGAGTCTTGGCTCCGGCATCGTGATAGATCTTCTCTTCCACCACGGTGCCGTCCAGATCGTCGGCGCCAAAGCGCAGCGCCACTTGCGCTACGCGCGGGGTCATCATAATCCAGTAAGCCTTGATATGCGGGAAGTTGTCGAGCAGCAGGCGCGCCACGGCGACGTTTTTCAAATCCATAAAACCGCTGGTCTCATCGTGCTCGACCAATTTGCCCAGTTCGGTGTTGGCGGGATGAAAGGCGAGTGGGATATACGTCTGGAAACCGTGCGTCTCATCCTGCAGCTTGCGCAGTTGCAACAGGTGGTCGACGCGGTCCTCAGCCGACTCGATGTGCCCGTAAAGCATGGTGGCATTCGAGTGCATGCCCAGTTCGTGCGCAAGGCGATGCACCTTCAGCCACGTGTAGGCGCCGATCTTGTGGTCGCAGATGATGCGGCGTACCGCTGGCGCGAAAATTTCCGCGCCCCCGCCCGGCAGCGAGTCGAGCCCCGCGTCTTTCAGGCGCTCGAGCACTTCGCGAATCGAAAGGCGTGTGATATGTGAAAAATACCCAACCTCGACCGCCGTGAATCCCTTGAGATGGACGCTCGGGAAGCGCTGCTTCAGACCGCGCAGCAGATCAAGGTAGTAATCAAAAGGCAAGTCCGGATGCAACCCACCGACAATGTGGAATTCGGTGACCGCCTCTGACCAGTTCTCCCCGGCTACGCGGAGCGCTTCATCCAGCGCCATGGTGTAAGCCCCGGGTCCGTCGGGCTTGCGGCCAAAGGCGCAGAGTTTGCAGCTCGCCACACACACATTGGTCGGATTGATATGCCGATTAACATTGAAGTACGTGCGCATCCCGTGCATTTTCACCCGGACGTGATGGGCCAAGTAGCCGAGGGCGAGCAAATCATTGGATTGGTAAAGCGTCACCCCCTCCTGGAAGCTCATCCGTTCGCCTGCCAAAACTTTTTCGGCGATCGGCCCCAGGGCGGTGTCTTCGATCTGGAGGTTTTCAGGAAGCATACCCACCCTTTGATTTTACTGGGCCGGGGCAAGATTTGCAATTGGCCGGGAACCGGGCAATTCCATCGCCACACTGAATTTGGCACTACTCTTGCCGTGAGCACGGTCACCAAACCCGCATGAACACTCATTGGGACTTGACAAAGGGTTCATCATTATGCTTCCGCAGGGGGGCACAGGGAAAGAATTTTGCTGGCGCGCCGGAATTTATTCTGGGTAGAATTGCTCTTGGGTTCCTGAACGTATGGCAACTGCGAATCTCCAACTCGCCGAACCGCAACAAGAAGCAGCGTTCTTCTACGGCCTCTTTCTGCGCGGGCACCCGCTGCAAAAGCTGCGGGAGGATATCGACGTCCCCCCGCACGTGCTGGAGCGCTGGCAGCGTTTGGCACTGCGCGATCCCATGTATCACGGCATGCTGGACCGGATGCTCACCTACCGCAAGCACGTCCTGGCAATTTTCGACTCCCTCGTCTTCCGCGAAATGCTGGTCACCTCACGACTACAATGAAGTTATCAGCGGACATTTCCATTTTGATCCGCGATTCCGAAACCTCAGATCGTCGTCACCGTCAATATTCATGCGGGTGGGAATGCGATGATGATGCTCCGGAGGTCAATGCCCAAAAAGAATCGGGGACTGGTCTTTGAGGAGTCTCCAGCATAGGCCCGAAAGAGTTGATCATCCTCGATGGATCGTTGCACGCACAGCTCATATTCGCGACAGACCAGGGGAGCGGCTGAAGCGCGAGATCCTGCCATTCATTTCAAAACCTCGGGCCCTTCAATCGCGCAAAGTTGCGCAGGCTGGAGCTATCCGCGGAAGCGGGTTCACATGCCCCTGTACGGCGCTATCCATAGGATAGAAGTGGCCGCACTCGGAGTGTATAAAATTGAACAGACAAGTCTTTTTGAGGCATGCAGGCTAGGTTTGCAAGAGGCATCGTCCGTTCGTTGCAGAATCATCTCCCTTCCGCACCTGAGGAGTCACACAATCCCGAGCTCGGCTGACGGTTGAGGGAAAGAAGTATTCGCAGGTTTCGATTCTTGCCTCTTGCGCAATTCCCCTTCTGGCCCCCTGGAGGTGGGCAGACATGAGAAAATGGCTTTGTTCCGTCGCCGGATTATTCCTGGCACTGGCAGGCTCCCTGGCCGCACTGGCACAAACTCCGGCAGTTCCGCCGCCCAACATCC
>Ga0326728_10010979_pt1 | contig 20910 bp, 18 predicted proteins | sample MB3enrmetagenome_FD_207602 | JGI IMG/M metagenome (GOLD analysis project Ga0326728, IMG submission 207602) | Lab enriched peat soil microbial communities from McLean, Ithaca, NY, United States - MB31MN | ecosystem: Environmental > Terrestrial > Soil > Wetlands > Peat | place: USA: New York... | reverse complement strand
CGGGTGTCTGGAGAAGCACGCCTCGGCGACGGCAATCTCGGGGATGGCCAAGGTGATCGGGCTGGGGGCGGATCTGACGTCGGAGCAGGTGTACCATCTGGCGGTGGCCGGGGACGAGAAGGCGAAGCGGATTTTCGAGGCGATGGGGCGCTATCTGGGGGTGGCGCTGGCCACGCTGGTGAACATTTTCAACTTTCCGCTGTATCTGCTGAGCGGGGGGCCGCTGCCGGCGTGGGAGTTTTTCGCGCCGGCGATGCTGGAGGAGGCGCGCTGGCGCTCGTTCACGTTCCGGCACGCCGAGACGAAGGTGGAGAAAGCGATTCTGGGCAACGAGGCGGGGCTGTTTGGGGCGGCCTACCTGCCGCTGCTGGAGCGCAAAGCGAAATGAACCTCGCCAGGCTGTTCGCCGAACGATTCCCCGGCAGTGGGCAACCGGCCATCTACCGGGCTCCCGGCCGCGTCAACCTGATCGGGGAGCACACCGACTACAACCTCGGCTTCGTGTTGCCTATCGCGATCGATTTCGCCACGTGGGCAGTGGTGGCGCCGAACGACCACGGCCGGTTGCGCATCCGTTCCGAGAATCTGAACGAGACGCGCGAATGGGCGGTGCCCGATATCGCCGGCCTGCGCCCGGCGCGGGACTGGACCGACTACGCGATCGGCGTGGCCCGGCAGATCCCGAACCTCGGGGCCCTCGATGTGCTGATCTACAGCACCGTACCGGTGGGGGCGGGACTCAGCTCCTCGGCGGCGCTGGAGGTGTCGGTGGCGCTGGCGCTGGGCAGCCAGGCGCGCGGCATCGAGCTGGCCAAGCTGGCCCGCCGTTCCGAGAACGACTTCGTCGGAAACCCGTGCGGCATCATGGACCAGTACGTCTCCGTGTGCGGGCGCGCCGGCGCCGCGATCAAGATCGACTGCCGCAGCCTGGATCATGAGACGGTGACCCTGCCGGGCGGCGTTGCCATCGTGGTGGTGAACACCATGGTGAAACACGAGCTGAGCGGCTCGGCCTATCGCGACCGCGTGCGCGAGTGCGCCGAAGCTGTGGAAGCCATCCGCGCGGGCGGCAACCCGGGCGTGCTCAGCCTGCGGGACGCCAGCCTCGCGCAGCTCGATCTGATCTCCGATCCCGTGGCCAGGAAGCGCGCCCGCCACGTCATCTCCGAAGACTCCCGCGTGGAGGAGTTTGTGGCCGCTTCCGCGCGCAGCGATGTCGGCGAGCTCGGCCGGCTCTTCGTGGCCTCCCATCGCAGCCTGCAGCACGATTACGAAGTGAGCTGCGAGGAGCTCGATTTCCTGGTGGACGCCGCGGTGGCGGTTCCCGGCGTATACGGCGCGCGCATGACCGGCGGCGGATTCGGCGGCTGCACGGTAAACCTGGTGGACGCCGCGGCGGCCGGCGGCTTCGGGGAGGCGATTCGAGCGCGGTACCAGGCCCGGTACGGCGTCGCTCCCGAGGTATACCGCGTGCAGCCCTCCGCGGGAGCCGGCAAAATCGCCGGAGATTAGCTGTTCGGTAACCGCACTATACAGGCAGCGAGTCCTCTTCCTCCGAGGCCTGCCTTGGACGGGCGGTCACAGTATCCGCCCGTCCGCTCTTTTTGGGTCGCGGCTGTGGTGCCCCACCTCCCGAACTGACCTATCATCGAAGCATGCGCATCCAGCCTCTCCTGACCAGCCGCTGGACGAAGGCCGCAGTCTTTGTGGCCTCGCTGGTTCCCGCGGCGCTGCTGTACTGGCGCTGGGCTCATCACCTGCTGGGCCCTAACTGGATCGAGAAAGCGCAGCACTTCACCGGCGATTGGATTCTGCGCTTCCTGATCTTCACCCTGTGCGTTTCGCCGCTGCGCAAACTGCCCGGCCTGAGCGCGCTGATCCGCTACCGCCGCATGCTCGGCCTGTTCGCCTTTTTCTACGCGTGCGTCCACTTCGCCATTTACCTGTGGTTCGACAAGGGGCGGGACTGGACGGAAATGTCCGGCGACTTCACGCAAAGGCGGTTCTACATCTTCGGTCTGCTGGCCTTCGTGCTGCTGATCCCGCTGGCATTGACGTCCACCGCCGGCTGGATCCGCCGCCTGGGAGGACGGCGCTGGCAGTGGTTGCACCGGCTGATCTACGTCGCCGCGCTGGCCGGGGCGCTGCATTACTACCTGCAGGGCAAGTCCATTGTTCTGCGGGCGGTCTACTACGCGCTGGTGATCGCCGGGCTGCTGCTGTGGCGCGTGGTCATGTGGCTGCTAAGACGCACGCGTGCCCCGCGGACGGCCGCGCCGGCAAGTTCGTTGTAGGGCCCCGCCTGTCAGCAAGAGGAGCTACGATCACTTTTCAATTGAGCTAGAATACCGATTAACTCCGTGCCCAACCTGCTCCATCTGTCCGATTTGCACTTCGGATACGATAAAGACGCCACCGCTCGAGCGCAGCGCGACGAGGCCCTCGACTTATTGGTGAAGGAGGTCCACAGGCTCCCCACCGATTGGAAACCGCAGATTCTCGTAATTTCCGGCGATCTGACGTGGCAGGGCAGGGCCTCCGGCTATCCCGAACTTGGCGGCTGGCTCACGAACAAGCTCTTCCCGGCCGCCGGACTGAAGGCGGGGGACTGCGTGGTCTGCCCGGGCAATCACGACATCGATCGCGAGGCCGCCGCTTGTCTGGAGCGGCGCACGCAGGACGCGACGCGCGCAGACGATCTGTTGCGCCCCGAGCGGCTCAGCCGCGGATTTGCGCTGCCATTCGACGCTTTTGTGAAGTTCGCCACGGATTTCGGCATAACTGCACCGATTCTGCAGGGCGCTCCGAACTACCTTGCCGGAGTCGTCGAATTGCACGGCCTCCGCTTCCTGTGCGCCAACTCGGCCTGGTTTTGCCGGGACAGCGCCACGGACCGTGGCGCGCTCTGGCTGGGCCTGCCGCAACTTCAATCGATGCAGCTCATGAACCCGGACGAATACGATGCGGCGCCGGTGACAGCGGCGGTCGTGCATCATCCTCAGGAATGGCTGGCCAACGCCGAATACGTTTCCTGGGACAACCGGCCGGGCACCTACTGCTACCTGGCCGCGCGCGCGCACCTGATCCTCTCCGGCCACACGCACGGCGCCGTGGAGCGCTCGACGCGATGCTTCGACCGGGCGCGGCTCTTTGTGGGCGGAGCGACGTACGACGACCACGCCTATCGGAACAACTTCTCGGTGTTGAAGATGGACCCGCGCAATCGGACGGTAGTCCGCCGGCCGTGGGAACTCGACCCACGCGGGCCGCGCTGGGAGGAGAAGGGAAAGCAGGAGCATTCGCTCAGGATTGAGAGGCCTTCGCGGGGGCGGCCCCCGCGGAAGCAGGCGGACCCGGCGAAGTACATCGCGTGGCTGCGGGACAAAACAGCCTCCATCGAACTGAGCCAGCTCCATGTCGCCCCGCAGGAGACGCCGCCGCCCGCGATCGACGTTTTGTTCATCCGCCTGACCACCGCCGCTCCGTCGCGGACCGCCGGTGAGCCCGGCAGAACCCAGCCGATCGCGCTCCAGGAAGCCCTGCGCAGCGACCGGAAGCTGGTCATCGAAGGCAAGCCGGGCTGTGGCAAGACCACGTTCTCCCGCTGGCTCGCCTGGATGCTGTGCCGGCCCGCCGGCGTCCCGGCCGAGTTGCTCTGGTTGAAGGGATTCCCCATCTGGGTCCGCATCAGCGAACTCGACCAGCACATCGCCGGCACCCTGGACCACCCGCGCCAGGGCGACCCGCCAACCGCGGCCGACGCCCGCTGGATCGCTCACTTCCTTGCGTCCCACGAAGGCTGGGACCTCGACGAAGCGTTCTTCGCGGAGAAGCTCCGCCATCAGGACACGGTGCTGCTGCTGGACGGACTCGACGAAGCCGCCACTCAGCAGCGTCGGGTGGATATGGTGAAAGCGATCCGGGAGGCCGCCGGCCAGTACGGCTGCCGAATCGTGGTCACCACGCGGCCCGGCGTGCACGAAGGGCGCGCAACGCTGGAAGGATTCGGCCTCGCCTCCATCGACGACCTGGACGAAGACGGCATCGACGGCTTCCTGCGGCAGTGGTGCCGATGGCTCAAGCGCGGCGATGAAACGGCCGCGCTGGCCTACTTCGGCGAGGTGCGCAAAGCGGTGGCCACCCCCGGCATCCGGCACCTGGTGCGCAACCCGCTGATGCTGACGTCGCTGGCGGTTTTGCATTTCCGGCGCCATCAGTTGCCGGAGCAGCGCGTGAAGCTCTACGAGCAAATCCTGGACTGGCTGGCCGAACAGACCGTGGAGAAGCACCGCGAATACAGGAAGGACTCCCTGCTGGAGCGGCTCGGTTTCCTTGCGCTGGGCATGCAGGAGTGGAAGGGCGGCCAGAAGATCGCCCTCGGCATAGACGACGCGGCCGGATTGCTGACGCCGAAGGACCATTCACTGCCGTCGATGCGCGAGTTCCTGGAGCGCGTCCAGACCGACAGCGGTATCGTCACCCTGCGCGGCGGAGAGATCGCCTTCTGGCATCGCAGTTTCCAGGAATACCTGGCGGCGCGAACGATGGCCGACCTGCCCGATGCAAAGATCCCGCCACACGCGCGCAAGCTTCTCTACGTGGCGGAAGGGCGGGAGGTGCTGCCCCTGGTGGCGGGCCGCATGGCCGAAAGCGCCAGGCAACGGCTCAGCCTGCTGTTCGACGCCCTGATCCGCCACGCCGCGGCGCAGAAGCCGGTGCGCCGCCGGGCACACGCCGTTGGCGTCATCGGCCGGATGCTGGCGGACGTGGTTCCGTTCGACTACGTCCTGCAGGGGCAGGCCGAGCGGCTTTGGGCCGGTCTGAGGGACTCGGTAATGGTCGTCTTCGAGAAGGGCAAGGCCCGAAGCATCGGTCTGAAGACTCGCGTGGAGGCCGCCGAAGCGCTGGATCAGGCCAGTCAGGCCAGGCTGTATCTCCCCAGCCAGGAGGCGTACTGGCGGGAGATCCGGGGTGGACGGTTCACCATCGGCGACGATCAAGAGGCGTTTCAGGGCCGGCCGAAGCAGGTCCTGAAGGTCGAGGCGTTCCGCATCGGCCGGTTCCCGGTTACGGTGTGGGAATATGGCAGGTATCTGGAGGACACCGGGGCTGCGGCGCCGCCGGAATGGGACGAGCAGAGTCGCCATCCCGGCCGTCCGGTGGTTGGGGTGACCTGGCACGACGCGCAGAGCTACTGTTCGTGGGCGAACTGCAGGCTCCCTGCCGACGAACAATGGGAGGCGGCGGCCCGCGGCGCCGATGGCCGCGTTTATCCATGGGGGCCGGAGGAACCCGACGAGCACCGGGCCAACTTCGGCATGAAGGCCGGCGAGCCGACTCCGGTGGGACTGTTCCCGGAGGGAGACACGCCGGAGGGCGTAGCCGACATGGCGGGGAATGTGTGGGAGTGGACGCGGAGTGATTTTGATGAAGAAGAGGATGAAGAGAAGGAGAGGAAGTGCGTGCGGGGTGCGTCGTTCAGCGTCGTAGCGACGGTCCTGCGCGCCGCCAGCCGGTTCAGGTACGATCCTGACAGCAGGCTCGACGACCTCGGGTTTCGGTGCGTCCGGGAATAGTTTCCCTTGATGCTTTTTTCTTTTTCCTTGACCGAGGCTGCGCCTCGGTCAAGCGATTTTTTTGGGGGGCGACGAGATATGAAAAAGTCGGATGACGGCGCGCCGGTGGCGGTAGGGAAGACCTATGATTTCGTATTGTGGCTGCTGCCGAAGGTGGAGAACTTCCCGAAAGCACACCGGTTCACGGTTGGGGAGCGGCTGACCACGCACGGCCTGGACCTGCTGACGTCCCTGGTGGAGGCGGCCTACGCGCGAGAGAAGGCAGCTCTGCTCGACCAGGCTAGCAGGAAGGTCAACTCCACGCGGCTCCTGCTGCGCATGGCAAAGGACCTGAAACTGATGTCGTTGGACGCATATGGGTTCAGCGCGGAGAAGCTGGACGAGATTGGGAGGATGGTGGGCGGCTGGAGCAAGGCGGCAGCCAGGGCGTGAGGAGAGTGGGCGGCCTCTGGGAAGAACTGACCAGCTTCACAAACCTGCTGGCGGCGGCGGAAGCAGCCGCCGCCGGAAAGCGAAAGCGGCCGGACGTGGCCGCATTTCGCCTTAACATCGAGCCCGAGCTGATGCGCCTGCGGCGCGAATTGCTGGAAGGGAGTTACCAGCCGGGCGGGTATCGCACCTTCACGCTTCTGGATCCAAAGCCCCGGCAGATCTCGGCGGCGCCGTTCCGGGATCGAGTGGTGCATCATGCGCTGACGCGAGTGCTGGAACCGGCCTTCGAGCGCCGATTCTCCCGCAACTCGTTCGCGTGCCGGGCTGGGATGGGCACGCACAAGGCCCTGGAGCAGGCGCGCGAGGGAGCGCGAAGATTCGCATATGTGCTCAAATGCGACGTGCGGAAGTACTTCGCGTCCATCGACCATGAGGTCCTTAATCGGCAACTGGCGCGGGTGATCAAATGCAAGCCGACTCTTAGCCTGGCTGCGCGAATTATCGGCGGTTCGAATCCTCAGGAAGAAGTGGTTCGCTATTTTGCGGGAGACGATCTCTTCACGCCCTTTGAGCGGAGACGGGGGCTGCCGCTCGGGAATCAGACATCGCAGTTTTTCGCGAATGTCTATCTGAGTGGGTTGGACCGTGTCATCGACGAGGAACTGCGGCCGGGCGCGTTCGTGCGCTATGTGGACGACCTGGTGCTGTTCGATAGTGACAAGCGCCGGTTGCGCGCTATGCGCGAAGTCATCGAACAGGAGCTGGACAGAGTCCGGCTGACGCTTCATCCGGCCAAATCCAGGATTCATCGCAGCGCCGAGGGCGTTACGTTCCTGGGCTGGCGCCTGTTCCCCGGCAGGGCACGACTGGTCCGAGGGAACGTGGTGCGGTTCGGGCGGCGGATGAAACGGCTGCAGCGTGATTTTGCCAGCGGGATGATCGATTGGGAAACGGTCGATCGGAGTGTTCGGGCATGGATCGCTCACGCCTCGTTCGGCAGTACCCGGTTATTGCGCGAGAGGACTCTGGAGCGGTTCACGTTCGAAAGAGGCGCGCGGCCACCGCGTGCGGGGTGCGTCGTTCAACAACGAAGCGACGAACCTGCGCGCCGCCAACCGAAACAGGAACGATCCTGACAACAGGAACGACAACCTCGGGTTTCGGTGCGTCCGGGACGTGGAACGGAGAGGACCAAACGCCTTTCCGGGCAGCGAGAGCCGGCGAGGTCATGGCCGAGCCGGGAGTGCCTTTCCACTTCCGGGCCGCGCGGCTGACGCGGACTCCGGCGTGCGGAGATGGCGTCGAACAGCGACAAGAGGTCCGGCCCCGTGGTAGCGTCCGCGAAGCGGGGCCGGCCTCACTCGGCGATGTGCAGAGCGGCCGAGGGAGCGGGAGCCCCGGCGCGATGCCGATGTTCCACTCGGACGCGAAGTTGCGCAGGCGGGTCGCGAGGTTGACGAGGAACGCCCGGTCCACCAATCTGATCGCGCGACGGGCGACGGAACTCTGCGATCGCTCCCTTACACGCCGTCCAAGGAAGTCGCGTAGGCGCGTAGCCGCCATCCGGGACTGTGCCGCGCACAGCCGCCGAACCAAGAGCAACCGCCCCTACAGCGTCACCGAGGCGATGTCCACCTGTGAGCGATGCCCTTCCACCACCACGATGCCGCTGTCGGTGACGTAGTAACGCTTGCGGTCCTCGGCAAGGTCGTAGCCGATGGTGGCCTCTTCCGGGAGCTTCACGTTCTTGTCGAGAATGGCCCGGCGCACCCTGGCGCCCCGGCCGATATCGCAGTTGTCGAAGATGATGGAATCCTCCACGTACGCGCCGGAATGCACGCGCACGCCGCGGCCCAGCACCGACCGGCGCACCATGCCGCCCGAGAGAATGGTCCCTCCGGAGATGATGGAGTCGAGCGCCGTGCCGCGCCGCCCCTCGGCGTCGAAGATGAACTTCGCGGGCGCGTCGGAGTAGCCGGCGGTGCGCAGCGGCCACTGGCGGTTGTACAGATTCAGCACCGGGGACACGCTGCGCAGGTCCATGCTGGCGTCGAAATAGGCGTCGAGCGTCCCCACGTCGCGCCAGTACACCGCGGCGCCGGGAGGATCGCCGGGAATCCGGTTGGTCTGGAAATCGTAGGCGTACATGTCGTACTGGCCGATCATGCGCGGCAGGATGTCGCGGCCGAAATCGTGCGAGCTGTCTTCCCGCTCGGCGTCGGCATAGAGCTGATCGAGCAGCGGGCGCGTGGCGAAAATGTAGTTCCCCATCGACGCGTAGACGCGGTTGGGGTCGCCGGGCATGGTGGGCGCGTTGGGGTTCTTCTCGTGGAAGTCGGCGATCTGGCCATCCTCGTTGGTCTCGATCACCCCGAACTCGGCGGAGTGCTCGCGATCCACCGGGATCGCCGAGACGGTGACCTGCGCGCGCTTTTGCATGTGGTACTCCACCATCTCGCGGATGTTCATGCGGTAGATGTGGTCGGCGCCGAAGATGGCCACCAGGTGCGGGTCGGCCTGCTCAATCAGGTTGATGTTCTGGAAGATGGCGTCGGCGGTGCCGCGATACCAGTCCTCGCCGGGGGTGCGCATCTGCGCCGGCACCGGGATGATGAAGTGGTTGCGGAGCAGGCTGGCGGCCTCCCATCCTTCCCGCAGGTGCTGCAGCAGCGACTGGCTCTTGAACTGGATCAGGACGTAAATGGAGTAGATGCCGGAATTGACCAGATTGCTGAGAACGAAGTCGACGATTCGGTAGCGGCCGCCAAAGGGAACGGCCGGCTTGGCCCGTTCCTTGGTGAGCGGGTAAAGGCGCGTGCCCTTTCCGCCGGCCAGTACAAACGCCAGGACTCGCAGTTGCATTCAGAGGCCTCCAGGAGCTTCAGTACTAGTATCCCCCTGGCCATTGTGTCAGCCGATCCTGGGGCTTGCAAGACTGTCGTGAGAGGACACGCGGTGAGAGCCGCGTTTGGCGGCGCGGGCGAGAACACGGCTGCCGCCGCGTGCCCCTGGGTTCCTTAGAAGCGCTTCTCGACTTCGGACCAGTTCACCACGTTCCACCACGCCTGAATGTACTCGGCGCGGCGGTTCTGATACTTCAGGTAGTAAGCGTGCTCCCACACGTCTAGGCCGAACACGGGCTCGATGCCTTCCAGCAGCGGGCTGTCCTGATTGGCGGTGGAGGCGATCTCCAGCGTGCCGCCCTTCTTCAGCAGCCAGGCCCAGCCGGAGCCGAAACGGGCCATGGCGGCGGCGGCGAACTTCTCCTTGAAGTTGTCGAAGCTGCCGAACGTGCTGGCGATGGCCGCGCCGAGCTGACCGGCAGGCTCGCCTCCTCCTCCGTGCTGCATGATCTTCCAGAACAGGGTGTGGTTCGCATGCCCGCCGCCGTTGTTGCGCACGGCAGTGCGGATGGCCTCCGGCACGGCAGCCAGATTGCCTGCCAGCAAGTGCTCCAGGGACTTGCCCTGCAGATCGGGGGCGGATTCCAGCGCCTTGTTCAGGTTGGTTACGTACGCGGCGTGATGCTTGCCGTGATGAATCTCCATCGTGGTCTTGTCGATGTAAGGCTCCAGCGCATCGGCGGCATACGGGAGCGGCGGGAGTTCAAATGCCATAGGTTCTCCTTGTTCTCCTATGTGATGCTCAGGCAAGCCCCAACGTTTCGGGCGAACGGGCGAAGGGGACGTTTTCGCCGGAACCTGGCTTTGTCACCCCCTACGCCCGTCGCTGCCGTCCGCTGTTTGCGTGCCGAGATGGGCGTGACGGGTTCGAGTCCTGCGTGGGGAGCCAAATGGCGTTTTCCAAAATACCTGCTATCTGATTGATTTCATGTATGTGCGATTGAGGGCGTTCTTTTGGATCGCACCCGTTTCTCCGTGACCCCGGAAAGGACTCGAACCTATGTCGACGAACTCATCCGAGTTGCATTCCGTAATAGATCGCACGCGATTCATCTGGTGCCAGCAGCAATCGTCGTAGTGGGCGTGTGGGCTTCGGGAACCCATTTCAACGCTCGAACCGCTCGAACTCGGCGCTAATGTGTGGCCGACTTCCGGATCGCCGACGATCCGTTCGGAGAGAGCATTTTTCGATAACGGGCTTCAGATGAGTTTCCTGACGGCACTGCCATGCTCTCCGTCGCTTCCGTCACGAGCGAGACGAGGATCTGCCGCTCGCCGCAACCAGAAGCTCAAGTCCTACCAACTGCGGGCTATCGCAAGAGTGCGAGGCTGCCGGTGAGCGATCGCACCGTCTGTCCATCGCCGAACAGGGCAATGCCCAGATAGACGATGTCGTCGGATGACGACGAGGCCAAGCTCGCTTGATACTCAGAGTATGTTCGTGCGCGCTGGGCGAGAGTGGTGAAGTCCACCACCGTTAGCTTCGCTTCCTTCGCCGCCTTCCTCAACTCGCCGATGCGTTCGGGGCCCGCAGCCAGAATCGTAATCGCTCGGTCGAACAGGCCCAAGTGGAGGGAGCCGGCGCCATCAGGAATATCCGGTCCGATCCAATCCAGGACATGCCGACCCAGCGACGCACCCAGCAACGACGCGGTGTTTGCGCGGAGGCCCGGCGGCAGGCCGGGATCGATCACCATCACGCATCGGGCGTTGTGCGTTCCGCCCATGAGGCGAACCTCCCGCTCACGTCGCAGACTGCTTCCACCGCTCGTATTGTCAGGGCTATGTCGTAACGATAGCCGGTGCCCACCTCAACCGGCTGCAGCAGGTGCAATTCGTGGCACGGTGACTCGAGGAACTGCATCTCCGCGCTGCCGGCCCAGACTGCCGAAGTCCGCACATCTTCCCAGCTTGACCTCACTAACTCGGCTGCTAACGGCCCGCCCGCCGTGCCCACTCGCGGGAAATAGCGCAGGTTGACGATGGGCGCGAGCGCCGGCCCTTCGCCGGACGGCCGATCGATCCGGATGACGGCTTCCACCAGGCGCCGGTCTTTGGCCGCTACTGTCCCAGCGAAGCATCCGCCCGGTCCCAACTCCGGCGCGGCGGAACTCGACACGTTGAAACTCCGCGTCGTGTGGATGCTGCCCATCACCTTGGGGAATCCCTGAAGCAGTCCCCTCATCAGCGAGACATCCTGATCCACGAAGATATAGGGGCACGTCATCACTTCCTGATCGCCGAGTCGCGCGGCCACCAGCACAAAGAACTCACGGTAGTTCGCCCGCACGGGATCCAGGAGTTCCACGCGCGAGTCCGAACATGCCTGCCAGTCCGCGAAGAATGCCACGCAGCGCGATGGATCGGCGCTTGGGACGAGGCCGGGCGGCAGCACGTCTCGCACAGCTTCCACCTTGGCGCGGAACTCGATGACCAGCAGCGAGCCAGCGTAATGCCACGGCGGAGCCGTCGCGAGATTGGCGCGGCCGTTCGGCGAAAGCGGCGTGGTGTAGCCTTTCAACATGACGAGGCTCCTTTCAGCGCCGCAGCCAAGCGCGCCATCCCTTCATCGATCTGCGCCGCGTCCGGACTCGCGTAGGAAAGTCGCAGCGTGCGCGCATCCGGCTGCTCCGCCATGAATGCCGCGCCCGGTACAAATGCGACGCCGCGCTCGCACGCCGCGAGAAACAGACCTGTCGGGTCGATCCGCTGATCCAGTCGTGCCCAGATGAACATGCCCCCGCGGGGAGGGGCGTACGTCAAGGACCCGCGCAGGCGTGACTCCATCGCCGCCGACATGGCCTTCGCCCGCGTGCGATACAGCGCTCGCAGGCGGGGGAGATGCGCCCCCAGCCGGTTGCTTTCGAGATACGCCGCCGCCGCTAACTGCGAAAACGTGGACGTGTGTGCGTCCTGCACCTGCTTGATGATGGAAGCCGCGCGCGTCACCTCCGGAGGAGCCCACAACCATCCCAGCCGAAAGCCCGGCGCCAGAATCTTCGAGAAGCTCGAACAGTAAGCGCACCTCGCCCTAGCTCCCGGCACGTCTCGCGCCAGAGCCGCGAGCGGCGGTGGAGCGGGTTCGTCAAAGTAGAGTTCGCTGTACGGATCGTCCTCGAGAATCAGAAAGTCATGCCGCACCGCCAGTTCCAGAATCCGCAGCCTCCGCTCACGCGAAAGCACCGCCCCCGAAGGGTTTCCGAACGTCGGCACCAGATACAAAAGTCTCGGGTGTGCCGCGCGAGTTCTGCTCTCCAACTCCTCGACATCGATTCCCTCGCGGTCTGACCCCGCCGTCATTACCACCGCCTGGCGCAGCCGTGCGACGTCGATCATCGCCGGGTACGTAGGGCGTTCCACCGCCACGATGTCGCCCGGATTGAGCACGGTTTCGCTTACCAACGCGATCGCCTGCTGGGAACCGGTTGTCACCAGCAGGTCCGCAGGCTCGCAAGCGATCCCCCGTTTGTTCATTAGCTGGGCGATCGCATCCAGCAGCGGACCAGTTCCGCGGGTGAGGCCGTATTGCAGGCCTTCGGTGCGCCCGCGCGACAGAACGCCGTCCACGGCCAGCCGGATGCCCTCTATGTCAAAGGCTTCGGGTGGTGGCAGGCCCCCGGCGAAGGAGATCATCCCTTTCCGGCTCGTCAACTCGAGCATGTCGCGGATCGTCGAGCCGTTGAGGCCCGTCATTCTCTCCGCCAGCGGCGTGGTCTGTAAATTGAGAATCGGGGATTGCATCAGGCATCAGCGTATCCGGCATGCCCGCTTTCCGTCTTGGACGAAAGTGACCTGCGGCGTATCGGCCCGGCGTCGTGCCGGTGATCCGCTTGAAATGCCGCGTCAGATGGCTCTGGTCTGCGAATCCTGCCAGCGCCGCCACGTCCGCGATCGGTTCTCCCCGCGACAGTGCCCGGGCCGCGTGTCGAACTCGAACCTGGGTCAGATACTCGTGCGGAGGCATCCCCACAACTCGCCGGAAGCTGCGAATCAAATAGGCCCGATCGAGCCCCGTCAACCGCACTAGTTCGGCCAGTTGCACCTTGCCGCCGTAGCGGGCTTCCAGGTAGTCCTTGACTCTCCGGATCGCGCGCGGCTCTTCGCCTTCTTGCGCGATGGCCGGAAAGTCGCTCTCAGAGGAAAGCAGTCTGCTCAGAGTCTCAATCAGCAGTTCTTCCTCGCGAAGCGGGTCGAGCCCGAACTCCAGCTCCCGATGCAGCAGCGCCAGTTGCCTCGCTCTTCCCGGATTCCGAATCTCAGTGTTCCCAAAGTAGGGATATGTCGCCCGCTCCCCCGTGCACCGCGCGAAGATGCCGGCGTCCACGCGCAACATCCGATAGGTGAGAGGACCCTCTCCGGCCGAATAGCCCGTGTGGACCTCATCGGGATGGATCACAACCATGGAGCCGGCGGGAACCTCATAGGTCACGCCGCGACACATGTAGCCCCCAATCCCGTCTTCGATCACGCCTATCGAATAGAAGTCGTGACTGTGGCGCGGATAGTGATGCAGGGTCCGCACCGCGCGGAAACACTCCACGCCCTCAACGGAGGTTGACATCCATGAGGTGCGATCGTCCATCATTCCAGAACCTCAGGATAACGCATGACCCATGGAATCCACACCGGCAGGCCGCGAAATCTCCCACCTCACTTCACGCCGTCAATCGATGCCGCGGAGGGCCCGGTTCTTCGGGCGGCAGAGGATGTCCCCGGGGAGGGCACGAACAAGCACCACCCTGTGCGGGCCGCTGCAACATCCAAGCATCCGCGACAAGCGATTGCCCCTTCTGGTCGGAATTGACGGAGCCGAGCGGTGGCGTCCATCGTTTGATCGATTAAGTGAATTCTCGCAGGGGTCCAGCTTGCAGCAGCATGGTCCTACGGCCAGTCAGCTCGTTTGGGCCATGGGCCAGACAGCGCTGGGCGCTTGACGCGCGATCCAGAAGTTATCCTGGCTCCCTCGGCGAGTTCGAGACGTGTCCAGACTGGGTGCCCTGCCTGGATGGCACTATCGGTTTTGATCGCAAGCCGTTGACCCGAAGGGGATTGGAATGGTTCGAGCAGACCGCATTCCAGGCCACGAGAGTTCGAAACGTGTCCAAGATGGGGAGCCACGAGAAGGGTGCTGGTCAACCACCGGAGTTCTTATGCGTTTGTGCTATTATGCTGCTGTGCGGACTACGCTCGACATTTCAGATGAGGCCTACTACATCGCCAGGGCCATTGCCCGCGATCAGAACCGCAGCCTCGGACGAGTGGTTGGCGACCTCATTCTGCAATCGTCAAAGGGGGCGAAAGGCGCATCCATAACGATGAGCGATTACGGTTTCCCCACTTTCCGTTGCGCCCGGCCCGTGACAACCGAGGACGTCAAGGCTCTCGATGACGAGGCGTAAGGTCTACCTGCTGGACTGCAATGTCCTCATTGCACTGGCGACGCCCGAACACAGTCTGAACGCGCGAGCGGCGGCCTGGTTCCTCAAGGGTCACCGGTTTGCGACATGCCCCATCACGCAAGGCGCGCTTGTCCGTTTCCACCTGCGCGCCGGTGTGGAGGCGACGCCGGAATCCGCGAAGCTTCTGCTCGAATCCATCGCCTCCCTCCCGCGCCACGAATTCTGGCCGGACGATGCTTCTTATCTCGACATGCCAGCCACGGGAATCGTGGGGTATAGGCAGGTCACTGACGCTTACCTTGTGCTGTTGGCGAGGAAACACGGCGGCTCAGTAGCCACCATGGACCAGGCGCTGGCTGCTGTTCACGCCGGCGCCACACTCCTCGCGTAGCCTCCGGGGCTACCTGAACCCGGCCGCCTCGTACGCGCCGGCCAGCCGGAACATGCCCGCTTCGTCGAAGTGGCGCGTTAGAATCTGCATGCCCACGGGCAGCCCCGCCGCCGTGTTGCCGCAGGGAACGCTCATGCAGGGAATCCCGGCCAGCGAGCCGGTGATGGTGTAGATATCCGACAAATACATGTCCAGCGGGTTGTCCATCTTCTCGCCGAGCTTGAAGGCAGGGAATGGCGACACCGGAGTTACCACCGCGTCCACCTCGCGGAAGGCTTCCGCGAAGTCGCGCGCCACCAGCGCCCGCACCTTTTGGGCCTTCAGATAGTAAGCGTCGTAGTAACCGGCGCTCAGAACGTAGGTGCCCAGCATGATGCGGCGCTTGCACTCGGCGCCAAAGCCCTCGCCGCGGGTGTTCCGGTACATGTCCGTGAGGGTCTCGCTGTGGGGCGAGCGCATGGTGTAGCGCACGCCGTCGTAACGCGCCAGATTGGCGCTGGCCTCCGCGGTGCAGATGATGTAGTAGGACGAAATCGCGTACTTCGTGTGCGGCATGGCGATGTCGCGCACCTCGCAGCCGAGCGACTTAAGCACCTCCACGGCGCCGGCGATGCGGTCGCCCACCTCCGCGCGCAGGCCCTCGAAGTACTCGCGCGGGAGCCCGATCTTCATCCCCTTCACCGGGACGTCCAGCGCGGCCTGGTAATCGGGTACGGGGGCGAACGCGGAGGTGGCGTCCAGCTCGTCGCGCCCGGCGATCACCCCCAGCAGGACGGCCGCATCGCGCACCGTCCGGCCGAACGGCCCGATGTGATCGAGCGAGCTGGCGAAGGCCACCAGCCCGTAGCGCGAGACCCGTCCGTAGGTAGGCGTCACCCCCACCACGCCGCAAAAGGAAGCGGGCTGGCGGATGGAACCGCCCGTGTCCGAGCCCAGCGCCACCACCGCCGTCCCCTGGGCCACCGCCGCCGCCGAGCCTCCGCTGGAGCCGCCGGGAACGCGGTCCAGCGCGCGCGGGTTGCGCACCGGGCCGAACGCGGAGTTCTCCGTGGAGGAGCCCATGGCGAACTCGTCGCAATTGGTCTTGCCGATGATCACCCCGCCGGCCGCCTCCAGCCGCGCGATGGCCGTGGCGTCGTAGGGAGGCGTGTAATTGGCCAGCATCTTCGACGCGCAGGTGGTGCGCAGGCCGGCGGTGAGAATCACGTCCTTCACGGCCACCGGGACGCCTGCCAGCGGCCCGGGATCGGCGCCCCGGGCGAGTTGCTCATCCACGCGCCGCGCCGCCGCCAGCGCGCGCTCAGGCGAGAAACGCAGATACGCGCCGGTCTTAGGGTTCTCGGAGGCGGCGTGCTGGAGAGCGGCCTCGGCCAGCTCGACGGCGCTGAACCGGCGCGCCTTGAGTCCGGCCTGAATCCGCGCGATGGTGAGGTCCGCGATCTCCGCGCCGGTCATCGCTCAATCACCAGCGGGACCTTGAAGCATCCCGCCGCGGCAAGTGGCGCGTTGGCGGTGGCCACTTCGCTACCCAGCCCGGGCCGCTCGCGATCCTCGCGCAGCGTGGCCGTTTCCGGCGCGTCGAACAGCACCTGGGCCATGGGCTCCACGCCGCTGGTGTCCAGCTCGTTCAGCGCATCCACGTGCGTGAGAATCTGGTTCAGCTCCGCGCACATGCGCTGGACCTCGTCGTCGGTGAGCTGCAGGTTGGCCAGATCGGCCACGTAGCGGACCTCTTTCTCGGTGATTTTCACGAAACAGCCTTCTTCCGGGCCTGTTTGTAGAGGGCGCGGAGAACGGGATCGCGAATGCCGTCGGCCTCTGCGTCCGCCGAAGCCGCAGCGGCCATTTGCGGGGGACGGCGCTGCACCCGGGGCACGACGCGAAACTCCAGCTCCTCCACGATGTCGGGCCCGATCACTGCCCGGATCTTCGGCAGAATCTGCTCGCGGAGCTGGAAAAGCTGGCGCTGCCAGACCGCGTCCTCCACCTCGATCACCAGGCGCGTGCGCACCAGTGTGACCGCGTTGGTCCGCGCCGCCAGCCGCTCGCCCACCGCCGCCGGCCATGCCGCCACGGCAAGCTGGTCAGGCGCGAGGTTGGCCCCGCGGAGCTTCGCGATGGATTTGCCGGCCCGTTCCATATGCTGGCTGAAGCATCGATTCTAACATCCGGGCGCGGCGCGACCGGAAACGGGGAACTCCCGGTTACTCGTCCTTAGTCTCCACGATCCTGGCCTTCCCCTCAAGATAGAAGTCGTTTTCCACGCCGGTGAGGTCATGGGTTTGGCCCCAGGGCAGGGGCCACGAGCCAACCAGCGCGTCATCGGCGCTCGCGGCGCCGGACTCCGGACGCGCGACCTTCCATAGGCGAACCCAATGAATTTCGCCCGCGAAGCTCGGGCACGACGACTGCTCTCCATACGGATTTCCGAAGCAAAGCGGCCCGTCATTGGAAATGTCGCATGGGTCCCTGGGAGTTCCCTCGAGGGGCACCACCACACCATCGACGAAGAAAGCGCAGCGCGGCTCTTTACCATCTTTGAGCTGGTACGCCGCCTCCAGCTTGTGGGGCTTCCCATCGAGAAGGCCCTCTACGGGCTCCTGCGATGCAATCGAGTAGGCATCGCCAGAAGCGCTGGCCATGTTGAGAACGATGGTGCTCTGTTCGTTGACGGCCAGATCGTAGCCGGCGACGTCATCCGCGTCATGCCGGTATATCAACTGTCCGCCCTTGCGGGGCGCGCCGGGATTGGCTTTCAGCATCGCCTGAAGACAGAAGTCTCCGATACGGTCGAAATTGTAGGACTCGTGGCTGCGGGCATAGACGTATCCCGTGTCGAGCGCGAGCGCGAAGGTCTGGCGCGGGAAAACCTTTGCGACGGCGGCGTCCGCCGCGGCACGCTGGAAGAGCTTTTTTCCCCCCGCAGGGGTCATTGCCACGTAGGCCTGCTGGCCTGTGTAACAGCCAGCCTGGTGAAACGCGCTCGCCACATCGTCAATCGGGGGGAGGGGATCGAACGCCACCGCAAGCGCGGACAAGAACTCGCCGGCAGGCAGTTTGGGAAAGGCGGCTCCCAAACCGCGGCCGCACTCCGGACAAGAGTATTGGCAAAACTTCATGGCGCCCGCCAGTGCAGGTGGTGTGAGATCAGGGAGCCGCGCGGAAGTGAACACCGCGGCGAGCACCGTTGCCAGCCGGCCCGCTTCCCGCCGGCCCAGGGCGTCGTTCAGCGCCCTCGCCAGGTCCGTTACAGAGGCATCGGAAAGGCCCGCCCGAACCGCGTCGGCCAGCCGGTCGTCCTTGCTGTCCAACGCTGCCTGCAGCGCCCTGGCCAGCACGGTTGCGTCGCCGGCTTTATAGCGGTAGGCGGCGACAAGCGCCATTCCCAGATCGCGATCTCCGGCCTTCAAGGCCTTTTGCACCGCGCGCGCCGTGTCCGCCGCAGGGAATCCATTGCCCTCCAGACCGATGGCGAGCGACCCGAGCTGAACGGTGCGGCCATGAGAACTCTGACCAGCCACCACGGCGGCGGCGATCTCGACCGCATCGCTGGACACTTTTTTGAGCGCGGCGACCAGGGGTTTGACGTCGTCCGCCAGCCAGCCGTAAGCCTCTACGAGAGCGTCGGAGATCGTGTCGAGCCCGGGTTTGGGATCGAGCCTCTCGTTCATGGCGGTGGCGATATCTCCCGCGGAGAATTTGGTCCCACCGGCGCTCTTGAGCGCAACCGCCAGATCTCGGGGACCTGCGCCGCGCGGCACCGCCTTTATCAGGATCTTTGCCAGCAGGATCGCGCCGGCGCTGCCCTCGCCGATGAATATGGATATGGCGGCCACTCCCATCAGGGCCTCCGCGACCACCTTCACCGTGACCGCGACGCCGACCTCCTTAACCGCGCAGACCGCAGGGACTGCGGCCGCGATCGCCGCGACGCTCCCTTCGCTCGGAGTGCCAAACAGAGCGGCGGCGAAAGCGCAAAGAGCGGCCAGCGCCGCCACGCCGCTAAGGATCGTCGCGACCGCCAGCGACACCAGCAGCGGCTCGATCCACGGAGGCCAGTCTTTCGGATCGTCGGGCTTATTGGTTTCGATACACTTCAGGAGCAACGGGCTGGAAGGAAGGGAGACCTTCCGATCGAGGATGGCGCCGCCGAACTGGTAGCGGAACTTTACCTCCAGCACGCGCGTCTGGCCACCGTCGCTGGCCGCCTTCAGTCCGGTCAGATAGCACTGCACGGTCTTCTTCAGGCAGGTTGGGAAATTCGACTCGAAGCTGCAACTCACCAGGGGCGGGTCTCCGACATAGCGCACCTGGAGCTTGGGGTCGCCAGACAGAGCGGAAACGGGAACCAGGTTGGCGGGCTGCAGAATGTCCGGAAGAGTGCCCGAAACCGGGCCCTTTCCCAGCATCTCCCCAAAATGGTCCAGCAGCGCGGCGAAAGTCAGGCTCCCCACGGGAACCTCGAAGGTGGTGTCCTTGTCGCCGATGGGAAATTCGAACGTCGATTTCCTTTTGCCGATTTCCGCCGCCGCCTTAATGGTGATTGTGCCCGGTGGATCCGCAGGCTCGGCGTAGGAGATGCCTTTTGCTTCCGCGGTGAGTTCCTTAACCGGGAAGCGGCGATCCGGCAGCACCTGCCACTGCTGGCCGGCCGGGTCCAGGCCGGCCTCTATGGTTTCCTTTCGCCCATCCTTTCCGAACCGGCTGAAGCTGAAGCTGAGAGCCATCAAAGCATCCCAGGCGGCGCCGGTGTGTTTCGGATTGGGTGTCCCCAGATACCTGCAGTATTCCAGGAAGTCCGCCAGATCGAAGGCCATCGGGGCGTCTTGTGGTTCAGTGGTTGTCATCGTCAGCCACCACACTCGTGGACTTGCAGTCTGTCAATTCGTTGTTCTTGCACGTGTATATCTTGGTTGTCCAGAGGCCGTCGAACGTCGCAATGAGAGCGCCCGAATCCCATGTGCTGAACTGGGACCGTGGATAAGTCGACCTTGTTTCCCATCCGGTCTTCGCTTTGCCACAGGTTAACTGGTGAACTCCCGCGGATCCAAGCCGCTCGTTCCACTGGTCGTTCTGGTAGGCGTCGACGATTATGCACCGAGGATGATAATACTTTTTGCGGTAACCAGCGCTGTAGAACACGGCATAAGGCTGTGTCGCTCTTACCCAGTCTGACTTAGCGGTGCCGTTGCCCCCGTGGTGCGCGGCAACCATGACGCTGGTTCGCAGCAAATAATTGAGCGGCTCAGGATAATTCCGGAGAATTGCTGCCTCTGTCACCCACTCGGCATCGCCCCCAAAGAGCACCCGATACGCCCAAATACCCCACACCGCCTGCCGGAACATCGCCACCAGACTATTCCCGTTGTCGTCTTCGTTACCGTCCATCGCGTGGACAACCAGGATATAGATTCCGTCTCCGGAACGCCCTGGTGTCCCACAGCTCACGTCCTTGTTGGGGACAAGAGGCTCGTCATGATAGGCCTTATCGAACACTTTCAGGTTTTTAGTCCTGACCGCCAGGTAGTCCTTCACCGCCTTGTAGTTAAATTTCTTGCCCCTGGTGGCCCATTTGGATGGGTCCCCGCCCAGCAGCACCGACCCGATACGCACACCATCCCCTAGAGCGCTCAAGAACGCTATGACCTCCTTGATGTGATCCTTGTCGGGGTGAGAGATCAGGACCGCCTCCAGGTTCTTACCGTTGACGATGTTCGTGAAGAGGGCTTTAGCCTTATCAACGGGCCCTTTGCTGGAGCTTCCGCAGTCCAGCAGGACCTTATTGCCGTTCGGACAGGACAGCAACGCGCAGCTTCCCTGTCCGACATTGAAAACCACTACGGCGCTCTTTCCGTTTCCGCCCCGGAGCTCATCAATGGTGGGACCCGCTCCGGCGAAACCGGGCACTGCCAGCCAGATGGAACATCCGGCAACGGCCAGTGTCGCGGACAATCGCCGCGAAACCGACCTGAACTGGGCGTCTGCCATCTCGATCCGCAAGCTCCTTCCGGCTGATCCAGCGGCATCAGCCGGCCAAACAATATCACGAATGGCATTCCACTGCAAGGGCGTTTGTGATATCTGTCAAGGCAAAGTAGAAATGTCCCCTTCTCCAGCAAAGTAGAAATGTCCCCTTTGCCCAGGTCGTGCGAGGAGCTCATGTTAATCTGCGGGTGCCGGTGAAGCGGAGACGGGCTCTGCTGGCGAGC
>Ga0326728_10010977_pt1 | contig 20913 bp, 16 predicted proteins | sample MB3enrmetagenome_FD_207602 | JGI IMG/M metagenome (GOLD analysis project Ga0326728, IMG submission 207602) | Lab enriched peat soil microbial communities from McLean, Ithaca, NY, United States - MB31MN | ecosystem: Environmental > Terrestrial > Soil > Wetlands > Peat | place: USA: New York... | reverse complement strand
CGAGGGCGGGCCTCCCCGAAGGTGAGCATTGCCGGGGGCAATGCGCAAGAGCGCAGGCATTTTTGATGAAACAAAAATGCCGAGCTGTGCCCGGAGGCAAGCCCTGTGGGCTTGACCGGAGGGCTGGTCGCTTTTGCGCTGTAACCGCGTCGCGCTGAATACACCATACGGGAAGTATGCTGTGTACATCGTGACCGAGCCATACATGCGAGGAAATGCCGCCATTCACTAAAGCAGTTCGGTAGAGCGGCCTCCTTGTTGCGCTGCAAAATCGAACCAGTCGCATAGAGCATTATTTAGGTTCCTATCAATAGTGTTACAGTGTCGATGTTTTTTTATGTTTAAAATATCGCCAAATGTCCGTTACAGTGTAATGCCGTGAATCCTGATTTGGGCTTGTTTAGATGAGAAAAGAAATTTAAGCGCCTTGAATCTTGATATTAAAAATGACAAATCTTTGTCCCGAATAAGCGATGAAAATAGATTTGCCTCCGTCGGCTCTTTGAATTAAATACATTAAATCTTGACCGCTTTGATGCGATGGAAATAGGTTCTACCCCGTCGGCTCTCGCTACGAAAGACAGCAAATCTTTGCCTGAGCAGGCAAAGATTTGTATACTGTATATGTTACGCGCCCATAGCTCAATGGATAGAGTACCAGCCTGCGGAGCTGAGGATCCAAGTTCGATTCTTGGTGGGCGCGCTTTTTTTTTAATGGAGGGACACTATGTCTGCCGACGACAATCAAAACGAAAAAGAAAGCAAGACTGGCACCTATGTCTACGACAAAACACTGGGTCGTGTGGTGAAAGTTTCCAGCGATATCCCGTCGCTGCACAAGCATGCGGGTCATGAAAATTGCAGCGGTCCCTGCTGCTCCGGCGGCGCCATGCCAGATTCCTGCCCGTCGGCGGGAGATATGGGCGGAGGCTGTTGCGGCGGGGGCGGCTGCTGCCACTGACCGCGCATTGACTATTACAATGCCCGCCGCGCTTGTGCGCCGCGGGCATTTTTTTTCGGCGGGGGAATGACAATCAGGCAAATAATCAGGAGATGCGGCGGATACGCGCTGGGCGTTTTTTCAGCCTATGCGTTCGCGGCGGCTATTCTTTGTTCCGTGGACGCTTTTCTGGTCTGTAAAACCATTTCGGCGCATATAAACGCCGGCCTGTGGCGAGATGCGGTTTGCGCCCTGACAGTTTGTTTTTATATCGGCGCGGTGTTTTGCTATTCGGTTTTCTGCGGAGTTCTGGATATCGCTTCCGCGCTTGTGGGCTGGCTGGAAAAAATATTTCTGGCCGCACTTTTAAGCATGCTGGGGAGCCTCGCGCACGTCGCGGTGTCCGAGGCTGTCCTGAGTGCGGTGTTGCCCGCGGCGGAAAAGCTGCGCGTCTCAGGGCTGCTTCTTTTGCGTCTTGAGTGGAGGCTGGCGTTCATGCGCTTTTGCGCGCATGTACTGCTGGGATTTATACTGCTTGCGGGTCTTGTCGCCGCCAGACTTTTTTAGGCGATAAAAATCCCCCGGCCAAGGCCGGGGGATTTTTTTATATCCGAATATTTTTCAGTAGTCGATGCCCGCTATTTCCTGCATGGACATAAGGCGCGATATCGCCTCGTCTATATTCGAGCTGGAGCCGAATATCATGCAGTCCACCTGGAAGTTGCCCGCACGCTTGCTGACGCGGCGCGAGACCAGTTTCACGCCTGCCGCGGCAATCCTTTGTTCGGCAAGCTGTAGCAGTTCCCAGTCGGCTCGGCATTCAAGATGTATGGTCTGGAAGCGCGCGAATTTGTGGAAAAACCGTTCAATACGCACCAGAAAAATATGCACCAGCAGCACCAGCGCCGTGGAGCCCAGCGCCAGTCCGTAATAGCCGTAGCCCACCGCCATGCCCACCGCGGAGACCATCCAGATGCCTGCCGCCGTGGTAAGCCCGGATATCTTGTTGCCGTCGCGCAGTATCGCGCCGGCGCCCAGAAAGCCGACGCCGCTTACTATCTGCGCGGATATGCGTCCGGGGTCCTGCGAATATTGGGTGCCTATCGCCCAGGAGATTATCGTAAATATCGTAGCGCCGACGCAGATTATCAGATTTGTGCGGAATCCGGCCGGTTTCTCGTGATATTCGCGCTCCATGCCGATAAGCCCGCCGAGCGCCATCGAAAGCGCCAGTTGGAAAAGCACAGAAAGTTCCATTTTCTCCCGCTCCTTTCTATAACAGTATCTTCAATATAACGAAATAGACCAGCATGATTGCAAGTCCCAGCGGTACGCCGAACGCCGCCCACCGGCGGCTGCGTATGCGCAGCCTGTCCGCGCAGATTATGTTGGGGATGTTTCCGGGAATCAGCATGCCTCCCGCTATCACTAGCCCGAGCAGCAGCGCGGTCAGCGTTTCCGGCGGAAGCGGCGTGCCCAGCTCGGCCGCCGCAAGCGTCGCATTGTCCAGTGCCGCCGATGAAATATTCATCCAGTAGATATGCTCGGGCTTCATGCCGGGCAGCAGTTCCGCCGCCAGCGGCGCCATGCCCGAGCCAAGCAGCACCAGCGCGGCGACGAAAACATAAATCCTTGCCGCCCGCGTCAGCGCGTCCCGTTTGGGAGGATGATGCGGCGCTGCCGTGCTTTTTTCAGTCGACGGCTCAGCCAGTGCCGCCGCCACAAGCGCCAGCGCCGCTATCGCAGGCAGGAGCCAGGGCGAGAGTATGTGCCACAACTCACGGCCTCCTCCGGCCAGTCTTGCCGCGGCCATGACGGCCAGCGGCCCGCCCAGCGGCGTAAGCGCCGCGCCCATCCCCAGCGCAAAACAGCCTGTCACTGCCACCTGCGTTTCGCTGCGGCTGTCGAGATTGAGCGCGGGGAGAATCTCGCAGAATATAAGCGCGGCTATTATCACGGTCACAATGCCAGATGCCAATCCCAGCGCCGTCACCGCGACAAATACCGCCGGACGCAGTCCGATCGCCTCCGCTGTCCGGTTGACCAGCATTGCCGTGTGACGGCGCAGTGCCGAGAACGCCAGCCCGAAAGCCAGAACCGCGGCGGTTATAGGCAGCGGCTCGCGCAGCGCGCGCAGCAGGACATCAAGGCTCCACCCTCCGGAAACCGCCAGAGCCGCAAGACCCATCACCAAAAGAAACGCCTCCAGCTCCTGTTCTATTTTTCTGACGGAAAACGGCAGGAAAAGCACCAGCGCCATTATAAGCGCCAGACCAAGAACGGTAATATATCCGCTCATTTTATGTCCCCGGCGCAGGCCGGTGGCAGGCGGAACAGTTCGTGTGATATCTTGACCTTGCCGGTAAGGAAGCGTTTTTCGGCGCGGATGGAAAGTGTCTGCACCGCGTCCGGCGCAGGCTCCTGCGCCGGCATGCTGTGCTTGGAAAAATGCCTGCGCGGATATCCGGTGCTTAAATCCGGAAACGAGGCGCGCAAAAGTTCGCGAGAGGGCGGCGTCGGGAGCTGCCACTCCAGTTCCCAGCGCATCGGAGTGCCTTTTATGAGCGCCAGACCGTCTAGCACTTCGCGTGCTATACGCTCGGCGTTTTCCGGCATCACTGCCCAGTTGGACGAGACGTCGCCGATATCGAACACGGCATAGTCCAGCGGATTTAGCAGCGATTCGGACGAGTCACGGTAGAATTTGTCGAATTGCGCCAGCACGGCGCCTTCCCCGGCAGGGTCCTGGCATATCCACACCTTGCCTGTCAGGCTGCCGCTATGCGCGGCTTTCGCAACAAAATTGCTCAGTTTGAAATCCATGCTTATTGAATAGGCCCGGCAGGTTTTTGTGTCCTCGTCCGGTACCGGTTCTATTTGCGCCTTGCTTGCGCTAAGGCTGTTCCAGCTGGAAAAAGCCCCTGCCTTTCGTGCCAGCAGCCGGCGCGGCAGCGCGGCGGAAAGTTCCTGCGCCGAACATTCAGTCTGGTCCAGCGAGTAGGCGGTTTCTTTTGCCGGGAGCAGCAAGAACTGGTTTTTCAGCGCGCCGGTTTCTGCGTCCAGCGTTTCCATCCGCAGTATTTCGCCGGAGAAGAATGCGTTCTCCGCCACCGCCGCGTGCTGCCCGCCGTGTTCCGCCCTTATCGTCTGCGTCAGCGCGAACGGCGCGCCGGCTGTCGCGCATGCGGGCGACAGCAGCAATGCGGCCAAAAAGCCGAATCTGTTGGTTTGCCTTGCCGGGCCTGTCGTATTTTTCATATGGGCCATATGTCCCTTGTGTCGACTTCAATAATTGTTATACTTTATTTATGCGGATTTGACACCGCATGTTTTCTGACAAACGATTTAACCAATACAGGCCAAGGATAAAGTATCGTGTCACGCAAATCACTGCTGAACACAAATTTTTATGCCTTAGTTGCGCTGACGTTTTTTTGCTGCGCCTCTTTCGGCGCGACGGTGAAAACCTCCAACAGCGCGCTGGCGCTGGAACTGCCCTCGTCTTGGAAAAACGCAGCCAACGACGATGACCCCGATATCGTGCTGGACTGCAAATCCGGCGGCGCGGAACTGACATTTAAATCCCTCGGGCAGGAACTGGGTGACCGCTTCCTGCAAACACGCCTTAAAGACGACATAACAGCCCTGCGCGGCCGCGGCTATACACTTCAGGGCAATATAGAAGACGAGAAGATGCATGCGGGCGCGACGTTTTACTATACGTCCTACGAGCTAGGTTCCAAGAACATAAAGATAGGCTATTTCACTTATGCCGGTAATTCATATTCCGTCACCGCGACGAATATGGGCGATCAGGATTTTTCGGACATGCTCTACACGCTGCGCAAGCAGGGCGCGCCTGCGCCGGTGCGGGTAGTCGCAAAGCCGAAGAAGTCAAAGCACAAGGAAGAGGAGGCCGAGGCCGCGCCGCTAGCCATAGACGAAAACGGCAACACCACCGTGGTCTCCACGGCATCGCCGGCCGAACTGGCCGCCTCTACCGCGCCCGTGCCGCAGGTTTCCGTCGTGTCCGCCACGGCGGCCGCCGCAGCCGCTCCCGCCGTCGCGCAGGTTCCGGCGCAGGCTCCAGCGCCCGTGGTGATACCAAAGCCAATGATACCCCGCTCCCCGCTGCCGCTGTATGTGTGGGCCGCGCTGCTGCTGATATGGTATTTTGCGGGGCACGGGGCGGCGGAATCCGCGCGCCATATCTCATACCCCAAGATAGCTCCGCTTCCAAAGGACGTGCCTCCGGACTTTTTCTTTCCGTTTATAATCACGCGCTTCGTGCTGCCCAGGGAATTGCAGTATGCGCTTTCCAGCCGCCAGCAGCAGAAACTTACCGCCCGTTGCGAACGGCATAACGAAAATTTGCTGATGAATTCGATATACTGGCTGCTCGCCTTCCATGTCGGCTGGAGCATCGTGGTGCTTACTCCTTTCGCTCAGACCGTGGCGGACAACGTGCTGCTGCTGCCGGGCGGCCCGATAATAGCGTCATTTCCTGAAGCGCCGTTCATCCTGATGATGATTGTCGGTGCGGCAAATTACCGCCGCGGAAATGTAAGGATATCCCTATTCGACAAGGAAGAGAAAATGGCGTTGGAAGCGCTTGCCGCCGCGGGCACGGTGATGCTCAAGGACGGTAAGGGCAAGGAAGTGGGGCGCATCAGCCGCCTGAAGGGCCGCGACTGGGCGCTTTTGGACGTGGACAAGGAACCGGTGCTGGAACTGCGTGAAGACCATCCGGAACTTTACAACAAGCGCAGGCTGTTCGGCGTGAAAGGCGGCGCATTGCGCGCGCGCTACGGCATTTTCGTAAAGGACCGTCGCGCAGGGTTTGTTCTAAACGACCCGTCGTCCGAAAACAAGTTCCAGATACATTTCGAGTTCGGTTACGCGCGTCTTGCCCCCCCGACGCATATAGTGATGGTCGTGCTTTACGCGCTGTCCGTAAATCGCGATTATCCCACGCCGTGGATTTCATAAAAACCGTATAATAAAAAAAGCCCCCCGTTAAAACGGGGGCTTTTTTATTAGTCAACAGTCTGTGTCAAAAGTCCTTTTGGGCTGTAAAATGTCCGTATGCGGTCTGTGCCCTCGTTGCTCCTCGGTCGCAGCCCGTCGAGGTGTGCTCCCTCTTCGCGCCTTGGCTCGGCTCGATCATTTTCGCCCTCATAATGACTTTTACCACAGGCTGTTGAGTAAAATTTCTCTTTTCTGGAGATATCTTGTTGTTTATTTCGCCGGGATGCCGTGCCAGCGGGTGTTTGGGGGGAGGCTTTCGCCTTTCATCAGCAGCGACAGGTCGCCGAGGGCGGAATCGTCCGCCATTTCGGTGTTATAAAGCACGGTGGTCATCGTGCCGATTGCGCAGCGCTTGCCGATTTTAACCGTGCCCATTTTCATCACGCGGTCCTCGAAAAGATGGGTTTGGATATTGGCGTTTTCGTTTAGCGCGGTATCGTCGCCTATTTCCACAAGGTCGAACTCGGTGAACCATGTGGTGTCCACATAGCAGCGGTTGCCGAATTTGGATCCGAAAAGCCTTAGTATCCAGACAATGAACGGAGTCCCGCGCAGCAGGTCCATAAAGAACAGCACCGCCAGGTTTTCGTAGAGTCCGGTTACAAGCTCGCTGCGCCAGACATAGGCGCACCAGAGCGGTTTCTCGTCCACCTTGTAGCGTCCGGTCAGGATATTTTTAAGCAGTACGGTAAACAGTATCGCCAGTATGCCCGCGCCGATATACAGGATGGGCAGCGACATAAGCCAGTCTTCCAGCTCCACATAGTCCTGCATGATGTCGGTGACGTTTATTATCAGCGAAGCCAGCACGACAAATATCGTAGACGGCAGCAGCACGCGGAAAAATTCTATGAACAGCCGCAGCGCCACAAGACGTTTTGGCGGGTTATAGGTGGCGCTTTCGCCAAAGCCCTGCGCTTTCTGGCGCGACGGCAGGTTGAAAGACGGCGAGCCGAGCCACGAACTGCCGTCCGGCGGCGGGCCTTCTTTGGTGTCCGGCGGCAGCGACAGCACGCCGATAAGCTGGTTGCTGCCAAGCTGCGTTCCCGGCGGCAGCACCGCGCTGTTGCCGAGGAATGTGCGCGAACCCACTTTTATAGCGTAAATCTCGAACCAGCCGCCGCGTATATGCGGCGCGCCTATCGACACATCGTCGGCCATAAAGCATTCCTGCCCGGCCTCGAACAAATCCGGGTGTATGAAGCGTATCGTGGATATCTCGGAACGCGGTCCGAGCTTGGAGCCCAGAGCCTTAAGCCACGGTATAAGGTAAAGCGTCGTGTAGAACGTGCCGATGACTTCCAGGCTTAAAAGCATAAGCTGGTCGTAGAACCATTTACGCGCATAGAACCAGCCGCCGACGGGATAGCGGCCTTCCTTTACCCTGCCGAGCAGCAACCATTTAAACAGCCAAACCTCGGCGCACATAAATATCACGAAAGACAGCGCCACCAACGGCGCGACTACGAGGAATGAAAATCCTTCGTCCATATGTCCCAGATGCGTTATCAGCATCAATCCGGGGAATATGGCGGCCAGTATCACCAGAGGGAACAGGGTTATACCTAACGCATGTATGATGCGTGAGTAATAATTCCACGGCGCGCGGCGCTCCGGCATCGGGTTTAGCGCGCCGGTTTTTACGGCGGGCGAACCGGACCAAAGCTCCCCTTTCGGTATGTGCGTACCGTCCGGCAGCATGGAAAGGTCTCCCAGGCCGCTGCCGTCTTCCAGCACCGTGGAGCAGCCCAGTGCGCAGCGGTTGCCCACATAGCAGTCGCCGCCGATCGTCACCGGAGTTATTTTAAGCAGCCCGTCTTCAACGGTTACGCCGTCTATGGTGGTGTCCACTCCTATGCTGGTGTTGTCGCCCACGCTCAGCGTGTCGAAAGAGGAAAGGCTGTGCTCGCCTATGAAAACGTTTTTGCCTATTTTAGCGCCCATCATGCGGTAATAAGCGTTGATAAGCGGCGTGCCGTCCAGATACGGCACCGGCGCGGCGCGCACCAGCGCGCGCACAAACCAGAATCTGAGATAATACCAGCCCCATAATCTGTGTTCGCCCGGTTTTATCCTGCCGAGCAGCAGCCATTTCACCGCTATCGTAAGGTAAAGCATCAGCGGCGTGGTGACAAGCTGCACTCCCAGCGCGCCCAGCAGCGCGTCGCGCACCGGCCAGTCCGCGACCACCAGATAGCCGTATGCCAGGAAAGCGCCCAGCCACTGCCACGCGTAAAGCCCGGCAATTATAAATATCCCGGCGGCCTGCGCCAGCATGCAGGCGAAATAAACCGCGGTCGGCGCGCTATGAAAAACATGTTTTTTATTTTGCGCGCCGGACGCTGCCGCCAGCACGGCCAGTTTTGCGACAGTCGGATTGCGGTAAAGGTCGCCCACGGATATGCGCTCAAATCCTTCGCGCCTGCGCAGTTTTGAAACCGCCACTGCGGCCAGCAGAGAATGCCCGCCCAAGTCCAGAAAGAAATCTTCGTCCGCGCCGATATTATCGCGCCCCAGCGCCTGTGCGAAAGTGTCCGCCACCAGTTTTTCCTGTGCATTGCGAGGCGCGGTGCGCGTTTTTGTCTCGGTCGAAAGCGGTTTTTGCGGAGGGGGAAGACGCTTGCGGTCCACCTTTTTTGAAACGGTCAGCGGCAGTTCGGCCAGTTCGTCAAGAAAAGCCGGGACCATATAAGGCGGTAGCTTTTCCGTCAGTGCTGTGCGCAGGGCGGCGCGATTTGGTGTATGCCCGGCGCGCGGGACTATGTAGGCGGCTATCTGCTGCGTCGGCGTGTGCAGCGCTGCGGCGGCTGCCAGCACGCCTTCGCCCTGTAAAAGCACCGCCTCTATTTCGGCAAGTTCTATGCGGAAGCCGCGCAGCTTCACCTGATCGTCCGCGCGACCCAGATATTCTATTTCACCTTCGGCATTGTAGCGTCCGAGGTCGGCGGAGCGGTAAAGCCGCAGCGGGGCGCCGGTCAGTTTGTCCGTGACCACAAATTTTTCTTTTTCCGCTTCCGGACGGTTTAGGTATCCGCGCGCTATGCCTTCGCCCGCTATGCATATTTCGCCTTCCTGTCCAGACTCGACTGGTTCCAGTTTTTCGTTTAAAAGGTAAACACCGTAATTTGCTATCGGCTTGCCGATGGTGACGGGCTTGTCAGCCTCCATTACGGAAGCGGTGGCTATTACGGTCGCTTCCGTAGGGCCGTAGGTGTTGAAAACTTTTCTGCCCGTGCTGCACCAGCGGTTTGCTATGTCCTGCGGGCAGGTTTCGCCGCCCATTATAAGAATACGCAGCGACGGAATGTCGCTTTCCAGCATCATCAGGAAAGTGGGCACGCAGGAAAGCACGGTAACACCCAGTGCGTTTAGGCGCTGTGCGAATTCCTGCCCGGACTGCATTATCTCCTTTGTGCCCGCCACAAGCGTTGCGCCGTGGAAGAATGCCAGCCACAGCTCTTCCACCGACGCGTCAAAGGAGAGCGAGGCGAGCTGGGAAATGCGGTCGTCTTTGTTCGCTCCGTAAAGCAGCGATTCCGCGCGCACAAGATTGGTGGCGTTGCGATGCTCTAGCTGCACGCCCTTGGGCCTGCCGGTAGTGCCTGAAGTGTAAATTAGATAGCAGAGATTTTCGCGCGATAATCCCGTATCTGTGCGCGCAATGCGCGACGGCGGCATCGCCTCTATTTGCGCGGCGTCGGTGTCCACGCATATTATTTTTACTCCGGGCGGCACGGCATTGCCCAGATATTTCGCCAGTTCGGATGTGGTGACAAGGCATTTCGCGCCGCAGTCCTGTAAAATAAATCCTGCGCGCTCCGGCGGTATTTGCGTATCCATCGGCACATAAGCCGCGCCGGATTTTAAAATCGCGAGAATGGCTATATAGGCGTGTTCGGTTTTTGGGAGGAAATGCCCGACTTTTTCCTCTTTGCCCGCTCCGAAGAGGCGCAGGTAACGGGCAAGTTTGTTGGCGCGCTCTTCCAGCTCGCAATAGGAAAGCGTTATGTCGCCGCAGACCAGCGCGGGATGCTTCGGCCGCGCATCGGCCGAAGCTTCGAAAAATTCGTGCAGCAGTTCGTCTCGCACGAGGGTTTCGTCGCGCAGCGGCCATTGCCACCGCGCGGGCACCGTGCGCGCGCATTTCTCGACGAGATTAGTGGACTCCCCGGTCATGTTAATATACTACACAATATTATCGGGGGCTGTCTTTTACATCTTGGTAATGCATGGCATGGCTGACGGTATTTTACAACAGGCCGACATAATGTATCATGATAGCTGACGCGCTTCGCGCGATTTTGCCGCACAGGAGAGACTAAAATGGCAGATACCAAGGAATTTACCACCAAGTCCGGCCTCAAATACACCGATAGTGTAGTAGGCAACGGCGAGATGCCCTCGCGCGGCAAAAAAGTCACCGTCCACTACACCGGCACCTTCCTGGACGGGCGCAAGTTCGACAGCTCCCGCGACCGCAACGACCCGTTTGAATTCGTAATCGGCGTCGGCCAGGTCATAAAGGGCTGGGACGAAGGCGTGATGACTATGAAGGTCGGCGGCAAGCGCAAACTCTCCATCCCGTCGGCGCTGGCCTACGGCAAACGCGGCGCTGGCCATGTGATACCGCCGGACACCAATCTGTATTTCGACGTGGAACTGCTGAAAGTTTCCGACGCGGACGACTTTTAAACGCCGCTTATGCCCGACGTTTTCAAACTGGTCGCCCCCTTCAAGGCCGGAGGCGACCAGCCCGCCGCGATAGACACGCTGTGCAATAACATCACCGCGGGTCGGCGCGATAATATCCTGCTCGGCGTGACCGGCTCGGGCAAGACTTATACGATGGCCTGCGTTATAGAAAAGCTCGGCAGGCCCGCCCTCGTACTTTCCCCCAATAAAGTCCTTGCCGCGCAGCTTTACGCCGAGTTCAAGCAATTCTTCCCCGAGAATGCTGTAGAATACTTTATTTCCTATTACGATTATTACCAGCCAGAAGCCTATATCCCGCAAAGCGATACCTATATAGAAAAAGACGCGGCGATAAACGACCATATCGACAAGCTGCGCCTTAAGGCCACAACTTCGCTGCTGACAAGGCGCGACGTTATTGTGGTCGGCTCGGTTTCCTGTATTTATAATATCGGCTCGCCAAACAGTTATTCCGAGATGTGTGTCGCGCTAAAAAAAGGCGCGCCCATGAACCGCACGGATTTGACCGCCAACCTCATCCGCATACATTACGAGCGCAACGAAATGGAGTTTGCCCACGGCAAATTCCGCATGCGCGGCAACACGGTGGACATCTTCCCGCCATATTCGCAGAATGCGCTGCGCGTGGAACTCTCCGGCGGAATAGTGGCCTCCATACATGAACTGGAGCCGGTAACCGGCGACGTGCTGGCCGATATTTCCGAGGCCTGGGTTTATCCTTCCAAACATTTCGTCGCCACCAAGGAAGACATGGACCGCGCGTTTGGTTCGATACGCGCCGAGCTTGCCTTGCGGCTTGAAGAGTTGAAAAGCATAGGCAAATTGCTGGAGGCCCAGCGGCTTGAGCAGCGAACAAAATACGATTTGGAAATGATGGCGCAGATGGGCTATTGTGCCGGGGTGGAAAACTATTCGCGACATATCGACGGACGCGCGCCCGGCTCGCGCCCGATGACGCTTATAGACTATTTCCGCCACGGCGGACATGAAAAGGATTTTCTGGTTTTTATCGACGAGTCGCATGTGGGCGTGCCGCAGATACGCGGCATGTACGAAGGCGACCGTTCGCGCAAGCAGACGCTTATAGATTTCGGCTTCCGCCTGCCGTCGGCATTGGACAACAGGCCGCTAAAATTCAACGAATTCGAAGGCCTGCTGCCGCCGACGGTTTATGTGTCCGCCACGCCGGGACCTTACGAGCTTGAACACACGATAAACAAAAAAGCCGCCGCAGCCGGATTTTGCGCCGCCGCCGGCAACGACGGCGTGGCCGAACAGGTGATACGCCCTACCGGGCTTGTTGACCCTCCCGTTTCTATTCAGCCCACAAAGGGCCAGATAGCGCATCTGGCGGATAAAATAAGGGGAAGGGCGGCTAAAAAAGAGCGCTCGCTGGTGCTGGCGCTTACCAAAAAGACCGCCGAGGACTTGTCCGCCTATCTCGTCGGTCAGGGCATAAAGGCGCGCTACCTGCATTCGGACATTGAAACGCTGGAACGCATAGAAATTTTAAACGCGCTGCGCCGCGGCGAGTTTGACGTCCTCGTCGGCATCAACCTGCTGCGCGAAGGGCTGGACGTGCCGGAGGTTTCCCTTGTCGCCATTTTAGAGGCGGACAATGAAGGTTTTTTGCGCAGCGAAACCACATTGATACAGATTTCCGGACGCGCCGCGCGCCATGCGGGCGGCGAGGTGATACTTTATGCCGACAGGATGACCGGCTCCATGCAGCGCGCTCTGGCCGAGATGGAGCGCCGACGCAACCGCCAGCTCGCGTTCAACAAGGAACATAATATAACGCCGCAGACAATTATCCGGGCCTCGCGCGACATGGAGGAACTGCATCAGGAAAACCGCCGCGCCGGACTGGGCGTGCTGCATACGCTGGAGAAGGAAAATCTGTCCCCGCAGACGCTGCCGAAACTTATAGAGAACGTGGAAGCGCAGATGAAGCACGCCGCCGGGAATCTGGATTTCGAGTTGGCCGCCGCGCTGCGCGACAGGCTTTTCGAGCTGCGCGACATGGCCGCCGGTCCCGGCGGCGCAAAGTCAAAAAAACGCGCCGCCGCAAAGCCGAAGCGCGACTTGCGCCAGGACAATTAGACAGGGAGGATGTTTTTGCTAGAATTTGGCTATGGAACTTAAAAAATTTGTCGCGCAGGCTTTGGCGGAAGACATGGGCTCCGCCGACGTAACAACCGATTCGCTGGTTCCCGAGGGACGGCGCTATACCGCCGTCGCTGTGGCAAAAGACACCGGCGTGGTATGCGGCATAGAGGCCGCAACCCTTGCTTTTACGCTGTTGAATCCGAAGGCGAAAGTGACCGTTTTTAAAAAAGACGGGGACAAAATAAAGCCCGGCGATAAAATTTTCACCGTGGAAGGCAACCGCAGCATACTTACTTCCGAGCGCGTCGCGCTTAACTTTTTGCAGCATCTTTCCGGCGTGTCCACAAGCACCGCCGCTTTCGTTGAGGCCGTCGAAGGCACCACCGCCGTCATACTCGACACGCGCAAAACCATTCCCGGACTGCGCGAGCTGGACAAATACGCCGTAAAAACCGGCGGCGGCGTCTGCCACCGCATGGGGCTTTACGACGCGGTTCTCGTCAAGGACAACCATATCCGCGCAGCCGGTTGGGAGCGGATAGCCGAGTCCGCCGAACTGTGGCGCAAAAACAAGGATGTCGAGTTTGTCGAGATAGAAGCGCAGTCGCTGGACGAGGTAAAAAAAGCGCTGGCGATAAACCCGGACATAATACTGCTGGACAATTTCAGTCTCGTCGACATAAAAAAAGCGGTAAAGATGATACACGCGCTGCCGCCGGGCAAGCGCCCGCAGATAGAGATTTCCGGTTGCGTCAACATCAAAAACGTGCGCGCCTACGCGCAGACCGGAGCGGACAGGATTTCGGTGGGGCGCATCACTCATTCGGCCCCGGCGCTGGATATCAGTCTGGAAATATATGACGAAAACTCCAAATAAATTCGCCGCAACCGTAAAGGGAAGGCTGCGCGGCATAACCGGGATAATGTATCTGGATGATTCGCCAAGCACGCAGGATGTGGCTCGCGCGCTGGCCTGCACCGGCGCGCATCAGGGCACGCTGGTTATAGCAGGCACGCAGAGCGGCGGCCGCGGCAGGCTGGGCCGCGTATGGGAATCGTCCGAAGGCGGGCTTTATATGAGCGTGGTGCTGCACCCCGTCGCCGCTCCGGCGGATCTTGGCGAGCTGAGCATAGCTGTTGCTGGCGCGGTGTCGCAGACCTTGTCCGAGCTTTACGGCATAAAATGCCGCGTCAAGGAACCCAACGATGTTCTGGCCTGGCAGCCGGACAAGAAAAAATTCCTGAAAATTTCGGGCATACTCACCGAATCCGCCACCGGCGGCGCGCTTGCGGACTGGGTGGTGGTCGGAATAGGCGTAAACCTTTCCAACAACCTCTCGCGCGAGACAGGCGCAATAGCCACGACGATAAAACGCATTACCGGCAAAGCGCCTTCGCGGGACGAATTCCTGCAAAAATTCTTCGGCATTTTCTGGGACACTTATTCCGCATGGGAGTACAAAGCGGCCTCAAGGCGGAGCTGAAAACCCGCGCCCTTGCCGTCGCCGATATGGCGGCTGTGACTTCCGCCGCCGCGCCCGAAAACGGGGAGCGGCGGCTTCGCGCTTATATAAAGTCCGGGCTGCCGGGCGGACTGGGCTGGCTGGCGCGCGAACCGCAAAAGCGCGCCGATATCCGGTTGTGGTTCCCCGGCGCGCAAAGCGTGCTGGTGTGCGCTTTCGCCTGCGGCGCAAACCCTCCAAATCTGTCTCCGGAAGAGTTGCAAAAGCTCATCGCCTCGCGCGGCGGACGCAACCGGGCGCTTAAGTCAAATTTCCTTAAATATCCCGACCTCAAAATAGCCGCCTATTTTGCACTGCATGATTACCATGAAACGATAAAAGCCGCGCTCTCCGCCTTGTTAGCTGATATACGCGCGCAATATCCCGGACTGGAGGGGAAGGTTTTCTGCGACGATTCTCCGGTGCTGGAAAAGGCCTATGCGGAAAAAGCGGGTCTGGGCTGGACAGGCAAAAATACGCTTTTGCTGACGCCGCAATTTGGCAGCCGCATTTTGTTGGGTGGAATCGCGCTTAATGCCGGGCTTGAGCCGGACGCCGCGCCGCAATTTGCCGGCTGCGGCGATTGCGAGGTTTGCATAAATGCCTGTCCCGGCGGCGCATTGTCGCCGTATCGCCTCAATCCGGCCAAATGCTGCTCCTACTGGACCACGGCGTGCAAGGACGAATTGCCGGAGGAAATTGCTGCTGCCTGCGCTAATCGCGCCGCAGGTTGCGACGCCTGTCAGGACTGCTGTCCGGTTAACGCCGCGGCGCATGCTATTGATAGGAACCTAAATAATGCCCTATGCGAAGGCCCGAAATCAGGACTTGCGCTAGGCGCGGCTGTGAAAGCGTGATGCCCGCACGGTGAACAGACGCAACGACGCGCAAGTCCCGAGGGCGGGCCTCCCCGAAGGTGAGCATTGCCGGGGGCAATGCGCAAGAGCGCAGGCATTTTTGATGAAACAAAAATGCCGAGCTGTGCCCGGAGGCAAGCCCTGCGGGCTTGACCGGAGGGCTGGCCGCTTTTGGGCTGTAACCGCGTCGCGCTGAACACACCATACGGGAAGTATGCTGTATTCATCGCTCCTTGTTGCGCTGCAAAATAGAACCAGTCGCATAGAGCATTATTTAGGTTCCTATCAATAAAACCTGAGCTTTGCTGCTTAAATGATAGAATTACTCCCGTAATCCACGGAGCCTGATAAGCATGGCATCATTATCATCCGATTTGAAAAAAGCGCTTTTGCGTTTTGCGGCTGTTGCGGTTTTTTTTGTGGCTGCTGCCTGCGCTTTTACCTGGCCGTTGTGTATTCGCGCGGCGGACAGCGTTGCCGAGCTTAGCGACACATTGTTGAATACATGGATACTCGCGTGGGACTGGCACGCAATCTCCACGGGGCATTCATTTTTCGACGCCAATATTTTCTATCCCGCGACAAAAACGCTGGCGCTTTCAGAACATCTGGTTGGTCTGCTGCCTTTTGCGACGCCCGTATATATACTTTCACATAATCCCGTACTGGCGATGAATGCCGCGCTGCTTGTTTCCTTTGCGCTTTGCGGCATTGCGATGTTTTATCTGCTGCGCCATTATACCGGGCGGGACATGCCGTCGCTGGTCGGCGGGTTTATTTTCGCTTTCGCCGCGCCTAAGTTCGGGCAGGCAGGACACATACAGCTTTTGCATATGGAATTTCTGCCGCTGGCGCTTTTGTTTGCCGAGCGGATTATGGCGGAAGGCAGATGGAGCGACTGGGGCTGGATGACCGCGCTGCTGCTCTGGCAAATACTTTGCGGTTATTATATCGGCTATATCGCCGTGTTTATATTCGTGATTTTTGTGACAGTGCGGTTGTGTTTTATAAAGGCAAATATAAAAGACTCGCTTTTGCGGTTTGCCGTCTGCGCGGGTGTTATTTGCGCGGTGATGATTCCGCTCAGTTTCCCTTATATGCAAAGGCATTCCGCCGGAGTAGTTTCGCGGCAGGATACTATATCCACGTCGGCCGCGCCGCTGGCCAGCTATTTCACCGTGCCGATAATGAATGTGGGCCATAATATCTACAGCGCGGATATGGGCGCGCGTGCCGCCGATTTCGACTGGGAAAAAACGCTTTTCCCCGGATGGTGCTGCATGCTGCTTGCGCTGCTGGCCGTGCTGATTGTGTTCGTAAAAGATTTTCTGAAAGATGAGGACAAGAAGAAAGCGCGGCCGGTGCTGATTGCGTTTTGCGCGGTTTTTGCCGCGATGTATATTCTTTCGCTGGGCCCGTATCTTTTATGCGACGGGCAACCGATAGTGTTACTCGGTCACAGGATAATGCTGCCGTATAAATTGCTGGGGTTTTGCGTGCCGGGATTTTCGTCGATGCGCGTGCCCGCAAGATTCGGCCTTGGCGTATTATTTGCGTTTGCCGCGCTGGCTGGAATTGCGCTGCATTTGCTGACAAAAAAATTTTCGGCAAGAATATCGGCGATAACCGGCTGCGCGGTAATTTTACTGATGGGGGTTGAATACAATTTCACACCGCTGCCGCTAATGGCGATTGAGACGGGCAAAAACGTCCCGCCGGTTTACGGCTGGCTTGCATCCAACGGCGGCGGCAAGCCGATGATTGAACTCCCCTTCGGTTATGTCGGCAACGCGGATATCGTGTACAATTCCACACGTTACATCTATTTCAGCACTTATCACTGGCTGCCGCTTTTTAACGGCTACAGCGGCGCATTCCCGCGCTCATATACCGCGACATACAAACTTGTCCAGAACTTGCCGGGAGAAGAAGCTTTGCGGGCTTTCGCCGCGGAAGGCGGGTATTGGCTGCTTTTGCATAAAGATAACATACCCGCCGCGGATATCGCCGCATGGAATTCGGCGGAACGCGGCGGGCTGGTTAAGGCGGAAGTGCGTATGGAAAGATATGTCGTTTATTCGGTACAGCCGACAGTCCCCCATGCTGCGGCTGTAAGCCGGACTGGAAGGCGCGCCAGGCAGCACTAATAGCGTCGTTTTATGATGAACGGACAGCGGTCATAGAAGAACCAGAGACAGCCCGCCCCCGCCGCAATCAAATACAGCATTTGCGTAAAACTGATGTGCTTTAGAAACAGGTCGATTGGCAGTATGCCGAACGTATACGCCAGAAAGACCAGCATGAAGACGAGCATATACAGGCCTCCGAGCGCGGCACAGTTTTGTAACAGCGTTTTTGCGTTCCAATACCGGATTGTCTTGAGCATAAAACATCCTCCTGTTTTATATTCAGCTAAAGCTGCTTCTTGTTCCAGTCCCAGTCGTAAAAAGTGACTTTGCCGTTCCTGAAAGCGAATACACCGGCACGCGAAATCTGGATGTTCAAGTCGTACGTTTTTCCGTAATCTATAGACAGATAAAATGAATATAGTTTTTTGCCTGTGTCAGTGTTTATTTTGTAGACATGATCGCCTCCGTCTATAAATATGACTTTGTCTTTTTCAACACGCACAATCTGATGCAATGAATTACCCTTGAACGGACGGTTCACTGTCCCATCTTCGGTCATACTGTAGTATGTATACAGGTCTTTACCATGCCCGCCGGTTTTGTATAAATATGAAATAAATCCTCCTCCCGGCAGTTTGCCATAATCGCTGCCATATGCCGGACGGGTCTCTGCAGGCGCTCCGGGAATATGCGGGAATGATTCTTTGGCAAGATAATGCTTTTCGGTATCGATAGTTCTTGCTGTTTCGGAATCCGGCGGGAAAGAATCGCAGGACCAGTGCTGATTTGCCGGGCGGCTCGGCGTGTATTTGCAGATGAAAAGCCCTTCCGGATTCTGGCGCAGGAAATTATAATAGCCGCCGCTTTTCAGATTGCCGAAAAAGACCAGCTTTCCGTTTTTGTCCGCATGGTAGAGCGGTACAGGCTTTAACGTATCCGTATAATTTTCAAAAAACCACAAATCGCCGTTTGCGGTCCACAAATAACGGTCGTCGAACGGCTCGGTTAAGTGGAAAAAGCTGCGTTTTAAAAGCAGTTTTCGGGAACCGTCAGGATGCAGATAATAAATATTGTTGAATGCCGAACGAACCAGAATGCCGTCTGGAAACTGGAAAGTTTTGAAGCTTTTTTCGTCCGTTGCCAGGGCATTAAGCTGTATGACGGGCGAGAGTTTTTGCGAATATTCGCGCGCATACTTAATTCCGACATATGACGGCAAAACCAGCGGCCATGCGATTATTGCGGTAAGCACAATGTTACGTTTTGTCGTGCTGGCGTAGTTGCGGCTGATTGCCGACGCGAACCAGGACAGTCCGACGCATACTATCGTAAGGATTGCTGTCGTCGCGACTATAAACTCGATATCCCCGTACGTGTCGCTTATATCCTGCCATGAGATGAATCCGCTGATGGAAGAAATTGCCGTTATTATTTGCAACAAAGCCAGCGCGCCCCCTAATACGCCGTTGCCGGTGGCGAATGCAATCAGGAATGCGCAGGCATAAAACGGCAGCAGAGACGGAGTGAAGATTAGCAGGAGTTGCATGTCCGGCGCAGGATGCAGCGGCGAATGAAGAAAAAAACCCGCTATGCCCGCCGCGCAGATGCCGAAATATATGACCAGCCCGGCGAGGAATGCGGCCCATATCCTTTTTTGCGGCGTCTGCGGGAAATCCTCCTCCGTCCTCATTGTCAAGCGGAACTGCGCGCCGCAGGACGCGCCGGTTATAAGCAGCAAAAACCACAGCACTACCGCCAGCCGCAGCGAAACGCCGCAAATGAAGCTGACCGCCATCATGCCGAAAAGCAAAAGCCGGTTTTTGCGCAGCTCAAGTTTTATAAGTTCCGTCATAATTCCCCCATACGGCATTAATCAGATCTTTCTGCTGTTGCCGTTCCAGTCATAGAAAACGGTTTTTGTGCCGGAAAATATGAATACTCCGTCGCGGCAACCAAGATGCCCGTCTGTCCAGTTAAAAGTGCGCGGTATGGTGTGTGCAAGCAGAGTTATTTTTCCGGTATTTGTGTCCGCTATTTTTATTTCGGTATTCCGGTCCAATATGAACACGCGCCCTTTCTCCACTCTCAGCGGTGCCGGATATTCCGGCAGAACCAGCGGCTTGTTCATGCCGCCGTCATTGGCCATGCTGTAGAGGATATAATTTCGGTTTTTTGGTCCCACCGGTTTGCGTTTTCCGGACTCCCACCACAATTTATAGGGATAGTGCATTACGGCGTAGCCTCCGCCGGACAGCCTGCCGTATTCTGTTTCATAGTACTCGGCAACATGGCCCCGGGCGCCGGGGATGGCGACCGATACCGACGAGGCTATTTTTACTGCATATTTATCATCCCATTTGCTATTTTCAAATAATGGGAATTGTGCTGTTTCCCATTTGCCTTCATGCGCAGCCCTGTCTGTAGGTCTAAATTTGGCGCTGCGCAGCCCTTCCGGAGTAAGGACCAGCTCATTAAGGTAGCCATTGGCGCTTGTCGAAGAATAAAATACGGCGGGCGCAGCCTGACTGCCGCGATAAAATTTGACCGCACCGTCGAAACTTGCGTCCAGCAGCCAAAGCTCGCCGTCCGGCGTCCAGCAGGAAAGAATTTCTGATGAGCGAAGGCGATGCGGCAGTTTAAGTATAAATTTCTTGCTTCCGTCAGGATGCAGATAATAAACATTCCCGGCCAGAGTATATACCAACACCCCGTCGTGCAGGGGAGCTCTGGTTTTTATTTCCGGGCAGATACTTTTCATCGGTATATGGCCGACCGGATGCAACGCCGTAAGTTCCGCATGGAATCGCGTGCAGACCGGAGCTATGGGCAGCAAAAACGGCCAGACAATAAGCGCGGTCACTTTATAAGACCATCTTTTTGTGCCGCGCGCCACCGCAGATGCCATGTGTTCCGTCAGAACGCAGGCCAGCACTACGTTGATCGCAAGCCCCAGAGTGGACAGATAACCGGCTATATACGGCAAATCACTTTCCATAAAAAACATGGTCAGATAAAAAGCGCCGAATGTAAGCGGCGCAAGCGCAATAGCCATAGCCCCGCCCAAAACTCCGGTGTTCGTGGCGAACGCAAGCAGGAAAGCGAAAATATAAAGCGCTATATGTAGCACAAAAAAGGCGGGCATTTCCTTGGAAACAAAAATGGAATCAAAAAAATGAAAAACCTCTTTGCGCTCTGCCAGCATATGTCCCGCAAATCCCGCAAACACTATGCAGACGGATATCAGCAGCCCCGCAAGCAATGCCGCGCGGATGCGCAGTTGCGGAGTCTGCGGGAAATCCTCCTCGGCCTTCATAGCCGCGCGGAACTGCGCGCCGCAGGATGCGCCGGTCAGCGTTACAAACAGCCAGAAAAATCCGATGGCGACATGCGCCAGCCCGCAGATAAAGCTCAGCGTCAAAAGCCCTAAAAACAACAGTCTGTTTTTGTGCAGTTCCAGTTTTATAAGAGTAAGCATAAATTCCCCGTGGCGTAATTAAATTTTCCTGCTGGTAACGCTCTAGGTCATAGTGCAACACCAATCTTGTAGACTAAAGACAAGAAAAGGGAGTTGCATATGTCTCAGTATCATCGACTTAGCTTTAAAGAGCGCGAAGAAGTAAGCCGTTGTTTGTCCA
>Ga0326728_10010976_pt1 | contig 20915 bp, 16 predicted proteins | sample MB3enrmetagenome_FD_207602 | JGI IMG/M metagenome (GOLD analysis project Ga0326728, IMG submission 207602) | Lab enriched peat soil microbial communities from McLean, Ithaca, NY, United States - MB31MN | ecosystem: Environmental > Terrestrial > Soil > Wetlands > Peat | place: USA: New York... | reverse complement strand
GCCAGCAGTTGGTCGAGATCGGCGACTGTTGCGACCCTGGCAAATTTCGCCTCGCTCAAGTCCACCTGATAACGATCTTCGAGTGCGCCGAGCAACTCGACGCGCTCGAGCGAACTCAGGCCGAGGTCGTGTTCAAGATCGGCGCTTGCGGACAGGTTCGGCGCGCGCCGGCCGGTTACACGAGTCAACAGCTCCGAGAGTGGGCTGGCGGCGGAGGCCGAGCCACCATCGCCCGCCGCACCTTTCATGCTGGCGGCAACCGCGTCGCAAATTACATTGCTGCGCGCCTTGCCGGTTGAGGTTCGGGGAAAATCTTCTTCCGGCCACACAAGCCAGGATCGCATGCGCTGATATTCGGCGAGCGTTTCGTTGGCGCGCGCAACAATGGCGACGGCTTTGGCATCGGAGCCCGGCTCGCGGAGAACGAGGACGGCGCAAGGTTCGGCATTGCCGCCGCGCTCCAGTCCGATCACAACGCAATCGCGAACTTCCGGCTGGCGGCGCAAAGCTACCTCGAGATCCTGCGGGTAGACGTTCATCCCAGCAGGGGTGACGATGACTTCTTTTTTGCGACCGCGGAAAAACAAATTGCCTTCCGCGTCGAGCTGTCCGAGGTCGCCGGTCGCGTACCAGCCTTCATCGCCGGCGACGGGAGTGACCTGCTGCCCGTTCCAGTAACCGCTGGCAACCCCTGAACCGCGCACCAAGATTTCTCCGTCGCCCGCCAGCTTGAGTTCGCGCCCCGGCAGCACTTTTCCGATCGAGCCGCGGCTGGTGTGAAAGGGGTGGTTCAGGCTGATAAGCGATGTGGTCTCGGTGAGGCCGTAGCCCTGAACCACGGCGTATCCCAGCCGGTGCCAGAACTCTTCGGTTTCGCGTTCGAGCGCGGCACCACCGCTGATGATGGCCCAGAATTTCCATCCGAAGCGGCGGCGAATGCCGCGGAAGGTCCACCAGCGCCGCAGAAAATGCTGATGCTCCGCGCGGGCGTAGCGGGCGGCAAACGCGGCGCGTGAGTTGGATTTGGCTTGCAGGCTGGCGGTTTTGTTTGAATCGGATTCCGCTTCGATATCGCGCTCCATTTTTTGCTTGAGCGAGTCGATCAGGCGGGGGACGGCGATCAGCACGGAGACGCGTTCGCGGCGGATGGTCGAAACGATCTCCGCCGGATTCAGGGTGCTTTCGAAAACAACGGTTGCGCCCATCAACGGAGGAATGAAGATTCCGAGAAATTGTCCAAAGACGTGGCTCAGGGGCAGCAGGTTGAGAAAACGGAGCGGATGGAAGAAGCGTTCATACTTGAGATATTTCACGATTTCCGTGGACAGCGGCGCGAGGTTGGCTGCCACGTTGGCGTGTGTGAGAACAACGCCTTTCGGCTCTGCGGTCGTGCCGGAGGTGAAGACGATCTCGAGTGGATCGGATGGTTGAACGTCAGGCTGCGGGAAATTTTCTGCCGGATGATGCGCAACGGCCGAGGGCAGGTCGGCTGGGTCGAGTGTGGGCATGTCGGAAAAGAGCGAGGCGCGCTCCCTGGGACAAACAACAAACCTCGTTCGAACCTGCTGACTGATGCGCCAGGCAAAATCTGGCGTGGAAGCGTCATCGATCGGAACGGCGATCACGCCGCTGCAGGCGCATGCGAGAAAAGCGGCGACCCATTCCGCGGTGTTGGGGCTCCAGAGGAGAACGGCATCGCCTTTTCCGATGCCGCGAGCCGCCAATTCGCAGGCGAACTGGCAGGCGACGTTCGCGACGCGCCGATATGACCAGCGTTCCCGCCGGTATCCACGGGGGAAAACATAGGCTGTCCCGGATCCCCAACGCAAGAAGTCACCCAGGTAGTTTCTGCCGACAGAACCCGAAACACTTGCCCGCACACCCTGTTTAGTAGCACAATTCCCATCACCTTTAATAGAGCGGCTGGGACCGCCGGAATCAGACTGGGGTTGAATGGGGAGATTTTCCAGGTTAGAAGCAGTATTGGGCACGATTGTGGCGCTCGGTCTCATCGGGATCGGCGCGTGCCAGAATCCGGCGGCGCTCAACAATTCCGGTGGGGCGGCTTCGTCCGCATCCGCGCCGGCTGGGAGCCAGGCAAGCGGCGGGCCGTCGCGCGATCTTAGCCAGGACGAGGCTGCCGGCGGGCATATTCTCCGCAAACATGTGGGCCGCACGGATGAGCAACTAGAGGAACGGCTGAGCCTGGAACACAACATCACCGGCGCTTCCACCTATACCGACCGGCCGACGGCGGAACGCGCGGTGGGGGCAGCAATTGCGCAATCGCAGGAAAAGATCACGGGCTGGCTCGACCGGTCCGGAGGCCATCCCAACCTGGTACTCGACTACGACAGCCCCGAGCCGATCGGGCGTACGATTAACCGTGGCGAGGATCGTTCCCACCCGTGCTCACACGCGCTGGTGGTTCTGAAATACGCGGGGCCCAATGACTACTATGTTCTGACTTCTTATCCGGAGTGCCGCTGATGAAAACACCAAGCTCAAAACTGGACATGACGGCGGAGAATTTCCCCGAGCTGCATACGTTTCTGCGGGGCTATTTTCATGAGGACATGACAGACGAGTATGGGAGCGCTCCGGAAGCGGCCGACCAGTTTTGCGACGATGCCGACAGCGACGAGCGCATTCCTGTGGCCCAGCAGTGGCAAAAAGCCGTGGAACTGACGCAGGGGCAGGCGCCGGCCCTGAACGCGGCCCTGAAGAAACTGGGGTCGGCGATTCGGCTGTCCGAGGCCGAGATTCCTCAGATTTCTGCGGTTTTTGCCCGCTGCCTGGGCGCAAAACCTCCCCGGAACGCATCTAAGTCTAATGAAGAGTAGGGGGAAGGGGTTTCGGGCTGCCGGGGCCTGGGGACGTTTGGCGTGGGCTGGCACCGGCAGAAACTCAGGCCGGCGTGAGAATGTAAGCGGTGACGGAAAGCGCCCGGCAATAGGACCGAGGAAGAGGCCATTAAACTTCGTTGTGTGACGTAGCTCACCGCCAAGTTGTTTGAATGTCGCTACTTTCTGTGCGAGTGGGCGCACCATTCACCCACCCGCCTTGCCATCAAACTCTAGGAGTCTCCGCTATGCCGCAAGACACTTTGACAATCACCGACAATCGCACAGGACAGAACTATACGCTGCCGGTCGAAAACGGAACGATCCGGGCGATGGATCTGCGCAAGATTAAAACGGGCCCCGAGGATTTCGGGCTCATGACCTATGACCCCGCCTTCATGAATACGGCATCGTGCCGCAGCGCGATCACCTTCATCGATGGCGACAAGGGGATCTTGCGCTACCGGGGATATCCGATCGAGGTACTGGCCGAGCACTGCACCTATCTGGAAGTTGCGTACCTGCTTCTGTTCGGCGAGTTGCCGACGGAAAGCCAATTGAAAAACTGGGTGAACGAGATCACGCATCACACCATGATTCATGAGAGCACGAGAAAGTTCATGGAGGGCTTCCGTTACGACGCCCATCCCATGGCGATGTTTGTGAGCACGGTAGCAGCGCTTTCGAGTGTCTATCCCGAATCGCGCCACATCCAGGATCCCGCGACCCGGATGCACCAGATCGTCCGCCTCATCGGCAAGGTGCCGTCCATCGCCGCCATGTCGTATCGACACAGCGTGGGCTTCCCTTACGTCTATCCCGACAACGACCTCACTTATCCCGAGAACTTCATGAACATGCTTTGGAAGATGGTCGAGCCGAAGTACGCGGCGAATCCGGTCATCGCTCGCGCGCTCGATATCCTTTTCATCCTGCATGCCGATCATGAGCAGAATTGCAGTGCGAATGCGATGCGGGCCGTGGGAAGCTCGCAAACCGACCCGTATCTGGCGACGGCCGCGGCCGCGGCGGCACTTTCGGGGCCTCTGCACGGCGGAGCGAACGAAGAAGTGTTGCACATGCTGGACGAGATTGGCTCCAAAGACAATGTTCCTGCTTATATCAAGAAGATCAAGGAAGGCAAAGGCAAGCTGATGGGCTTCGGGCACCGCATCTACAAAAACTACGATCCGCGGGCCAAGATCATCAAGTGGACGGCCGACCGGGTGTTCGAAGTCACGGGCAAGAACACGAAACTGGAGATTGCCCTCGAGTTGGAGCGGATCGCGTTGCAGGACGATTATTTCGTTCAGCGCAAGCTCTATCCCAACGTCGATTTCTACTCCGGCATCATGTATCAGGCAATGGGCTTTAGGCCGGAGATGTTCACCGTTTTGTTTGCGATCCCGCGAACCTGCGGCTGGCTGTCACAATGGCAGGAGATGATCACCGATCCCGAGCAGAAGATTGCTCGTCCGCGTCAAGTGTGGATCGGCCACGAAACGCGCGACTTTGTGCCCATAGAGAAGCGAACCTCCGCAGTATTGGCGAAATAGGATTACGGGCCGGGATTGATCGGGCAAGAATAAGAGTCCGAAAGTTCCCGGCCTGCTTTTGCAGCCAGACTTGATTCTCTCGCCGCGGTATTATTTTTCAAAACCGGACGTACACTCCCTTTTGGTGCCTTCAGTAATCGTCAGTAACCATCGGGCTCCTATCACTCGGCCTTACAATCGGGTTGAACATCAAACTCAAGAGTTAGAGGTTCGATTGCAGGCTGGCCGGCTGGCCAAGCGGGAACTGTGAATTTGGCGACCCGTTCCCGGCTCCGGGTTTTGCTCTTGGCGCCCGGTTTTCGACTTGTCTTGCAAACCGGCCTCGACCCTTGGCTTCCTTGGAGCCGTGAATCCTATGGCGTTTGGTTTTGGATTTAACAAACAGAAGGTTCTTAGCGCCGCGGAGAAGTTTGTCCAGCAGGGCAAGTTGCAGAATGCCATCGCTGAATACGAGAAGATCCGCAAGCACGACGAGAAGGATCTCACCGTAGCCAATACGATCGGCGACCTGTACTCGCGGCTGGGCGATACGCCCAAAGCCATCGACTGCTTCAAGGCGGTCGGCGATGCCTACGCAGCGCAAGGCTTCACGGTCAAGGGTATCGCCATGTACAAGAAGATCACCAAGCTCCAGCCGAGCATGGATGGATCTTTGAAGCTGGCGGAACTCTACACCCAACAAGGATTGTTCAATGATGCGCGCGCGCAATATCTGCAGGTAGCGGAAGACTTCATGAAGAACGGGGACCTGGAACAGGCGGTGCGCCTGTTTCAGAAAGTTCTTGAAATGGACCCGGAAAACGCTCCCATGCGGGTCAAGCTGGCCGAGGTGTATGTCCGGTTAGGAAGGAAGAAAGAAGCGTGGGAAATCTTCAGCGCAGCCGCCGAGTCGTTGCGGGCGCGGGGTTCGCTGGCCGCCGCTGAAGATATATTGCAGCGCATGCTGGCGCTCGATCCAAGCAACACCTACGTCCTCTTGCTGCGAGGCCGTGCCGCTCTCGAGAGCGACGACCCCAAGACAGCGATTCAATATCTGGAAAAAGCTGCCGACATCGACTCGCAACCCGAGGGGCTACGCGACCTTCTGAAGGCATACCTGGCAAATGGCGACTTGGCCAAAGCTTCGCCCCTAGCGGACAAACTGCTAACGGTACACAATGACCCTGAGGGGTTGTTCCTGCTGGCGGAAGGCGCCGCGCGGCTGGGCCATTACAACACGGCCCTCGATGTTTATAGCAAGCATAGTGAAGGGCTGATGGCGGCCGATTCGGCCAGGCTGCTGGGGAACCTGCATTCCCTCATCGCGCATGTTCAGGACGACTCTGGCGCGCTGGAACAACTGTTGGGCTTGCTGAATCAGGCGGGTGAGAATACCCACGTGAACGAGGTCACGGAATTGCTGGCCCATGCCTCGGTAAAGGATGGCAAGCTCGAGCGAGCGGGCGACCTTTACAAAATGTTGGCGGCGAGCGAGCCGCAAAATGCGTTGCACGCTCAGAATTATCACCAGGTTGTCGAGCGCATGGAGGGAAGCGAGCCGGCGGTTACCGGAATCACGGCGGAAGAAGGGGCGTTGATCGTCGAGGAACTTGAGGCGACGGCACCGATGATCGCGCAAACATATCCCGATCACACGGCGGTTGCACTGCGGTCTGCAATCACAGATGCGGACTTGTTTCTTTCGTATAACCTTCCCGATAAGGCGATGGTTCCGCTGCTCCGGGCACTGCCTTCGGCGCCGCGTGACGTCCGCTTGAACCAGCGCCTGACCGCACTGCACACCCGTTTCCAGCGCTTTGCCGAAGCGGCGGCCTGCTGCCACACGCTGGAGAGCGTATATCACGATGCCGGCCACCCGGACGAGGCGCTGCGCTATGGAGAATTGGCCGCCCGGTACGAGCATAGTGCCGACAGCGCCGACGCCGCCGAGGCAGCCTCAGCGGAAGCCACGGCAGTCCCGACCGCTGCGCACACATTTGAAATCACGCAGGCAGCGCATGCGGACTTCCCGGTCGAGCAGGAAATCGCTCCGGCGGCTGCGGATAACGAGGATATTTCCAGCGAATGGGAGCATTCGCTGGCTATCGGCGATGACCAGCCAGCCGCCGAAGAGGTTCACGCTGGCGCCGCCTCACAGGAAAACAACCCGGAAATCGACGAGGCCGTCGAGGAGATTCGTTTCTACCTTGAACACTCCATGAGGGACCAGGCCCGAACGGCCTTCGAAAAGCTGGAAACGCTGACTCACGACGTTAAGGTTCTTGGCCCGTTGCGCACGGCGATTGAGTCGGCGGCGGTGAATCCAGCTGAAGAATCCGAACCGGAGATTGCGGAAATTCCGGCTGACGATCCGGCGACGCTTGAATTTGAATTGGAAGCACCCTCGGCAGAAGCCGTTGGAATGGATTCGGCCCTTTCTGCGGACCACGGACAAACACACAGCGCTCCCGCGGACATGGTGGAGGCTACGGTTTCCGAACCACCACATGAGCAGAGCATGGAGGCGATCGCGGCGCAGCCCGAATCAGCGAAAGCGCACGCGGAGACTTCAAGTGAGCGCAACGATCTGAACCACCTGGTTGCCGAGCTGGAAACCTTGTTGGGGGATTCTTTCCTCGAACCGTCTGCCCATGACGCGCCACATGCGCCGGTACACGCAACAAATAAATCGGCTCAGGTGCAGCCAGCGGAGACAGAACTCCGCAGCGGCCCGCTGCCCGGGTGGCCCGGTGCAGTTCCGGCAAATCATGTGGCGGCAGCGCCTTCGCCGGTTCAACCGGCGGTTAGCGCGGGGATCGACGCAAACGCAACCGCTGCGCGGGAAGGCGCGCCCGCAATCGCCGCTAGCGCGGCAGCAGCGGCAGCCGGGATGAGCATCAGTCAACATCTGGCGCCGATGCAGCCGGCGAGCCCGCAAGTTGCGCAATCGGCTGCCAGCGTGGATCTCACCGAGATGTTCGGGGAACTGAAACACGAACTCGAGCAAGGTGTCTCCACTTCCGACGACGATCCGGAGACGCATTACAATCTGGGCGTCGCGTTCCGCGAAATGGGCTTGCTCGATGAAGCGATTGCCGAGCTGCAGAAGGTGTGCGCGGCCATCGAGCAGGGGCACCGCTTCACCCAAACGGTGCAGGCCTACACCTGGCTGGCACAGTGCTTCCTCGATAAGGGCGTGCCGGATGCGGCTATCCGCTGGTATGAGAAGGCATTGAATATCCCCGAACTGGACGGGGAATCGCGTGTCGCCATCAACTATGAACTGGGATCTGCCTGCGAGAGCGCGCACGACAAGCCGGGCGCATTGCGTCATTTCACCTATGTCTACGGAGCGAATATCGATTATCGCGATGTGGCCGAGCGAATTCAGGCCCTGAAGTCGTAGAATGCGAAGGTGGGGCCGGAATGCGCAAGGGATGAAGTGAGTCCCACGCTCATCTCCGGATGAAACACCGGGAAGTGGACTGGAACCGGAAGTCCCACAAAAACGCTCGCGATGATCTCCGATCCCAAGCTGCCTTTCCCAGGCGAACCAGCCGTTGTCGAGGCGCGCATCGCGCCGCCGGCGGAAGGTGATCCCAGGAATACGGCTTCTGCTCCTCAACACGTTTCCTCCTCTCGTTTGTGGCTGCGCCGCATGGGGGTTCTGTTGTTCGTGTTCTTGTGCGCAACTCTGGGCGTCATGCTGATGATTCTGCCGTGGCGGCCAGAATGGTCCGCTAACAGCCTGCTATTCTCCTATCCAGCGATTCACCAACTCGTATGCAGCGGATTTGTCCGCGGGGTGGTCACGGGACTCGGTCTGATCAACGTCTGGCTCGGCTTTTGGGAAGCAATTCGGTATCGAGAAGATTGAGGATGGCCGTTGGTCGCCGAGCTTTGGGCGATTCGGCGGAGAAAGTTGCGCTTCTTCAGGATGTCTCCTTTGATTCACTGGATCATGTATGAAGTAAGAAGCGCTGACAGGTTTCGATAACCGGCAAGTACCGGCAAACAACGACTGAAAGATAACGACTGGCGAGCAACGACAGATTGGCACTATGAGCGAACACAAACTCAAACCGGCTCCATTGGCTTATAACAACGAAACGTTCCTGGCTTCGCCCGACGGCCGGATTTTGCGGCTGCTGTCGGAATACATCGAGCCGCTCTCGCGCTTCCGCCGCGAGCAGATCCAGGACACGGTGGTTTTTTTCGGGTCGGCGCGCGTGCACAGCCATCACTCAGCCCACCATCGACTGAACGAAACTCGCAACAACGGCGCTAAGATCGCCGCAGCGCAGCAGGCGCTCGATATGAAGCGCGCCGAGGCGGCGGTGGACATGGCGCGCTACTACGAAGACGCACGACGCCTGGCTTACCTGCTTACCGAGTGGTCGTCCCAAATTCCCGCAAGGCGGCGGCGGTTCGTGGTGACTACGGGCGGCGGGCCGGGCATCATGGAGGCGGCCAACCGGGGCGCGCACGAAGCGGGCGGGAGAACCATCGGGCTGAACATCAACCTGCCGTTCGAGCAGTCGCCGAATCCCTACATCACGCCCGCGCTCAATTTCGAGTTCCACTACTTCTTTATGCGCAAGTTCTGGTTCGCGTATCTGGCGAAGGCGCTGGTGATTTTTCCCGGCGGCTTCGGGACGCTCGACGAACTGTTCGAAATCCTGACGCTGGCGCAGACGGAGAAACTGGCCAAGAAAATTGTGACCGTCATCTACGGCAGCGAATACTGGAAAAAAATCGTCAATTTCGAAGCCATGGCCGACGCCGGGATGATCGCGCCGCAGGACCTGGATTTATTCAAGATCGCGGACTCTCCGGAAGAGAGCTTCGAGTTCCTGAAAAAGGGCCTGACGGAACACCATCTCGGACAGCAACAACCCAAGCGCACGGGCGAGGTAGCGATGCCGGAAATCGCAAAGACGCGGCCGTAGGGTTCTCAAGCGAACCGGCCAAGTGTGGTTTTCCCGGCGCTTGGCGTAACGAATTGCCGTCCGTACCCTACCCCCTCCCCCCATATCGCGGTCAATTGGAATCAATGCTTTACGGAGAATTTCCCGCCAAAGTATTGATTCCTTTATAGTTAAAGTTAAAGTCTTGAGCGAGTAGTAGTTAGTTTCAATTCTTCGCCATTCTTCCGACGACTCGCCCCGCAAAGTCTTGATTCTAAGTCACTAAAACATCAAAGTCTTCAAAATAAACGACTTAATACGACATCTCGTCGAGTCTTGACCTGTCCCAACCCCGCTTTCCTCGGCCGGCCGCGGCAATTTCTGGACTCAGGACCGATTCCGGGCATATCTGGGATGTGTTGGGCTGGGATAGTTCTATTTTATCGCGGTGTGTCAAGCGCGGGGTCCAAAATGTGGTGCGGTGGAGGCGAACAATGGAAGAACACAATATTTTCTGGGAAGACGGATGTGTACGTACATGACGCGCAGGGGCAACAAACGGAAGGGGTTCGGGGATTCTTGGGAGGCTGAAAAGGGCTTGACAGGTTGTGGTATAGAGCCCATTGCCAGTTGCCAGTTCTCAGTTCTCAGTTTTTGCCTTCTGCTTTGGTTCGCGCTTAGACACGGACGGCCCCTTTCGGCTATACTCGCCGCCAATTGGGGGATGGCATGAACCGACGCGAGCTTTTGGAACGCTGCGCCGCCTCAGGCGCGCTTATTCTTGGTACGCTCTCGCTGCCTGCTTTGGCTGCCGCATGGGACGAATCGGAGCAGAAACGGAAGCCAACTCCGTATTGCGAACTTGGTCCGTTCTATAAACGCGAGGCGCCGCACACGTCTGTGATGCGTGCTCCGGGTGATGCTGGAATGCCTCTCGCTTTGTCGGGCGTGGTATATAACACCCGCGGCGAAATCGTTCCTGACGCCAAAGTCGAGGTCTGGCAGACCGATAACGACGGCCACTACGATATCGATGGCTACCGCTACCGCGCGGTGCTGACTCCGGGAGCGAAAGGCGCTTACGCCATCGACTCCATCATTCCTGGACATTATCCCAGCCGTGTCTGCCAGCATGTTCATTACCTCATCAATGCGCCCGGACACAAGCCGTTGATTACCCAAATGTACTTTGCCACCGACCCGGTCTTTGACGGCGATCCAGACAAGAATTACACGCGCGATCCGCTTATTTTGAGCCGCGAGCTGGTGCGCCCGGTAATGATCAAGGCAGACGCCCAGCGAAGCATCGCCGTGATCAACTTCGACCTTGTTATGGAGACGCTGTGATGCGCCACTTCGCTGCGCTTGCCTTCGTCCTATTCCTCGTTTGGTCGGCCGCTGCTGCCACTCACATCGCCGATGTCCCTCTGCCCTGCGATTCGCGCGATCAGACGCTCTCGCCCGATGGCGCTCAACTTGCCGCGCGGTGCAAAGATCATAGCCTCCACATCCTGAGCGTTCCGGACGGAAAGGCACTGCGTGTCATTCCCGCCGAGCCGAGAGCGGAGTCGCTCGCCTATTCGCCCGACGGTCACTGGATGGCAGTCGGATTCGGCGATGGCATGATCGAATTGGATTCCACAAATGGCGCGAGCCCTTCAAAACGATGGCAGGCGAGCCCGCGTCCCATCGAGGCGCTTCAGTTCTTCCCTGATGCCAGCAAGCTCGTCGCCGGTCCAGGTGATTCTTCCGGCCAGGTCTGGCAGCTCTCCGCGTCGCCAAAACTTCTTGCCACGCTGCCTTCCGATTTCGGCGGGATCACGGCCTGCGCCGTTAGCCCCGATGGCAAGCTGTTGGTCGTCGCCGGCGGCGACACCGTGGTGCGCTGGTACAACACCGCCACCTGGCAAAAAACGGCAGAGAACCGCGATTTCCTCCTCGACACTTTCGCGATAGCATTTGCGCCAGATGGCAAGGAAGTGCTCCTTGGCGGAGCCGACGCGCGCATCACCATCACCGACGCCGCAACCGCCAAGCCGATCCGTCAGTCTCCTCCCGATGCTGGCTCTTCGGTCGCGGTGCTCGATGTTTTTGGCGGCCAGAAAACTGCGGATCTGAAGACTGCTGCCATTTACTTCGATGATGCCGGCGAAAAGCCTCCGCACCAGCAAATCTGGCAACTCAGCGATGCAAAATCGATCGCCAGGTCCGATGCAGCGCCAAGTTGCGAAGCGGTCGTCGCCGGCAAGTTATGGCTCTGCATCGCCGAAGGCCAGACTCTCCGCATCTCGCAGTACGAGTAGCCAACGCCGTAGCCCATGCGAAGGAGCGTGGGGTATGAGGGCTGGAGAGAGACGTTGGTGTTCCAATATGAGGTTTTTCTCTTCCGGAGTTTGCCTGGAGACCAATCATGCTCCCTCGTCGTTCGTTGGCAAGGATCGCAGCTTACCTGCTCCCACTTCGTTCGTTGGCAAGGATCGCAGCTTGCCTGTTTGCCTTTAGTACGGCCGCAGCTCTGGCCCAAGCGCCGCGGGCGAACGAAATGCCTTCCGTCGTGGTGGTGCCGGAGGCGGCGCGGGCCTCCAACCACTTTGACGCGGTCGCCGCTACCGACGCCTATATGGCGGAAATTCCCGCCGACAAAATGGCGCGCTCGAATGGCTACTTCGAAGGCGGCTACTGGCTGATACTTTGGGATTTTGTATTTACGATTGCGATCTCTTTGCTGTTGCTCAGTACAGGCTGGTCGGCGGGGATGCGGAACCTGGCGGAACGAATGACGCGGTTTCGGCCGCTGCAGACTGTGGCCTATTGGGTGGAATACCTGATTGCCGTGAGCGTGCTGACCTTCCCCCTTACCGTTTATGAGGGTTACATTCGCGAGCATAAGTATGGTTTAGCGACGCAGACGTTTGGGTCGTGGATGGGCGATCAGCTCAAGGGCCTGGGAGTGGGGCTGGTGCTGGGTGCGGTGGCGATGGCGGTGTTGTTTGGAATTGTGCGGAGACTGGAGAAGACGTGGTGGATCTGGGGGGCGGTGGTTAGTTTTCTATTTACCGTCGTGCTCGCCCTGATCGGGCCAGTCTATATCGTCCCACTTTTCAATAAAGTCACGACGCTGCACGATCCGAAGATTGTGGATCCGATTCTGAGCATGGCGCGGGCCAATGGCATTCCGGCCAGGGACGTGTACCAGATCGATGCTTCGCGCCAGTCGACACGCATGAGCGCCAACGTGAGCGGCTTCGCGAATACCATGCGCATCACGCTCAACGACAATCTGCTGCGCCGCGGCTCGCCGGAGGAGATCCAGGCGGTGATGGGGCACGAGATGGGACATTACGTGATGAACCATATCTACAAAGGGCTGATGTTCGCGCTCATCGAGATCGTGATCTTCTTTGCCGCCTTGCAATGGCTGCTGCAATGGTCGTTGCAACGCTGGGGCGAAAAATGGCGGATTCGGGGAGTTGGCGATACGGCGGTGCTGCCGCTGGCCGTTTTGCTGATCACTACGTTCGGTTTTCTGAGCACGCCAATCGATAACACACTTACCCGCACCCAGGAACACGAGGCAGATATGTATGGCATAAATACCAGCCGCCAGCCGGATGGAATGGCTCAAGCAGCGATTCATCTCGGCGAATATCGGAAGATGAGTCCGGGGCCGATCGAAGAGTGGATATTTTTCGATCATCCAAGCGGGCGCAGCCGGATCTATGCGGCGATGCGGTGGAAAGCGGAGAATCTGCAGCTGTTCATGGCGCCGAACTCCGGCAGCGCAAAGCCACTAACTCAGCCCGACTGGGAGAAGAAGTAAGCGGGCTCTCGTAGTAGGCTGATGGCTGATGCCCGACCGCTGCCTTCTGTATTACATTACGGACCGCGCACAGCTTGCTGGCCGCGAACCGGTGCGGCTTGCACACCTGCGCCATAAAATCTCTGCGGCCGCCCGCGCCGGCGTGGACTTCATTCAAACTCGCGAGAAGGATCTGAGCGCCAGAGAACTTGAAAAACTTGTACGCGAGGCGGTGAGCACACTGGAGCGGCTGAGATCCTCGAGATGGCAGGTGAAAACCCGGCTCCTGGTCAACTCCCGCGTTGATGTCGCGATCGCCTGCGGGGCCGATGGCGTTCATCTGCGCGCCGACGATATCTCGCCTGCGACAGCGCGCGCGATTTGGGCTGAAGCGGGCGCCCACGCGTCACAGCCGACGTCGCTCACGCCACTGATTGCGGTTTCGTGTCACACGGCGGCCGATGTGGAACGTGCTGCCTCCGAAGGAGCCGATTTTGCGGTGTTCGCTCCCGTCTTTGAAAAACGCGACCGCCCCGATCAGACCCCTGCCGGGCTCGCAGCCCTTCGCGAAGCTTGTCGGGCGAAAATTCCGGTGCTGGCCCTGGGTGGGGTGACGAGGGAAAATGCCGGCGCATGCCTGGATGCCGGCGCGGCCGGAATCGCAGGCATCCGGCTTTTCCAGAAATCGGCGATGCGCGAAGTGGTTCGCGTGCTTCGGGGGCTCTAATTTATGTCCGCATGTTCCGATCTTCACGCGCAGGCGAGTCCGGCTTTGGTTTCGATTCCGGCAGGTTGGTTCCTGATGGGTTGCGAAACTGGTCAGGACAACGAAAAGCCGGCGCATCGCGTATGGATTGACGAGTTTCACATCGCTCGCTGCCAGGTTACGAACGCGGAATACGCGCGCTTTGTAGAAAGCACTGGAGCGGCGGCGCCTCCGTTCTGGAGTGATGCCGGCTTCAGCCAGCCGGAGCAGCCTGTGGTCGGCGTTTCGTGGCACGAGGCCGTGCGCTATTGCGAATGGCTCAGCGCATCGACGCTCAGCGCATCAATGGGGAAACGCTTTCGACTTCCCACCGAGGCGGAATGGGAGCGGGCGGCGCGCGGCGGGCTTGAAGGCGCTTTGTTCCCTTGGGGAGATGCGGCTCCGCAATCGTTGGCCGATTACGCGGAACGTTGCGCTGGTCATTGGAAGACTGGCCCGGAGCCGGTGGGCCGCGGCGAGCCGAACGGATTCGGTCTCTACAACATGTGTGAGAACGTGCACGAGTGGTGCAGCGATTGGTACTCTCCCGGCTACTATGCAGTTTCACCGGACCGCAATCCGCGCGGGCCGGAATCGGGCGAGCGGCGGGCATCGCGGGGAGGGTCATGGCGCCACCACATCAAGATGTCGCGGTGCGCGGCGCGGTCGAGTATTCCGCCAGAGTTTCAGTATGCGGATTATGGGTTTCGAGTCGCGGGCGACCCAGGGAAGTTAGAAGTCAGAAGTCAGATTGCAGAAGTAAAATCAAAACCGCCAACATTGAGGGGCTGAATAACAATCATGACTGACCTCGCACCGCATTATCTCGACGAAATCAAACGCCAGTTGCGCGGGCACAAGCGCATGGCGGAAGCGGCGATGGCGCAACTGGAAGACAAGGACTTCTTCGTGGCGATCGATGCGGAGGCCAATTCCATCGCTACGCTGGTGAAGCATATTGCGGGCAATGCGCGATCGCGTTTCACCGACTTCCTGACCACGGACGGCGAAAAGCCGGGCCGCTTCCGCGACCGCGAATTCGAGATCTCAACCACGACTTCCCGCAGCGAGGTGATGCGCTGGTGGGAGGAAGGCTGGACGGTCGTTTTCGCCACACTAGATTCGCTGAAGCCAGAAGACCTGCTGCGTACGGTGACGATTCGCCAGGAACCGCACACGGTGTTGCAGGCGCTCAACCGCGCACTTGGGCACTATGCCCAGCACATTGGACAGATCGTGTTTCTGGCGAAGCATCTGCGGTCGGCCGAGTGGAAGTCGCTGAGTATTCCGCGGGGAAAATCGGAGGAGTACAAAACATCGACTCCGAAGACGCATCAAGCTGGTGTCTACCGGCCACAACATTAGCTTTGGCTTTCCAACCACGTCATAACGCTGGTGTCTTCTTGTGCCAGTTCGTGGCTTGCTCGTATTTGTGGGCAAGGTGGAGACCGGTGTCGGGGACCCAGGGCGCGCCGGCGAGTTGCAAGCCGATGGGCAAGCCGCTTTTTGTGAAGCCGCAGGGGAGCGAGAGGGCGGGGATTCCCCATACGTTGAAGGGGCGCGTGTTACGCAGCATGAGTAGCTCGGTGGGGCGGAGCTTGTCGGGATTTTCTTTCAGGTCGGCGATGGACGGCGGGGGAATCGGTACCGCGGGCGTGAGCAACAGATCAACTTCTTTGAACACGTTTTTGATTGCCTCGCGGCTAGCGGCCAGTTCTTGTCTGGCGCGCTCGGCATCGGCGGCAGAGATATTCTCGCCGGAGCGAATGCGCGCGAGTGTTTGCGGCTGATACAGTTCGGGCGAACGGGCGACATATTCTTTGTGATAGGCCCAGGATTCGGCGCTGGCGAGCGTGCGGCTGGTGGAAACATCCAGCTTGATTTCGTCGCGGATTTCGCAGCCCAGGTCACGGACAACCTGAATCGCGTTTTCGGTGGCGTCGGCGATTTCGGCATCGAGATCGTCGAAGAAGAACGCGCGGGGAATGCCGATGCGCAGCGGCGGGAGCGGCTCATCGAGACCGCACGTGTAGTCGAAGACCGGAACATCGGCGCTGGTGGCATCGTCGGGTACGTGGCCGGCGAGAACTTGCAACACCAGGGCGGCATCGCAAACGGAATTCGTGATCGGGCCGACGTGGTCGTAGGACTCTGAGAGCGGAATGACGCCGCGCGCGCTCACGCGTCCGAACGTAGGCTTAAGGCCGACCACGCCACAATATGCCGCGGGGAGCCGAATGGAGCCAGCGGTATCGGTGCCGATGGCGGCATAGCCAAGGCCTGCGGAAACGCTGGCGGCCGAGCCTCCGGAGGAACCGCCGGCAATGCGCGACGTATCCCAGGGATTGTGCACTTCGCCAAAGTAGCTGATCATCGAGCTGCCCCCGTAGGCGAATTCATGCAGGTTTTGTTTGCCGAGGATGACCGCACCGCCGGCGCGCAATCGGCGAACGATTTCGGCGTCTTGGGCAGGGATGCGATTCTTGAAGAGCGCGCTGGCTGCGGTGGTGCGGGCGTCTGCGGTATCGATGATGTCCTTGAGCCCGATGGGAATGCCGTGAAGCGGGCCGCGATATCTACCGCGAAAGATTTCCTGCTCGGCGCGGCGGGCCTGAGCAAGAGCGGAATCGGCGAGGACGGTAATGAAGGCGTTGAGTGTGGAGTTGAGTTTCTGGATGCGGGCGAGGCAGTCGCGGGTAAGCTCGGCGGGAGAGACTTCGCGCCTGCGGATGGCGTGGCTAAGATCGTGGATGGTCGGGTTCAAAGATTGCCTCACGAGCCCCTCGACGAGCCAATGTGCAACTTAGCCGCCGCGCGTTTTGCAAACCACTTCACCACAACATATACCACCGGACCGGCGGCCAGCGCCAAGGGGCCCCAGAGCCGGCCGAGCGGAGCGCTATAGCGCAGCGCGATGTAAGTCATCAGCACAGGCAGGGAGATGACATAGATCAAGCCGAGAGATCCGCCGGGAATTTTGTAGGCGCGGGGAAGATCGGGATACCGGCGGCGGATTCCCCAGGCAGCGACGACGGTCATGACGGTGGTGGCGGCGCGCAGCCAGCTATAGACGATGATTAACTGGCCGAGGGTGTGAAAGGCGAGAGCCGCGTAGATGGCGGCGGAGATGAGAATCGCGATCCAGGGAGTGCCATAGCGAGGATGAGTGCGGGCGAGAAATGGCGGCAGGTAGCCATCTTCGGACATCGCAAAGGGCATACGCGTCGAGGTGAGGACGGTGGCGTTGAGCAGCGCCATACTGCAAATCATGGCGGAGATGTTCATCGTGCTGCCGAGCCAGTGCCCACCGATCAACTGCGCCGCCGTGGAGAAGTATCCGTCTTTCCAGTTTTGCCAGTCGCCGAGAGCCGCGAGAGCAGCGAACGTGGGCAAAAAGAAAGTGGCGATCGAAAGTGGCACCACCAGCGCGAGGGCTCGCGGATAAGTGCGCTGCGGTTCTTCGACCTCTTCGGCGACGGTGGAAAGCTGTTCGTAGCCGGAGTAGAGCCAGAGGCCGAGAGCGAGGCCGACTCCGAAGACCGCATGGAACGGCCGATTCGGCGGGACCAGCGGAACGAAGGGATTGTGACGCCATTTGGTCAGACCGAGCGCGACCATGGCGATCACTGGAATGAAGAGGAGAATTTCGAATGTGGTGGCGGCCTCGCCTACCATCTGAATTCCTCGGACATTCAGCCAGGTGATGAACGCCACCAGCAGGAAAGAAACCAGCCAGTGTTTCCAACCCGTGAGCTCAGGAAAGTAGTAGGCGAGATAATCGGCAAAAAGAACGGCGTAAGAACTGCCGAGGAGAAACGAGGCGGACCAGTTCCACCAGCCGGCGAGAAATCCCCAGAAATCGCCGAAGGCGGCGCGGCTCCAGCGATAGAATCCGCCTTCAACGGGCATGGCGCAAGTGAGTTCGGCGGAAGCCAGCGAAACCGGAATGCACCACACCAGCGGGAGCAGCAACAAATAAAGCAGCGTCATGCCGGGGCCGCTGGTGGAGACCATGGCCTCGAGGCCGAAGGGGCCTCCGGTCGTGTAGGAGAACATGACGAAGACGAAGTAGAAGAGGCTGGCCTTGCGGACAGCGGAAGGCGGCGATTTTAGAGTGGCGTTGCTCACCGTGGAATGGGCGTCATCGATTCAAAGATTGTGCAAGCAGCCAGGGCATGAGTTCCGGCTCGGTGTACGCTTTGTCCCAGGAGTTATGGTCTACGCCGGCATATTCGGTGTATTTGACATTTGCTCCCGCCGCTTTGAGGGCAGTCGCCATCTGGCGCGATTGCTCGACGGGCACGGCCTGGTCGGCATCGCCATGAAACATCCACACTGGAGTATTACCAATTTTGCGCGCCAGGTCGGCGAAGGGATCGGTAATTTTCGGATCGTCAAACAAAGTCACGCGCAGCTGCGGCCAATCCTTAGGAGGCTGCACGCCGCCGCAAACCGGCACGATGGCGGCAAAGCGCCCGGGATTGCGCGCGGCGGTTTCCCAGGTGCCAAAGCCGCCCATGGAAAGGCCGGTGAGATAGATGTGCGAGCGGTCGCCGTGAAACTCGCGGATGGCAGCGTCCAGCGCGTCGATCGCCAATGACTGCATGTCGGGTTCTCCCCATATTTTTCCCAGCGGACATTGCGGAAACACGACGATGAGGGGGAAGCGCGATGGATTCTGACGAATCGCGTGACCGATCCCCACGTCGGTCTGGAGCAGGCCATCGGAGCCGCGCTCGCCGGCGCCGTGCAGGAACAAAATCACCGGCCAGGACTTCTTCGAACGATAACCAGCGGGAACGTAGACCTGGTACCGATAGGCGATGCCGGAAATTTCGATGGTGCGATCGAGGAACCCCGTCTGCACGCGGGAGGCGCGCGCGGGGACAGCGCCGAGCACGGCGATACAGGCGAGAGCGAGAAAGAACCTGCAACTCATGGCTGGTAAGTGTACCGCACTAGCGAGGGGCTGGACTAAGCTCCGATTTCGAAGGGAAGAAGCGTATGAATTTCGCCGCGCTCGAGATCGAGCAGTTGGCGCTTGATGTCGAGCCCGCCGCCGTAGCCGCACAACGATCCGCCGGAGGCGATTACGCGATGGCAGGGGACGATGATGGCGACGGGATTGCGGTTGTTCGACGTGCCGACGGCGCGGAAAGCGTGCGGGTGGCCGATGGCGCGGGCGATGTCGGCGTAGCTGCGGGTTTCGCCATAGGGAATTCTGAGCAGGGCACGCCAGCAGGCGAGCTGGAAGGTGGTGCCGCGGAGGTCGAGGGGAACGGTGAAGTCGCGGCGCTCGCCGGCGAAGTACTCTTCGAGTTCGCGCAGGTAGGGCGCGAGGGCGTGTTTTGATTCGCGCAGATCGAGCTTTGAGTCGAGTTTCATCACGCGCGATTCGAACTCGAGGCGGACCAAGCCCTTGGCTGAGGCGGCGAGGAAGAGTGGGCCAACCGGGGAGGACATGCGGGTGAAGTGAAGGGTTTCCATGCGTAACGCCATGAAGGATAGCATGGGTGCTCGAAGTGTTGGGCGGTGGTGCAGCCTTCCCTAAGAGCCGGAGGACTTACTGCACCTCAGCGGCTAAAGCCGGCATTAAAAGCAACCTGCTTATCGCGGCGCTGGAAGCGCTGCGCCACCCAAAGGCTGTGTCGCAGTCACCTCACCTGCCGGCCATGAATTTTCTCCGCACGCTCGCGGAAATGAAAAAACCTCCCGCTCGCGCGGGAGGCTGTGTTTGCAGGAGACGATCTGGAAAACTACTTCGGTTGCGGCTGATTCGCCGAATCGGTCGAGGCCAACTGCTCGAGGTTGTTCTTCAGCAGGCTGACTTCGACGCGGCCACCGTTGATCCGCTTCTTCGGCTTGTCGTCGGAAGCGGCCGACGGCAGCGGGGCATTGCCCATGCCGACAAGGTAGATCCGGTAAATCGGAATTTCGTGATTCAGGGCGAGATAGCGCACGACCGACTCGGCCATCTTCTGCGAGGTCGCGATTGCGGTCTGTCCGTTGCCGGACGAGAAGCCCTGCACTTCGACGACATAGCCGCGCTGGCCCTTCAGCGGGGTGGCCATTTCGTCGAGCGCCGCCTTGGCGTTCTTGCTCAGCACAGTCTGGCCTGGCTTGAACATGATCTCGGTCTGGGTGGAAGGCTGATACTGATCGATATTGGTGACCACCTGCTCGACTGTATTCAGGCGGGTGTGGGCGCGATCGGCGCTTTGCTGCGCAGCCTGAGCCTTGTTGCCGGCTTCGACGGCATGCTGGTCGGCTTCATTGGCCTTGGCCGAGGCGAGCTGGATGCCTTGCTGGGCGCGCGCGTCAACATCCTTGATCTGTTTGGTGTTGGCGGCCGTCAGTTCGTCAAGCTCGTTGATGCGATCGCGGATGGGCTGGGTCTGGCGCGCGACATATTTCTTGCGCGCGAACGGATTCAGATGTCCCCAGAAGCCTTCATGGGTTTCGGGCTGTAGCGGATCCTTGCCGGTGGCCGTGTCGGCTTTGGTTGTTGCCGGCGTGGCTGTCGCGGGGGCGGTTGAGGTGGAACTCTGGGAATTATCTTGTGCGAAGACGGAAACCGTCAGCACAATACTCAAGATCATCAAACCAACAATGGTGCGGTTGTTCATTGAAACTTCCTCCAGTAGGGAGTGGCGATTGCACTCCGGGCGCGTTTGGCGCACTTTTCAATTGCGTCCTGTCTAACTTAGCGTACAACAAACAAAAGAGGCACCCAGTGACGCCGTCGATGCCTCAGGGAACTGAGCGTTCAACCTGCCTTTGTACTAACAGTTTGGATGCCAAAGGCCCACTTTGGAAACGAGATGGCAAGTTCTTTCTTTTCATAGACATTCTAACGCATCCGCGGCGAGAGCGGAATCCCGGTTACGGTAATTTTGGCCGGAACTGATATAAAAACTGCGTGCATTCATGTTTCATCTGGAACGCGAGCAGGAAATGGGGAATACAAAATTGACGCGGGTTCATCCTTTATTCAGACTGTTTTTGATAGTCGTTCTTTCCAGCGCCGCCGCTGTGAGCGCGGCGCAAACGCAGACGGCGCGGCGTGCATTAGCCTCCGAGCGCATT